>Ga0209542_10007314_pt1 | contig 21082 bp, 20 predicted proteins | sample RifCSPhighO2_01_FD_184028 | JGI IMG/M metagenome (GOLD analysis project Ga0209542, IMG submission 184028) | Soil microbial communities from Rifle, Colorado - Rifle CSP2_plank highO2_0.1 (SPAdes) (version 2) | ecosystem: Environmental > Terrestrial > Deep subsurface > Rock core/Sediment ... | reverse complement strand
AACGAGGAGCATATGATCAAGATCTTGTCCAAAAATTATTTGATGAATGTCTTAAAAATGGTGGTCAAGATAACACGAAATTTATGAGTACTGGTGGGTGTTCATTGAGATTTCAAAAATAATCTCGAAATTCTCTGTCTTATTTGATGTATAATATTTCTACCGAATGATCCTTGTGCCGCCAGAGGCGAGCCTCGCCGTTCAGGCGGGGTGAAAGTATCCTTCGACTCTCCCTCGACAAGCTCGGGATCGCTCAGGGCAGGCCTTACTGTTAGGGAGCCCTTCGACGAGTTTACACTGAGTGTATCGAAGTGCTTAGGGTAAACTACTTTGATGATTCATCTAGGCCACAAGGATCGAATTAAATTCTTTGGTTTACCACGTAATAATCAATAAGCCTTCTGATCATGGCTTGATAAGAAGCTCCGTGTTTTTTAGCAGCACTTTTAAAAAAGTCTAAGCTCTTCTCCGAAAGTGTTAAAGTTACCTTTGTCCTCTTTTCTTTAAATACAAGATCATCCGGGCTTGGTAGGAAATTTTCTATAACTCTTGCGTTAATTGGTTCATTTGTGTACACGATTTTTTTCTTCATAGATTTTTTTACCCTTTCTCCAATAGCCCGCACCAATTATCCTAATGCGGTTTTTTCTATAGGTGAAACGGACAGTTAATACACCTCCTTTCACTTTTCCAAAACAGTAGAATCTTTTTTCCTTTTGACTATGCTCCAGATCTTCAGCGATTACCTGACCTGGGTCGGCAAACGCATACTGAGCTATTTCAAAATTGACTCCGTGTTTTTCAAAATTCTCAGCGTTTTTATCCTCATCCCATTCAAAAGACGTATTCATAAGTATATTACCATACTACCATATATTTTGCCATACTCAAAATTACTATCGTCATTCAATATAATCATCATAACAAATTTGCAGAAATTAAAAGAGGTTGATGTACTTTATTATGCATCTTTTAGGCGAAAGGTATAAGCAAATTCTGAGTTTAGACCGTTAGATAGGAATAATTCAAGGAAGTTCTTTAGTCTGCTCGCCTCGCTGAAGCTCTGGCGAAGCGGGTTTAATGTACTAGCGGGGTCACAGAATGATTTTTAATCGAACTACTAATTTTAGCCTCAAGAAATTGTGGATAACTCGTCAAAATCGAGCCCATAATGTATAACCCTCTTGGGATTCGAACTCGTATTTGGATTGTTCTATCAACCTTCTTCATTTTTTAAGTCCGGATCGTCAATATCCCCTTCCCAGCTGTCTCCATAAAAGAGCTGCATTACTGCATAATCTATATCTAGTATGTACGTGGATTATAGCCGACAGTAACCAGCTCGTTATTTAGGAATACGGTCATACTGGCGGGATCATGAGTTGTGGATAATTGAGGAAGATATAATTCATCTTGGAAAAAGGGGTTGATATCCATTTGAGCCGGGACAATTTGAGATTCAAAGATGTCTTTTGTAGTAGCAAGAAATAAACAGGCTATTCTAGCGTGCCAACTTATCTGAATATAAAAAACAGGACGTTCTGGTTTGTTGTGTCTGCTTCTTAGAAAAGGCACATTGGTAAGTTTAACTCCGTCAAATTGCGAGATTATTCCCAATCCTCCCTTGCCATCATAATCTTCCATAACCTCCGTCTCCCATTTAATTTTTCCATCCCATTTGTAAGACAGTTCGGGTCTTGCCTTTTCCCGTCCTGGCGATTTTTGAAAGACGTGTTTGGCTACTTCTTTGCTCCAGTCCGTCTCTATAGATGTCGGCACCCGAGATACCCTCCTAGCATCTCCAAGCAAACTGCCACCGCCAATTCGGATTGTAATTCCTCCTCTTAATACATCAAGTGAAGTCTTCGGGGGGATTGATCTTATTCTCCGTTCAGGATGAATCATCTTCTCTCCTTCCTCAAGTTATAGAAGCTTCGTATTACCTCCGGCAAGACGCGACTGACCATCTCTGGCGTGGTCACCCTGATTTCATTACTTAGAAGTGGGCCAACATCATGGGCGGCGCCGATAAACAATAGCCCTGTTTTTCCTCGAGGTAGTGTCTCTTTTATTCTTTGGGCAATAGATTTATCGCGCTCCTCCAAAAGCCAACTGCTTTTTTTGAAATATTCTAAACGGGCAACGGCTTTGACCTCCCCTTCCGTGCAATTTACAATGGCTTGTAAAGCTTGGTAGTCCTCCATTAAAAGATTGGCATCTTCGGTACCGAGAATAGCAGCACCTTTTCCCTTGAGCCAACGAAGAATTTCATAATTGGCAGTTTTGGTTTCGTTAACGATCCTATCCACGATTTCCCTGGAGACATTAACTAAACCGTCTTGGTAAATTTGCAAACCGGCAAGGAAATCTGAGGGTAAACTATTAAGATAGCGAAAAATTCCCACCCAATATCCTGTTACCATGGCTTCATATCGCTCATCAAAAGGAATTTTGTCACTCAGGTTTCCCATGTCAGCATAGGTATGGGCAATAGGTATAATATAAAGATGGGGTCTTTCTTCCATTGGCTGGTATTTTATCATTTTTATAGAATAAGCTCAAATTTTTGAAAGAAGAAAATTTATGGTATACTAAATTTTACCGAATGATCCTTGTGCCGCCAGAGGCGAGCCTCGCCGTTCAGGCGGGGTGAAAGTATCCTTCGACAAGTTTACAGTGAGCGGAGTCGAACTGCTCAGGGCAGGCCTTACTGTTAGGGAGCCCTTCGACGAGTTTACACTGAGTGTATCGAAGTGCTTAGGGTAAACTACTTTGATGATTCATCTAGGCCCGCTTCGCCAGCGAGGCGAGCTACAAGGATCGAAGTTTTACCTATTGCGAATCGTCCAATTATCGTCTAAAATACGACTATGGAGTATTTCAAGCTCCGCTTATAATACGTCTATATGTTTAATCCTCGGTATGTAATTACGGATCGTCTTCTCGCCAACATTAAAAGAGTCAATAGCTTGGTAAACGAATTAAATAATAGGAGATTTCCTCACGTTATTTTAGTAGAATTTGAAAAAGTAGCTAGAGCTGTTTCAACTTATGCTTCAACCAGTATCGAAGGTAATCCTCTCCCTTTGACCGAAGTTAAAAAAATTCTCAAATCAAAACCTGCTCATATAAGAGATAGTGAGAAAGAAGTTTTAAACTACAATAAAGCACTCCAGAATTTAAATGAAAAGCTTGAAAAAACGCAAGTAAAATTATCTCTTAATCTGATTTTAAGAATTCAAAAGCAAGTTACTGAAGGATTATTGCCTAAATTTGAATCCGGAAAATTGCGAGAAAAACCTGTAGTTGTAAATGATCCTAGAACCAGAAAAGTTATATATCTACCACCTGATACAAAAGATGTTAGTAAACTTATGGAAGATCTTATCGGATTTGTAAATAGCAACAGAGATAAAATAGACTTACTTATTTTAGCCGGCATCTTTCATAAACGAATGGTTATTATTCATCCTTTTATGGATGGGAATGGAAGAACAACTAGATTAGCTACGAAAGTACTTCTAGCTGAAATGGGACTAAATACCTTTAATCTCTTTAGTTTTGAAAATTACTATAACAAAAATGTTACTAGATATTTTCAAACAGTTGGTGAGTCTGACAACTATTATGAATTAGTGGATAAAATTGATTTTACACACTGGCTTGAGTATTTTACTGAAGGAATTATTGATGAGCTCTTAAGAGTACAAAAAATCTTGCCGGAAGTGGGAATCAGCCCAGAGACGAATTTACAACCCCATCACTTAAAAATACTCGAGTTTATAAAAGAAAAAGGATTTATTGCTAATCGCGATTATGCAAAATTAGTTGACAGGGCAAAAGCCACAAGAGCACTCGATTTTAAAAAGTTAATAGAGCTAGGATTAATCAGTAGAAAAGGTAAGGGAAAAGCAACTTATTATGTTTTGATGGAGAAATAAATAATGAATAAAAAGGTTCAAGAGTTGGATAATGTTTATCATTTATTTACCACTTCAGAAAATGAGCTAAAACATCGTCAATCCATAGAATCAATTCTTGCTAAAATAGGCTTGAAATCTAAATTCAAACAAGAATTACAGTTAGGATCGGAACAAGTGATTGATCTATTTAAAAGCTTTAAAAAAGCAACAAGAAAAGATTGTATTTCAGACGCTGAATATCAATCTCTTAAAAAGGTAGGCAAGTTGTTTACGGAGTATGCAGTAAAAAACAGATACGATAAATTCAGCGATCTTGCCTTTTCGCTGGCTTTACAAAACATCATCGACTTATTAGGACTTCAAAAGAAAAGTAATTTTAAAGAATATACAATAACTGATCTGTATGAAAAGAAATTACTGCCAAATGGAATATTTTTGCAATTTTTTATACTGGAAACCCTAGCGAATAATAAGGTTTATAAATGGAATCGCAATCAAATTATCATTGATCAAAGTTTAGTTTGCCTTGCAGTTTGTTTTGAGGATATTTATGATTCTCTTAATCAGAGTTAAAAATTGTTATTGTACTTTAATATGCATCTTTCAGTCCAAATGTGTAAGCAAATTCAGAGAATTCCTGCAGCTCGCCTCGCTGAAGCTCCGACGAAGCGGGTCTGTGTAAGGTACTAGCGGGGTCACTAGTTAACAATTGTTAAAAATAGATGAAAGAAGTTAACAATAGATGACTGTTGACTGTTGTAATTGATAGTAATTACTGAAATAATTTTATTATATGAAAGCTGGTAAAGTGGATCGGTCAAAGAAAACTCGTTGCACGAATACTAAAAGATGGTACTCAAAAGGTAGTAATAGTTACCAGAAGGGAAATGTGCCCTTAATTATCATTGTTATTCTGACAATTTTAATTGTAGGGGGATTAGGATATTATCTGAGCGGCAAAAAAATAGATATAACAGGAAGGAATGCTCAAGAAAATCAGCAAAATCAAGTAAATGAAAGTAATATTTCAACTACTTCTCGCTTTCTATATGTAGTGAATGAGCAAAGAAGGAAAAATGACGATTCAAGAAATTGGGTTACAGATTATTACACTGTTATTAGTTATGATCCGCTGCTCGACAAAAAGAATATTATTTATGAAACTAGCTCAGAACAGCTTTTTAAAGAAAGCGGAGATAAACAAACCTGCTGCGTTGCCCCTCAAATCCGTAGATACGGAGAAAACAAACTCGCGATCTTTGGTCCTAAAGGTTTTCAAGCAAAAGTAATTGATATAAATGGAAATAGTGAAGATACGTTTGTAAAAAATAACACCATTTTTGCTGTTACAACTGATGGAAATTATATTGCCTACAATAGTTTTAATGAAGATAATGATACCAACTTCAAAGTAAGGAATTTAATAACAAATGAGGAAAAGATGACAACCCTAGACGATGTCTTTAAGGGAAAAGAACGTAATACGAATGGTCTTTATCTTGCTCCTAGCTCCAAATGGGAAGGTCATACCATACTATTCTCAATACATGATAGCTATTTACCTCACGGTCCAAAGAGGGATTATTGGGATAAATTGGGAAGAGATGCAATTTTTCAATATGATGCTGATTCCGGGAATATAAAACAGATGTCTACAAATGATCCAACAGTTAAAGAGAAAATCACAGACTTAAGTAGGGGTTTTCAGTTTGGAGAACGATTTGAAAATGGTAAATGGATCGCCGAAACACTCGTTTATGGTACTCCGTGCACACCACAGTATCTTCGTATTGTAAACAGGGATTCTAATACGACAAAGAATTTAGGGGTAAGCATATCGCTGTGTGCAGATGAAAAAGAAGTAAAAAGAACTGCTGGAACAATCATGAGCTTTAGCATAATTGGATGGATGACTGATAATAAATAACTTCTTCTGTATTATTAGATTCACAACGCATATAATATCCTTGCCTAATGATCTTTGTGCCGTCAAAGGCGAGCCTCGCCTTTCAGGCGGGGTGAAAGTATCCTTCGACAAGTTTACAGTGAGCGGAGTCGAACTGCTCAGGACTATAGCCTTACTGGGGAGCCCTTCGACAAGTTTACAGTGAGCGGAGTCGAACTGCTTAGGGTAAACTACTTTGATGATTCATCTAGGCCACAAGAATTGATTTAGTGGTTGCATTTCGTCATTATTTTTGATAATATTATGTAGTATTTCCGAAAGGAGATACTTTGATTTGCTAATTCCCCCCAGTTCAACTCGAGCTGGGGGTTTTTATTGCTTAAAACCCTTAGATCATCTAAGATAAAACTGTGAAGAAAAAAATCCTGGTTCAATTTGATGGTAGCAATTTCTACAATAAGGTCAAAAAGATTTTCCTCAAATTCACCTAACCAACTTCGATTATCACGGATTAACTAAATCATTAGTTAAAAATGATCAGTTCCAAGTAGTTTATTACGTTGGTGAGATCAGGCAGTATGAAGGTAATAAAAAGTCTGAGATGCTTTATTCAAATCAACAAAAGCTGTTTACTCACCTAAGAAACCAGAACATTGAGATTAAGCTCGGTTATCTTTTAATGTCCAATGGGAAATTTCATGAAAAAGGCGTTGATGTCCAGATTGCAGTAGATATTGTCCGTGGATCAATAAAAAATGAGTATGAGAAATTCTATATTATTTCTTCTGATACTGATTTATTGCCAGCAATACAAACTGCTAAAGATGAAAAGAAAGAAATTATCTATGTCGGGTTTGAGAATTTTATCAGCCGTGCCCTTCAGAAAAACTGCTCATTTTACCTGATTTTAAAGAAAGACCAAATTCTAAAGTTTGCAAAAGTTAAAAAAAGTTAATGTACTTTACTATGCATCTTTTAGACCAAATGTATAGGCAAACTCTGAGTTTAGACCGTCAGATAGGAATAATTCAAAGAATTCGCGTAGTCTGCTCGCCTCGCTGAAGCTCTGGCGAAGCGGATTTAAGGTATTAGCGGGCCACAGGATGATATAAGTGTTATGGCACAAATTTAGCCTCAAGTTTTTGTGGATAACTCCTCAAATATAATCCCATAGCCAAGAGACCGAGCAGGATTCGAACTCATGCTTAGATTGTTGTGTCAATCTTCTCTATTTTTTCAAATAATTCTTAGTAATTATCTGAAAGGAATTTAAGATAAGATTTGTGGTGGTCTTGACTTGACTTTTATTTTTCTGCTACTCTGGTATTAGAGTGAGAAACTTCATCCTGCCCATAATAATTCTTTTGATTGCAGTGTTTTTCTTGCCCCAAAAGGCCGATGCCCAAACAGATGATTCAAAACAGGACTGCCGGAAAATATTCAATAAGGAAAGTTATAAATGTCTGACTGATTCTAACGCCTGTTCAGATGCATGCATGAAAGAGACGGAAAAGCCGGATGGAAGCGCATATTTTAATTCCGGTGAAATCTATCAAAGATGCATGAAGACAAGCGACTGTAGCGGAAAAAGCAGCGAGTGTAACCAAAAGTCATTGGATAATTTCCGCACTTGTTCAGGGACTAAATCTGAAGATAAGGAAAATTCTCTGGCGGAGAAACAACCAGGCTTACCTGTTTTTATAGGAGAGTGGTTGTCAAAATTTTCTCAAGTCGTTAATGGCCTAACAGCTTTACCTGAAGTTTTCTCGAGTATAGTCTATGAAGATCAGTTAGATCTTGCCCCGGATCAGCCAACCTTAGAAGAAGTTTTTCAAAACTTTGGAACTCCGCCAACATTAAAAGATCGATTCACTTCAATTTCGTTTGATAAGGGAAAAACTGAAGATGCTCAAATGTCTTTTATAGACAGTCTAGACCCCTATAATGTCAGAATCAACAAGGGCGGTCAATACGTAACTCTAAATCCTGGAGAGGAAATCCCCAATGGATCAACTATTTCCGTTAGTAAACAGGCACGGTTTCTTGCTGGTGATCATTTGTTCGAAGTAAAACCCTTACCGGGTCACAGTGAAGCCGTGTTTCATGTAAGAAAGAATATAGATGAAAATAGGGTCGACATTGAGCCCTTTTTCCAATCTGGTAAAGTGGATGTTCTTAAACCCAAAGCTACAAATGACTCTTGGCAGGTTTTCATCCCTTTTAATCTGGAAACTCCCGAAGCTGAAGTATCAAGTAAACAAACTTACTACTCGGTCTCACGCAACCAGGATAAAAAAGCCACCTTAGTTATGGTATATGAAGGGGAAGTGGAGGTTAAAACCAAGGATGGGAAAACAATCAGTGTGACCCCAGATGGTGACCAACCAGGGGTGGTAGTTATTTCTCAAAAGCTTTCTCCTGTCAAACTTGCTATTTTCGTAGTAGTATTAGCAGTAGTTGCGGGTGGCGCATTTTTAATAATTAAGAGAAAAATACTTACAAAACCTTCTAAAAAGCAATCAAGATGAGTTCTACGCAATTTTGGACAGGAATGCTTATTCCTCCATTTATTAAATGGGTCAATCCATACCTTAAAAAATTTTTCAAACTTACTGAGTTTGACAGTGAGATAAAAGCAAAAGTTTTTAACAAAACCTACCCTGCTTCCTTTAATTTTTTATATAGCCTTTGGATTATAACTTTGCTTAGCACCGGGTTTACAGTGCTGATCTGGTTTATGATATCCGGCTCGACTCTTTTTGCGGGTAAAAGTTACGCGGTTCCAGTTTTTCTGGGACTTATCAACATGATTGGGGTGTGGTTTATTGCCGGAGCCATGCTGAATTTTGTATTTTGGCAGATATCTTCAGAAAATTTCAGAGATTATATAAAATTCAGGCAGATTAAATCCGGTTGGGGTTTTGATATAAAACAGCAGATAATTACACTTTTTAAAATTGGGATTATTTACTATCTTGTAACTAGCCCGTTTATTGTCTACTTATTAATTCGCTAATAACCTCTAGTTTATCACTTACCAGCTTTCTAATATGCATACTTATGCATTTCTTAGCCCAAATTGATAAACAGAGCTTGCTTTTTTCTTTAGAAAAACGTAAGCAAACTCTGAGTTTAGGCCTTCCTGAAGGAATGATTCAGAGAATTCCTTCGTAAATTGAGGCTGGTGTATAATGATCCAAAATTGTATAATAAGTAACAGGTATATAAATTCTTCTCCCAAAGAGTTATCTCCCCAAGTCTACCTGTAATTATGCAAAACATGGATCAGTTTGATGTGTTAGTGGTTTACTCTGAGGCTATTGCTCAAAGCGCGTCCCAAAAGTACGCTGTTTTCCCTTTTGACCCCTATTCAAGACGAGCAAATTATAATGATGCATATGCATACTTTCTAAAATATTGTGCACGCAAGAGTCTTAAGGCAGCATTTGCAACATCAGCAGACATCGTGGGTGCCGGAAAATGTTCTAGTTATTGGACTTATAAAAATAACTTTTGGGTAAAAACAGACCGACTTTGTTCTTCAAAACAAATTTTTGATAAATTTTCTCCGGTAAATAAAGATCAAACAATAAAACGTAAATTGTTTTTTTCATCCTCAGAAGTTAAACCTTTTAACGACAAGGATCTCTTTCAGGTCTTTTTTGATAAATATAAAACTTATCTTCAATTGAAAACTTTTTCTATCCCAACAGTCGTTGTTAAAAACGCAAACGTGGAAACCATAGACAAAGCATTAAAAAAGCTTGAAGAGCTCATTAAAAAAATCGACAAAGAAGATTTTACCGAAGACATTGTAATAAAAGACCGATTCGGTGCAGGAGGCAACAACATTTACAAAATTAAGGCAGACTATGCAAAAGAAATTCAAAAAATTGTGAAAAAAAAGAAAAAAGTTTCATTTGTTGCACAACCGTTTTTGAAGTTTGACAAAGGTCTTGCTCTTAAAAAGTTTTCGGGTTTTATCGACATTAGATTAATCTATCATAACGGTAATATTGTTCAAACTTATATTCGCGCGGCAAAAGAAAATGATTTCCGTTGCAATGAACATCAAGGAGGAACTTTAACATACGTTTCAAAAAGACGCATCCCGCAAAGAGTTTTAAAACTATCTTTAAAAGTGGCAAAAAAACTTAACAAAAAGCATGCACTTTTTGCACTGGATTTTATTGTCACAAACAACAATAAAGTATATTTATTAGAAGGTAATACCGGACCAGGAATAGACTGGAATTTGCTCAAAAAAGTAAACGAGAAAAGAGCAAAATTATTTATACGTGCGATTGTAAAAGACTTAGCACAAACTATTCACAAGTCAAAAGCTAAAATAGTCAAACCTACCAATTGTCTTGAAAAATGCGATGCAATCTTGACGCCGATCGGCGTCACACGCTTCCCCATCCAATGACAATGACATTGTTAGTTCTCGAAGTCAAATCGGTAAAGCGTGAAACACTTTTTTGGGAGCTGTCGTAATAATTACCCTACCTACCTTAATCTTGTAACTCGTGTTCTTATGTGACCGTTTCGGAGCAACATCTTTTCAAGGAATGCTAGTATCAAGGCTCCTACTACTGCAATTATAAAGCTTGTGAGATTGAACCTTGTAACTCCTACCCCAAATATCAAGTTTGCCAAGAATCCACCAAGGAGTGCACCTATTACTCCAGTAAGAACAGTTCCCACTATTCCCCCTCTTACGTTTTTTGGATCAATAAGATGAGCTATTGTTCCAACAATTAAGCCAAATATAATCCATCCAACGATAGTGGATAAAAATACGTTTGTTCCAAATACATCTATCATTATACCCACATGTTATTACTTAAGATTAAGAAATTAAACAAAATACCAGTAAGAATTATTTAAGAAGGGTAGCCGAGGAAGAGATTTCAGGCAAACGCAGTAGCTTGGGGTACCGAGATTTTCGGTCTTTTAAGCGGATTACAAAATGCAATTTCAAGAACCTGGTCGAGGTGCGAAGTAAATACAAACCTAATGTCTTCCTTTACTTTTTCAGGCACTTCTTCCATGTCTTTTTTGTTTGCCTCGGGCAAAACAACAGTTTTAATTCCAGCTCTGTGAGCAGCAATAACTTTTTCTCTTACCCCACCAACCTCAAGAACCCGTCCACGGAGCGTTATCTCCCCAGTCATTCCCACATCTTTTTTAGTTTTGGTTCCAGTTAACGCCGAGACCAATGAAGTTCCCATAGCAACTCCTGCCGACGGACCATCTTTTGGAACTGCACCCTCTGGAACGTGGATATGAACATCAATTCCTCTTGCAAAATCTTCCCTAAGGCCCAACTCTCTCCAATGGCTTCGAGCATAAGAGAAAGCGGCGCGAGCAGACTCTTTCATCACGTCGCCCAACTGTCCTGTGAGTGTTAACCTACCCTTGCCCGGCATTAATGCCGTTTCAATAAAAATTATTTCCCCTCCGGCTGAGGTAACTGCCATACCTGTTGCGATACCTATGTCGTCCTCTGTGTCTGCTAGTAAAGATGTAAACTGAGCTGGTCCCAAAAACTTTTGGATATCCTCTTTTGCAATTTTCTTTGAAACTTTAACACCCTCTGCAATTTGCCTCGCAAGTTTACGGCAAACAGTTGCCAAATTTCGCTCTAAACTACGAACCCCAGCTTCTCTAGTATACCGGGATATAATCTCGCTCATTGCGGCGTGATTCATCTCCATGTCACCTTTCAGCCCATTAATCTCAAGCTGCTTGGGCCAAAGATATTCGTGTGCTATGTGATACTTATCCTCTTCTGTGTACCCAGGAAAATGTATAATTTCCATTCTGTCACGAAGTGCAGGGGGAATGGTATCCAAAACGTTACCTGTGCAAATAAACATAACGCCCGATAAATTGAAAGGAACCTCTAGGTAGTGGTCTGAGAACTCTCTATTTTGCTCGGGATCCAGAGCTTCAAGTAAGGCAGAGGAGGGGTCTCCTCTGAAATCATTACCAAGCTTGTCTATCTCGTCCAACATGAATACGGGATTATTGGTTCCGGCATTTCTCACCCCTTGAATAATTCTTCCAGGAAGAGCTCCTACATACGTTCTTCTGTGTCCTCTAACTTCTGCTTCGTCACGGACTCCTCCCAATGAAACTCTTACAAACTTTCTGCCTAGAGCTCGCGCGATTGACCGACCAATTGATGTTTTTCCCACACCTGGAGGCCCAACAAAACAAAGAATTGTTGGATGGTCGTTGCCTTTTCCACTCACAACACCTTCCTCTCCATCTTCCATCTTAGACTTAGACTTTGACTTTGACTTAAGCTCCATAACCGCCAAGTATTCTAGAATCCTTTCTTTAACTTTCTTTAAAGCATAGTGGTCTTGGTCAAGAATTTTTGCTGCGCTTTTTATTGATATTGCGCTTGTTGATGTTTTACTCCAGGGCATTTCAACAAGCCAATCCAAGTAGTTTCTAATGTAAGCGTTTTCTGGATTGTGAGGTGGCATTTGAAACAGCCTCTCAAGCTCTTTTTCTGCCTTTTCATTAACTTCTTTTGGCATTTTTGCAAGTTTGATTTTCTTTCTTAGTTCCGCTACCTCATCATCTGGCTCCTCCTCGCCTAAACCCTTAAGTTCTTGAGCAATCGTTTTTTGCCGCTCTCTAAGCATTGCTTTTCTCATTTGCTCCTCAAATCTTTTTTGGGTTTTTGTCGAAATAGTTTTCTCGAGTTCCAAAACTCCAACCTCGTGAGTCAGCACATCTGTTACCCTCTTTAGCCTTACTTCAAGACTTGTTTCCTGGAGAAGTTCTTGTTTTTGAGATGCTTTAATGTCCAGCAAATATGCTATTTGGTCAGCAAGCTCCGAAGGCTCAATTTTTGCAGAAAGTAGTCTCATTACAGTTTGTACATCCACTGGTTTACCAAGACGCACTGCTTTCTCAAAAAGTTGGGTTAAGTGTTTGGATAATGCTTCTTCAGCTTCGGTGTTTCCTGCCACTTCTGATACTTCTGAAACTTTGCAAACAAGAAATGGCTCTTGTGACAATATTTCAGAAAGCTTAATTCTTGAAACTCCACGAACCAACACATGATATTCATTTTCTGTTGGCATTAACTGTTGTATTGTGGCTAATGTACCAACTTGATACATATCCTCTTGATAAGGATCAGCAACACGGGCGTCTTTTTGGGTAAAAATTGCAAGAAGTCTATCTCCGTTGAAGCTGGCATTTACAGCCGTTTTGCTTTTTGGCCTGCCAAAAGTTAAGATTGCCTCAACTTTGGGAAAAACAACCGAACCTCTCAGCGCTACTACTGGTACCGTTCTTTCTATCAAATCCATAAGTCTTTTAATTAGCAGTCTAGCACAATGACTGCTCAAAAGTCAAGGGCCTCAATGCTGCATCGGGCACGCACCCTCCGACCAGTCTTGGCACGAGACTCGATACTAGCCGCTTTATACTGATAACAAAATCATTCTACACCACAAACAAAAGAATTGTGTAAAAATTATTCGTGGATTATTATCCGCGCCCCTGGATTTAAATCTGAAGCAGCTATCGATGTATGCTTTTCGTCAAGAGCGGGATTTATCCAATAATAAAGCTTTTCAGCAACAGGCAAGGGCAAGTTTACGCAGCCATGGCTTTTCTGTTTCCCAAAATCATTATGCCAATAAGCTCCGTGCAAGCTATAACCTTTCATTTTTGGAGTACTTTCGTTATAGAAAAACATTACGTGAGGAACATTTGGTAAATAATAATAACTCCGGCCTTCTCCGCCTGACATTTTTGTTGAGCGTATTTTGGACCAAACCCAAAATTCTCCCGTTGGAGTGTTATATCCCTGTAGACCTGTCGATACCAAACTTTCCAAAAAAACCGTATCGCCTTCATGTGCAATTAACTTTTGTTCCGACAAATCTACTTCAACCCATTTCTCGTTAGTTGTTGCTTCGCCCAAAACAGATTCATTTTTTTTGATTTTGTTTGAAGGAGTGTTATTAAGTGCCGCAACTTGCTTACCCTCAAAATAAGCTGTCTTTACATCTGGTTCAAAAAGTTCTTTGAAGCTTGCTACTCCACAACAATCATTCGCTGCCCAATTTTGTTTGTCGATTGATGTCTTTAAAACAAGTCCTGCAACCAAAAAAATCATTAAGGGGATGAAAACGTAAATTTTGCGCATTACAAAATAGAACACACCACGCTTAGAGCCAGTTGGACTTTTCTTCCTTTTAGCCATAAATTTTAACCTTCATTCTAATCTTAGATTTGCAAGGGCAGCTTTGTCAATGTAGAATATACATTAAACAGATGATCCACACAAAAAAAAAGTTAATCTTCTCTCTTGTGCTCTTTTTGGCTGCATTTGTATACGCTCAAAATGTCTCTGCTGCCCCAAATACCAACGCTCTTTCAAAACAAGACCAAACAGCAGCTTCAGCGAATGATGAGGAATCTATAACAAATAAAGAAAGAAAGTCAACCCAAGAACCTAATACCCAAAAAGATACTAAATCAATTAAGATTGAAATTAAGAATGGGAAAACAATATTTAAAGCTGATGACCAATCAGTAGTCGAACTTAAGTCCGAAGAAACAGAAGCCTCCCCCATCAAACTAGACGACAAGGACGGCAGTGGCCAAATAAAAATTAGCACCAAAAAGGACAGTTTTTTTATTTCAAAGTCAAAAATTCAAGCTCGGACCAATTTTCCCCTCACTGTCAACTTTGAAACGAATGAATTACAAGTAACGACTCCGAAAGGAACAAAAACAGTTACTGTTTTACCCGACAAAGCTGTTGAAGGAATGTTAAAAGCTGGAATTATCGATAAAATTAGCCAGTTGCCCGTTTCAGAACCCGAAGGATCAGAATCTGGAAGTTTGGTCGACGCAGTTGAGTTAACAACTGATTCCAAAAACTCTTTAGTTTATAAAATAGATGGTGAAAAAACTAAGAAAATATTTGGAATAATACCTGTGAAATTTAAAAAAACAGCCTACGTCTCAGCAGAAACTGGAAGTATTACTCCGCTCACCAAGTCCCCATTCGACAAAATTATAGACCTGATTGCTTTTTAATCTCTCATTTAACAGGTTCTGCAATCACAATTAACCTCTTCAAAGCAGTTCCCGGGGTCCGCCAGAGTCGAGGCTCGCCCTTACTCCAAGTGGATAAAACAAGTTTTACTTGACAGGCTCTGCAACAACAATTAGTCTCTTTAAGCTTGTTCCGGGCGGCCAGCATGTTTGCAAGATCAATCGCTCCGGTCCTTGCTTTACATCCTTAAGCCAAGACACGTCATTTGGTCCCACAATTTGCTTTTCAACCACTTTGTATTTGTGAAGCTTGTCAAGAAAAAAAACATAAATGTCATCTCCCTCGTAAGTTTGAGTCTTTGGGTTAAGTTGTTTTAGTAAATAAAAGACAGTATTATATTTTGCTGACTGCCAGGCAGGTGCGCTTGAATGTGCAAATAAATATGTTCCACCCGGCATTCCTGGAAAAACAGAACCCGCAGCATGTGCCACACCTTGAGACAGTGCCTTCAGATAAGCTTTTGAATCATAAGGGTCAACATTTTCAACAACTTGAGCTTTAGCGTTGATTTTGGGTATATATATAGAAAAGTAGCTATTGGGAACACCTAACTCTTGGGCAAGAATTTGGGTTTGTTCCTTTTCCTGTTCTTCAGCCCTTGCCCTTTCTATCAAGGCTTCGTCCGCCTTTTCCTGTCTTAGACCTGTACCAACAAATGAATTCCACCTGTATGAAATCTCACTTGTTGCAACCGGAGCAAATGTAAAAATAAATCCTGCCAAGCCTACAACAATTAAAGCAGAACCTATGTGTCGACTCGCGGGCTGGATTAGCGGCAGAACAAGCTCAGTAATGACAATAGCTCGAACACCAAAGACAACTTCACCCTCAAGCCTTCCCCATTTGTAGTCGTAAATTAAGCCTTGCTTCCTAAACATGTTTGTATCTCCACCCCAACCATCCGAAATATACAACAACCAGCAAAAGCCCAAAATATTCCAAGTACTGTGGCAAAAACACAATCACGATTTCTTTATCTGTATCTACATCTTTATCCCGATTTGATCGGGACAAGCTCTGCTTATCTAACCTCCATCCATTCTCCCAATTATTAACCAGCACATGTTCCTCAATTTTCTTCCCAAGCAGTGGTGCCAGTAATTGAAAATTGCCGCCAAAAGCGAGCCTCGCCAGCGGCGGGAAAATTGAAAATTGAAAATTACCTTGATAGGCATTCCATCCTTCGTTATAGCCTTGTGACAAAACCAAAACAGGATTATCCCCTAACTGCCCCTCCAAACCAACACTGTACAAACTTGGGTTGGAGTGTTCCACTGAAATTATTGGAGGAGTTGTGTATGGTAAGTTAAAGTACACAACCCCTTGGTTTGGCCTCAAAACCAAACTTGTTAAGAAATAATATGGTATTGGATAAACTGAAATTTCCCCAAGATCATTTACAGTTTCCTCTTGTCCAATTGAGATATTGTCAAAATGTAACGAGTAACCTAATCCTTCATTTTCCATAGGAGGTTGTATAAAATATGAAGTTTTAAAATTTTTGCCTTTTGGCAGGTAAGTCTCTAAGTCCGGACGGTGGCTGTTTAAATTTTCAATCCAAAACAACAAACTTTTCCCAGAAAGATTTCTAGTCTCTGCACTAACAAGATATGAATATTCTTGCGGAAAATTAGGTAACCAAAATCCCGCAGTGCAATTATCTGCGTCCCGTGCAATAAGTCTTAAATATTCTTGCCCATCAATTGTCACTTTTTTATCTTCAACTTCACCTTGGCCGGCAACGTTACAAATCCAAATTGACGATGTAAAACTATCTCGGCTGGTAACTTCTAGAGGATTAATGTATGCACTGTAGAGCCCTTCCACTTTTGGCACACGTACTTCAACCTCTTTACCATCAAAATTCACCTCAGGATAAAAGTTCTTTGTCTTTGCCAAGTTTTTTGGGTCTACCCAAACAAGCTCAGAGCGTTCCGTTTGGGGAACTTCAAGATGATACCCACCCAGATTTGTATCTAAAAAGCTCCTTTTGAAAGAAAAATAATCCCCTTTATCTTCTATCGTAAACTCCAGATCTTTCTGTGTCTTACCAGTAAACAACGAACGAAAAGGGTAATATTCTGCTGTAGACTGTAGACTGTAGTCGGTAGACGAGATGTAATTCCCATTCTCAAGATACGCCGCGTCATAATTATTCCAGCTGTAGGCGGGTTCAATACTTGTTAGATTATTATCAAGAAATACAAAACTGTTAACAGAAGAACTTAAATTAATCTGATAAACTTGCAAAAACCCAAAAGTTTTTACTAATTCAACCTTTCTTGAGGCAGAAAGCATGTTTTGTAATTTGTCAAAATAAACAGCCTTGGGCGAGGATGGATTGATAACACTTGAATCAACCAACAACCAATTTATTTGATATTTGTCCAAGATCCCCTCAAAAAGTTTTAAATTATTTGAGTAAACAGCATTTGAGATTTCCCAATAGTAATTCTCATTAAAGTTCGCCCAACGATCAAATTCCCGATCCAAAATGGGTTGCTTTAAGCCAAACCATCTGAATCCTGCACCCTCATAGTGCCAATTTTGATAAGTCCAACCCCAATAACTATCAATTGGAAACGGGGCAATTCTGCCTTGAGGTTGGCGATCAAACCAAGAAAACATTTGAAAATATTCTTTTGGAAAAGTTACTTTCATGCTTGGACTAATAAGGTTTCCCCCAATTGCAGGTAACATGTAAATAGTAAGTAATATTAAAACACCATAAGCTTGAACCCAATGTAAAATCTTCTGATTTGAAAACAATTTACCAGCGCGCTCAATAATTAAACTCAGTGCAAGTGAAAAGTAAACTGCAAAACAAAAGGCCAATATTATCGAAAATTTAGTAAACGGAAAACGTAAGGCTTCTTTAAAAACAGGGAATTTTTCAAGAAACAAAAAAAATGTAGAGGACAAAGGATTATTGTTGGAAATAGCTGCGTATGAAATAAGAAAAATCGGAAGCAATGCAATGCCGTACTCCCAATTTTTTTTCCTTGCAACAAAGTTTTTCAAGTTTGACAAAATTCCCAAAATTACCAGCGCAAAAACCAGATAGCCAATCGAGATAACTGGGACACTATTTAAGTGAGGGCTCCATTCGTTGAACAAATCTACAAATTGCCCCTTGCTTTGATCAAATTCTCCCCAATCAAACAAGAAATTCTTGAAAATTGCAGTGTTTGCAAAATCTCCAAATTTCTTTCCTGTTAGAAACGCTGTTTCTGAAAACTGGGTATGAATTTTTGAACCAATAACTTCTTGGCTTTTAGTTGTGACAAAGTACACATTTGGCAACAACCAAAAGCTATTTATAATTACAGTTGCCAAAATTAAAGAGCCTACTCTCTTTAGGCTACCCTTAATTAAAGACAAAATTAGAACATATGTTGCAAATAAGACAAAATACACATAAAAAAGAGTGGGCGTATGGGCGATTGAAGTTGATAATAATGAAACAGAGGCGAACCAGAATAAATTCCCTTTTGACCCGTCTTCTACATGTTTAGTTGAAAAAAGTAGAAGCCAGGGAAGTGTTGCAAAATGTGTTGCAAACATTTCAAGAGGAACGTAATAGTGTTGAAGTGTTGCTAGATTTAACAAGTAAACAAGAGCCCCGCAAAAAGCTAATGACCCACTTTCGAGGATTGTTTTCTTTTTGAAGATTGTTTGTTTAAGAAAAAAATATACGCCAAGAGGACCGATTGCCAAAGTCAAGAAAAAATAACTGTAACGCAGTATGGACTCTGGTAGTAAAAATGAGGTTAGATAATACAACAAGAGACGCGGCAATTCAGAAGAATGAGCTTGAGAAGCAACAGCTCCCAAACCTTGGTGTTCTTGCCAAACTCCAAAAAAGATTCTTTTGAAGTAAAGCCCAAAATTAAACTCCGGGTGTAAAGTGTCCCAACCGGACAACCATGTTCCAGGTTGATAGTTAGACCAAGACAATAACAAAGTGAATAAAACTAGAAGTACTGCAAAAGGATTAGCTTTTACGCCACTAAAGAACCTCTTACTAAATCCCAAAAACTTTCCACTAATCTTACCCTTTGCCTCAGCAAAAGAAGGTTTCGCAGACATCAAACGAGGCAGTCTGGGAAAAGACAATAAAAGACGACGCACAACAGCTCAATGATACCAGAATTAGAGCCTATAATCAACCCCCGCTGGGCGGGGTTTCACATGTCCACTGGTGCTACGCGTCATTTCTATGGCCAGAATCAATATTTACCAGTTCTTTCTGTCTAAACGATACCCGATTTGGGGTCTCCTCCAAACTGACGTGCAACCGATAACGCTCCGGTGTTAAGGTCGTAGGCTGCAATTACAACATTTGGACAACCTCTTCCGCAATTTAGAATTTGATGCCCACCTTTCAAAAAAATCAAAAACAACGAAAATCAAGAAATTAAGTGTGGGGTAAATGCGTTTAAAATTTAAATTAAATTTGATTGCCCCGCCCCCTTTATATCAACTCGCCTACGGCGAGAAGACAAAAAGGGGCGGGGGCCAAGAGCCTCTGGTCCGAAGATCAGAAGTTCTTGTACTTGAGGGTCCAACCACTCGAATCGCGTAAATTACCTTGGTTCCCGCTTCGTGTAATGATGGTCATCGCACCGGTATTCACATCAAGAAACACCGCGGTGAGACGACCACATCCACCTGCTCCACAGTTTGGTCCTCCTCCTTGAGACACAATTGCCTCTTGGAAAAACTGCTCGTAGTCGACGAACGCAGCGTTCGTCTTGTCACGAGACTGGTACATGTGGAACAGCGTGTTTCCCGGCACATATCCAAGCAACCGAACAACGAGGTTGCGATTGCTGTTCTGTGGCGCTGGTGCGCTCGGCGGGTAAAGACCTCGTGCGTAGAAAAACCAGTTATGATCTACCCCAAGTCGAGGAAGATCAATCGTGGTTCTTACTGCACCGGCCCCATCAGTGATCTGGAAAAGTAGCTCTCCGCCAGTCAGCTTTATAAAGCCGCCCTCAGGAACCGGACCAAACCAGGGCGCGCACCCATCGAGCGTTCTTTGGCTTACCGGACTGAACGGCCGGATACTTCCCTCGGAGTTATACATCGTATCCGCACCACGCGGATTTGCTCCCAAGGGATTACTTGCCTGCCGATCAAAGAAATCCGGACCTACAAGAAGTGCCCCTGGCTTTGCCAAGAAAGCTTCAGTCCCCAAACCAAGCGGATTTGAGAACTGTCCCTTGGCAAGATCGATATTCGTCGCACTATCAGGCACACCAGAGATACGAACGTTGTCTGCAACGGTTCGCACACCGGTGCTTACTGACTTCATAGCGACTTGGTAACAAACCTCCGCTTGAGCAGGTCCTTGAGTAGGCGCGGCGATAGTCAGCGCGGTCGCTGTTGGAACAGGCGTCGACGTAGCAGTTCGAGCCGCAACGGCCGTTGCAGTTGCGTCCGAGTTTGCATCGCCTGCTGGCTTTGCACCGGACGGATTTGCCACCTGTGTTGGTACTGCTGCTCTCGGTTGTCCGCTCGGTTGTTCGTTATTCGGTTTTTCTGCCGCAGCCGCAGCAACAGTAGCTTTGTCGAGCCGCTGTTCCTGGCTTGGCCCGCTGAAAAGACCCGGAAGATAGGCAACAGCCGCCGACACGATCATCAGCAACATCAGCAATGCGACTGCTCCAATTGCTATCCAGCCTTGAGCCCTTCTAGGCATCTCTCCCTCCTTCTTTGGTTGTACCCCCCTCGATATCTTCGCCTTGACAAAGACATCAAAGGTGGTACAAAACAAAAAGAAGATAATTTGAACCCTCAAAATATTAATGTGCTTCCTGTTAAAACCCAACAAGATGAGCAAGTATATCAAATGGATTCTGCAGGACTCCGGCTAATCCATTAAAGGGTTAGTTACGGAGAAAGAAATTGTAGAATATTGCAACTGCCTCCTCTGTCTCCAACCTAAATTTTGATTGCGTTTATGAGCAGAATTATTTTGAAAGCCTGGTGCGTCTTACTGCAAGACCAGTTGCTGCTGCAAATAAAGAAAGGAGTGGAAGAGCGTACCAATTTTCCGGACCTGCTTTGGGAAGGACTGCCTCTTTTGACATACAAATTTGTGCAGTGTTTGAATCTGACGGCACACCATCTCCAGTAACTGTAGCTGTA
>Ga0209542_10007313_pt1 | contig 21082 bp, 22 predicted proteins | sample RifCSPhighO2_01_FD_184028 | JGI IMG/M metagenome (GOLD analysis project Ga0209542, IMG submission 184028) | Soil microbial communities from Rifle, Colorado - Rifle CSP2_plank highO2_0.1 (SPAdes) (version 2) | ecosystem: Environmental > Terrestrial > Deep subsurface > Rock core/Sediment ... | reverse complement strand
GTTTTCTATGTGATTTTCGTTATAATTCCTTGGCGATCTGTCTTTTTTAGTTTTTGAGCCTTGCTTGGTTGATTCCGTGCAGGGCTCTCTGTTTGTCTAAACGTATTTCTATGTAATAGACCGAGGGTCAACATCAATTGACCAATTTGAGGGTACATATTTTAAGATATCTTTTGTTTTTTCAAGCTCAGGTAATATTTTGAGAACAATGTTGTAGGCAAAGAGGCCTCGTTCTTTTTCCACAGATGAAGGATATGAATCAATAAGTTTTATTTTCTGATTTAATTTTAACTGCCAAATAACCATTTTTAATTTTTCACTTAAAATTCTTGCTCCGTAGGATGCTTTGTTTCGGTCTTTGTGCCTGAAGGTAAGTTTAATTAATTTTGAATATGGGGGATAAGAGAACATTTTTCTTATTTCTAACTCTTTTTCATAAAATTCTTTGTAATTTCTTTGACTTGCAACCAGTATGGCGTTGTTTTCAGGATTGTAGGTTTGAATTACTAAATTTTTTGGTTGAAAATCAAGCAGTTTTTCTATTTGGTAAAAGAATCTTTCTTCGGTTTTGAAATCGGTATTACTGACAAGACTATCGGCATTTAAAACCCCAATTAGATCAAAATTAAAGTCATATCTATGGCTGAATATCATTTGGGTTGCAATAATGATTGATGTTCCTTGTTTTTTAATTTCTTTAAGGATTTCCTCTTCTTCGGTTTCGTTTTTAATAACATCGGTGTCCATTATCAAAACCGGCAATTTTATATTATTGACCATCAGAATTCTTTGCACCTCGTCATATATCTTTTGAGTACCGGCCGGACCGGCGATTTTGAGTTTAAAACTATTGCAATTCGGACAACTGGACGGCATTTTTATGCTTCGTGAACAGTGGTGGCACACCAGAACAAGATCCGTTGTTTTGTGAATATGGAAAGCTATCTCGCACTCTTTACACTTAACGGCATAACCGCAATTTTGACAAATTAGTACACCAGAATACCCGCGTCTTGGAGAAAAGATGAGAATTTTTTTATTTTGATTGTTGGGATTAATGAAAGACAAGAGTTGCTCTTTAAATTTTTGGCTGAATATTGAAAAATTACCGTTTTTTATCTCGCTTATCATGTTTATGATTTGCACAGACTCCCCGTCTTTTGTTTCGTTGAGCAATTCGTATTCTTTGCTTTTGAGGCGATAGTAATTTTCAATTCCGGTAATTGGCGAAATAAAAATTGTCTTGGCGTTGTGAATATCGGCTATTGTTTTAGCTAAGTCGGAAGTGTTGTATTTAGGAGTCATGTCAGATTTGTAGAACTCATGAAGAATATCGTCCACGATAACCAGCTTTAGGTTGTTGAAGGGCATAAAAAGGGCCTGTCTCGTTCCCAATATTATATCCGCCTGTCCGGAAGAAATTTTTTTCCAGGCGCTAAACAGATTTTTATTTGAAAGAGAAGATGATATTTTAATCACTTCATATCTCGGAGTGGTTTCCTGGCGGTGCTTTAGCCCGCCGAGGAACTCTGTATTTTGAGCCAATGTTTGATAAAAATATTCAATTGTAGATGCATCAGGAACAATCAAGGCAACTTGACCCTGTTTTTCCGAAACCTTTTTTATGAACGGCAAAATATTGGCCAACGTTTCTTTTGCGTTGGAAAGAATAAATAGTGGTTTAGCAAGGCGACGCCTTGCTTCCAGCAAGGCGTCGCCTTGCTGAGCAGTTTGCTGGGTAATTTCGTAACCCCTTTTTAAAAAGAAAGAAGGGAGAACTGTTTTTAAGCAATAACCAAGGGGGGCGTAATAATATCTTGAGAGCCAAAGGGCTGTTTTCAATTGGACATTGTTTACTTGGGGAGTTTCGCTGATTATGGCGGATATTTTTTTGAGTTGGAAGCCTGTTTTTTTAAGAATTATTTTTTGGTCTTCAAGGGGGTTTGAGGCAACTACGACCGCACTTATTTTGCGGTTTCCAAAAGGTATTTCTACAACCGCCCCCTTTTCCAATTTTTTATTAAAAAAGTAACTCAATAATTGAGGAACATTTGAAGGGAGGATGGTTAGGGGGATTACCTCTATGATATACATTGAATAAGTAGAAATGTGATTATATTTACGGTATACTAAATTACATGAAAGTAAAAGTTCGGGTAGCTCCATCACCAACAGGATTTCTGCATATCGGAACGGCTCAGTCGGCGCTTTATAATTGGCTTTTTGCCCGCAAAAATGGCGGAGAATTTCATTTGCGCATAGAAGACACCGATAAAGAGCGTTCAACTAAAGAATCCGAAGAAAATATCGTAGAAGCTTTAACATGGCTTGGGATTAAATGGGACGGCGAGGTAACTAGGTCAACAGATAATCAGCCTCGTTATCAGGAGTTACTTCAAAAATTACTCAATGAGGACAAGGCTTTTTATTGTCACCATACTCAAGAAGAACTTGATGTTGAACGCAAGGAGCAAGAATTAGCTAAAAAACCACCACGACATGTATGCGCCCACAAGAATTCTGAAATGGGCAAAAAATCGGGGAGCATTATTCGTCTTAAAGTAGGTGATAAATCCGATCGTATTATTGTGTTTGATGATGCTATACGCGGACGAGTGGAATTTAAACAGGCATTGCTCGGAGATTTTAGTATTGGTCGTGCGGTTGATGACGCACTATATCATTTTGCAGTTGTTGTAGACGATGCTGATATGAAAATTTCGCATGTTTTGCGAGGCGAAGACCATCTTTCTAATACGCCCAAGCACATTTTGATTTATGAAGCCCTTGGCTTACTGATTCCGGTTTTTGCCCATCTGTCGTTAATCCTTGCACCGGACAGATCCAAAATGTCTAAACGACACGGAGAAACGGCGACAACCGCATTTAAAAAAGATTATCTTCCTGAAGCGATTGTTAATTTTCTTGGCACTCTTTCTTATACATTCAGTAAGGAAATAATGACCAAAGAAGAAATGGTTGAGGAGTTTGAACTTTCAAAGGTCCATAAATCTGGGGCTGTGTTTGATGTTAAAAAATTAAATTGGCTTAATTCTCAATACATTAAAAAATTGTCACCAGAAGAATTTAAAAAAGTGAGTGGAATATCTGAAATTCCGGATTCAGCAGTGTCATTAATTACAGAAAGATTAGAAAAACTAAGCGATGCGCAAAATTTTGATTATTTCTGGAAAGAACCTCAATATGAAAAAGAATTATTAAAATGGAAAAAGGCAGATTTGGACAAGTCCGCTGAAACCTTAACTGAAGTTAAAAAAATAATTGAAGATTTTGATTTTCAAAATGATAAAGAAGAATTAAGAAGACTTTTAGACGAATTTTCAACTAAGGTGGGGGACAGAGGTTTGGTGTATTGGCCCTTAAGGGTTGCATTGACCGGTAAAGACAAATCGCCTGATCCGGTTGATGTTGCTTATGTTATTGGAAAAGATAAGGTTTTGAACAGAATTGAAGTGGCTGTAAAATTTTAAAATAAATGTCAAAAAAGATAATAATTTTACTGTGTTGTGTGTTGCTTATGACAGCTTTTTCCGTGTCTGCTCAGACCAGTGCTGAATTAAAGATACAAATTGAGGAGGAAATTAATGCTCTTGAGCAAAAAAAACAACAACTTGAACAGCAGGCTCAGCAGTTAAAGGGTTCTATTTCTCAAACCCAGGAACAGGCCAATACTCTAAAGAATCAAATAGCCAATCTTAAGAATCAGATTGCATCACTGCAAACACAGATTTCTTTAACTGGAAAAAAAATAGATAAAACCAAGATAGAGATAAGTGGTGTGCAAAATGACATTTTTAACACTCAAGAAAAGATAATTAAGCAAAAAAACACCATCGGACAACTCCTGTTATTTATGGACCGGATGGACAAGGATAGTCTCCTGTCTATTTTGCTTAAAAACAATGACTTATCTGATTATTTTCGTCAGACACAGTCAGCAATAACCATAAACACAAATCTTGTAAATTTAGTGGATGATTTAGAGGATACACAAAACCAGTTAAATCAAAATAAAAATAGTTTGGAAGGAAAGAAAAATGACCTTGAGTCATTGAAACAGCAACAAAGTGCTCAAAAAAGTTCTTTGGGTCAAGTAACTACCGATAAAAATAAGTTACTAACAAGAACGAAGAGCCAAGAGGCAGAATACCAAAAATTATTAGCGGAAACTGAAGAGCTTCAACGCCAAGCTAACTTAGAAATATTTCAATTGGAAGACAAATTGCGTCTCGCTATTGATCCAAATAGTTTACCATTGGCGCGACCGGGAATACTTGGGCGACCGGTAGAGGGAAGACAGAGTCAGCCTTATGGGTGCATTGAAACTGCCTTTGCTCGCAGAAATTATCCTAGTTGCAACAACAAAAAAGGCGGTTTTCATAATGGCTTAGATCTTGCTGCTTCTTATGGTACACCTATTCACGCCGCAGAAGATGGCAGGGTTGTTGCAATCGGTAGTGCGCCTAATGCATATGGTGTTTGGGCGGCCATAGAGCACCAAAATGGTTTAGTGACGGCTTATACTCACATGTCTGTTCGGTCTGTTAAAGTCGGTCAGGAAGTGAAAAGGGGAGACATTGTAGGCAATATGGGCAGTACAGGGTTGTCTACGGGCTCACATATTCATTTTATGGTGTATGCCCCAAAAACATTTACGACCAAACAAAGTGCCATTTCAGGAGTGCTTCCAATTGGTGCAACCCTAAATCCGCTTGATTATCTGTAGTATGAAAAAAATATTGATTCTTGGTGGGGGATTTGGGGGGGTAAGGTGTGCTTTAGATTTGGATAAAAAATTTAAAGGACAAGTCCAGATTACTTTGGTAGATAAAAATAGCTATCATCTTTTCTTGCCTTCTCTTTATGAAGTCGCTTCTATTTATGAAAAAAATCCGCTATCCAGTGAGGATCCTTTTGCTGTAAAAATACGTAAAACAGTTTGTATACCATACGGAGAAATATTTTCCGGCAAGAATATAAATTTTATTCAGGCCGAGGTATCCGATGTTGATTTAAAAACAAAGAACGTGAGAACAAAAGGCGGTGAAGTTCTTGAATACGATTATTTAGTTATCGCGCTTGGAAGTCAGACTGCTGATTTTGGCATCCCTGGGGTCAGGGAATATGCTTATCAATTCAAAGGCATTGATGATGCTGTGGCTATCAATGTAAAACTCGGAAAACTTGTTAAAAAAATGGCTTCGGGAGAAAAAATGGACTCGCTCAAAATATTAGTTGGTGGAGCGGGTTTTAGTGGGATTGAATTTGCTGCTGAAATTTCTGGTTGTATTAAAAAAATGTGTTTGATTAACAAGGTCAAAACCAGAAATGCGGTAATGACCCTAATTGAAGCCGGACCAAAAATATTACCAATGGTTTCAGATAGGGAAAGGGTAATTATTTCTAAACACTTAACCAAGCTGGGCGTGGTGTTGATGGAGGATTCACCTATTGTAGAAATTGGAGATGGCTTTGTGAGATTAAAAAACGGACAATTGTTGGAGGGTGACATGGTTGTTTGGACGGCGGGAATAAAAGCAAATGAGTTTTTGAAGTCCATAGACAGTCTTCCACTGACAGATAATGGCAAGGTTGTGGTAGACGAGAATTTACGAGTTCGGGGATTGGAAAGAGTGTTTGCGGTAGGAGATAATCAAGAATTTATAGATCCCAAAACACAAAAACCGGTCCCAGCTTTGGCTTATACAGCAATTGACCAGGGTAAAATTGTGGCTAAAAACATTTATAACCTTATCAACGGCAAAAAACTAAGACCATACAGACCTTCTTATAGTGTTTGGATTGCTCCGGTTGGTGGTAAGTTTGCCTTGGCTAATTTGTGGGGAGTTTTAAGTATTGGAGGATTTTTGGGTTGGGTAATTAGAGAACTTGTGGATCTTAGATACTTAGCTTCAATTCTTTCTTTCGGAAAAGCGATTACTCTTTTTCGGCAGGAGATAACGATATTCACAAAAAACGATTAAAAAACAAGCAGAACCCACTTGGAAGCTCAACTTCCAAGTGGGGGTTATGGGTGAATGTTGATAAGTTCCTCCGCAGGGGCGGAATTTTTGTGTTAAAATTATCGTTGAGGATAAGTATTTAATTCGGTAAGTTTTTCATGAAGGAGGGTAAATTAAAGAAGAGCAATACACTCAAGTTTTTTGCTGCAATCTTTATTGCGATATTTGTTTTTAGTAATTTTAATTTTGTAAATATCACGAATGCGGGCGTTCCGAAGATACTAAGTTTTCAAGGACGGCTTACTGATTCTTCGGGTAATCTTCTTGGCAGTAGCGGGACAAACTTTTATTTTAAATTTGCGATTTTTGACTCTCTATCCGGTGGCACTCAATTATGGCCCTCTGATCCTATTGCAAGCAGTGCGACCATAACCTCAAAAGTAACCCAAGGGGTTTTTAATACTTTACTCGGAGACACTACTGCCGGTTTTGAAGCAATAAGTTTAGACTTTGCTACTTCTAATTATTTTCTTGAGGTTCGTGTTTCCGAACTCGGTTCAACTTTTGATACATTAACTCCGCGACAGCGAATTGTTTCATCAGGTTTTGCAATAAACGCCGATACGGTCCATGGAGGACTATTTATCAACGCAACCGGAGTTGGACAGTTTGGCGGATTGGCAACGGTTGCATATTCAAGATTTGGAATAGACGAGACATCTCATGCCGGGACCATTAATGCTTCCAATGATCTTTTAATTTCCGGCGGTCTTGAAGTAAACAGCTCGGCTGCTTTTGATGGCTTTGTTGCTTTTGGAGCTAATGCTTCAGTTTCGGGTTTCTTTGACATTACTAACGCCATTAGTAGTGGTGCCCAATTTAAAATCAAACAAAGTAGCACTCTTAATGCCGGATTTTATGTTGATTCATCGGGTGATCTCACACTATCTACCACGGGCGGAGACATAAAGGCGAATGATAACAATTTATGGGTTTGTATTGGGAGTTGTGATTTGGAGGCAACTCCTCCAACAGGTGATGGAAACATAATAGTAGAAAATGCATTCTATTTTGATAATGACTACAAATTTAAACAAAGCACCGCAACAATATCCTGGGACGACCCTAATGGTAGTGAAATACTTCAGTTTGATCAGGGGCAATGATGATAAATTTTTATGACTCTTCTTCAGGAATTAAAGATATTTATAAAAAATATTGCGTCTTGGTTTTATGTTTTAATTGGCTTCTCTCTTTTCTTTTCTATTTTTAGTTTGCATAGAGTGGTAATTTACAGTAGAGAGCTTGTTTTGCCGATAATTTCCGACGACTCATTCGCTATTCAAGTATTCAAGATGATTGAGCGTGACTTTGTGCCTAAAGGAGTGCAACTTATTGTGACCAATCCATGGAGTGGTTTTATAGCCCAATTGGAAATAGTAATTATTTTGGCTTTTATAGTTACCCTCCCGCTTCTTTTGTATAAGATTATAAAATATTCTTCTCCGGCTCTTTTTGAGCATGAAAAAAAGGCAATACTTAAATCAATCACTCTGTTTACTGTTTTATTTGTGTCCGGCTGTCTCTTTGCTTATTATTTCATGATTCCTTTGACTTTTAAGTTTATGTATCCGTTTGCTTCATCTCTTGGAGTGATGACATTTTTTTCGCTAGAAGCATTTATGGCTTGGGTAATTGCTATTTTAATAACCAATGGGGTAACTTTCCTTCTCCCAATCTTTATGCTCGTTTTAAGTTCTTTGGGGGTTGTGAGTCCGGATTTTTGGAGGAAAAAATGGCGGGCCGCTTTCCTTTGTTTGTTGATTTTTTCCGCCATAATAACACCCGACCAGACAGGAGTTACTATGATATTATTGTTTGTCCCCTTAGCAGTGCTTTATATGGGGGGCTCTTTTCTCGCTAATAGGATCAAGTAAGGGGGTGTGGATGACTTTCTTTACGGGGTATTTTTTTGTTGGTAAACTTAACAAAAGGTCGAGCTGGTAAATAAATAATAAAATAAAAATAAATAATATGTTTGGATTAGGAATTACGGAACTATCAATGATAGTAGTCGCAGTGGCCGTTGTATATTTTCTTTGGTGGAAAAACAGGGGCGGCAAAGCATAGATTAATAATAGTAAATAAACAACATGTTTGGACTTGGGCCTACAGAAATAGGAATTATCTTGGTGTTGGTGGTGGTCTTCTTTTTTGGTGGAGAAAAGATGGGTGAATTAGCGAAAGGACTGGGCAGATTTACTGGTGAGTTTAAAAAGGGTAAAGAAGAAATAGAAAATGAGATAGAAAAAGCCAAAGAAGAATTAAAATTGAATGAAGAACCAAAATTTGATGGAGAATAAAACCCCTAACGGGATAGATACCAACAGAAGAAAATTTCTGACAGTAATACTGATTGGCAGTGGAGCTTTTTTGGTAGAAAAGTTTTTAACACCCCTATTCTCAAGATTTTTAAATGATTCGCCAACTCCTGCCAAAACCGTTTTATCGGATAAAACTGACTTTGAGAATTTTAAGGTTGTGGAAAATAAGAAAATTTTATCCATTTATGACAGTTCTGGAGAAGAGATATTCCAAATTGACAAAGAAGGTTAGGTGGCATATAAATAAGAAACGAAAGATTTAATAAATTAAAATTCTAAAATAGAGATGCCGGAAAAAACAGGTTGCGACAATCATAGGTGGATTCCTCTGGTGGGGCTTGATAATAAAAAGACTATTCCTACTTCTCTTTTTACATGCTTACGATGCGGGGATTTGAAAGTTGGTAAAAAGACCATTAAAATTTCCCGGTTTCGTCTAGACATGGGTGAATTGCCGATAAACAATGTCGCCGGTATTAAGTTGAACGAGGTGCCGACAGCTGATAAAACCGCTTCCGGTCTTATTGTTAGCATGACTTATGGCGAGTCCATTACCCTTGGGGATTTTTTATATTTTAAATCAGACGGAAAAGTTTATAGAGCAGACGCAAATGGGACTTCTACTTATCCAGTAATGGCTTTGGCCTTGGCTACCGCGAGTAGCGGGTCAAATAGCGTCCTCTTGCACGGTGTTTATAAAGATAGCACATACTCCCTAACTGCCGGCGGAGTGGTATATTTATCCACTGATGTGGCGGATAACATAACACAAAGTCAACCTGCAGTTGCAAATGATGTAATACAAGTGGTAGGAATTGCCATTAGTACCGATAGAATTTATTTTAATCCATCCGCGGACTATCTGACACACACATAGACCACACAATTCATGGGAGACAGAAAACAGTTTGCAAGCACCAAATACTTATGGTATTTTTTTTGTGTATTTTAAACAATGTATCATCAGTTAATTTATGATTAAACTTTCAGTCATACTGCCAAGTTGGAAGGATCCGCTTCTAATCAAGACGATTAATTCACTTTTAGAAAACTCGGAATTAGGCGATCAATTAGAAATTATCGCTGTATTAGATGGGTACTGGCCTACCTTTGAGTTAAGACAAGATCCAAGAGTAAGATATGTCCATTTGGGCAAGAATCGTGGTGTAAGAGGAGCAATAAACGCTGGAGTGGAGGTTTCAAGAGGGGAGTTTCTTATGAAAAATGGTGAACATCAAACTTGTGGTAAGGGATATGACAGAATTCTTACTGAAACTTGTGAATCCAATTGGATAGTTACTCCTCGCAGATATTTCCTTGACTCTGTTAAGTGGGAGGTGACGGATACCCCATTCGTGGATTATTATAAATTAAAAATCCAAAATGTTGGTAATGAAATTAGCAAATTTGTCGGAGTAGAATGGAGCAGACCAGAACGGGCAGACATTATGATAGATGAAACAATGGCCATGCAAGGTTCATGTTGGGTGATGCCTCGAAAATGGTGGGACGAGGCCATAGAAGAATTGCAGGTTGAGGGCTATGGACAGCATTTTCAGGATTTCCATGAGATAGTATTTAAAACATGGAAAGCAGGAGGCAAACTTATGGTCAACAAAAACACATGGTTTGCTCATGAACATGTTAATTTTAGCGCAACTCCGAAAGTCGAGTTACCAGAAAACTCCAATAAGCCGGACGAATGCTATGCTTATGCCCTAAGCGTTTGGGGGGATTATTATTTAAATGAAATAAAACCAAAATGGCAGATTTAACAGTAATAATTCCGGCTAGAAAAGAAAAATATCTAAATAAGACCATTTTAGATATACAAAAAAAATCCAAAGCAGAGATCGTTGTGGTTTTAGACGGAGAGAATGCCGAAAGATTGGCTGGTGTGAATTATATATACAATGAAAAACCAAAAGGAATGCGGACGGCCATAAATCAGGCTGTGGCAACAGCAAATGGGAAATATATAATGAAACTTGACGCTCATTGCATGCTAGATAATGGGCTTGATGAAAAATTGATAACCGAACATCAGTTTAATTGGGTTCAAATACCAAGAAGAAAGAGATTGAACCCTGTGAAGTGGGAAATAACCGATAACGACAAGCCTGATGTTGACTACATGTATATCAATAAAAATGATTTGAGAGGTTATAAATGTAATGGCAAAAACCGAGACCCAGAACTTAAGAATAAGTTAATAGATGATACTGAAACATTTCAGGGAAGTTGTTGGTTTATGGAAAAAGCGTATTTTAATAAGCTTGGATTGTTGGATGATAAAAACTTTGCCGGCATGGGACACGAATCCAATGAAATTGTTTTTAAAGTTCTGCAAGATGGTGGGCGAATTGTGGTTAATAAAAAAACATGGTACGCTCACTGGCACAAAACCAAAACCGAATTAAGTTTCGGAACCGATAAAAGCAAGAGTAGAAAATATATATTTGAATTAGCAAAACAAACAAATTATAAATAACATGTCTATATTTTGGGATAAATTATCGGAAAAACATAAGAAAATGCTACAGAACGGCATAGAAGGATTTAGAAATACAGTGGCAACACGATATTTTACTGATGGTAAGCATGATAGTGAAGGGTATATACAGCGTATTGCACGATATGTAGCTAATATTGATATGGGTGATAGTTTGTTCGGTAATCCTATCAGTACAGAAATAGGGGGCCATAAAGTAACGCAAGATTTGGTAAACAGTATGTTTGAAATAGAAGCGATGGGCATTGATTTTACTAAGATAAAATCAATATGTGAGGTGGGTGCCGGTTATGGAAGGACCGCTTATGTCCTTTTGAAACGATATCCGCATTTGAAATATACAATCATAGATATTCCTCCGGCACTAGATTTAGCACGAGAACATCTGACCAAAGAATTTCCTAATGCGGATATTTCATTCCTTCGTGCGCCGGACAAATCATTAGGTGCTGACTTGTATATTGCGATAAGTGTCCTTACGGAGTTGTCAAAAGAAGAGCTCGCTGACTACTTTAAGATGTTTGGAACCGGTAAGTATCTGTACTTAAAGGATTGGAAAACAAAGAAAAATCCTGATAATGGAACAGAGTTTTCAGAAGATAGTTTTCCGGTAAAAAACTGGAAAACAATGTTTAAAAGAGACGACCCGATTACTGATAACTTTTATGACGCAATGTATGAAATTAACCCCATGAACCCTATAATTCCCCACACAAATCCCATTGAATATATCCAACAGAAATTTGGTCTGGGTGGAGATGAGAATCCGCGTATTTTGAAAGGGGTAAATCGGCAGGAGCTTTATAAATTGTTTGCCGAACTCGGTTATACTAAGGGTTGTGAAGTTGGCGTAGAGAAAGGCAAGAATGCAAAGATGATGTTTGAAAATATCCCCGGTCTTAAACTCTACGGAGTGGATCCCTATAAACAACATCCGGACTATAACGGTGCACCCGAGGCCAGTAAATGGAACGCGGAGTATCTCCACCATGTTAAACACCGAGCCAAGAAAGAATTAAGAGGATTGAATTGGGAGTTAATTCAGGATTTCAGCGAAGGTGCAAGCAGAAAAATACCGGACCATTCGTTAGATTTTGTCTACATAGACGGCGACCATTCTTATGACTCTGCTATGTTAGATATAATTTTATGGAGTAGAAAGATTCGTAAGGGAGGAGTGGTTAGCGGACACGACTATTTCTATGATAAAAATAAACTTGGCAGACAGGCCAAAGTAACCCAAGTGGTGCAAGATTACAGCAAAATACACGACATAAAATTCTTTATTACCGACGAAAATCATTATGTTCAAAAAGGTGATTACTATCCTTCTTGGTTATGGGTAAAGGTTGAAAACATTTCCCCTAACATAGTTGGATTTTAAAAAATGACAAAAGGTTGTATCTACTATACTAACAACGCACCAGAAGAGAAATTGTTTTTGACTTGCCAGAAACAACTTAATAAATGCATGGAGATTCATAAGTTTCCGATTTATGCTATTTCCCAGAAACCAATTAATTTTGGAATAAATATCGTAATGAACTTGGAAAGCTCGGTTCTTTCTTTAGTGAAACAAGTGGTAAGGGGATTGGAAGAATGCAAAACCGATATTGTATTCTTTCTAGAGCATGATGTTATCTACCATCCATCTCATTTTGAATTTACTCCAGAGAAGGATAACTATTTTTACTATAACCGGAATTTTTGGAATGTAAGCTCAATAGACGGTAAGGCGGTTTATTATTTGCATAATGACCTATCTCAAATGTGCGCTAAACGAAGTTTATTCTTGAAGCACTTTCATAAAGTGCTTGAAAGTATGGAACGAGACGGTTTCCAAAGAAGATGGGGATTTTCTCCTCCGAAGATGCTTCCTCCGGAACAAAGAGTTGGTCACTATGCCGTCTATAGGTCAGAATTCCCTAATGTAAATATCAGACACCCTCAAGCCTTTACCCGCCAGAGAATGAATAAATCAGAATTCAGGTCGGATGCCAGTTGTCGGGAGTGGACAGAATCAGATGGAGTTCCGGGCTGGGGAAAAACAAAAGGGAGATTTAATGAATTTTTAGATGATGTACGGAATTCTAGAATATAACATCTATGGGCAAAACAATGACTAAAGGAATTGTCTACTTTACCAATAATAAGTGCGATAAAGTTATTATGGACGCAGTTATAAAGCGTCTAAATAAGATATGCGCTGATATGGAAATTATATCCGTCTCTCACAAACCTATGAATTTTGGAAAGAATGTTGTCATGGACCTACCTTCAGAAGCTCAAAGTATTTTTAAACAAATATACCGGGGACTTCAAGAGAGTAAGGCCGATGTAATTTATTTAGCAGAGCACGATGTTTTATATCATCCATCTCATTTTGAGTTTGAACCAAGATTTAAAGATCATTTTTATTATAATCTCAATGTGTGGCAAGTAGATGCTGAGACAGGGCAAGCCCTATACAGAAGGTCTAAAAGAACATCACAACTTGTAATTTATAAAAATACATTGATGGAATATCTTGATAAATTGATGGAAAGAATAGAAAAGGGAGGCTATAAAAGTGGGCTGGGTGTATCTCCTATGACACACCAAATACATGGAATACGTTTTCATGGTTTGAGAGGATTTAGATCAGAATATCCAAATATAGATATTAGACATAAGGATAATTTTTCAAATTTTGTTCGTACAAATGAAGAATTAGTAGACGGAGTTCCGGGCTGGGGAAAAACGGAGGGCAGATTCAATGAATTTTTAGATGAAATATGATATCCATTAAAAACATGAAAGAATTAAGTATTTTAATTCCGGCAAATAATGAGATGTTCCTTGCTCGTACTATTGAGGATATTTTGGCTAACATTGAAGCGGATACCGAAATTATAGTGACTCTTGATGGAAAATGGGCAGATCCGCCAATTACTGATAACGATAAGGTCCATCTGATTTATGTCCCTGAAAGTATCGGTCAAAGGGCAGCCACAAATCTCGCCTGCAAACTTTCCAAGGCCAAATATATAATGAAGGTTGACGCCCACTGCAGTTTTGATAAAGGATTTGACCGTAAGATGATAGAGGCCTTCAAGGAAACGGGGGACAATGTAACGATGGTACCGACCATGCGAAATCTTTGGGCCTTTGACTGGAAATGCTATAAATGCGGATGGAAAAAGTATCAAGGACCGACACCTCTTAAGTGCGAGAATTGTGGAGACACAAAACATATAAAGCGAAAAATGATGTGGGTGGGCAAAGAAAGACCTCAAAGTAATTCATATTGTTTTGATGCCGAACCGCATTTTCAATATTTTAACGAATACACAAAACGACCAGAATCCAGAGAGATGTTAGAGAAAACAGGTTTTACTGAAACGATGAGTTTGCAGGGCTCGTGTTTTATGTGTACCCGAGAGAAGTATTTAGAGCTGAATATCTGTGATGAAACTCTTGGAAGCTGGGGCAATCAAGGGATTGAAGTGGCGGTTAAAACATGGCTCTCAGGCGGAAGGGTATTGGTCAATCACAAGACCTGGTATGCCCATATGTTCAGAACTCAAGGAGGGGATTTTGGTTTTCCATATCCGCAATCAGGCAATGAGGTCGCAAGATGTAAGAAAAAAGTAAGAGATTTGTTTTTCAATAATAAGTGGGATAAGCAGATTTATCCAATAAGTTGGCTGGTTGATAAATTCTGGCCTGTCAAAGGCTGGTCAGATGAAGCGAGGGCTAAATTAAAAGAGGGCAATATTACAGTTTAACGAGTAATAAAATGCGGACAAAAAAGATATTAATCACCGGTGCCTTAGGCCATATTGGTGCTAATCTAATTAGAAACATCAACGAGAACTTAGTTGATGAAGTTTTGATTTTAGATAATCTTGAAAGCCGCCGATACCCATCCCTATATAACCTACCAAAAAAGAAATATAAATATCGTTTTATTCATGACGACATACTTACTGCTGATTTTGATAAGTATCTGAAAGGTGTTTCGGTTGCCATACACCTTGCAGCCATAACTGACGCGGAGGGGAGCCACAAAATACCCGAGAAAGTTGAGAGAGTTAACTTCGGAGGATTACAAAGATTGGCCGATGCTTGCCTTAAAAATAAAGTAAAAATTCTCTTTCCCTCAACCACGAGTGTTTATGGCAGTCAGGCCAATGTTGTGGATGAAACATGCAAAGAATTAAAACCTCAGAGTCCATATGCTTGGGCCAAGTTGAGATCTGAAGAATACTTAAAGTCCCTACAACCTAAAGGATTAAAATTTGTTGTCTGTAGATTTGGCACTATTTTTGGTCACTCAATAGGGATGCGTTATGACACTGCAGTTAATCGTTTTACCTGGCAGGCTGCAACCGGATTACCGCTGTCTGTTTGGAAAACAGCGTGGAGACAAAAGAGGCCATATCTTGATTTAGCTGATTGTGTGCGGGCCATTAATTTTATATTGGAAAAAGATTTGTTCAATGACGAGACGTATAATGTACTAACAAAGAATTTTACCGTTGAAGATGTTGTTAAAACTATTAAGCAATTTGTACCCAAACTCGTAGTTAACTATGTAGACTCACCAATCATGAATCAGCTATCGTATGATGTTGACGATACTAAATTCAGAAAACTTGGTTTTAAACCAAAGGGGAATCTAAAAAGAGGTATTAGTGGAAAAATTAGTTCGCTTAAATCTATTATTTAATGAATATTAACCTCAAACCGGTGATTGATTTCGGAAAAATGCCGATCGCAAATGCTTTTTTGATGCCCGAACAGTTCAAGGATGAATATTTTTATAATATGGTTTTGGGATATGACCCGGTAACTTGTGCTATTGGGTTAGTTAATACTGTACCGCTTGAAAAAATGTTCCATGACCACTATGCATTTTATTCATCTATGTCAAAAGGTATGCAGGCACATTTTCATCAGACAGCCGAGAAATTGTTACCTTATGCCCAAAAGGGATTGGTTGTAGAATTAGGTTCCAACGATGGAATCATGCTTGAAGCGTGGAAAGAGTTCGGAATCTCAGCATTAGGGGTAGAGCCGTCAAAAAATGTAGCTGATGTGTCTATTGCCAAAGGCCACCAAGTTATTAATAAGTTCATGAGCGATGCGGTCGTTGAAGAAATTTTATCTCGCGGGCCGGTATCGTTGGTGTTTTCCGCCAACACTTTCTGTCAATTTGTTAATTTTTCTGAATATTTGAGTTATGTCACGCGCCTTATCGGCAAGGATGGCGTGTTTGTTTTTGAGGACCCATATTTTTTGGATATTTTTGAAAAAACATCATATGACCAGATATATGATGAACATGTCTGGTACTTTACGGCTTCATTTATTAACAAAATGCTTGAGCCATTCGGATTCCATGTTTTTGACTGCGAACATATAGAAGTTCATGGCGGAGAACTGCGGATGTTTGTTGGCTATAAGGATACTTATCCGGTTAAACCGGAAGTCGGGATTTGGTTAGAGAAAGAAGGGGACTTGGGCAAAAAAGTGGAAACTCTTGGCGAAAACATGAAAAAGTCAAAGACGGAACTTTTAAAGATTCTTAATAATATAAAAAAAGATGGAAAAACTATTTGCGGATTCGGGGCTACCTCTAAGGCGACGACCGTGTTTAACTATTGCGGCATTGGTCCGGACCTAATTCCATTTGTCACAGATAATACTCCGATAAAACAGGGCAAGTATTATCCGGGTGTTCATATCCCAGTTGTTTCCCAAGAGATATTTGAGCTTGGAAAAACAGACCGTATTAAAATGCTTGATTACGCTTTCCTCGGCGCCTGGAATCATGCTAAAGAGATAGAAAAATATCAATCTTGGTACAAAGAAGCCGGCGGTCATTGGATAACTCATGTGCCAATGCCGAGAATTATTTAGGAATTAGGAGATAGTATGTAGGAAATAAGGAAAATGAGACGAACTCGAATTTTTTCTACAAGCTACTTCCTACTTCTTTTTTCCTAACCAATGAATATAAATAGTTATAAAGATTTAATAGTTTGGCAGAAATCTGTGCAGTTAGTTGTTGAGGTTTACGTTTTAACGGATTGTTTTCCAAAATTTGAAATATACGGATTAACTTCGCAGATGAGAAGGGCGGCTATTTCTATTCCGTCTAATATTGCTGAAGGCAGGAGAAGAAGCTCTCGCAAAGAATTCAGACATTTTCTAACAAATTCTTTCGGATCAGGAGCCGAATTAGAAACTCAAGTTGAAATAGCAAAATTACTATCATTTAGTAAAAATTTGGATTATGGTAAGTTAGATAGTTTACTGGAAGAAGTTATGAAAATGTTGAATAAGATGATTTCTAACCTTAATTCTACAAACTAATTCCTACAAGCTATTTCCTAAATTATGAAGATTTTAATGACAGGCGGGTCAGGTTTATTGGGAAAAGAAATAAAAAAGCTTGACTCAAAGATTATCGCCCCTACTCACGGTGAATTTGATATCACCGACATTAACTCAATTGAAAAGTCCATTAAAAAACATAAACCCGATGTTATTCTGCATCTTGCTGCCGTCAATAAATCACCTGAGCATGAAACAGATTCCATTCCTGGTCTAACGGTAAACATAATAGGCACGGCGAATTTGTGCATAGCTTGCCACAGAGCAGGTATAAAACTTGTCTATACTTCCACGGATTATGTTTATACTGGAACTGGGCCCCATAAGGAAGATGAAGCACTTTTACCGCCTTCAAGATTTGCCTGGTCCAAATTAGGAGGAGAGTGTGCGGTTCGGATGTTGAAGAAGTTTCTTATTCTACGCCTGGACTTTGGACCAAGACCTTTTCCTTGGGAGAAGGTCTATGATAATCAGTATGTTTCTAAACTTTATGTTGATGAAATGGCGTCTTTAGTTTTAAAAGCAGTAAAATCAAAAGCCGAAGGAGTGATGAATCTTGGCGGACCAAAAATAAGTTTGGAGGAATATGCCAGAAAAACAAAACCAAACATAGAGGTTATTTCTAAACCGGTTTGGGTCCCGAAAGATACTAGTCTGAATACAACAAAAATGAAGAAAGAGTTAAAATTATAGAAATGTAATTAATGATTTTAGTTATATTGGTAAGACCAAGATGGCATTACCAAAAACTTACTCAAATTATTATAAAAAATGGAAAAAATTATTAAAAAAAATAAATTACAATATATTTTAGTTTCGGTTGTGGTTATTGGTTTGGGGATTTTATTGTTCTTTAGTCTGGGATTTCCAGCAAGCGCTAGGGTGAGTAACTTAAAATCTTTTAGTGACGGTTCAATTTTATTTAGTCAGGGAGGAGAAATTGCAGAAAATAACGCTACCTTATTTTGGGACAACACGAATAATAGTATACGTATCGGTCAAAGTACTTCTTCCAATTTATATGTACGTAACATAAATGCTCTTCCTGGGAATTGGCTTGAATTACATGGAGAAAATGGCGGAGTTGGGATGAGCGGTAGGGGTATAGATATTGATGGCGGAGACGGTGGTTTGGGAGATACGAATGGTGGTTCTGTAATTCTTCGTCCTGGAACCAAACAAGGTTCAGGGTTAGTTGGCAAAATAGGATTTCAAAACCCTAGTAACGGTTCTTTTGCTTTTCTAGATCTTTCTTTGCTCACGTTGTCAAACAAAACTTTTACTTTTCCAGATATCTCTGGCACATTTGGATTACTTCAATTAGATCAGACATGGAGCGGATTAAATAAATTTGAAGCGGGTACAAATTCCACAATTTATATCGGTTCATCGGTTAAATCTGGTTGCATTGCCATGGGCGATAGCGATGGTAGTGGGGTGACATATATAACCGCTAATGATGGTGTATTGACCGCATCCACAACTAAACCAAGCATTTGCCAGTAAAATAAGTTTTGAGAGAAATGAAAATTCTAATCGGCACGCCAATACATGAGTCAAAAGACTACGCCATGGAAAGATGGCTGGAGAATGTGGCTGTTCTGGCCAGTGAAGGGCTGGACCGATGAGGATTTGGCTAAACTAAAAAGTGGTGAATTGGAGTAATAAGGCATATTGTCATATAATATTTTATGTAAGGATAAAAAGAAATAAATATTGTAAAAATATAAATTACAACTCTGTGTGAAGAGTTTGTTGGTGTTTTTGTGTATATGACGGAACACGAATTTTAAAAGGTCAGAGATTAATTATCAGAATAATTTTAATGAAAAAAATAAATGGCAATTAGCTACGTCGGCGGTAACTCAAAAGGTCAGGCCGGTGTTACTGCTACCACTGACATCACGCTTGATCTGACTGCCCTAACCGGGGGTTCCGACTCGGCCGCCGCTGCAGGCGACCTCGTCATCGTCGCGCTTGGCGTCGGTGACACCGACGGCGTAGACGGCAGCATGACGGAGTCTTCGGGTACCTACACCACAGTCGCCGACCTGTACTCGGGTAGTGGAACCGTATCCGAAGCTAACTTCGGTGTCTTTTACAAAGAATTGAGCGCAGCCGACGCGTCTGTCAGCGTGCGCAGCAACCTCGGCAACGACGCGGGCATCTCTGTCGCCGTGATGGTGTTCCGGGGCGTTAATCCCGTGGCCTCCGGTGGTCCGTTCGACGTAACGAGCACGACGGTCACAGGCACCGGCACGGGAGCCATTGACCCGCCGTCCATCGACACGACTGGCACGGCAGGAATCTGGACTGTCATCGCCGGGACGAGGGCAATCGCCACCGGCTCAACCGGGCTTACCGGACCTACGGGCTACACGACGGACTTCATCTCCGCTGCGTTCGGGAACGATACCGTCGATGCCGTCACGGGCATGGGCTACAACTTGGCCCCCGGCGACCCCGAAAACCCCGGAACGATAGTGTGGGGCGGCACAGAGGCTGCGGGCGACGGCTGGTGCGCCGTCACGATGGCGTTAAAGCCCGGACCCGTTTCTTCTATTTCTCCTTCTATTTCACCTTCCATCTCTCCTTCTATTTCTCCTTCCGAATCACCGAGTGTTTCACCGTCATCATCTATCTCACCTTCTATTTCGCCTTCTATCTCACCGTCAGTCTCACCGTCATCGTCAATCTCACCATCATCATCAGTCTCACCATCTGTCTCACCGTCCGTCTCACCCTCATCGTCAGTCTCATCATCTGTCTCGCCATCCGTTTCACCGAGCGAAGTGCCATTTGCAACAAGGATTTATTTACCATCAACAGGAGCGGCACCGGCAACTCCCGCGTTTAGCGCGTCTTGGAACGACACAACCACTCTTTCGCCATCTAAATTAAAAGCAGTAACAACTAAAATTGCATCATCTTCGATCACTAAGTCTGTTAATGATTCTAATGATACCGATATACATTTTTGTGCTGGTATGTGGGTTTCTGCGCCACTTGAAGCTCAATCTATTCCTGTGCAGATAGTTAGTATTTCGGCTAAGACAAAAGAGTATGACATTGCGAGCAACATGTTTCTCCATTGGACCGTTCGGGTTCTTCAAGCTGATGGCGTAACTTATGATGGGACATCGATAGTTGATTTTAGATCAGATGATACTGAATTTGTTTCTGGTGGTTCAGCAGTGAGCAGGTATGATTCTGTAATTTCCAATGCCGTTACAGTTTCAGCGGGTGAGCGTCTTGTTATTGAAGTAGGTATAGGCGGAGACCCTAATTTAAGCTCAAATCATTGGGGTGAGGTGTATATTGGTGATGATGTGGGTTCTGATTTGGGTTCTTATGACGGCGATACCCCTGGTGATCCTTGGGTAAGCTTTGCAGATACAACAATTGTTTTTGGAACAGTTTCTTTGTCGCCATCTGTGTCACCGTCTGTATCTCCGTCTATTTCACCATCTATTTCACCATCTATCTCACCGTCGGAATCTCCATCTATCTCACCATCATCATCAGTCTCACCTTCTGTTTCGCCGTCCATATCACCAAGCGTTAGTCCATCTGTGTCGCCGAGTGTTTCACCATCGGCTTCAGTGAGTCCTTCAATCTCACCAAGTATTAGTGCATCAGTTTCACCTTCTGTTTCGCCGTCTATATCACCAAGCATCAGCCCATCCGAATCGCCATCAGTCTCACCGTCAGCTTCGGTGAGTCCTTCAATTTCTCCAAGTATTAGTGCATCAGTTTCACCGTCTGAATCACCGAGTGTTTCACCGTCATCATCAGTTTCACCTTCTGTTTCGCCGTCTATT
>Ga0209542_10007312_pt1 | contig 21084 bp, 22 predicted proteins | sample RifCSPhighO2_01_FD_184028 | JGI IMG/M metagenome (GOLD analysis project Ga0209542, IMG submission 184028) | Soil microbial communities from Rifle, Colorado - Rifle CSP2_plank highO2_0.1 (SPAdes) (version 2) | ecosystem: Environmental > Terrestrial > Deep subsurface > Rock core/Sediment ... | reverse complement strand
CATTAAAGTTTTGGAGGATTTTTTGAATCAATATTGTTTTTTGTTTTTTTATTCATTTATTCATTTATTCATTTATTCAAAGCTGAAGGAAAAAATTATTATCTGTTTTATTGATCTTATTCCTGCAATTATTCTGATTTTTTCTGATGCTATTAGAGACTCTGACACAGAGGTTATAATTCCAGGAATTATTTTGCTTTATATCTTGCCTGCATTCATTATCTCCCTATTAAGTTTAGGAATTCAGAAATTATGGAGGAAAGCAAGAAAATGAGTGGTGGAATTTTCAGTAATCTGGAAGCTTGGGAAACAAGTAGTAAGGATGGATTAGCAAATAAATTAGTAAGAGATGAAGGAAGAGATGTATGGGAAATAGAGATGACTGGAGGACCTGTAGAAGAAAACAGTTCTGCGCTTGATTATACTTATCAAAACCTTGTTGAGGATTACTGGCCTGCTCTAATGGGGGCAGTTCAATATTACACTGGAAAGATAACTGTAGATTATGTAGGACACTCGAACGGATGTAGAGTAGCATTATCTAGCTTAAAGAATTATCAGACGACAGGAAAGAGTAATGTTGCAATAGTTCAAAATCTGATGACTGGAAATAATGTTAATGTAAATTTACAAGGTGCTGGGGGAGCTCATGTTGTGAATACTTTTGTGGGGGTGGTTTGTCCTGGAGAGTTGAATGAAATAACTTTCTTGAGTCATGCTTCTCGCGCATCAATAATACTTCCTTCAATTAAAGCAGGCAACGCTGCAATGGCTTTAATTGGAAGTAGCCATATAACTATGAGAGATTATACAAATAAATTATTTTTAGTAGGTATAATCGATCCAGGAATTCTTCCAGATGTAGTGATTTTAGCAAGTTTCTTCTCACCAAATGATAAGATCTCAAGAAATTTGATGGACTTTTATAACGATTTATCAATTGAGGAGAATAGTAATTTTAGTTTAAATGGGTTAAATATAAACAAGGTAAGACTTTATTACGGAGAATTGCCATTTACAGACCACGATAGTGTCGTTCCTAGCGACGATATAGATGTAATATTAGACGAAGTGAATAGTTCTAATGAAGATTATTTTATTTCGAGTGGTAACCTTTTAGATAATCATATTAGTATAAAAAATAGGAATATTATAAAAACCAAAATAATTGAGGAGTTAAGAAATGGCTAAAAAAATTATCTATTACCTAATTATGGCAGTATTCTCAAGTTTATCTATGTTTAATGAATTTAATAATAAATTATTCTACATATCTCTACCATTATTCTTAATAGCACATATATTTTATTTCAAAATATACAGCAAAGTAACTCAAATAAAAATCTCTAATGCTTTACTTTATTCTCTTATCTTTGGTTTAGTTTTATTGTTATTATCTACTAATATCAACTTCGCAGTTGAAACTAGCAACAGATATAGAGATTATTTCTTATTAGCATCATTAATTATTTCTTTTATTAGTGGTTTAGCTTATTTCTTTTTAAGTCTAAAAGACAAAGAGTCTAGAAATAATTCTAAGGGGAAGATATTTTTACAAACAGTTCTATTCTATGTGTTTAATTATTTTATGATATTTATTATAGGTTTAATCTTGGCAGGAGCGCAAGCAATTGGAGGTGGTTAAAATGAAAAACAAAATATGGCTTATAGGAATACTTGGAATTTTATTAGTTATGCCTCTGGTTTCCTCTAGTGTTCAAGATCTTGTTAATTCCTACTCTTACAATTATTTTGGGGAGGAGTTAGATGTAGCTAATATAACATCTTCCGCTAGCGGAAGCGCTCTTTCTTTTAGCATTAATGTATCAAATGTAACTGCTGGAACATATACATTTTATGTTGATGTAAAAGATTTAGGAAGTGTTGTTTCTGGAAAGAACACAGGTACAATAAATTCCCAGGGAGCCATAGTTAATGTGGACATAAACAACTATCTCCTTTCTGGAGCAACTAACTTTAATTACAGTTTAAGAGTTTATGATTCAAGCGATATTTTGGTTTATAGAGAAACAAATCGTAGTACTGGAACAATATCTCCTTATAATCCAGGATATTTAATAGGTACTATAACTCCCCAGAATATAGGTAATCACTCTTTACAAATTGCTGTTCTTTTTAATTCAACTAGAGCTGCAACAAATGAGAACTTTTCTTTCTTCTTAAAATATAATAATGGATCTTATATTTTCTCAACGAAAAATCAGTCACTTACTACAGGCCTTAATGCTATCCTATTTCTTTTTGATAATGAAACTATGAAATCAACGCATTATAATGGTGTTTACAATATGACATCTATGACTATCGGTCAGAAAAACATTCCAATAGGAACAAATACGGCTACATTTAATTATGAAACTTTTGCTAAAACCTCTTATTTTAAAAAATATAATAGTACGTTTAAAGATTTAGATGCTGATAACCTGACAGATAGAATTGATTTTAATTTCACCGCTACTATAAAAACGGCTGGTACTTACACCATTGAAGCAGAAATATCCGATCTTTATGATAATCATGTAACAACTTTATCTCAAACAGAATTACTTTCTACTGGAAACAAATCTATGATTATTCCTTTAAATGGATCTGATTTATACTCGATTGGAATTGATGGACCATATCAAATAAGTGAATCAAGGCTCATAATTAGCGGAGTAGTAGTGGATTCAGAGTTTGAAAAATATAATACTTCTTCAATTAGTTACTTTGATTTTGAAAGACCCCCACTTCCAGATCTTGTACCTCACCTTACTTTTTCCCAAAACTTAACTGGAAATACCACAATTACAGTTAATTTAACAAATACAGGTAATGCTTCTGCACTAAATATATTCTTAGATGTCTTTGATGACAGTAACCTAGACAGTTCCAGTTTTCTAAGCATCCTAAATGCTAGTAGTAGCTTTGTCTTCACTTTAAGCGCGAATATTAGCAACTCGAGTGTTGTGGTAGTTTTAGCAGATATTTACAATGATGTTGATGAAACGAATGAGACTAATAACTTTGATTATTGGACTACTTCAGTTGTTGCTCCTCCTAATGATACTAATAGGTTTCTCATTCAAAACTCAAGTTCATCTACTGTTGCATGGTTAGGAGACTGGGGTAATATTGCACTTAAAGGAACTTGTTCTATATCAAGCAACTGTATTGCACCAACTGGATCTTTAGTTATGGGAAACTTTACGGATAACTCTACTGCTTATATCAGCCCTGCTGGAGACCTATGTTTGGAATCTGGAAGTTGCTCTGCTTTAGCGGGTTCTTGCAACCCTTCAACAGATTCATTTCTTATACAAAATACTACGGGCTATAACATGAGCTATATTAGTTCAAATGGAAATCTATGCTATACTGGAGGATTATATCAAAATGTTGTATTTTAAACACAACATATATAAAGAAGAAAGGTTTCTTTTATTTATGAAGGGGTATCGATTAAAATCGGTTTTTATTCTTCTACTGTTCTCTTTTTTCATTACTTTTGCTTCGGCTGGTGACGTCATTTTTCGTAATGGAAAAATTATTTCCTCAGGAAATGTAAGCACTGATGAAAAATTTGTTGGAGATGGAAGTAAATTGACTAATCTGCCATCTTCTAACGAGACAGATCCACGATGGACTGCTAACTCTACTCTTGTTTTATATTCCTCTAATTTACCTTTGACTAATAGAACTATAAGTCATATAAGTAACATAACTGGATTCTCATATAACTATAATCAAACGACTCCAGCCATTAGTTATGTTGACTCTAAAGGGTTCTTAACCTCATCAATAGGTAATGCAACTTATTTGACCAACTTCAGCCTATCGAATTATAGAACATTAACTAACAATAATTTTAATGTATCAATGTCTATTTTGGGTGATCTAAACAATAATTGGAGTTTTTCAACATTAAATCTTTATCAGAATGTAACCTCTGCTACAAATTCTCTTTGGCAGATTTCACATAGAAGCGAGGCTTATATTAAAAATGCATTAAGCTATCATTACTTTAATGGAACTAATTGGTTCTTGCCATTTATAATATTGCCAAATTTAAACGTCGGTATAGGCACTTCAACACCTTCGGAAAAACTCGAAGTTGCTGGAAACCTCAAAGCTACTGGAAATATTACATCTAACGGGAAATTTATCGGAGACGGGAGTAAATTGACAAATGTTAATGAAACTGAACCAAGATGGACTGCTAACTCTACTCTTGTTTTGTATGGCTCCAACTTACCTTTAGAAAACAGAACTATAAGTCATATAAGCAATATAACTGGATTTTCCTATAATTATAATCAAACGACTCCAGCCATTAGTTATGTTGACTCTAAAGGGTTCTTAACCTCATCAATAGGTAATGCAACTTATTTGACCAACTCTAGTCTATCAAATTATAGGACTTTGAGTAATAATGAGTTCAATAAGACTGTCTCTGTTATGGGGGACATAAACAACCCATTTAATTTTGCGACAATCGATCTTTTTCAGAATGCAACCAATAATTATTCCAATCCCACTAATCCGATTTGGCAGATTACACATAGAAGCGAAGCCATGTTTAAAAATTCATTAATGTTCTACTATTTTAATGGTTCTGGCTGGCGCCCTTCACCATTTGTTATAACTCCTCTTCTTAATGTCGGCATAGGCACTACATCTCCTTCAGCTTTATTACATATTAATGGAACTGGAGCTTTGCTTAATGTGACTTCTGGAGATACGTCTGTGCTTTTTGTTAATGGAAGCAGTGTGGGAATAGGGAAGGCAGAGCCAAAGTACACGTTACAAGTCACGAATGCGGGATATGACCAAATAACAATAGAAACAACAAACGCTTCAAATGGTGCTTTATTAAGATTTCTAACTCCGACTACTATGGTTTCTTCAATAGGTGTAGCGGGAATAAGTTCTTCTTTAGGTTCTGATGATATGATTTTTTATCATAATGGTTCAGTTAGAATGACCATTAAAAGCACAGGCAACGTCGGCATAGGCACAACCACACCTTCCAACAAACTTGATGTGCAAGGCAATACCACTTTTTATGGGACCTTGCATAACTGGGCAATTTCTAATGGGAGAATTAATGCAACGGGAGTGAATATTACAAGCAATCATCAAAGATATGATATAACTGGAGCAACTGCATTAGATACCCCATATACCAATACATTAGATAGACCAATATACTTAGACATTAGTTTCTCTACATCAGTTGGATTTACAGGCGATCAGGCATATGCAGTTTTATATGAAAACTTGAGCTCATTATCGATAGAAGGAATTAGTGAACATGAAGCAGTGATAGAGGGAACAGAAGTTACGGGGTATCATCATATGGGCGGGTTAATACAACCTAATCAAAATTGGAGTATAACAACATCAGTAAGTGGCGGGGGCTCAATTAATTTACAAGGAGTTCAAAAAACAGTAATATGAAATATAAAATAATAATCTCTGTAATAGTAGGCTTACTACTAGTTGGAGTTGTAATGGCACAAGTAGGGATAAACTTCCCTTCTTCTTTTACAATGAGTATAAACCAATTGTCTCAAAGGCAAAGTGTAGAACAAAGATTTTTCGGATGTCCATACGATGAGAATATAGAACATAGAATTACAGGAATAAAAGAATTAGTTTGGAATGGAACAAGACCAATAGTAACGGCTGAAGTGCAATATTGGACACAGAATAGAAAATGTGCTGGAAGTAAGAGGTTAACCATAACTTTGGCACCAGCTACCTCTGCAGGACAATTGGTTGCTAACTTTATTTCTGGAGTAAATAGTGAATTTATGGCGGAAGCAAACTTAAACAGACAGCCTAGAGTCATAGGAAACTTTATATCGATGGGGGAAAACTAGTAATTTAAAGTTTTGGAGTTTTTATGGAACATAGAATAAACAAAAATATAAAACAACTACTTATTATATTAGTCGGATTACTATTTGTTATATTATTTATTACGTCTTCTCCAATGCTACAGCCTGCTCAAGCTACAAGTTCACAACTTTTATGGAGTAGTGTATCTTTGATTTCATTTATTAATGCTACTTATGATGGCATGATTCCTTCTATAGCAATAGATTCTCAAGATAATGTCCATATTATTTGGGCTCAAAAATTATCTCAATTTGTTGGAGAAGTCTTTTATACAAAATTAGACAGATTTGGAAATACCCTTGTTAGCAACAGACAATTGACTAATTTTTCTGGAATTTTTGGATTTACCTCTTCAATAGTTATAGATAAATTTGATAATGTTCATATTGTGTGGCTGTACGACCAAATGGGCACTTCTTTATATGGGGTTCGTTACACAAGACTTGATGCAAATGGCACTATTGTTGTGAATGGCATCTTTCTTCAAGGAGCGCCGGGAACTGAACTTGCAGTAGATAGTCATGGAAATTTGTTAGTTGCAGGAAGACGCGATGAGATTTATTACCGAAAATTTGATGGTACAGGTAATGCTTTAACTTCTTTGATGCAGATTAGTAACTCCTTTCCAGTATGGGAGCCTCTCGACATTAAAATTGCTGTAGATAGTAATGATACAGCATACATTGTTTGGATGGAAGAGTATCTTTATCCTTCTCCACAACCCCCCGATTCACATATTAAATATTCTGCGATACATAGCAATGGAAACTCAAGTATGAGTAATTATCAGTTAGATTATGGGATGAGCCGTTCTGATCGTCCTGATATTACAATAGATGAAGAAGATAATGTTTTTATTTCATGGGACTCTAATTTTAATGGAGGAAACATCTATTTGTCTAAAATATCTAAAAATGGCACTTTTATTTTTGACCGCTTTCCTGTTTTGAATGGCACTTATTTCGGAAACATAGCTATTTTAGTAGATCCATTGAAACACATTGATATTATTGGAGATTCTCAAGGATTTGCTCAATTAGATTGGATGGGAAATACAGTTATTAACTCTGCAATCATTGGCACGGGTCAATACTTGCAACCGAATGGAGCTTTAGATAAACAAGGAAACATACATCTAGTTTGGTATAATAACTCTAATCCCAGAATTGTAGCATATCGTAAGTCTCTTAATCCTGCAACTGTTTTTATGCAAGGTGTTCCAAGACATGGTTCTAAAGTTAAATTTAAGCTACAAGATATCTACAATATAAATGGAAGCTATATTTTTGCATTATCTACTGGCATTTCTCAAGGAATTAATTTACCTGATGGTCGGAAGATTCCATTAAACAATGATTGGCTTTTTTCTGCATCGATTTCTTCACCGCAAAGTGTTGGATTAAGCAGATCTACTGGAATATTAGATGTAAATAATCAGGCTACAGTAAACCTTGCTATACCCAACACTCTTTCATTAAGTGGAACTACTTTATACGGAGCATTTGTTACACGGGATGCTACTGGAACAATTGTTACTATTTCTGATCCAATAAACTTTACTATTGTTTAGATGTGTTGTTAAGGCTTCAGCCAAGAAATCTCGTAATACAAGACATCATTCTCGTCATCGACTATGCCTATAAGGAGATTCTTTTTTGTTGAATGCGCTACTCTGTTTTTTGCCGCGAAGTCATGCCATGTGTGGGGTTCTGACTCTCTGACTGCATAGGCTAGCCATAAGGCGTGGTCTTGTCCAGGTTGAGTGCCTTTTTTGTAAATTCTAAAGTCTGCTCCAAATTTTAGAGCTGTTTTTACCACATATCCTTTTTCTCTAAGGTTTTCAAATAATGTGAGTTTTGTTTCTATTCTTTTGTCTTGCTTTTTTGCTATTTGAATCGCTTTATCGAAGCTAACTTCTTTTGATTTGTGATTTAAAGTTAGCTTCTTTTTAATGTTTAAAAAAAGAGCTTCTACCCAAGAATATTCTATTCTGTCTCGGACTTTTTCTCCAAATCTGGATTTTTCAAATAAGTCAAATGCTTCTGGAGAAGTAGAATGTATTTTCTCGCTTGATATGTGCGCAGTTATCATTTTTTATACAAGGTTTTTTTATATTTAAATTGTCTTAAAGCAACCAATTTGCCACAAGAAGATAAACTATTATAGATAATGAGTCAGAGATTACTGTCCCGAATGGGCCTCCTCCCAATGCGGGGTCGCCACCCAATTTTTTTATTCCTAAAATAATTGTAAATGATGCCATAGTTGTCAATGTTAAAGAAAGAAATGCTGCAAGACTAATTACGAAGGCTATATTATTGTCTTGCCAGAAGAATGTGATTGTTAAAAATAGAAGTACGCTAATTATTAATGCAATGATTATACTTATTGTTCCTTGTTTTAGCATGTATTCTCCTATTTTGAGGTCTTTACCCATGACTGCAATGTCTCTTACTAATAAAGCTTCTATTTGAGTGCATAGCGCTCCGCAGATATAAACTATTACTGGGATGAAGAATGCAAGGATTAAGTTTTCTTTTAAAGTGTTTTCAAAAATTCCTATAAATGCAGCCATTGCTAAAATACCTATTAATCCGCTTATTAACCATGGAACTCTATGAGTGACGCTTTTCATTATGGGGGCGTCCATTGTATTTTTATATTCTAAATGGGAGTGATGGATACCCGCAAAACGAAATGTATCTTTTCTTAGGGAGTTGTTTAATATCTGCAAAATGTTTTTGTTTGAGACTACTCCTATTATCTTTTTTTCGTCTACAACTGGCACTGCCTTTATTTTATGTTTAAGAGCAATATGTGCTACTTTTTCTATTTCTGTTTTGGTAGATGCTGTTATGACTTTGGTTTGCATGAAACTTTGAACTGGAGTATTTGATGGAAATCTAAATATATCTTTTATTGAAAATACTCCGATGAGTTCTTTGTTTTTTTCTACAACATAAACGTAATCCATTACTTCAAATAAGTTTGATTTTTTTTTCAATAACTCGTAAACTTCTGAAACTTTCTGGTCTTTTTTTACAGTTAAGAATTTGGCATCCATGACACTTCTAATTGGCTTAGATAGTGAGGAAACTCTTTTTTTCATCTGACTTTAATAGTATTTCAAACTTTTAAACATTGTTAACTGTTAGATGTCAAATAGAAAATTATATATAGTGTTTCTTATGTGTTTTGTTATGGAAGAAGATTTATCTATGAGTGTAACTTTGTATGAAGAAGAACTTGATGGTGAAAAGGTTTTTGTAGCTGATTGCGTAGAACTTGGGGTAAGTGATTTTGGAAAGACAATAGATGAGGCGCTCGGTAATTTGAAAAGTGGCGTTTCTCTTCTTTTTGAGGAAGCTCCTGAGAAGAGAATGTTATTGCGACGCAAGGAGCCCGTGCTTGTTACTCGAGTAACTCTCTAAAGTTTAATCCTGCTTGTCTTTCTATGCTTTTTAGTGTTCCTATTGGAATTACAGAGAATTCTGATAATTGTATCTTATTTTGTCCAGAATTCTCTGATAAGCCAATTCTTTACTAACATGATAAAATCAACAGAATTGGCTATATAGGTTTGTGAAGGGGAATTACAACTGTTTTTTCATCTTTTCTCATTATTAAATGAGTTCCACTTTGTCTCATGATTTTAAATCCATTGTCTTCTAGAATTTTTATTACATCTCTTGTTCTGATATTTTTGAGTTTCACTTTATTTTGAAGTTGAGCAAAGTTTTAAATCTGTGGTTTTTGATGATTTATTATATTTCACTCATTAATCTATCATATTCCCTTCTGAACGCTCTCATTATTGTTTCTCTTTTCTCTTCTTTTCTTTCTTCATCAGTTATTCCCCCTCTTAATTCTCTCAGATCGTCTAATCTTTTGATTGTTGTTCTTTCAGCAATCTCTTGTAATTTTTCTGTTGCTTTTCTTGCAAGTCTAGCTTCAGCCACTTCAATGCCTAGACCATTTATTCCTAGAATTGGTAAATTAGTGCCATCTGCAGAGTTATTTATTCTTTTATAAACATCTACTAATATAGGAAGGTAACTATCATGAGTCGACCTAAAAGTTCCAGTTTCGTTTTGAAGATATGTTTCAATTTCTAAAATATCTTCTTGAGAGTCAATAAAAAATGTAGGTCTAAGAATGACCTTTTCATCTTTTGATAAACTTAAACTTAATTGAGGTCCTCTTAATTGTAAATTAATCCCTTTATAAAAAATCATGGGGGTATAAGATTTGAAGTCTTGAGGCAGAAATAATTGAGCAATTATGGGATTGAGAGCTCTTGATGATTCTTGAACCATCGACCTACTTTTTTTAGAGTCTGGATCATTTGGAGCACAATCTTTACCGTATGCTGCTGAAAGGTCTCTTGTTGCACTAAATCCTGCAATATGCACTAAATCCTCTGCAGATAGAGAATATGTGCTAACTAATCTCTCTCCAAATTTAGTTGGTACTTCTTTTCTTTCTATTCTAGTTAATTCCACACTTTTCCTCCTAAATTTGAATATATAAATATGCTGGTTGTAGGTATCTGCTTAGGCGTATGAAGTTGTTGTTGTCTATAAAGGCAAAAATTAGCAAAAAATCATTAGTTTTCTATCGTCGGAGCTTCAGAAAGCTAAGCAAGTACTGGGTTGCAGGCAATAATTAGTTTAGAAAAATCTTAAAAGGGTGTTGTTTATGCTTTAATATGAATTGCATTATTATTCATGGGTGTCCTTCAAATATTGAGAAAGCTATGAATTCACAGACTAGAACTTATGATAAACATTGGATACCTTGGACTAAAAAGCAATTAATCTCTAAAGGGATAAATGCTGAAACTCCTTTAATGCCAGAGCCTTGGGCTCCAGACTATAGTAAATTTAAAAAAGAATTTGAGAAATATTCTATTAATGAATATACTGTTTTGATAGGACATAGTTGTGGTTGTGCTTTTCTTGTGAGGTGGTTGGGAGAAACTAAAAAGAGAATTAAGAAATTAATCTTGGTTGCTCCTTGGAAAATTGCTTCAAATAAGAAAGATGAAGTTAGAAAGTCATTTTATGAATATCTGATAGATGAATCTATCAAAAATAGAATTAATGAAATAATTATATTTACTGCAGATGATGAGGAAGAAGATGGTAAGAAAAGTCTTAAATTATATCATAAAGTTTTGGGTGGTAAAATAGTAAATCTTAAATCACATGGACATTATACTATGGGTGATATGGGAACAGAGGAATTTCCTGAACTATTAGAGGTAATATTAAAATGAAATCGGTTAATTTTGCAGCAGTGGATAAGAAGTGGCAGAAAGAGTGGGAGAAATCTAGGGTTTTTGAGGTTACTGAGGATTCGAAGAAGTCTAAGTATTATGTTCTTGAAATGTATCCTTGTCCGTCAGGAACAGGATTGCATTTAGGACATGCTTTTAATTATACTTTAGCAGATATTATTGCTCGTTTTATGCGAATGAATGGAAATTCTGTGCTTTATCCTGCAGGGTATGATAGTTTTGGGCTTCCTGCTGAAAATGCCGCAATAAAAGAGGGAATACATCCTCAGAAGTATGCAGATACAGCAATTAAACATTTTATTGAGCAACAAAAAGGTCTTGGGTTAAGTTATGACTGGAGTCGTAAGATTCAAAGTCATGATCCTGAATATTATAAATGGAATCAGTATTTCTTTTTAGAGTTTTTGAAAAAAGGACTTGCTTATAGGAAGGCTTCTTCTGTTAATTATTGCGTTAAGTGTGAAAGTGTTTTAGCTAATGAACAAGTTCACGACGGGAAGTGCTGGAGACATAAAGATACTAATGTTATTATTAAAAATTTAGAACAGTGGTTTGTTAAGACTACGAGATATGCTGAAGAACTTTTGAAAGATGTTGATGCTCTTGATTGGTCTGAACGCATAAAGGCAATGCAAAAAAATTGGATTGGGAAAAGTGAAGGCGCTGAAGTTATGTTTGATGTGAATGGGCAGAAATGGCTTGTTTTTACAACTAGAATTGATACTTTATTTGGAGTTACTTTTTTAGTTATTTCTGCTCAGCATTCTCGCTTAGGGGAGTTAGTTACTAAAGAGAATAAGAAAAATGTTGATGCATTTTTGAAAAAGATAAAGAGCACTAAACAGGAAGATGCTGACAAAATGGAAAAAGAAGGAGTCTTTACTGGTTCTTACGCAGTTCATCCTTTAACTGGGAAGAAAATTCCAATTTGGACTGGAAATTTTGTAGTTGCCGATTATGGAAGTGGGATGGTAATGGCAGTGCCTGCGCACGATGCTCGAGATTTTGAGTTTGCTAAGAAGTATGATTTGGAAATTAAACCTGTAATAGGTTCTTCTGAGGATAAAAATGAAATTCAAGATTTGTTAGATATAGAGTTTAAGAAATTTATAGATAAGGCCAAAAGCGAAAAGAAAGATTTCTTTGTTATGGGTGGATTTGGATTACGTATTATTAACGGCAGTCGTTATAGAAATAATAAAGATATAGATGTTTGTATTCCTAAGAAGGATTTTGATTTTTGGAAAAAATATTTTACAAGTCAAAAATATGAAGATTATACTGAGGAAGGAGATACCAAGAGAGACTATTCAAAATATGCTCTTTATATAAAAAATATAAATGGTAAGGAAGTTGAGTTTGATGTTTGGGTTTTGGACATAGGTAAAGATGGAAACTATTTTGATATGGAATGGGGAAAACCTAGGACTTGGGGAATTAGTACGAGAGATATTGTACAACATAATTATGGAAATATTCCTATTAAGGTAATATCTAAAATTATTAACTTTAGCGAGGTTCATGAAAAGATAAATGAAAAAAAGCGTGCTATTGATATTTGTTTTTCATTTGAAGGAGATTATACTGGAAAAGGCAAATTAGTAAATTCTTCTGATTTCAATGGGCTTGATTCTGATGAGGCTAAAAATCATATTGTTAAATCTCTTGAATCTAAGAAGCTTGGTCGTTTCGTTACGCAATATAAATTGAGAGATTGGTTAATATCTAGGCAGAGATATTGGGGGACTCCTATTCCAATAATTTATTGTGATAACTGCGGGACTGTTCCCGTTTCTGAGAAAGAGTTGCCTGTATTGTTGCCTCAGAAAGTAGAATTTGGAAAAGGGAATCCTTTATTGACGAATGAGAAATTTTTGAAAGCTAAGTGTCCTAGGTGTGGGAAGATTGGAAGACGCGAGACTGATACGATGGATGGTTTTGTGGATAGTAGTTGGTATTTTTTGAGATTTACCGATTCAGGGAATAATAAAATGCCTTTGTCGCCTGATTGTGTTAGTTATTGGATGCCTGTGGACTTTTATGTTGGTGGAGCCGAACATGCTTGTATGCATTTGATTTATGCTCGTTTCTTCACTAAAGCTTTACGTGATTTAGGATATGTTAATATTAGTGAACCATTTACTAGATTGTTTAATCAAGGAATGATTCATGGAGAAGATGGATTTGTTATTTCTAAATCTCGAGGCAATGGTGTCGATCCGTCAGATATAACTAAGAAATATGGAGCAGATACTCTTAGATTGTTTTTAGTTAGCATGGCTTCTCCTGATAAGGATTTCTCTTGGAGTTCTACTGGTGTTGAGTCTATGCATAGATTTGTTCAGCGAGTTTGGAATTATGCTCATTCCGTTAAATTTGGAAAATCTTCTTCTAGGATTGAACACAAAGTGAATAAGGCAATAATTGATGTTAGTCGAGAAATTAAAGGAATTAATTATAATATTGCAGTGATTAAGTTACGCGCTTTGTTTGATTCTTTTGAAGATGAAATAAGCAAGTATGATTTTGGAAACTTTTTGAAGATACTTTCTCCTTTTGCACCTCATATTGCTGAAGAGTTGTGGAATAAATTTATTGATTCTAAGACTTTGATTTCTGTATCTAATTGGCCTGTTGCTGATGAAAGTAAAATTAATGATTCGATTGATAAAGCTGAGGAGAGTTTTGAAAAAACTGTTTCTGATGCGCAGAATATTTTGAAGATTGTTAAAGATAAAGAAAGTAAAACAGCCTCACATGTTTATCTTTATGCTATCCCTAATGAAGTTGTTTTGTTTAATAGAGATGCTTTGTCTAAAAGACTTGGAATTGAGGTTTCTGTTTTTGCTGTTAATGATAAGATGAAGTTTGACCCTGAAAATAAGAGTGGAAAGGCAAAGCCGGGAAGGCCTGCGATTTATGTTGTTTGATAGACTAAATCAAAAAAACAATATTCTTTGTTTTTTGGATGCTCGACGTGCTCTCCAGCCTAGAAGGCTGGAGTTACAAGAAGCACGTCGACATGTTTAAAAAGAAGATTGTTTTATAGAGGTTTACTAAAATGACCGAAATATTAGGCGAGAAGGGATATGAAGATTTATTTTATACATCCTGGGGAAAATGACGGCAATAGTTTAACTGATAACGGCATTTGGCAACTCAATATGCTTGTTAATCGGCTTGTTATAGATCACTTTAGGGCTGATAGGATATATGCCAATGGGCATGATGTTTCAAGGCAGAGCGCCGGCATATTAGGCAAGTCGCTGGGAATTCCCATATTTCATGATGAGAGATTTGTCGAGGTTAAGAAATCTGCAATTGAGGGAAATCTTACCAAATCTGACATTGAAAATCTGGAATATATAAATATGTTTGTCGATGAAATTGTGATGAATGGAAAAGATGCTGTTGTTTCATTAGGCGATGGGATTCATAGAGCATTAATAAGCCGGCTGACAGGAATGCCTTTGCATTCGACAAGACACTTTTCTTTATGGCCTGGAAGCATTTCTGTATTGCAGCACCAGAATATTGGAAGCACTGGAGTTTGGAGAATGACAAGCGTTAACGACACAAATCATTTGAATGTTCCTTAGTTACATTTGTTTGTCTTTTTTTGGTGAAACTGTTTATAAATAACTAGTTCATTACTTTTTAGTTGTTTGATATATAAGGATAAATATACTTTGATTGTTATATTGTTGTTTGTAGTTTATATATAAAGAAAATAGTTCTTTGTTTCTTGGAGGTGATGAGATGGCTAATATACAAAGTTTACAGGACCCGCACATAGTCGCTCTGGTTGAACGTGGCGCGATAGATGCCTTTTATGGAATCACACCTGAAGAACGCAACGTGTTGAATGTGATTCGCAATGTTAATGACTTGCACGTTGAGGAATAAGTTTATTAATTAAACTTAGTTTACTATTTTATGAAAAATAGTCTTCATCTAGGAGCTAAATGGCTTTTTAGGTTGAGAGTTTATATTTCTTTTATTATATTTTTAATTTTTATTTTATTTGGTTCTTTCGGCATAGTTTTTGATTTTGGAATTAATTTATTTTTGTTGTTAATTATTTATTTATTTATGGTTATTTTAATTAGCGAGGCTTTTGCTCGTTTGACTTATAGGTTTTGGAATTATGAGTTTGGTCCTGACTCTTTGAGAATTGAAAGGGGAATTATATGGAAAAGATATTCAAATATACCTTACGAGAGAGTGCAAAATGTTGATATTCATAGAGGCATTATTGCTAGAATATTTGGGTTTTCTACTGTGATGGTTCAAACTGCTGGATACTCTGGAAGTTATAATTATAAGGGGCTCTCTGAGGGGATGCTTCCTGCAATAGCTGTTGATGATGCTGAAAAAATAAGAGACTTTTTAGTTAAGAAAATAGGTCACAAAGGCAAGGGAATGTAAGTTTTATTAATAGGGTTTTTCTTATTTTTAAATGGATTTAGTTTCCTCTTTGATTCTAGCAATTGTTCAGGGAATTGCTGAATGGTTTCCTGTTTCTAGTTCTGGACATATGGCTTTAGTTGGGAAATTGATTGGATCTTCTGCAGATTTTGCTTTCGAAGTAGCCTTGAATTTTGGAACTTTAATGGCTGTTTTTGTTTATTTTAGGAAAGATATTATTATGATTGTGCGCGATTTAATTAGCGGGAAATGGAGAACTTCTAATGCTCGTTTAGGATTTTTACTTTTGGTTGCTAGCATTCCTACAGGTATTTTTGGTTTCATTTTTAGGAGTTATTTTGACGTCATTTCAGGAAATCTTTTTATTTTGGGTTCTGGGTGGTTAGTTACGAGTGTTGTGTTGTTTATAGGAGGTTTTACTAAATCTAGAAATGGTGATGCTTTTAAGTTGAGTTATTTTAGGGCGTTTATTGTTGGAGTTGCTCAGGTTTTTTCTTTTGTTCCTGGAGTTTCTAGAAGCGGTATGACTATTTCTTCAGGGTTGTTTTTTGGGCTTAAGGAGAAGCAGGCCATTTTGTTTTCCTATTTGTTAGCTATTCCTGTGATTATGGGGGCTAATTTGGTTACTTTCGGGAATAAGACTATTTCTGCTGAATTTTTGTTGCCTACAATAGTTTGTTTTTTGATAGCTTTGATATTTATGAATTTTTCTTTTAAGTATGTGCTTAGCAATAGAAAGAATTTGAGATGGTTTGGTTTGTATACTGCGATTTTGGGGCTTTTGGTAATTTTGTTTGGTGTGTTTTAGGACTATTCATCTTTGACTTTTTGATGATGGAAAACTTTATATACATATTACCACATTTGCATACATGGAAAACAGTGTTTCTGTAAGAATAGGCAAGGAAGAACTTAAAGAGATAGACAGCATTTCCCAATATTTAAAAGCAACAAAATCTGCCATTTTAAGGGAAGTTTTGAGCATTGGAATAAAGTCTAAAATGCTTGAAGTAGCTCTTGATAAGTTTCAAAAGAATGAAGTTACGGCGGCTAAAGCAGCTAGCATTGCTGGCATAAGCTTAAGTAAATTTCTGGAGATTCTTAATGAAAGGGGAATAAATTATCATTATGGGGTTGATGAGTTGCGGGAAGATTTTAAGAGGCTTGTAATTTATGATAAGTAATGCTTCTCCTTTGATATATCTTGGCAAGCTAAACAAATTAGATTTAATGATTAAGTTATTTAATAAAATAGAAATAACCCATAGTGTTTATGAGGAGATTGTTTGCAGGGAAGATGATTATAAACCTGAAGTTGAGATTATTAAAGATTTTGTTGATAAGAAATTAATAATTATAGAAAAATTAGATGAAAAAATGAATGAGCAGTCTAATTTTATTAAAAATAGTTTTAAACTTCATACTGGAGAATCTGATACTATCGCTTTGGCTTTGCAAAAAAGAAAAAAAAAGGTTATTATTGATGAAAAATACGCCCGCAGGACCGCTGAATTACATGGGCTCTTTCCCATAGGCACTTTGGGTGTGATTTTACTTGCGTATAAGAGAAAGATTATTTTAGAATATGATGTTAAAAATATTGTTGAAGGTCTTGTTTTAGGCAGTTTTCGCGCAGGAGCAGATGTTTTAAATGAATTCTGGAAATTATTTGATTTGATTAAGAATGATATAGATAATTCTGGCAATTATAGTTAAAGACATAAATAACTGAACAAGATTGTATGTCTTTTCCTAAATAGTCAAGGCACAAACGCTCAGTTTTCAGTGTCCTTGACTATAGATTACAATTTGTCCAGAATTATCTAAAGGACAATTCTGAATGTAATACGATTAACAGAATTGTCTATAAAGTGAAGTGATTTTGTTTTTTTGTTTTATACTTTATTGTTTGGATTGGCTTTGATTTAATCTAATTTTCAGATAACTTATAATTTTGGTAATTGAAACATTTATAAATTACGTCTCTCTCTCTTTGATGAATTCAGATAAGGTGTTGAGGATTTTAATTATCGTTTTTTTGGTTGTTTTTGGAGTCGTTGTTGTTTTTGATTTTCGTATGCAATCTTCAATCGATAATTATTTTGAAACTTTGAGTTTATCTCCTGTTAGTGATGATGGCTCGGAAGGAAGCGGAGAACGTAGATGTGAATGTACTGTTCTGGAAGGGGCTGTCAAAACTCCAACAGATAATCCTTATATAACATATAAAGCTATAATGAATATACAATGTCCTGAGGATCTTGAAATGTGTACTGACGAGTATGAGGGGTTTTGCTCTGTTATTTGGTCTCTTCAAAAAGTTGGAATGCCTGATCCAGATGATTTAGATTATTTTCTAAGATTAAGAGTTTATTTATTTTGGGTTGCTTCAAGAGATAAGCCTACTAGTGACTCTGGGGAGTTTCTTTGTGGTGTGGTATAGTTAGTTATTAGATTTAAATGAGATTATAAAATATGATTAATCTTCCACAATAGCCTTTATGCGCCTTACTCCTGCTGAAACGCTGGACTGCTCAGTGATTTTTATTTTACCGATGTCTTTTGTGTTATTGACATGCGGGCCTGCGCATATTTCTTTGCTGAAATATCCTCTTTCTTCTTCAGTGTCTATAACTGTGTAGACTGTGACCTTTTCTGGGTATTTATGGTCGAATTCTCCCTTAGCTCCCGACTCTAGGGCTTTTTTGTATTCTAGTTCTTCACATTTTACTTCTAGGGCCTTTTTTACTATATTATTTACGATGTTTTCTATTTTTTTTATTTCTTGGTCTGTGAGTTTTCTATTAAATACGAAGTCGAATCTTGTTCTTTCTTGCGTGATATTGCTGCCGCGTTGAGCGACTTCAGGACCTAAGACTTGTGACATGGCTTCATTAAGAAGATGAGTTGCTGTATGCAGTCTTGTTGTTTTTTCCGAATGGTCTGATAAGCCTGATTTGAATACACCTGCAGATGTTGTTCTTGAAAGTTCTTGATGTTTTCGATATTCTTTTTCAAAATCATCTTTATTTACTTCAATATTTTTTTCTTTTGCCATTTCTTCCGTTATTTCTATTGGAAATCCATATGACTGGAATAATAAGAATGCCTCTTTGCCTGAAATTTCTTTTTGATTTTCTGTTAGCTTATTAAATTGCCTTATTCCTCTTTCTAATGTACTTTTGAATTTCGTTTCTTCTTTTTCCAATTCTTTTAATACTGTTTCTTTATTTTTTGTTAGGTTTTCATAATCGTCGTAAATTTCAATTACTTTTTCTGCTACTTTTGTTGTGAAATTTATTTCTATGTTGAGTAATTTACTGTATCTTATTGCTCTTCTGATTAATCTTCTTAGAACATAGCCCCGACCTATATTTGCAGGAGTTATTGAATTTTCGTCTCCTATTATGAATGTTGCTGCTTTGATATGGTCAGCTATGATTCTCATTTCTTTTTTGTGTTCTTGATAATTTTTGTGAGATATTTTTTCTATTTCTTTTATTATAGGTTGCCATATTTCTGTTAAGTAGTTGTCATCTAAATTATTTAAGACTGCTAATGTGCGTTCTACTCCCCCTCCGAAGTCGATGTTTTTTTGCTTTAATGCTATAAATTTTTTATCTTTTGTTTTTTCATATTGCATTAAAACATCATTTCCTATTTCCACCCATTTTTTATCTTCTGGGTTAAATTTTTTTGGAGCTTTTTTTCCACTGTAGTAAAACATTTCAGTATTTGGACCGCATGGACCTGTTGTGCCTGCTGGTCCCCACCAGTTGTCTTTTTTTGGAAGAAATGCTATTCTTTCTTTTGGAATTCCTAGTTTTTGCCATGTATTTGCTGATTCTTCATCTTTTTCTGCGTCAATATCCCCTGCGAAAACACTGACTGCATATTTTTCTAAGGGTATTTTTAATATTTTAGTATGAAATTCAAATGTCATCGATATTGCTTCTTTTTTCCAATAGTCTTCCAGAGACCAGTTGCCTAACATTTCAAAGAATGTGTGATGGGTACTATCTCCAACTTCATCTATGTCTCCTGTTCTGATACAGCGTTGGACGTTTACGAGGCGTTTGCCTAAAGGATGTGACTGCCCGCTTAGGTAAGGGACTAATGGATGCATTCCTGCGGTTGTAAAAAGAACTGTAGGGTCGTTTGACGGAATTAATGAAGCGTTCGGTATTTCCTTATGCTGTTTGGTTTTAAAAAACTCGATGAATTTATTTATTAGTTCTTTACGTGTGACTGTCATAGAATCTGAAACATATACACGTTTTTAAAGATTATTGGCTGGCTGAAAGAATGGCAATTTTTCTTCTTATGCTTTGAATTTCATCTTCTAATGTGTCTCTTTTACTTGGCGTTGTTTTGATTGCTTCTGCGCTTGTTGAGCCTACCTTTATTTGAGGCATATATTGAATTACAATTTCCATTTCCTTGCGCATTTCAAGAATTATTTTTTTTAGAAGATTTTTTATTGCAAACTCTTCTTTACGATATTTTTTATAACGATCATATTTTTGAAGAGATGTTAAAATTTCCATTTCGCAGTAGAGCAATTGTTTTTTTCCGTAAATTATTTGAGGGTTGTCAATTCCCACAAATTGGTCTTCAGTAGGCATTTTCAAATATCTCTCTATTAACTGATGAGATTCTCGATTTTATGTTTTCTATGTCTTTTTCCCAACTGCTTATTTCTTCATCCTCTTTTGCTTTTAAGTCTTTAATCATTTTTAATAATTCGTCCATTTGACCGAGTTTTTCAGATATTTTTATTAAAGAATCTCGAGCTTCTTTGAATCTTTCTAATTTTACAAATATTGGGCGTTTCTCATTTGTTTGATTTGAAACTGGAGGCGCCCGTAAATCTTCGCTTGCAGGTGCTGGCATTGGTCTGCGTTGCGGTATTTGAGGATTTGATTTAGGAGTCCATTCATTTAGTTCTACTGTTCTGACTGGTCTGGTCATTTGAGGTTTTTCATTTTCTTGGCTCCATTCAGGCAGTTCTGGAAGACTTTTATCTTCATCCTCAACTGCGCTTTTTATCATGCTTTGACTGAATCCTTTTTTCATTAGAGAATCTGGGAATGAAGGCAATCCATGTATCTCTTCATCTTGTGATGTTTCTATTGGAGGAAGAGTGGTCCTTTGGTAATCTCTCATTGAAGGAGCACTGCTAGATGGGAAATCTGGCAGTTCGCCTGCTGAACTTTTCTTTTTTAAGCCAAACATTTTAATATTCATTGTTTTGTAACTTTCTTTATATAGGTTTATCTTAATTATTAAGGAGTTACATGTTTTTTATTTTATGGTTTGATTGTTGCCCTAGTTTACAAGTTAGCTTGTAAACTAGTTTAATAAATCTCATTTTATATTCGATAAAGTTAAATTTCAAGAGAAAATCTTAATAGTTACTAACTCTCATATTTTTTCAAATTTAGAAGGGAATA
>Ga0209542_10007311_pt1 | contig 21085 bp, 39 predicted proteins | sample RifCSPhighO2_01_FD_184028 | JGI IMG/M metagenome (GOLD analysis project Ga0209542, IMG submission 184028) | Soil microbial communities from Rifle, Colorado - Rifle CSP2_plank highO2_0.1 (SPAdes) (version 2) | ecosystem: Environmental > Terrestrial > Deep subsurface > Rock core/Sediment ... | reverse complement strand
AAAAGGGGAAGAAGATTATTCCAAAATACGAGAAATGGCAAAAAGAAAGGGGAAGATTATCAGAGAGAGTGAAATTGATGGGCAAAAAATAAGAAAAGAAATTGATTTTATTGCTTGACAGAATTATAAAGGTAAATTATACTTACTACAAACTTTTTTAAGTCTAAATCCTCCAGCATCTTGAAGATTAAACCCGGCATTTTTCCATTTTTTCCTGAAGGTTGATTCAGAAGGCGCTAGAACTCTAAACTTTTGAATGTATAAATTCATAGCAGTATTTGGAGTTTATTACTTAATTCAAAAAGAGTTAAAGTGTAATCGTTTTGCTCTAAAGTAAAAACCATAATATATTCTACTTTTTAAATTATAAAAAATTTATTGTTTAGATGGCAGTTTACTTTTATTCTCTGTATTAAAAATTAATAATAAATCTGCGGATAATGAATGGCTAATTGTTGTTCACTTAAAAGACACTTAAAAAACTTTAAAAAGGCTATTTTTCTTCTTATTTCATCCAGGGTAAATTGAGAAACAAGTTTCTCAAGCATAGCAAGTGACAGAAGAGAATGAATTAAATCACATGCTATGGGAATAAAATGATAACATCCGCAAAAATATTAAGAAATGTCAAAAAGAACATCGCCGAGAAAAGGAAGTTTGCAGTTTTGGCCGAGAAAAAGGGTCAACAAGTTCTTACCTAGTGTGAACTGGTCTGCAATTTCAAATAAATCTCCTTCTAAAAATCTTAAAGGATTTATATGTTACAAGGCTGGAATGACCTCTGTCTGTGTTAGAGATAATACTCCTGATTCTATGACAAAGGGAAAAAAGATTGTTATTTCTGCAACAATTCTTGAATGCCCTCCTTTAAGAATATTCTCTGTTAGATTTTATAAAAACAAAAAAATAGTTAAAGAGATTTTATCAGAGAATTTTGAAAAAGAATTGAAAAAGAAAACAAAGCTTCCGAAAAAGAAAATCCAAAAAATTGATGATATTGAAAAAGAGTATGACAATATTAATTTATTAGTTTATTCCCAGGTAAAAAAAACAAACATAAAAAAAACCCCGGATTTAAGTGAGATAGGCATGTCTGGAACACTTGAGGAAAAAATTAATTTTATTAAAGAAAATTTAAACAAGGAGATTTCTGTCTCAGAGATTTTTGAAAATGGGCATTTAGTGGATATTCGTGGATTGACAAAGGGAAAGGGACTTTCAGGGCCTGTTAAAAGATTTGGGATTCAACTTAAACAGCACAAATCAGAAAAAGGAAGAAGAAGGCCTGGTAGTTTGGGTCCTTGGCATCCAGCAAGAGTTACATTTAGAGTGCCTATGGCTGGACAATTAGGAATGTTCACTAGAATTGTTTACAATAACAAAATAATTTACATTGGAAAATCATCTGAAGAAAATAAGAAAATTAAGAATATAAAAAATTTTGGAGATATAAAAACAGATTACATTATAGTAAGGGGTTCTGTTCAAGGGCCATCAAAAAGGCAGTTATTAATCACCTGCCCTCTAAGACAAACTAAAAAACAATTAAAAAAAGATTTTGAATTTTTGGAATTGAGATGACATTAAAAAAAGGTTTACAATATATTGGAGACATAAAAAATTACAAACACGAGCAAAGAATAGTCATACCAGAAGGAAGAATTTATACAGATTCATTAATTTTAAAAATGTATAGTATGAAAAAAATAAGAAACAAAGGAGATACCTCACATTTAATTAAAAATGCTAAAGATTTTTTAATGAAAGAAATCCGCAATAAAAAGATTAATTCTGGAATTGGGTTTGGTTTCTCAATACTTTCAGAAGACATGTTAAACATTGCTATATGGGATAAAAGTCACCCAATAGTCTTAAAAAACCAAATTTATGGATATAAAGAGAATTTTTTAGACAATATCAAACTATTAGATGTTAGAAATATTGGTAATTTTTGTTTATGGGAATTAGGAATTGTAAATTTCGAAAGAAGTTGTTGGATGAATTATTTAAAATCTAAGCAAAAATCAAATGACAAGAAAAAATATTTAGAATTGATGATAGAGGGTTGTTTGTAAAATGAAAGTAAATATATTAGACATAAATGGAAATAAAGCAAAAACAATTGATCTTCCTAGTTATTTTTCTCAAGAGATAAGAGAGGATATAATCTCAAAGGTTTTAGAGACTAAAAAAATCAAACAACCATATGCTCCTTCTCTTGTTGCTGGAAAACAGCATTCTGCATCAGGCATTTTAAGACATAGAAGACATGTCTGGAAAAGTTCAAGAGGTAGGGGGATATCAAGAATTCCAAGAAAAATATTCTCAAGAAAAGGCTCGCAGTTTAACTGGGAAGGTGCAGAAATCTCATCTGCAAGAGGTGGTAGAAGAGCTCACCCTCCTAAAATTTTATCAATGATAAACACAAAAAAAATAAACAAAAAAGAGGCAAAAACTGCATTAATATCGGCAATAAGCGCTACAGCAGACCCTAAAAAACTTACAAAAAAATACGAAAGACTTAAAGACAAAAAAATAAGCAATCTGCCTTTAATTGTTGAATCAAAAATAATTTCTTTGAAAACAAAAGAGTTAATTGATAGTTTAAAGAAAATTCTTGGAGAAGATTTGTTTGAAATTGCAATAAAAAACAAAAAGATAAGAAGTGGCAAGGGGAAAATGAGAGGGAGAAAATACAAAAAAAATGCAGGCTTGCTTTTAGTTACAGGAAAAAATGAAAAATTAAAAACAAATATCTTTGATATTACAAACACAGGAAAATTAAGTGTTGATGAACTCGCAGAAGGAGGAACTGGCAGACTTACATTGTATACAGAGCAATCAATTAAAGAATTAAATGAAAAATTTGGAGAAAAATGAAAGAAGAAATTTTACCAATAGTTTTGGATATTGAAACAAGCGGAATAGATAAAGTAAAATGTGGTATTTGGCAAATAGGTGCAATTGATTTAAACAATCTAAAGGAGCAATTTTTAGAAGAAGCAAAAATAGATAATGAAGATATAGTATTAAATGCTGGAAAAAGAACATTATTTGAAGTTATAGGTAAGACAGAGGAGCAATTTAGAGATAAAAATAAACAATCACAAAAACAAATGTTAAAGAACTTTTTTGAATGGGTTAATAAAAAACCTATGAAGAATTTTTTATGCCAAAACCCCCAATTTGACGTTACTTTCTTAGATATTAAGGCAAAAAAATATAATTTAGAAATGCCATTTCATTACAGGTCTTTTGACACGCACAGCATAGCACAACTAAAATATTATGACTTAAACAAAAAATTTCTAGTCAAAGATGGTCACAGTGATATGGGATTAACTAATATATTAAAATTATGTGGTATGGAAGACAACAGGCAAGCGCATAATGCATTAGAAGATTGCAAACTGACAGGAGAGTGTTTTTCAAGATTAATTTATGGTAAAAATCTTTTTTCTGAATATATTCAATTTAAAATTCCTCTTTATTTAACAAAATGACACTAAAACCAATAGTCACAGAAAAGGCAGTTATGATGATTGAAGTGCAGAACATACTTACATTTGTCACAGACAAAAATAAGAGAAAAGAAGAAATCAAAAAAGAAATTGAGGATTTATTTGAAGTAAAGGTTGAAAAAATTAGAACACTGATTAAAGAAAACAAAAAATATGCTTATGTGAAATTAAATAAAGAATTTCCGGCTATTGATTTAGCCACGAAATTAGGATTGATTTAAGATGATGTTAAATGATATTGCACAGAGAATAGAAGAATCAAAGAGAAAAATGTATTCAAAGATTCAGAGTGTAGAAAATCTGGAAGATTTTGATTTATTAATAAAGGGAAAAGATATTGTTAATTTACAAAACAAGTATAATATTGAGCAGTTGATTTATCTTGGAAAAGATGATGAAAAATTATATTTATTAGGAGATGCTCTAGGAAAACCTAAAGTAGAGGGGCGAAGAGTAATTATTCCCTTTAAAAGACTTTCTATTTATAGTGGATTAATTAGAGCTGATTATACAAGAGAAGATTGTGAATATCTTGATTTAGAAGATAATTTAGAATATAAAATAATGCTTGAAGAAGGAGGATTCATATATTAAAAAATGGGAAAGAGAATAATTGTTCAGGCACGAGGAAAAGGAAGCTTAACTTATAGAGTCAGAAAAAAGGCATTTAGAATCAGAGTTAAGTATCCAAAAAAACTTGAAGGGGGAGGTGTAATCATAAAATTACTAAACTCCTCTGCACATACTGCTCCATTAGCAAAGGTAAAATATTCAGAAGGAGTGTTTTATATGCCTGCATTCAAAGGAATGATTGAAGGCCAAAAAATAAGTTTTTCTGAAAAAGAAATTAAAGAAGGAAATATTATGAAACTAAAAGATATACCAATAAAAACAGAGATTTATAATATTGAATCAAGACCAGGAGATGGTGGAGTATTCATCAAAACTTCAGGATGTTTTGCAACAATTAACAGAGTAATAAACGATGATATTTTTGTATTAATGCCCTCAAAAAAAGAGAAAAAATTTAATGGAAATTGCAGGGCAAGTATAGGGATAATTGCTGGCTTAGGAAGATTAGACAAACCTATTATGAAAGCCGGTAAAAAATACCATATGAAAAAAGCAAAAAATAAATTATGGCCAAGAACATCTGCTGTAAAAATGAATGTAGTAGACCATCCCTTTGGTTCAGGAAGAGCAAAAAACCCGAAGAGTAAAATAGCAAAGAGAAATGCTCCTCCTGGAAGAAGAATTGGATTGCTAAGGCCAAGAAGAACAGGAAGAAGAAGATAAAATGGAAACAAAATACGGAATAATTTCAGATGTGCATAAAGACCCAAGAATAGTTGAACCAACAATAAAAGTTTTAAAATCTCAGGGAGCAGAAAAATTAATATTAAATGGAGATATTGGTAATAGCCAGAATTTTGTTGGTCTTATTTTAGATAGTGCTGGGAAATCTGGATTAGAAACTTATGTTCAGCCAGGAAGCCATGAAAAATTAGAAGATTTTGAGCCAGTTATTAAATATTTTCAAGATAAATATTCAAATTTAGTTAATGTTTTTGATAATCAGAAAATCAGTTATAATGGACATGAACTTGTTTTTCTCCCTGGTTCTGATTTCTGTTGCGGGGGACAATATTCTTTAGATAATCGAGAGATAAAATCTGGAATATACAAGACAGACAATGGTTTTATTAGAATAATAAATATGAATGACTTGACAAAATTAGTGTCAAATCCAGATAAAACAATAATTATTTGTCATGTTCCAAGAAAATTTGATAATATACAATATGGGGTTGATATGGCTGAGTTTGGTGAAGTAATAAAAGAATTTTATCTTCAAGATGACAAAATTGAAAGGGGTTCTGTTTTCCCGATGATTACAGCATCTCAATTATTTAGTAAAGGATATCCAATATCTCTAAAAAGAGAAAATAAAGGAAATGGATATTTAGAGAAAGTCTATAAAGAATTAGGAATAAAAAAAGCAGTTAACGGACACTTTCATGAATCAGGGCATAGATCTTGCGATAATACAGGAAATTATGTTCAACCAAACCAATTTGTAGATGAACTATTTTGGAATTTGGGATGTTGTGATTTTGGGCAAACAGGTATTTTAACAGTTAATGATAATAAGGTAAAATATCAGAATATAAATTTACAAGATTTTTTAAATTAAAATGGCAGACATAACCAAAAAACAATTTACATTTAGAGGAAAGACATTAGAAGAACTTAAAGCACTAGATGTTAGAGAATTTGCAAAATACCTTAAATCAAGACAAAGAAGAAGTGTCCTAAGACAATTTCAAGAAATTGAAAAATTCATCAATAGGGCAAAAGAAAAAATATCAAAAAACAAACCAATAAGGACTCATCAAAGAGATTTGATTATTGCCCCAGAAATGGTTGGAATGAAAATTTTAGTTCATAGCGGAAATAAATTTATTCTTGTGATGATAACAGAAGAAATGTTAGGACACAGATTAGGAGAATTTGCTATAACAAGAGGAAAGGTTAAACACGGAACTGCAGGTATAGGTGCAACCAAAGGTACAAAATCTCAAGCCAAGAAATAAAAATGGAAGAAAAAACTGATATTAAAAAAAATAAAGAAGAGAAGGAAATCATTAGTGAAACAAAGAAAGAAGAGGATAATATTAAGAAAGGGGATAGTAAAGAAAAAAAAGAAACACAAAAAACAAAACCAAAAAAAACAAGTGCTATTGTAAATTCATTTGATCTTCCAATCTCAACAAAAGATTCTATAGCAATATGCAGATTTATTAAAGGTAAAAAAATCACCGATGTAGTTGCAGATTTAAAACAAGTTATTGCTTATAAAAAAGCAATTCCAATGAAAGGGGAAATTCCACACAGAAAAGGTAATATAATGTCAGGAAGATATCCTAGAAAGTCAGTAATATATATGATAAATGTATTGAAAACCCTATCTGCAAATGCAAATGTTAATGGAATTGAAGAACCTGTAATCAGTGAAGCGATTGCAAACATGGCATCAAGACCTTATGGGAAATTTGGAAGGGTAAGAAAAAAAAGAACACACATAAAAATAATAGTAAAAGAAAAAAAATAAAATGGAAGAAAAAAACATAATAAAATTTAAGAAAGAGGAGTTTAATATTAAAAAATATATAAAAAGAACACTTGGAAAAGGAAAGGTAAGCAAAGTAAGAATTGAATATACTCCTGTAGGAGAAAAGATAATTGTTTCAACACATAAACCAGGACTTATTATTGGAAGAAGGGGGGAAAAAATAGAAGATCTAACAAGCACTCTAAAAACTAAATTTAAGCTCGAGAACCCCCATATTGAAATAGATGAAATAACAAAACCAGAATTTGATGCCCAGATAAATGCAGATGAGATAGCGCTTGCATTAGAGAGATTTGGCCCTTTAAAGTTCAAGGTAATTGCACACAGAGCACTACAAAAAATAATTAGTTCTGGTGCTTTGGGGGCTGAGATAAGATTAAGCGGAAAATTGCCAAGTGCAAGAGCAAAGACATGGAGATTTGCACAAGGATATCTTAAAAAAACCGGTGACATCGCAAAGGTGGTAGATAGAGCACAGTCAATAGCACAGACAAAGCCAGGAACTGTCGGAGTAAAAGTAAGTATATTATCTCCTGATGTTATATTAAAAGACAAAATAAACATTGACGATGAAACTATAAAGAGAATAAAAGATAATTTGGAGAAAAAAGAATCAGATAAGATTAAATCAAAAGCATCAGAAGATAAAAAATCTAAAAAAATAAAGACAAAATAAAATGTCTATATTAAAATTCAAAGATATTAAGAGTATGAGCAAAGAAGAAAGGGAGAGAAAAATGAAGGAATTAAAAATGGAATTAGTAAAATCAAAAGTCAGTACATCAAGGACAGGTGCATCAAAAACAAGAGAGATTAAAAAAATAATAGCTAGGATACTTACACTCAACAAATCCCAAAAGGAGGAGTTGAAAAAATAACAAAATATGGAAATATGTCCAAAATGCGGCTTGCCTAAGCAAGCATGTGTATGTGAGCAAATAGTAAAAAGTTCACAAAAAATAAAAGTGACTATAGAAAAAAAACGATATGGAAAAATCATGACATTGATAACTGGATTCGACACAGGAATCGACATAAAGAAAACAGCAAAAGCTCTGAAAAATGAGCTTGCTTGTGGTGGAACTTACAAAGAAAACACAATTGAACTGCAAGGAGACCATAGAAAGAAAATAAAGGAAATATTAGTGAAGTTGGGATTCGACAAAGAATCTATAAGTGAATAAAAAACTGAAAAACATACACGAAGAAGAAAGAAAATGAAAAATAAAAAAACAGAAACTAAAATAGAACAGATGAAAATAGCAGAAGCTATATGTAATGATAAGGATTGTAATGTTCATGGAAACTTAAAAACCAGAGGAAGAATTTTCAAGGGAAAAGTAATCAAAAAATTTCATAAAAGAGTAGTTATTGAATTTGAAAGAATGATTTATGTTAGAAAATATGAAAGATACGCTAAAGCAAAAACAAAAATTCACGCAAGACTCCCTATATGCATAGAAAACAAAATCAGTATTGGAGATTTAATTATGGTTCAAGAGTGCAGACCTTTAAGTAAAATAATTCACTTCGTAGTTATAGGAAAAGTAAAAGACAAAGGGGGTTTGGAAAAATGAAATTAGAAGTAAAAAAAACCGAAGAGTTAAATAATCTAACAAAGGGAAAATTAGTGAATATTATTGGTAAATACAATAATGAAGTGGATTTTAATTTAAGTGGAAGAGTGTATAATAAAATCAACGGATTCACTATAAAACTTATTGATTATCAAGAAGAAGAGATTGAATTATCTTGGATAAGATTTGATGAAACTAAAAAAGATATAATTATAAAAGGATATAAAGGAAATTCTTATGACCTCCACTACACCCCAGAGTTATATAATCAATTATTAAATGAATGGTATGAGTTATTAAAATGAAAGCGATATCAGCAAAAGCAACAGCTGGTTTGAATTTGGGAGCAAAAATGATTGCATCTGATAATAGCGGAGCAAAATTTGTAAAAATAGTAGCAATAAAAAGGGGGAAGGGAAGAAAAGGAAAACAGATGTATGCTAAAATAGCAGATTGGGTAAAAGTCAGTGTTAGAAAAGGAATTCCTGACATGAAGGGTAAGGTCTTTGATGCAGTTGTAATAAGACAAAAAAAACCATATAGAAGGCTTACAGGAGAAAGAGTAGCATTTGAAGATAATGCTGTAGCGATATTAAAAGATGAGAAAGGAAATCCTAAAGGGACGCAAATTAAGGGGCCGGTTGCAAGGGAGGTAATGGAGCGATGGCCACAAGTTGCTAAAATTGCTTCAGTTGTATATTAAGATGTACAAAATAAACAGAGAGATTATGGGATATGGAATGAATGAAGTATTGAAAAATAGAATCAATAATTTAGAAATATTAATCGATACTGGTGGAATAGAAGATATAAAAAGTGCTTTAAAAGAGTATGATCAAGCCAGAATTGTTGCTAAGATGATTTTACTTAATACTCAACCATATGATGACTTTTTGATTAATAATAGAAATAAACTTTTAAAAATTGGAATAGAAATAAAATGAAACAAAAATTTTCAACATCGTGGAAATCAAGCAAGAAAGCAAGAAAACAACGAAAATACTTAGCCAATGCTCCATTGCATATAAAAAGAAAATTTCTCAGCATAAACATTTCAAAAGAACTTAGAAAAAAATATGGAAGAAGAAATATCCCTGTAAGAAAGGGTGATAAAATAAGGGTTATGAGAGGAAAATTTAAAGGAAAAGATGGGAAAGTGATGGAAATAATTACGAGAATATCAAAGGTTATAGTAGAGGGAATTCAAATCAAAAAACAAGATGGGTCAAAAGTAAATGTAAAATTACAACCATCAAATTTGCAGATAATTGAATTAAACCTCGAAGACAGAATAAGAATAAAAAAATTTGGGTTAAAAAGTGAAGGGAAAAAAACTGAAAAATACAAAGAAACCAATGGAGATAAAAAATGACTCACTTAAAAAGGCAAAAAGCACCAAAAAATTGGCCAATAGCGAGAAAGGGCACGACTTATGTAATTAGGCCAGGATTTAGCATAAACAAAGGAATCCCTATATTAATTATACTAAGAGATATTTTAAAAATTGCTGAAAATAGAAAAGAAGCAAAAAGAGCAATACATTTTAAAAATATTTTGCTAAATAACAAAGTAGTTAGGGATGAAAAAAATCCTGCTCAGTTGTATGATATAATCACAATAATCCCTATGAAAAAGAAGTATATAATAGAATTGTCAGAAAAAGGCAAGTTTAAATTAAAAGAATTGGGTAAAGATGAACCAGACAAAAAAATAGCAAAAATCATAAACAAAAAAACACTTAAAGGCAAAAAAATACAAATAAACCTTAGTGATGGAAGAAACTTTCTATCAAATATTAAGTGTATGGTTAATGATTCTGTTTTAATTAATCTCAAGGATAAAAAAATTGAAAAATGCCTGCCATTGATAGAAAAAGCAAAAGTTATTATTTTTGCGGGAAAACATAGCGGAGAGCAAGGAATCATAAACAAAATAAATCGAGAAAAAAGGCTTGTTGAATTAAGCATAAAGGAGAAAAAAAGAAATGTCCTAATTAAACAATTAATGGTAATAGAATAAAATTAAAATTAAATATTTTCAAATGAAACAAAAAAAACAAAATCCTATGAAAAAAATAAGAATAGAAAAGGTTGTCTTAAACATAGGTGGAACTGGGGACAATCTTGAAAAAGGAGCAAAATTGCTTAAAATAATTACGGGAAAAAAACCAGCAAAAATGAAGTCAACCAAAAGGATTCCTTCACTTGGTGTAAGACCAAAATTAGAGGTTGGTGTAGTTGTAACTATAAGAAAAGATATCAATGAGATTTTGAAAAGGATGCTAACAGCAATAAATAATATTTTAAAAGAAAAACAAGTAACTGAAAATGGATTTTCATTTGGCATCAAAGAGTATATAGAAGTTCCTGGGATGGAATACCAAAGAGATGTAGGAATTATGGGTTTTGATGTCAGTGTTGTATTCAAAAGAGCAGGAAGAAGAACCAAATTAAAGAAAATAAAGAGAGGAAAAATACCAAAAAGGCAATTAGTAAGTAAAGAAGAAATAATTAAATTTATGGAGGATAATTTCCAGACTAAGTTTTTATAAAAACCTGGAAAAAAATTTAAAATGACGGCGAGTGATTGGAAAAAAATATTAAAACAGTTAAAAAATAAACCAGCAGTTATGGAGAGGTTTATAAAACACTGCAAACCAAAAGAAAGAAAAACAGGAATTGCCAGAAATAAATGTGAAAGATGTGGAAGATTTGGAGCCCATATAAAATCATACGGAATAAACCTATGCCGACACTGCTTCAGAGAAATTGCTGAAGAAATCGGCTTCAAAAAATATAGTTAACTTACAGGAGAAAAATAAAAATGTCACAGGATGTTATTGCTGATGCGCTGAATATGATAAAAAACGCGAAAAAATCAGGAAAAGAAATTGTAGAGATAAGTAGAATATCAAACCTACTTATAGAAATATTAAAAATAATGAAACAAAAAGAAACAATAAAAAAATACAAGATAGATAGCAAGAAAAAATCTGTAGAAATAACTATTGGTGACTTAAGTGAGTGTAAAGCTATAAAACCAAGATTTACAGTTGATAAATCGCAAATCGAAAAATATAGAAGAAGATATCTTCCTTCAAGAGATATTGGGACAATAATTATATCAACAAACAAAGGTTTAATGACTCATGAAGAGGCACAAGAAGAAAAAATTGGAGGGTGCTTAATCGCTTACTTCTATTAAAATGAAAACTAATACATTGTTAACAATTTTAGATAATTTCAGAGAAATTTATGAGAAGTATCCAGATTGTGCAGTAGAACCAAGCGTCATAGCAAGCAAAATTAAATTAAAAATGAATACTACAATAAATTATTTAGATAAATTAACTAAATATCAATTTTTAACTAAATTTCTTCAAGAATATTCTAACAATAATCTTTATGCATTAAATAAAAGCAATATAAAATGACTCAAACCATAGAACGAAAATTGATAGAAAAGGGAGTAAGTAAAGAATATTTAGAAGGTATTTATAAAAAAGCGAGTATAACAAGAGCAATTTTGAAGATAATAGCAAAAATACCGACAAAAAAAGATTATAATATACCTCACCTAAAAAAAATCAGAGAGGTTTTAAGAGATATTAGTAATGAGGAATGGAAATCTGAGAAAAATTATGCTGAGGTGAATTTAGCTGCAGCTATGTTTATAACATATAAATCCAAAAAAGAAATTTTTGGTGATTACGCTAGTTTAGATAATATTTATGAGGAAACAAAAAAAATATTTCAAACCCAGATTAAGAAGTAAATAAAAATGTTAAAACTAATAAACTCTAAGATGAGAAGGATATAAGATGAAAAAAGAATTATTTCAGATTATAGAGATTCCAGAGGGTGTTGAAATTGAGATAGATGGAAATATGCTAAAAATTAAAGGCCCTGAAGGGGAAAACTCAAGAAAATTCAACACAAATAAACTAATTTTCGAGAAAAAAGATGAAAAAATAATTATAGGTAGCAAAAAGGCAACAAAAAGAGAAAAGAAAATGATGAATACTATTGCGAAACACATAAAAAATATGATTAGTGGAATCCAAAAAAAATTCAAATATAAATTAAAAGCTTGTTTTAGCCATTTTCCAATTAGTGTAGTAATCAAAGAAAATGAACTAATAATCAAAAATTTTTTAGGAGAAAAAAAAGATAGGGTCTACAAAATACCTAATAAAGTTGATATAAGTGTTGATAAAGATATAATAACGGTTTCTTCACATGATAAAGAACTCGCAGGACAAAGTGCAGCAGATATAGAAAAAATAACAAGCATAAGATTAAAAGATAGAAGAATTTTCCAAGACGGTATTTTCATAACAAATAAAGCTGGTAAGAATATATAAAGAAATAAAATGACAAAATTTTTAAGAAGAAATTGGAATGTAACTGGAAAAATAGGAAAGGGTAGAAGAAAAAAACAAATTTGGAGAAGCCCAAAGGGAAGGGATAATAAAATGAGAGAAAAGAGAAGGGGATATCCGGTAGTTGTTAGTGTGGGGTATAAAAAAGAAAAAAAATTGCGAGGTAAAATAGAAAACAAAAAAGTATCAATCATAAAAAACATAAAACATCTTGTGAAAGCAAAAAAAGACGAATTAATAATTTTAGGAAAAATTGGGAAAAAGAAAAGAATAGAAATAGCAAAAATAGCAAAAGAAAATAATCTAAATATTCATAATTTAAACATCAATAAATTTCTGGAAAAAATAGAAAAAAGCAAAGAAAAAAAATCAGAAAAAGATACAAAAAAAACTGAAAAACAAAAAGAAGATATAGGAGGAAAAAAATGAATCTCAGCAAGAAAAAAAAATTAGCGGCAAAAACACTAAAGATTGGAAAAGACAGAGTTGTTTTCTTAAAATCAAGGTTGGATGAAATAAAAGAGGTAATAACAAAGCAAGATATCAGGGATTTATACAAAGAGGGAGCAATAATAATAAAAGAAAAAAAAGGCAAAAGAAAAATCAAGAAGAAAAAAAGAAAAATAGGTCCTGGAAAAATAAGAAGAAAGCCAGATATAAGAAAACAAGATTATGTTATAATAGTAAGAAAATTAAGAAATTATGCTTCTGAGATGAAAAGGCAAGGAAAAATAACTAAAGAGGGACTTAAAGGTATAAGAAAGAAAATAAGAAATAGAGAATTTAGAAACAAAGCAAACTTAAAAGAATATATAAGGAGTTTAGAAAAATGAAAACAGCAAAAAGACGAAGAAGAGAGTATAAAACAGATTATCTGAAAAGATTAAAATTACTTAAAAGCAATTATCCAAGAATTGTTTTTAGAAGGACAAACAAATATATTATTGCCCAGTATGTCACAAGCAAACAAGCACAGGACAAAATTGATTTGGGGGTTAATTCAAAATCATTAATGAAATATGGATGGCCTAAAAAGTCCATAGGAAGTTTAAAATCAATACCTGCCTCATATTTAACTGGATTATTGATGGGCAGAAAAATCACTAAAGAGAACATAAAAGGAAAGATTATAGTTGATTTTGGTATGTATAGAGTCATGAATAAAAAAAGAATTTATGCTTTTTTAAAGGGACTTATTGATAGTGGTGTTAAATTGAAATATAAAGAAGAAAATTTCCCAAGTGAAGAGAGAATAAAAGGAGAACACCTAAAAAACAAAATTCCATTTAATGATATTAAATTTAATATAGAAAAAAATTAAAAACAAACAAAATAAAAAAATGTCAAAGAAACTAATTCAAAAGAAAAAAGCAATTAAGATAGCAGAAACATGTAGGTTTTTAAGCATTTTTTGTTTTAATAACAAATTATCACTTAAATCATTTTCAAGAATTAAATTTAATGATGATAAAAACTCACATTGTTAATATAATGACAAAAGAAAATATTGAGAAAATAAAGGAAATAGAACCGGTTGAAGAAACTGATAAACAGATTAAAGAACCTGTTGAAGATGTTGAAGAAATTCTTAAAGATGTCAAAGAAATTATAAAAAAATCTCCAGAAGCAGAGATAATAATCAAAGAAAAAAAAGAACCTGTATCTTCCTGGAACCCAAAAACAAAACTAGGTCATGAAGTGAAAACTGGAAAAATAAAGAATATAGATGAAATTTTAGACAGTGGAAGAAAAATCCTTGAGGTGGAAATTGTTGATTCTCTAATCAATCTAAAAACTGATTTGGTTTCAATTGGACAGTCAAAGGGCAAATTTGGTGGTGGAAAAAGGAGGGCATGGAAACAAACACAAAGAAAGACAAAAGAGGGGAATATACCTACATTTTCAACAATGGTTGTTGTCGGCGATGAGAAGGGGCATGTAGGAGTTGGCTTAGGGAGAGCAAAAGAAACTCTTCCAGCAAGGGATAAAGCAATAAGAAAAGCGAAATTAAATATATTTAAAACAAAGAGAACATGTTCTGGATTTGATTGTTCTTGTTCAGAGCCCCACACTATTCCATTTAAGGTAACAGGAAAATCAGGAAGTGTTAGAGTAACACTTATTCCTGCATCACAAGGAACAGGGCTTGTTGTTGGAAGTGAGTTAAAAAAAATTTTAAAACTAGTTGGTATAAAGGATGTTTATAGCAGAACAGATGGGCAAAAGAGAACAACCTCTAATATGATTAAAGCTTGTGTTGATGCTTTAAAAAAAACAAACATAGCAAAAAAATGATAGCAATAATAAGAATTCGAGGAAAAGTAGGATTGAATGAAAAAATGAGAGAAACATTTTACAGGCTTAGAACCAGAAAAAAATACTCTTGTGTTATATTTGTTAAACCCACAAAAGAGCAGTTAGGTATGATAAAAAAATTGAGAAATTTTGTTGCATTCGGAGAAATAAACAAGCATACTTTTAAAGAGTTAATTGAAAAAAGAGGGCAATTAATCGATAAAACGAAAAAAATTAATGCTGAAAAAATTATTGACGAATTAGAGAATGGGAAAAAATACGAAGAGTTAAACTTAAAACCGTTTTTCAGGTTACATCCTCCAAGAAAGGGAATAAATAGCAAATTACACTTTCCAAAAGGAGTTTTAGGTGATAATGGAAAGGAAATTAATAAATTATTAGAGAGAATGATGTAATATGGTAGAAATTAATTTCCTTAGTAGTTTAAAATTTATGAAATTTCAAACCAAAGAAAAAATAAATGATTTAATTGAGAGGATGTTGTGAAATGAACAAAACAATTACAAGAAAAATAATTAAAGCAGACGAAATGAAAGAAGAAAAAATTAGACTAGATGATTTAAAAGAGGGTAATTTACTAAATAATAAAGGTTTTTTGGAATTAATAGATAAAACATACAATCATCAAGAAATTAAATTTGTCAATACCATAAAGAGAAATGAGACAGATAATAAAATAATAGAGAAGATTTATTCTATTAGTTACAATGATAAGGGAATTATTAATTTAATTTCCCCTATAAGTGTGAGGTATATAAGAGAAGAGGCTTCAAATAATCCAATCGTTTACAACAAATTAAATTCAAAATTAAAAGAAGCTGGAATTTAAAAATGAAAAAAACCCATAAAAGAAAAAAATCATCGAGAATGCATGGAAGAGGCAGAGGCACTCATGGGTGGGGTGAGAGAAAAAAACACAAAAAATCAGGACATAGAGGAGGAAAGGGAATGGCTGGTACAGGCAAAAGAGCTGACCAGAAAAAAACACTCATAACAAAACTTTATGGAAACAAATATTTTGGAAAACAAGGAATAACAAGCAAAAAAACAAAAAAGGACAAGAGAAATAGAATAAATCTAGATGCAATAGAAAAAAATTTAGAGAAATATTGGAAAAAAACTCAAAATGGTTTTGAAATTGATTTGAGTGATTACAAAATTTTAGGGGATGGTGAAGTAAAAAATAAGTTAATTATAAAAGCAAAAGAAGCCTCAAAATCAGCAATAGAAAAAGTTGAGAAAGCAGGTGGAAAGATTCATCTTCCTGATAAAAAAGGAAAAGAGGAAATTGAGGAAAAGAAATGAGAAGGTATGTAAATGCTAATGATTTAGTTAAAAGTAAAAAACATAAACAGTATGATGAAGATTTAATTGAATTTGAAACAATGAATTTTCTTTTCCAACCAAGTTTATTTCCTGAAAATGAAATAAGTTATACATCAAAATATATTGAAGAAGAAGCTATTAAAGCGTATAAAAGAGATTTATTATCTGTTAGGTAAAAATCAATTAAATTAATAGTAAAAAACTTAAAATAAATAAAAATGTCTAAAAAAATAAATAATTTAGAGACAAACAAAATTCTAAATTGTTTTTACAATACTAACAAATTTAATCATCATAACATTTATCTTTTTAATAATTTATCATTAGCCATACCAAATAAAAACTCAATAAAATGAATTTAAAAAACATCTTTAATTTTATACCTGAAGTAAGAAAACCAGAAGAAAAAAAAGTAGGTTTTAATACAAAATTAAAATGGACTCTTATAGTTTTAGTAGCATTTTTTGTTCTTGCTAATATTCCTCTTTATGGATTAACAAAAAATGCTCTTGAAAGATTTGAGTACCTGGCTATAATTCTTGGAACAGATTTTGGAAGCATTATCTCTCTTGGAATTGGACCAATTGTAATGGCTTCGATTATATTGCAATTGCTGAGCGGTGCAGGAATATTAAATATTGATACAACAACAGAAGAAGGAAGAAAATTTTTCCAGGGAATTCAGAAACTCCTAGTTTTCTTTTTTATAATATTCGAGGCATCAGTTTATGTTTTAATGCAAGGGCTTCAAGCAGCTCCAGGACTTGTATGGCTTGTTATTTTTCAGCTTGTTTTAGGTGGCTTAGCAATTTTTTATATGGATGAATTATCAAACAAATGGGGATTTGGCTCAGGAGTTAGCTTGTTCATTGCAGCAGGAGTTTCATGGAGATTAATCACTAGTGCATTTCAATTCATAGATAATCAGGGGAGAAACTGCTTAATTAATTTTGGAAGCGGAGGAACTCCGTGTTCTGGAAAAATCTTTGTTTTGATACAATCAATAATAACTAAGTTTCCTGTAGAGTTTATGTCTGCTTTTGCTGCTATTTTAGCAACAGTTGTGATATTTTTAGGAGTTGTGTGGGCACAATCACTTAAAGTTGAAATTCCTCTGTCTTTTGGCAGAATTAGAGGTTATGGGATCAAATGGCCTTTATCTTTTTTTTATGCTTCTGTAATACCTATTATTTTAACTGCTGCATTAATCGCCAATATTCAATTATTTGGTGGAATTCTTGAAAATGCTGCATTTCCTTGCTTGGCAGAGCCTGTTGATGGTATTATTGAAGGATGCACTGGAATAGCTAAATTTGCTTCGTATTTTGGCTTTTTAGGGCATTTTATCAACGGGCAGGCTGTTTCTGGGCTTGCATTTTACATGGGCTCTACTAATATTTTGGATTTGTTTATTAGAGGAGGATTTTTGTCAATGTACCTAATTCAGGCACTCACACATACTTTACTTTTTATGTTTTTTGCAACAATTTTTGCTGTGTTTTGGGTTAAAACATCTGGAATGGATGCAAAAGCTCAAGCACACAAAATTGCATCATCAGGATTGCAAGTAGCTGGATTCAGGCAAGATGAAAGAATTTTAGAAAGTATTTTGGACAGATACATAATGCCTTTAACTGTCATGGGAGGCCTTGCTATTGGTTTATTGGCTTCTATTGCTGATCTTCTTGGGGCTTTGGTGTCAGGAACTGCAATACTGTTAGTAATAATGATTATGTTTCAGTTCTACCAGAATATTGCACAACAGCATTCTGTTGATATGAACCCTGCAATGAGGAAATTTATTGGTAGGTAGATAAACTTTCTGATCATAAAAGATTTGATTGCTCCAAAGTCGCGGAGGAGTATATGTTATTAATCAAAAATTTGTGAGATTACTAAACACTGACAATTAGATAATAGTTGTTTATTTATTAACTGTTATACATTTGCGAGTTTACGAGTGACTATCTACAAAATTCTAAACTTAACCAAACAATTTAAAAACTATTTTTTATTTAATGTAATATGCCAATAAAAGAGTTGATGATTGCAAACCCAAAATTAAGCATAGTTGTATTGTCTTTTTTAGTTACTCTTGCTATGACTCTTGTAACAAAAAAATTTACAGACCAAAACAGAATGAAAGAACTTAAAGAAATACAAAAAGCATGCCAAATTAAGCTTAAAGACAATAAGGGAAATCCAACAAAAATACAGGAAATACAAAAAGAGATGATGACTTGCTCTATGGAATTAATGAAACACTCTTTTAAGCCAATGTTATTCACCTTTCTTCCTCTTATACTTTTATTTTGGTGGGTTAGAGGAATATACACTGCAATTCTTCCTGGTTGGATATGGTGGTATATTGGAGCAGGAATAGTCTCAAGTATAATTTTGAGGAAATTGCTGAAGGTTGTGTGAGAAAAAAATTTAATTCTTTAAGAGCAACATTTCACAAATAAGAAATAATTCATAAAAAAGATTTCTCACTCGCTGATGCTTGTTTGTGTTATCTGTATTGTTCTATGAATTCAAAAACAAAGAATTTGGGAAAGAAAATTTAAAAATAAGAAATATTTTCTTTGTAATAGCATTAGGGATTTTTTGTCCATTTATTTTTGATTTTGTATAAGCCAAAAAATCCAAACTCTTAAAAACCTTCTTTTCTCATTTCAATTATGAATGAATCACAGCAAGAACTTATTTTTAGATTAAGCATGTATGAGCAGCAAATTAACCATTTACAACAACAAATACAGGCAATTGAGCAAGCAATTATTGAAATTAGTTCTTTAAACATAGGGCTTAATGAGCTTGTTGGTTCTGAAGGAAAGGAAATTCTTGCCCCTATTGGAAGGGGAATTTTTGTAAGGGCAAAACTTGTTTCTGAAGATTTGAGAGTTGATGTTGGTGGAAAGAATTTTGTCAAAAAAAGCATACCAGAAACACAAAAAATCATTGAAAAGCAGATTGAAAAATTGGAAGATGTTAAAGAAGATATAATCAATAATTTGGAAAAACTGAGCAATGAAATACACAAAATAATAGAAATGTCACAGGAAAAAGGAGGGAAGAAGTAAAAATTTAATTTGTACAAACAACTAAATCCTTAAAGGTGGAGAATTTAACATTTAATTTCTGCAATTCATCTAATAGTGTTTTATACTCTTCAAAGTTCTCTTCTGATAAAATAGTTGGATTATTGATGTTTGTAGCGTATTCTTGAGGATGAATTGCAATAACACAAAGATTTGTATTTCTCAAACTTTCATCGCATTTGTTAATTATTGTTTCTATTGGAACAAATTCATTTTTATCATAATAATAAGTTTCTTCAGTATATCCAATTTCAGCATACTTTTCACCTTCTCTAAAAATTCCTTCTTCTCCTGAAATTATTCTAAAGTAATTAGATACAATATTTTTGGACTCTAAAGACATATCATTATTTGGGGGAATATAAGTTACAGAAATAACACCTAAACTTGTTTGAATTTTTGCATATCCTTCAAGAAGAGATTCATTAGTTAAATCTTTATCAGTTTCATTATGATAAACGCCGTGTTGTGCTATCTCTATATATGGGCTTTCCTTAATTTCTTTTAGATATTTAATCATTCTAAAATCTTTCTCAATATCTCTAGGAATAACTCCTAAAGTTACAGACATATTTCTTGATATTATTTCATCCACTAATGGCTTTGTTAGTTTTGAGTATGCTCTTACGTCATCCATTCTAAGAATTATAGTCGGCTCAATAGCATTTATATGGCAAGAGTTACTTTGTATTTGATGGTAAGTTATTATCCTTTCATTCTCATGTGTCATAAAATATTTTATTCCTAGAGGAGATAGAGCTATAACTACAAAAAAGAACAATATTAGTAGCCCAAACCATAATTTAGTTGTCCTCATCTTGTACCCCACGATAAATTTTTTAAATCATATAAAGCATATATCAAAATATAAGATAGAATAGTCATATTTAAGATACTCCACAAAAACATATATTTTCCATATTTTCCTCCATCATATACAGTATAGTGTATATATAAAAGGCAGGTGACCAACATTATACCTAGAATATAGAAATAGGGAAATATATTAAGAAATATAGGATTAATGACTAATGCCTTAAACGCTATAAAAGGAGTAAGCAATGTTAATAAAATTAAAGGAAAGAAGTAAGTAAAAGAAACAAATTTATCTTTTTTTATTACAAACCTACTTGCTTTAAGAGAATTAATAAACCACCCCTTTTTCCATCTAACTTGTTGTTTTAAGAACTGCCTCAATTTATTAGGTACAATTGTATATGCTTGTGCTTCTTCTACGTAGACTGATTTATATCCTCTTTTTAGCATCTGGTTTGTAAGAGAGCGATCATCCCCATAAATTATTTTCTTGCCCATAAATGTTTCACTATTCCATTCATCTAAAACAGGTAGAACATATGATTTTCTATAAGCTGAACAACAACCAGAACAACAAAACACCATATCAAAAATGCTTTCTGCCGCCTTTAGAGCGCGAAAGGACATAAAATAATAAGCCGTTTGCATTTTAGTTATTAAATTTTCATCCTTATTTGCAGGATCTGTATGACCTACAACTGCCGCAATATTAGGATCTTTGAAAGGATAAATCAAATACCTCAAACAATGTTTGTCAAGAAAACTATCAGAGTCTAATTGGACTACAATTTCTCCCTTGGCTGTCTTAAATCCATATAACATACCCTCTCTTTTACCTTTATTTTGTTTCCAATTTGCTATATGTAAATCTCCTGTCGGATATAATTCTTTAATTCATGACATCCTCCCACGCT
>Ga0209542_10007310_pt1 | contig 21087 bp, 19 predicted proteins | sample RifCSPhighO2_01_FD_184028 | JGI IMG/M metagenome (GOLD analysis project Ga0209542, IMG submission 184028) | Soil microbial communities from Rifle, Colorado - Rifle CSP2_plank highO2_0.1 (SPAdes) (version 2) | ecosystem: Environmental > Terrestrial > Deep subsurface > Rock core/Sediment ... | reverse complement strand
GAGAAAATACTTGCGATACTACAATCACCAAAGACTACATATGGGCATCTCAATGAAAACGCCGGCCCAATTAACATCAAACCGATTCCAAGCTATTGGTTAGAAAACGTTATGTTACGGTTCCAAGATATTGAACCATAACAAATAGATTGGCATTTAATATTTATTTAAATAATATATTTGGCGAGCTCTCAATAGGTTGTCCTTATCATATGCCATATCTTTCAAAGCTTCGTAGAATTCGACCCATACAGCATCACTAATAGACTCCCCTACAGGTGGAGATAATTGATCTTTAGTATCCAGAGTAAATACAAAAAGATGGACCTTCTTAAAATGCTCTTCGCCGCTATCGTCAAGCGTAAAAGAATATTCGTCCACAGCTAAATTAGAAACGAATACCGGCTTGTTCATTAGTGATAACTCTTCGCATATTTCTCTGTTGGCAGCTTCCAAAGGAGTTTCATTGTTCTTAAGATGCCCTTTGGATATAAAGAGACCACAGCTGCCCTTCGGTTTAATTAGTGCAACAAAAAGTTTGTGAGTTTTAGGATCTTCATAAAATACGAATCCGCGGGCGGATTCGTGGTAGATTTTGTTACCATCCTTTTGGATACGGTCGTCTTTATGGAAATTCATGAGAAAATCTATTTTTATAATTTCAAATAAATATTTAAATCGTATGTTTAACGGGAGCATCCAAATAAATGAATGCCCCCGTCTTGCCTGAAGAGCTATGGGATCTGATGCCGCTGAAGCAATTCCCCCAACTTCGACTTGAACTCGTCGAGTGTGCTGCTGTTTTCAACCACAACGTCAGCGATACCTCGGATGTCAGCCATGTGCCAGAAGTTCTCCTTGAACTGGTCTTTGGGGACCAAAATCCGCCCGGCTTCCTCGATGTCCGTAATATCTTTACGGATCATCTGGTGTTCGAGCCGTTTCTCGAGAGACGCTTCAATGTAGACACTGAAGAATTCTCCCGGAAATCTTGCCCGGAGATAATGCACCATTTCAGGATCGCCCACGCTCTCAAGGGAACAGTAGCGGGTTTGTAGCCTGCCCATCTCCTCCAGCAACTTGTCCGCAAATGCCTGGCGAAGCCAGCTGGGATTGTTCTTGATGGTGTCGTCAACAAACTCATCGACGGACAAGTCGGGTCTGTGTTCTGCCCTAACCATATTCAAGATCTTGACGATTTTGAGTCTCTTAACGCCCCTAGAATCGAAGTACTCTCCTGAAGTACTCTCCTGCTGTGCTCTTCCCGCACTCCGTCATGCCCGACAGGCCAAAGATCACTTTTTTCTCGTTCATAGATATATCCTCGTCTGGAAAGAACATCACTACTTCCCCGTTCGTCTCGTACACCGTTTCAGCGGAATGAATGATGTTCCTGATGAAATTCTCGGCGTACATACCCCTGATGCCCTTTCCTGAACCTGTTCTGCCTTTCAACCGTGTAACCTTTGCCACCGCATCGATACCAGACATTACCAATATCATCGACTGGCCGCTTACCATGTAAGAGACCAGGTCGGGAAATGTACTGGTTTGCTTGTGCTCATCGTACAGGAAAAGTACTTCTCGTTCGGTAAGACAACGAGCATCTTTTCTCAAAACAACAAGCCCCACCTGCTCCAAAATTGACACGATCTCATTATCCAAGCCCCGCTGACCGCAATCGGGCTTAAGGATCACCAGAACTTTTTGAATGTTCACACACCACCCCCCCGGTAGCACTTCTCTTTAAAAACGATAATGTATTTTTTAATACAAGTCAAGTTTACCTAATTAACTCATCTAACCCAACAATCCTATATTTCTTTTTTAGTTCCTTTATCACCTTCGGCAAAACGTATACCATTTCCTTGGGCCTTTCTTTAAGTTTGCTCTCAATTTCACTACCATCATGAAAAAGAATTATTGATCCATTTTTAGTATCCCTAATAACGGCCCTATTGGGCCATTTTTAGATGGATTAAGGAAAAAATAAAGTCGGATGGTACATGTTGTATCCACCCGACTCAAGCAACTTAGTTTTCATTACTCAACAACCGGAGGGTGCAAGAGGATATTCGATAGCCCGAGATATAGGCAACTCGGCTAAATCCTCCGTCCACAGCCACTGACCAGATGGATTGACCTCCAGAAAGTGATATCTCCCTTCCTTGTCAACGATCATGTCGATACAGCCGAAATGTAGCCCAAGACGTTTCACGAGTTGCCGACATCTGGCCTCCACTTCAATCGGGAGTTGGAAGGCTTCGTGCTTAGTGTTCTTCAAATCGTACCGTCGAAAGTCTTCTCTCGTTTTCTTGGACTGCTGAGTGTACATGGCGCAAGAGAACACACGATCACCAACAACGGTAATGCGTAACTCAAAAGCCTTCTCAACATACTCCTCAAATACGGTTGGACAATTCCCGGCATCTTTTGCGTGCCTCCGAACACTACCGGACGAAATCCGGCGAGTAAACAAAGCGAACTGCCCCCTGTTTCCTCCCTGGCCAAACTCTATGCCTGGGCTCTGAAGAGTTTTCACGGCCAGGAAGCGATACTGATTGGCAAACTCTCGAACTTTGGCCACAGAATTCGAGATAAGCGTGCCTGGGATCGAAAAGCCCAACTGATGAGCCAGAACGAGTTGCCACGGCTTGCACGCAGCTGCAGCAACTTTGCCCGGGTGGCATAGCCAAAAAACCGGAATTGCGTGCGGCAAGGCGTCAAGAACCCCTTGAGACTCTTTTGCGATGTAGTCTCGCAACGCAGAGGAAGAAACCCCTTGACGTAACTTAGGTGAGTGTGGACGACGGTGGTAAACCGCCGAGACGGACCTGCTGTCTAAAACTTCTCCCTTCGGCAAACGGATCAGAGCATGGATAGGCTCCTCGTCAAACACGATAGAAATATCCGTGTCCGCAGGAAATCTCCCATAATCCAGAGCATGTACAGCCGCTCCTCTGGATCTCAATATCCCGATTACCCGTTTGGCATGGAGGTCACGAGAGTGTGTAATGACTAGAATTGTTGAAGTGCTCACATCGACTCCTTTTCTATAAATACTATATCCCGTCTATAATATTGAGTCAAGAGTATTCGCGAGAAAATCTTAAGAAAGACTAAAGTACTTTTTAAAAGCTGGCTCCTGGGCTATCACGTGGTTAGTCCCAAATACGGCAAAAACACTGTTTCTTTTTTGTAATTCATCTAATATGCCCCGGGCAATATATCGGTCTCTAACATTACTGAAGTCAGAACTTATTTTGTGAAAGATATTTTTTTCTTTTGATCGATCTAGAACATTTTTTAGGGTATTGAGGTCTAAACTTTTGTAATCAGCACAAATAGAATTAAGCATGGGCGGAACAAGGTTCGAACCTGTTTCTAATTGAAACTGTTCTCTAATGACAGAAATATATTTATCCTCAATGATTTTTATTGCATCTTCTTCATTTACAATACTTGGAAGTAGGCCATAACCGATAGAAGCATCTATGATGCGAAAGGTATCAATAAGATCACTTACTGCTAATGGCTGAGCTGACGATTTGTAGACCAAAGTCCCAGCTAACATCCATCCCGCCAACACACCCACAGAATATCCGCCAAATAGTTTCACAAGAGGCATTATCTTATCTCCTGGCTCAGGAGAAATTACACGGATACTATGTCTATGAGCAAGGTACATCAAAAATCCGGTTTCGCGGTATTTTTCTATCATTTCATCGCGAGATAGTACTTCTGGTGGCACCATGCTTTCTAGGGCCACGATAATCTTGTCTGCAGAATGAGCTACCGTAAAATCTTTAAACAGAGATTCTATCTCATCAAATTTTTTATCTTGCGGGTCTTTGCTATGCTCAGTACCATAATATAAAAGCTCCTGTTTATTATTTTTTAAATTCAAAATATACGGCACGCCATAGTGCATTTTTTCATATTGTGGAGGCGTTAAGATTTGATCCAGTAAAGGATTTTTTAGATTTTGAATATTCATAAATAAATTGAGGGCCGGAACGAATTGTTCCAGCCCTCTGACAGCGACTAGACGGTGTCGCTATTTTGACCGTTTGTGAGATACTCGTGTTCGCAGTGGAACTTCCGACCACGAGAACCCTTTCGCTTTTCGGCGAAACGGAACATGAGAGGCCCGCCTTCCATGTTTCGCAATTGCCGAGCAGTGAGAGGTCGTTGAGGAGATGAACTCCTCTGGGTCTGGACCTGCATGACATTGCTCCTCGAAATTCAGGATGGTGATGTCTCGGCATGAGAGCACCAATTTAAGCCCAATGCCCATTTCTGAAAAAACTTGGGATACTAGTGCAACCATAGCACACCAATAAAAAATTACAAGGGTCCCAGCCGGTCAATCGTGTGTAATGCTTTGGTATCAAAAAATAGAAAAGCCCTTCACGGTGGAAGCTTGTTTAGGGCTTTTCCATGAAGGGTCTTGGGGACCAGTCATCACTTCTTCTCCGAGATTGCCACTCCGAGCATTGCTCCGGCAACGGCAAGCCCGAATCCAGCGGCTACCAGAATGGTCCTGGTTTCGGGACCAACCTTGTCCAGGGTCTTCTTGGCGGAGACAATCGTCTTTTTCGCCTCCGTATTGGTCTCCCCCATCTCCTTCAGGAGATCATGGAACTCCTGTTGAGTTTCGGGAGCAATGATGCAACTCCTGATGAAATCACTGATCATACATCACCTCGTTGGGAAAGACGCTGTCTTTATCTAACATTATTATTATACTCCTTTTTATCCACATTGTCCAGGGTAGTTGTACTGGACGGCTATTTACCCCTAATAACGGCCCTATTGGGGGGTTAAATGAGGCGGCGTTCGGGGGATAATTTACATCGTCAAGCTACTTATGGACAAATAGCCATAATATGTTATTATACCAATAAGCATCTGGCGGTTTTTCTTTTACAACAGAGATGAGGACAAACATGGGAATTAAAGTAGCAAAACCACCTTTCGCATGTCACATATCTCGCCTAGGTGTTGGCGTGAACATTTTTAGTGTCGTAAAGGATGAGTGTCGATCTCTCTGCACCGCCGGAGGATTCAGAAAATTCACTCCCGAGTATTCTTATGGTGAACAGCGTGTCAACACTCCTTATGAGATCTGGCATGTTGACACTGGACGTGTCTTCGCAGAATACCGATCCAAAAATAAGAAAATATTTTTGGGGGGGAGTTATAGCGATCTGTCTGCCGGAGAGACCCTGCCGTACCTGGCCTATGGCTTAATTGAGAAGCAGGGACAGACGCGAGGACAAGTCACTGTCCATGCGGCGGCCCTTACTCGAAATGGTCGCGGCGTTGTTCTACTTGGTAAGGCTTGCGCAGGGAAAACAACCCTTGCTCTTGAGCTTTGTCTACGACACAGATTCAAGATTGTTGCCAACGATTTATCAATCTTGGAGACACGTTTAGATACTCTCTTTGCCATCGGTGGTACGAAACACTTTTTTGTGAGAAAGGGAGTAGTCAAAAAAACACATCCTCAACTACTTCCCTACTTCCCAAACAAGGTTGAGGACGACGACTGGAATACCCGTACCTCAATTCTGCCTGTGGAAATAGGGGTGGAGGTCGAGACAGAACAAGTTGAGGTTGCATCCGTATTTTTAGTGCGGCTCGATCCTTCATCGGCAAAAGGCGTAGAGATAAGCCAGGTCAACAAGCAGTGGGCGCGATTATATCTCTACGAAAACTTAAGCAGATATATAAGGAGGACGAACTTGCCAATATTCGCAGGCAGCGACGAACAATACTGCCTGTACCCACCAGACCTCGATGCTCCGGAACTCCATCAAAAAAGAGTCGCTATGATGGAGGCGCTCGTCAGCAAAATGCAACATGTTTCAGGGGGATTTCGTGATGTCGCGCTGAACATCGCTAACACCATCGCATGAGGTGAATCCTAATGGGGGCCGGGTAGTTATTTAAAACTGCTACCTTGCCCTCTTCTTGTTTTTTTAATAAAATACAGCGTGCAAGAAATTAAATTACCATGGGGTGCATGGTATAGCGAAGACCCTAAATTACTTATCTTCCCGGATTTCTGGAATGTTGAAGTGATTGGGCCACCATACTATGCATCATACAACGTTGAAAACATAGACGCTCATATTCATGAGTTCGTATCTATATTGTCGAAAAAAATTGCAATATCAGAAATAAAAAACGGGATAGGGATAGGAATTGATGACCTTACAAGACCGACTCCTGCCGCAGAAATTATTACGAAAATAATTAAGGCCCTAAAAGATATTAATATACCGCCCGAAAAATTACATTTATATATTGCGACTGGATCTCATCGAATTTTCCAGAAACAAGACTACCTTAAAAAAATTGGCAAGTTAGCGTATCAGGAGTGCACTATCCATCATCACTCGCCGTATTGCAACGTATCATATCTTGGAGAGACATCTCTAAAAACTCCTATATATGTAAATTCTTCCTTTGTGCAAATGGATTTCAAGCTTGTGATTGGAACCGTTCTTCCACATAGCTCGGTTGGTTTCAGTGGTGGTATTAAACTTGTAGTGCCGGGTCTAGCCGGCATCGAGACAATCAAGTCCTTGCATCGCAGTTCTCCTGATCGCAAGGGTAAGTTTGCTGACATAGAAGACAACCCGTTACGAGCAGATATAAATGAGGCAGGAAAGTATATCGGTGTCGATTTTTTTATACAAATAGTATGTAACCCGGATCGCAGTATTGCGAATATTTTTTCCGGAGAAGACATTTTAACATATAGCAAAGCGATTCAGTATCTGAAAGAAAAGGCGACCTTTTTTATTAAGAAAAGTTATGACATAGTAATATGCAACGCCTATCCGTTGGATTCTGAATTCGTTCAGTCAGGTAAAGCACTCGACGTAATTAGAGTTACAAAGAATGAAATTGTAAAAAACAAGGGAACGATTATTCTTAGTACTGCAGCATCCGAAGGGCAGGGGTTCCACGGCCTTCGCAGTCCAGACATGATTGAACCCTTCTCGGGAGACTGGACTGAATCATATGAAAATAGAGAACTTGTCTTTTTTGGAGAGAATATTTCGCCACTTATGCTACCAGAGGAAACCAGAGTTAGAACTAAAGTATTTAACCAGTGGAACGAACTGTTATCCTTTTTAGAGAAAAAGTACGATCACCCTGAAATTTGTATAATCCCTTATGCATCAATACAAATACCTATTTATCAAAAAGAGGACTAGAAAATAGATGCGAGTTCTTGAATTGACTGAATTGACTGAATATCCTTACCATCATAATCCTGCTTGGGGAATAATACCATCTTTCCAAATCCAAGCTCTCGGGCAACCAAAAGATTTTCGATTTTATTATCAATAAAAGCGCATTCCTCCGGTTTCTTCCCTACTTGCTTAAGTGCATGAAGATAAATCCCTGAATTTGGTTTGTCGATGTCTATTTCTCGGGAGAGGGTGATGCTTTCAAAATATTTTTCCAGATCAAAATCCTTAATTTCAAAATATTTTCTAGATACAAGACAGTTGGATATGATGCCTAATTGATATCTTTTAAAAAGGTAGTCTAGCACTTCCCTCGTCCCTGCAATCGGAACGTGGCTTCGCTTTACATGACACATAGTCATATATTCAATGGTCTCGGGATCCATCTTAAGCCCGAGAAATTTAAGAAGCTCTTCGTTGTAAAATCTAAAATATTTGATTTCTTTCTCTAGCGTTTTAATGTCATGCCAGCGTTTTTGTATTTCTTTATTTGATTTAATAAGATCTTTCTCTGCCTTTTTATACACATTCAGATCTAGACCTAAATATGAGGATATTTGCTTTTCGATATTTACAATCTTTTTTACCAAAACATCCCCGCCATCAAAGAATATTGTTTTAATTTGTGCTTGTTGTTTCATGATAGTGATTACCTATCTTAAAAGAATAATTATAACTTTTCAATAACGTAACGTCAACGAAAGCATCACTTTAAATAATAGCCGCCGGGCCTGGGCACTAGCAATTCTTCGCTTAATATCCTCTGAGTCCAATCACGTTTTGCAAATATATTTTCTACCACCTTCTGGGTGTCTATTTGTGAAATCTCTCTATTTGTCTCAACGATAACAGTACTAGGATCAAATAAGTCTTCGCCATTCCTGGTACTGATAAAAGCATTGCATTCGCAGTCAAATGTATTAGCAACCACACGAGCAATTTCATCTGCTATCACGGTATGGACTTTCCCAACAAAGTACACCGGATTCTTTCCGTATGCCGCCTCCATACTGCTTGGGCGTGTACTCGAAATCGTACCACCAGAATGATTGCCTCTTCCCACAACTCCTTCCTCTCCAGCTTCTAAGCACGAACCGGTAAGAAGCGTATAATAATTTTTCTTATCATCATTATCTAAAGTATTAATATAAATTGTGACATTATATGGTATACCCGCTGTTTTATTGGCAAGACCCAGAAGTTCTTCTTTAATATTTCGGATACTCTCTTTATAAAATGAAACATCGGGAGTTTCTCTTGAAATAAACGGGATGCACATCGTGGCCGAAATATTGTTACCATTTCTAACTGCCATAACCTTTATGTCTTGGCCTATAAAGTTATATCTAGGACTCTCATCATCCTTACAGAAGTGCCCTTCGAGCGCTAATACTACTCTTTCCAAAACCGACCGTGGCCAAAACCCAACACAAGTAGAAGTATCATTGGCGTATGGGCGCTTAATCTCTGGTAAGTCATCTAGATTTCTAGGGTGATACCAAAACTCATTGTGAGAGTACTGATTAGTGAATGTCTGAACTTCAATCCAACTCTTGACATCCATATGAGGAAGTATTTTTTCGATATATTTCAATGCGGTTTGGACTTCTAGCTCCTTAATATCAATCGGCTTTCCAGAGAAATCGATACTCATTCTCCCGTTAAGGATTACGCTGACCGGTTTCAGCATTTCTCCTCTTCCGAAGTCTATATCTACAAGCCCCCCAATAATAGAAACCTTATCAAGGTTATGGTGTAAAACGGCGCCGAAATTATTCATACAATATTTTGAGTACTCTACAGAAATTTTTTCAGCTATCCCGTCGGCAAGTGTATCTGGATGTCCAATTCCCTTGCGTTCAACAATTTCAAACGGCATTTTGTTTATTGATTTTCCTGAAGTAGCGCAGATGATATTCATAAAAATGGTATAGTCTAACGATTGGCTGAAAAGCTTGAGAGGCTTCTCAAATTTTTTGCCTGATTTAAAATAAGCGCATCGATATTTTTATGTTTTTTATTTTGTTCCAATTCTTCGAAGTATGCAAGAACTCTCAAAAAAAAGAATGGGGAAAGAGTTTTTGCTATTTCCGTAGAGCCTCTATCGTTTATTGAATTATTAGCAATATAATCAGATAAACTGTTCAAGATTTCTACCCATTCTGTTCCAGAAGTTAAAGTTTGGATTTCCATTATTGATTGGATCTTTTTAGAACTTAAACCTAAGTATTTTTGAGCATTCTCTGTGGGCAATTGTCGGAGATTTTGAATGGCGTAATTTTTAACGAATGTGATCTTCTCTTGATCTAGTTTTTGGATGAAAGAATCTGTTCTCTGTTTACTATCTGAAACGATAGCTGGTTTAGATGTATCTCTACGATCTATATACTGCGACAACACAAATATCATAGTCGCCGCCACCTGTTGAAACATTGGAATAATCTTATCAAAACTTGGTTTATGAATTTTTCTTCCAAGAAATACTTCTTCTACTCTAAAGTTGGCACCTACAGCATGAGTTGAAAGAAAAATATCAATCCCATAAAGGAAGGAGCTGGTCGGTTTTTGTTGGGCTAACACATAGTCAGCAAAACTACTGTTCATCCCAAAATCTCCGCCGATGGGTTGGCTAAGTTGTTTTCCAAACCAAGCATATAGTAAAGGAAAGCAAAAATGGTTTGTGGTATTGCCTTCGTATCTGTTGCGTGTATAAACTGGGGTAACAAAATCAGCCCTGTCCTGGATAATAGGGTCGAGGATAGTTTTGACCCATTTCTCTGTGATTGTTGAGGTGTCTGCGTCTATGGTGGCTATGTATTTTGCGCCAAATTCTTTGCTAATACTTATGAGTGAGAAAATATTTAAACCCTTGCCACGTAACTGTTCACCACTTGTAAGCGACACCTTTGGTGTCTTGGTTGGGATGGAAATAAAAACTCGATTTGTTCCGTCAGTACTTTTACTGTCTACGTTAACAATAAGCGAATGAAAGTCGGGAAAATATTTAACTAGCCCCCGATCTATTATCGTAACTGTGTTTCTGATAGAATCTGCTTCATTATATGTAGGGATGCCGACAATAATATCAAACTTACAATCGTTAATCTGCCTAATATACTTAGCGGTTGTTAAGTTATTTTTGTTCAATATATGAGACCTTGATCCTTGAAACTTCGCCATGATTAGTACCGTATCATTATCTGATTATCTTGTAAATTTTGTGTATTGGGGCAACTTAAAATAGAAAAGCCCTTCACGGTTAGCTTGTTTGGGGCTTTTCCGTGAAGGGGGCAGTTAATTACCAGAGGACAAACGGCCGATCATGTCATCAAGCTGAAGAAGGGTTCCCACCGTTTCCTTCACTTGAGGATCGGCTTCAGAGCCAGAGATGGTTGCCTCGATGGCATCCAGAATCTTCGCGTCTTCTTCGCTTACTTCATCGGGAAGCTCCGCAATGCCGGACAGCAGACGTTCCTGAATGTCCATCAGCCGGGCAAGCGAAGAAGCGCGAACCATTTCTGACACCTGTTTCTTTTTTTCAGTGATGTTCATCATGTCTAAGATCTCCTAAAAAAGCCTCTGAGCAAATCCCGGGCGGATATGTCGCCTGCTTCCCTCCGCTCGGCCGCCGCCTGGCGACCTTCGTTTTTCAAAGAATCCGTATTATCCATAGTAGTAAATTTCTGCCCTTGATTCAATATGCGCTTCCTTTCCTCCACTGCCGCTTCGGCCGCTTCTATATTAGCCCTCATAGCTGCCAGGCGTTGTTCTTCTTCTTCCAAATCAAGTAAGGATTGAGCTGTTTCTCCTTTTATTTCCAGTTTTTTCTCTAGTCCTTCTCTTACATGACTGGCCACCACTCTTTGAGTGTTAGCGGCCGCTTTGGTAACTATATCCTCCCAACTCCCGGGATTACTTTTTATCTCATCAATGGTCTGCTTGCCTATTGATTTAAAATCCTCGCCTCGTTTCTTGGCAAATTCAAGGCCTTTATATAAATCAACTCCCGCCTTAAAGAGATTTTCAAACGACAAAGATTTGCCCTCAACCCTTGCTTGCCGCATTTCTTCGTTTCTTACTTTAAGATAATTTGAAAGCTCATCCAAAGAGCTGCCGTATGTCTTTTCCTTCTTTTCGTTACCTGAAACTTGTGGTCCTTGTTCGAACATATTTCTATTATCTCTTTCTAATTTCATTCTTGCAACTATCTCTGGACTTCTATTTTGGTGGCGGTAAGGGTGGTGACGGTATATGGATTGCCGGAGCCGTAGACGGTTACCTTGTCCCCTATCCGCAGATACGACAGCGGGTTCTTATTGAGCACGGGTACGGTCCCTTCTTTGCTAACCGCCAGGACCTTGGTATCCGCCGTCAGTTTGACCATGCGCTCATAATAGACGAACTGGCCGTCTTTGACCCAGCCCGTTTTAACAGTGAGCTGGCTGCTGTCCGCATCCACTTTCGTCACCTCCGCGCCGAGGGAATATTCCTTGATGTCCAGCTTGGACGCGCAGGAAACGGCGTCATCGCAGGCGCGGTTGTTCCACCAGCGCAGTCCGTAGATGGCGACCGCTCCGGCGGCCAGAACGACCAGGTACCAAACGACGACACGTTTAATATGATGGTGCGGCACGCCTAACATTATCGGCTCTTTGGACATATATGATTAGGACCAGACGATTATTCTTGATTCCATAATGTTATTCTATCGCTTTTTGGATGAGGCCGGCAAGCTCGGAGATGTGGACACGCTTTTGCTCCATCGTATCGCGGTCGCGGACGGTAACTGTGTCGTCGTTGAGGGTGTCAAAATCGATAGTAATACACATCGGCGTGCCTATCTCATCTTGAGAGTAATATCTCTTGCCGATGTTCCCCCTGTCATCCCAGGCGACATTGAAATGCTTTCGCAGTTCCATGTACACGCCGCGGGCTTTCTCCACCAATTCCGGTTTATTTTTCAGCAGCGGAAACACAGCCGCTTTGTATGGCGCCAATTTCGAATGCAGTTTCAGAACGACTCTTTCCTTCTCCTCATTGAAAGCGTCGCAGAGAACGGCCAAAGCGATGCGGTCCACGCCAGCCGATGGCTCAATGACATAAGGCACGAATTTTTCTCCCGTGTCCGGGTCGGTGTATAAAAGGTCTTGACCGGAACCGGCCGAGTGAGCTTTCAAATCAAAGTCGGTCCGGTTGGCAATGCCCTCTATCTCTTTCCAGCCGAATGGAAATTCGTACTCAATATCGGTCGTACCTTTTGAGTAATGGGCCAATTCTTCTTTTGGCTGTTGGAATTTGCGGATGTTTTTCAGGCCGATGCTCTCGTACCATGCCATGCGGTCGGCCACCCACTTTTTAAACCATTCATCATCAGTGCCCGGCTTTACGAAATATTCCAGCTCCATCTGTTCAAACTCGCGAGTGCGAAAGATATAGTCCTTAGGATTGACCTCGTTGCGGAATGCTTTTCCTATCTGAGCGATACCGAAAGGCACTTTGACCCGCATCGTGTCTAAGACATTTTTGAAATTAACGAAGATGCCTCCGGCTGTTTCCGGGCGGAGATAAGCCACCGAGGCCGAATCCTCCACCGGTCCGACGAACGTCTTGAACATTAGATTGAACTGTCTGGCCTCGCTGAATTCTTTGCCGCCGCAATTTGGACATTTTTTATCTTCAAGAAGATCGGGCCGGAAACGCAGATGGCACTTTTTGCATTCCACCATCGGATCGGAAAATCCCAAAACATGGCCAGACGACTCCCAAGTTCTGGGGTTCATGATGATATCTGCCTTTAATCCCACAATATTGTCATTTTTTCTAACCACGTCATTCCACCAAGCGTGTTTGATATTAAATTGAAGCTCGTTCCCTAATGGGCCATAGTCATAGAAACCGCTCAAGCCGCCGTATATTTCCGAGCCGGGGAAAATAAAACCTCGGCGTTTGCAGAGAGATACTATCTTTTCTAGTTTGTTTTCAGATTTTTCAGCCATTTTGGATTTTGAGATTATTTAGAGATTAGAAATTAGGATTTAGAGATTTTCCCTACTGTTGTATTATGCCTGTCCCGCTCTGGTCAATCGTGATGTTGGTCGTAACATCAGGCGCGGAGACGACGATGGACTGCTGGGTGTAGCTGTCGGTACCGGACAAGGCCGGGTTCTGGACAACCGTCGCCGGCAGGCCGACCTGGGTCATGGACGGCTTTATCTTGACCTGGAATACCAGTTCATAGACCGCGCTCTGGGTGCCGACGCCTTGCGGCAATGTACCGATGTCCCAGATGACTTGCGAGGTGTTCTGATTGAATGTCGGTTGGGGCTGGCCGGCGGTGACGCTGGTCACGTTCTCCCAGGTCACGCCCAGAGGCAAAGTGCCGGTCAGTTTGGCGTTTGACAGGTCATTGCCCGGATTGGTCAATTTCCAGTGGACGGTTATGGCCGTCTCACTGCCGGCCTTGGGCGGCCACGGCCCTGACGAGCCGAAAGCGGCGTCATTGACGTAAGCGGTCTGATTGAATGTCGGTTGGCTGGTTATCTTGATGATGAGGTCGGAGCTGGCGCTGACTTGGTCACTATCCATCCCGCTGGGCACGTTCGGTGTAACCAGCTGGGCGGTGGCTCGGACAAACAAACTGCCCGAACCGGAAGTGCTTGGGGCCTGTTTGAGCTTGACCGAGAACTTAACCGACCCGTTCTGGCGCGGGCCAAAGGCCGTAAAAGCGGGTATAACCGTAGAGTTCCAGGTGATGGTGCCGGATGACGAATCAAAGAATCCCCCGCCGACATTAATGGTTGAAAGGTCGTACATGTTGCCGTCCAGGCGCACAGTCAGGGTCAGACCGGTCAGGGTGAAAGTGGAATTGTTTTTGTAGGTCACATCATATTGGAGCGTGTCGCTCGGGTGGGCAATATAGCCGGAAGTGTCATTGGCTTTAAGGGAAACGCCCAGGAGCGGAGAGGAGATTATCGTCGTCGCCGAAGCGGACTCATAGTCAATGTATCGGCCGTTGATCTTCCGCTGAAGCGTAACCTTGACCGGCTTTGACTGGCCCTCGCTGCCGGAGATGGTACCGGTGATGCTGATGCGCTTGCCGGCGCTCACGGCCAATGTCTGGGCTGACCAGCTGTTGTTGCCGGCGTTCGGCGACGGACTGAACTGGCGCGGAGAAAATCCGTCCGGGTAGTCAAAAAGGAAACGGATGTCGCTTATCGCGGCCGAAGATTCGTTCCGGTAATCAAGGATGTAGGCGATGGAACTGCCGGTGGTGGCCGTGGGCGGAGCGGAAAGAGTGAGCGAGACGGGCAAACTGGTGATGGTCGTGGCCCGGGTGGCGTCTTTGGCGAAGCTTGACCTTAGATTGTCGGCGTCAAAATCCAGCCGGGCCTTGGCCACCAGGATATTGCCTCTGTCCCCGATCAGAAAAGCATGGAACTCCTGCTCGCGGCTGGCCCCGGCCGGCAATGACGCCTCATCAACCGTTTCCACCCCGCTTGAATCGCTGACAACGCTGCCGTCCTTCATGATCACTGAATTATCCGGGTAAGTAAAAGTGAGCCGGACGTTGCGAAGGCCGGTGTTGGTCTGATTCTCATATTTGACCTTGTAGACCACCTCGTCGCCGACAGCGGCTTGGGTTGGGCCGTCAATGGTCAGGTTGACGCGGCTTTCGCTGAAGGAAGAGTCGCCGAACCAAAATATAAGGCCGGCAATGATGCCGAGGCCGATGGCGAAGACAATGAGCCATTTCAGAACCAATCTAGACATAATGCGAATCTACGAATGTATGCGAATGCTGCGAATTCGGGGCATTCGGATGTTATTTGTAGGTTTGGATTACTATATATTATCATTTTAGGACCTCTCTAACCAGCCGCAATGAATTAAGCGGGCCGCGGGTCAGATATTCAAAAAATACGTCTAAATTATGCATGCCCATGTGGGCCGGCGCGTCAGCATAGCCGAGCACTTCCAAAAATTTCTGCCGCTGTATCAAAAAGGTGTTTGCCAGCTCCGTTTCGTCTATTCGGTCAAACTCATTGACCAGGCCCGTCAAAAAACCCCACAGTTTCTCGTCCTTCTCGTTTTCAAACATGATCCGGTCCAGCACTTCCATGAAAAAATTGACTGCCGCGAGGCGTTTTATGTCTGACTTCAACGTCGGATACTGCTGGACCACATGGGCCGAGGCGATAATAGGATATAATCTGCCCGGTATCATTTCAAACTCTATAAGATTGAACTGGTCCAAATGCAGTGACTGAACCGACTTGGGCCGATATATCCCGCGCGCAAGCGCGCGCGTCGCCCCCGTATCCTCGCAATAGCACGTCACCACCTGGTCGTGCTCCCCAAAATGCTGCCGTTTTATGACAATTGCTCTAGTTCGCATTATTTTTTGATGCCGAGCCAGATTTTTTTACCAGGAGCGAGCTCGGATTCTTTTTCCACGTCAAAGACGTGCCCTGAGGAGCTTGGCGATGAAGGGTTACTTACGCGTTCAAACGAACCGAGCATGGTGTCGCGCATAATCTCCTGGCCCCATTTTTCCATAGCCGCGGCAATGTCATTGTCAAAAGTGTGCCAGTGGACGGTTACTGACTCATCTATTTTGTACTTGGCTTCCTTACGCATGTCCTGAATGGTGCGGACCACTTCGCGGGCGTAGCCCTCGCGGACCAAAGCCGGCGTCAGTTCAAAATTAAAACTTATATCAGAAACGTAATGAACCGGCACATTTCCTTCCTGGTTAGTGCTTAAAACGGTCTTTTCATATTTAATCATTTTGACATTAAGCTCATCTTTTATCAGACCCTCTATATCGCGTCTAAATTTATCCTTTTGAGAAATACTGATTAATGCCAGTGGTTGGCGGACTTTTACTTGTTTTTCTTTGCGGAGAGCCAGACCGCGAGTGATGACATCGCGAGCGGACTGCATCTCGGCTTCCAGCTTTTCATCCAAATATTTCTTGACGACCTTGGGCCAATCAGCCAAGTGAACAGAATTAGCCATTAGAACTTGGCCATTAGAACTTAGACGTCTCCAGATGTCTTCGGCCATGAAAGGCGTGAATGGCGCCAGCACGCGAGCCATGTCCAACAATACTGACCGCAAAAGCGGCAAGGCCTCGCGGCGTTTGCGTGAGCGACGGACCCACCAATTGGACAGGTCTTCTATCACGAATTGTTCCAATTCTCGGCTAGCCGAAGTAATATCGTATTTATCCAGCTTTTCAGTAACGCTTGCCAGCAGACGATTGAACCGCGACAGCAGCCACTTATCCAGCTGGGTCAGTTTGCCGACCGATTCTTCCTTGTTGGCGGCGTAAAGCTCATAGAACTTGACGCAGTTCTGGAAAGTGAAGAAAAATCCTTTGAGCTTGTCGTCTATCTCCTTACCAATGACCGCCTTATCCTCGCCGATGGTCATAGAGGAAGCAAAATACCAGCGCAGTATATCTACGCCGTGCTTATTCATCATCTCGGGCACCGGCACGTAGTTGCCTTTTGATTTGGACATCTTCTGGCCTTTTTCATCCAAGGTCAGGCCGAGAGACATCACATTCTTATACGGAGCTCCTCTGCCCAGCAAAGTTGAGATGGCCAAGAGCGTGTAGAACCAGCCGCGCGTCTGGTCCACGCCCTCCACGATGAAATCGGCCGGGAATTGTTTTTTGAAGATGTCTTTGTTCTCGAACGGATAGTGCCACTGGGCGTAAGGCATCGCGCCTGAATCAAACCAGACATCAATCAGGTCCGGGATCTTGCGCATCTTTGATTTACACTTCGGACATTTGAAAATGACGTCATCAATGAACGGCCGGTGCAGGTCCAGTTCGCCGTATTCATTGCGCGGAATCTTACGCCACATTACTTCCCGCAGACGGCCAGGCGTGAAATTTTCTAAATTAGCCGAATCTTGTTCAACCTCGGCCGCAGTCAATCCTTTTCCGATGGCGTCAATGAGCCAGAGCGTATCCTGATGGCTGATGATGAGGATCTTTTTGTTCTTGTGCTTCGTCTCCAGCTCTTTCATAAAATCCATCGCCCGGACACGAACATCGTTCCAGCTTTCCCCATCAACGGGCTTGTCCTGCGGGGTTTTTCGTCTGGTTGCGCTTGAAATGGACTTTCCTTCGGCCACAATCCCTTCGCTGATGTCAACCAAACGATTGTCGGTAATGACCTCTTTGTGCAGAATGCGGGCGGCTATTTGGGCGGTTTCCTTAGTGCGGTGGAACGGCGATGTGTAGATGACGTCTATCCCTTCCAGTTTCAAAAGCTCCAGCGCCTGTTGGACGCCGGCTTTACCATCTTCGGTCAGATGATAGGTGTCGCTTTCAAGCTTGGTGCTGACAATGGCCTCGGTCATACTGCCCTCATTCCGATTGGTATAACCGTGACGCATGACATAGTAAGTATTTTTTGGTCCGACCGATAATTTTTCAAGTTCCTTGATTGACCCGACACAGATTGTATGCCCGCATCCCGCGTTTTTGGTTTTTGAATTTTCCGTATTTGTTTCGGATTTAGGATTTCGAATTTCGGATTTACCAATTTGGCACTGCCAAATTGGCAGCGGCGTTCCCCAATAACGCTCGCGGGACAAAGCCCAGTCCTTGCCTTCGCGCAACCACTGGCCGAATCGTCCCTCGCGGACATGCTCCGGTATCCAATTCACTGTTGCGTTGTTTGCTAGTAATTCTTTGTTGAGCGCCGATGTTTTGATGAACCAAGACGACTTGGCGTAATAGAGCAAAGGCGTGTTGCAACGCCAGCAGAAAGGATAGTCGTGTTCATGGGGAACGGTATTCAGTATTAAGTATTTAGTATTAAGTATTTTTATGATCAATTTTTCGGTTTCGGGGTCTTTGACATAGCGGCCGGCCAGGTCTTTGCCAACGGCTTCGGTGAACTTCCCCTGCTCATCCACGGTATGGAACTTGGGCAGGTTCAATTTCGTTCCGAGATTATAGTCGTCCTCGCCGTACATCACCGCCGTATGGACCACGCCCGTGCCGTCCTGGGTGGAAACAAAGTCTGCGTCATAGACCTTGTGGGCCGTGGGCGATTTCAGTTCGGCGATATCAAACAACGGCTTATATTCCAAACCGACCAGATCGCGACCTTTATAGCTTATAGGTGATAGCTTATAGGTAATAGCAGAACCGAAAACTTTTCCAACTAAATCTTTGGCAACAATAAGGTTCTCGCCATTTTGCTCAACCACGACATAATCAATATCTTTCCCCACTGCTAAAGCGACGTTGCCCGGCAAGGTCCAAGGGGTCGTGGTCCACGCTAGTATATATACTAGCGAATTTTTAATTTCTAATTTTAAATTTTTATTTAATAATTCAAAATTAATAATTTTGAATTTGACGATGACTGATGTATCCGTTACTCGTTTGTATCCCAGAGAAACTTCATGAGCGGACAAAGGCGTGCCGCAACGGACGCAGAAAGGCACGACCTTGTGCGCCTTGTAGAGCAGTTCCTTTTTCCAGAACTCGGCCAGGATGTTCCAGACCGATTCGGTGTAGTTCGTCTCATAAGTGATATAGGGATGCTTCATGTCCAACCAAAAACCCATCCGGCGGGACATCTCCTCCCATTGACCTTTATATTTCAAGGTGCTCTCGCGGCATTTGCGGTTGAACTTGGCAATACCGAACTCCTCGATCTGCTTTTTGTTATTGAAGCCAAGCTCCTTTTCAACTTCTATCTCCACCGGCAGGCCGTGGGTGTCCCAGCCGGCTTTGCGCAGAACAAAAAAGCCGCGCATGGTCTTGTAGCGGCCGTAGAGGTCCTTATAGATACGGGTCAAAAAATGGCCGACGTGGGGCTGGCCGTTGGCCGTGGGCGGACCCTCCCAAAAAACAAAGCGCTTGCCTTTCCGGGTTTTTTCAAGAGATTTCTCAAAAATATCTTGCTCTTTCCAAAAATGAGCTATGTCCTGCTCAACCTTCTTGAAGTCATACATTGTCTATTCATCATAGCATTTTAAGCCATTTTTTCAATTTATATGTATGCCCGTGCTTAAGGAGCCCTAAATAAGAAGCAACGGCTTCCGGTTTATCATTATTCCTAAGTTTTCTAATTATCCTTCGTTCAGTGGTCTTTCTTAATACCCTATGCTTTGGAAAATGGACCCAGCCCAGAAAGTCAGTGCCCGAAAATATCGTCCTAATTGATATTTTATCGGGATGTATCTCTAGCTTAAGTTCGGACGAAAGAAAATCGGCAAGCTTGGGAAGCAATTCTTCAAGCCACATCTTATCGTCGGATAAAATCACAAAGTCATCGGCGTAGCGGATATAATGCTTGGTTTTCATATGATGTTTAATCCATTGGTCAAATTCGTTCATGTATATGTTCACAAATAATTGGGAGGTCAAATTACCAAGCGGCAATCCTCTGCCTGGCCCGCTGGAAAAACTATCAACTATATTTTTCAGAAGTCCCGCAATTTCTTTATCAGAAATATACTTATCCAGAATACTAAGTAACGTGTTATGGTCTATATTTTCAAAGAATTTCCGGATATCACACTTCAATACCCAACAAGTCTGCGTGTCATTCTTGCTTACCTTCAAAAAGAACGTCCGGAATCTCCGTATCGCTTTATGCCCCGCCTTATCTATCCGGCAGGAGAACGAATCAGAGATGAAAGTTCGATTAAAGAACGGATAGAGAATTCTATAGACGGCGTGATGGAGTAATCTGTCGCGTACTGAAGATTTATGTATCTGTCGTGGCTTAGGGTCATTGATACGAAACGCTTGATATGGCCCGTGCCGGTAGGTATGATTGATGAGGTCGTAATGCAGTGACAAAATATTCTCCATCAAATCCAATGAAAACTCATTAACATCCAGCTTGCCCCGCTTGCCGTTTAGAAATTCTTTCCACGCCAACAATAAATTATCTACTGAAATAATATTATGAAAACTGATTCCTTTACGCCCCCCCCCCCACGGTTCCCCGTCCATCGTTCAGAAGCTCATCGTCGCGTATAAACTTTGGCATAGTTATTGGATTGAATTTGATAAGATATCCCGTTACGGCATCGGGCTTCGCATCGATGGTCTTTTTGTGGAAACGATAGAAAATATTTTTAGGGCAAGCTATAAAAACGGCGAGCAGAAAATAATCTTTTTGGAAAAAGCATCCAGTTCTTTTGATGCTCTTAAATTCCTGCTTCAGGTCGCTTGGGAAACAGAAATTATCCAAACAAAAAGATATATCGCGCTATCAGAAAAACTATCGGAAATCGGCAGGATGCTCGGCGGCTGGCATAAGAAAACAACGGCCCCGCATATTGGCGGGGCGACTGAACAGAGATAATTTCGAGACAGCACCTGGTTGCCGGCATTCCACTCGTTCTGGTTGTCGACCGAGTTGGCGTTCACGTTCCAGCCCTCGTTGAACGAGTTCCAGTTCGCGTTCACGGCCCAGTAACTGTACGAGGCGCCATCTTTATCACTGTGGTTTGAGTACTCTCGCCACTGTATAGTATTTGGCATCTCTATGCCCTAGCGCCCCGCACCAAGTTTCTCTGTTTTTAGGCTCCGAGAGCAACAATTATGCGCGCCTGGAATTCGGCCGTCAGAAGCACTAGAGCGATTCTTGGGCTGGCTAAAGCACGGCCAAGAAACTTCGCCCAGAACCGCCGACAGATTCGCCTAATATCCAATCTTACTTTATCAAAATAAAAAAGGTCCGGCAATGGTTGACAACCACTACCGGACCAAGAACCAAGCGACCAAGGGAACAAATCCCTAAGCCGCCAACTTGCGAGACAGCACCCGGGA
>Ga0209542_10007308_pt1 | contig 21088 bp, 22 predicted proteins | sample RifCSPhighO2_01_FD_184028 | JGI IMG/M metagenome (GOLD analysis project Ga0209542, IMG submission 184028) | Soil microbial communities from Rifle, Colorado - Rifle CSP2_plank highO2_0.1 (SPAdes) (version 2) | ecosystem: Environmental > Terrestrial > Deep subsurface > Rock core/Sediment ... | reverse complement strand
GAAACGAATATGGCCAGAATCTGGAATCCTTCAATAAAATTCAGGACGAGTCATTCGATAAAGCTCATGACAGGTAAACACAAACAATCAAATACCCCTCTTAAAAGAAAGGTCTTCGTAGTTCTGTTGCGTGGTGTGTCTGTTCGTCCGTCCGTCCGTCCCTATATACCGTATACTCGTCCCGTCCGTCGTCGTTTCCATATACTTATACTCTACCCTTATACTCGCCGCACTCGTTCCCTTATACTCGTCCTACTTATCCTTGCTTCATCCAGGAAGTGTGGTAACTTATCTTTGGATCACATAAACAGAAAGGTTGAATGATGAACACGACAGAGGGTCATGCGGGCTTGAGGTTTCAGTTCAAGGTTTTGGACGGAGGGGAAGAGCCGAAACGGGGCAAGCCGAGCGATGTCGGTTGGGACTTGTTTGCTCGGGCGATCGTTGACCCTTTGGGCGGTTTCGGGGATGACGGACGGCGTTGCACGGTAGTTGATCTCTCAACTCCGCTCGATAAGCGTCCGACATACATACTTCATCCGGATTCCAAATCGGTCGCCGTCGGGCTGGGGGTCGCTGTCAGTATCCCCGCAGGGTACGCCGGGTTTGTGAAGCCTCGCGGCGGAGCGGTTCGTTTCCGGCAGGACGGGAAGATCATTCGTTTGGTGATTGCCAACGAGGGTGTCCCAATTGACCCCGGTTTCACTGGTGAAATTTGGGCTGAGGTGGTCAATGTGGGTGAAAATCCCTTCAGGATAAAGTACGGCTCCCGTTTTTGCCAACTCGTCGTTGTTTCGGCGTTGGTTGGAGAAGCGGAAATTGTCTCTGAATTTTCTGGATCAAAACAGTTTCTCAATCTCCGCGGGCGGATGGCAAATGGCTCGTCCGGAGCCATTGACCCTCCGTCGTCTCCCCTTTGATTTGGGAAGTCGAGTCAGCGGGACACAAGCTCGTCCATCGCAACGGTCGGGCTTTTTCTTTTAATAATGGTGTGTTATAGTACGGACAGAAACAAATCGAAACGAAAGGGTAGTCAAATATGAAAGTTGAACATACGGTGATCCAGATGCAGGGGGGGCGTGATTATATGGAAGACACTTATTCGGTCAATGACGGCGCCAATCAGTATTTCTTTGGGGGCGTGTACGATGGCCACATGGGGTCGTTCGCGGCCAATTTTGCGGCGTTGAAAGTGCCGGAAGTGTACTTGAAACTTATCGCGTCGGGCGGAAATCCGACGGATTCATTCGTAACGGCTTACCGGGTGGTTTCAGACAATATTGTCGAGAGGTATCGGGATGTCGGGGCTTGCGCCGTCAATTTCTACGCGTCTAACCGCCGTCTTTTTACGGCGAACGCGGGTGATTGCGAGTTGCTCCACTTTCATAATGGGTGGGCTACAAAACTTACTCAAAAACATCGGGTAAGCGAGCCGTCGGAAAACAAGCGACTGCAGAGGCATCGCGCCATGATCGTGGGGAATCGCATCGTTACCGACGTTGGCGCGTCGTTGGTCTCCCGTTCTCTTGGCGACGCGGAGTTTAGAGCGGCGGGTGTTATTGATACGCCTTATGTGAGCGGAGTTCCTCTTAACGCTGGCGACATGGTGTTGGCGGCGACAGACGGTTTGTTCGATCGTTTCTCCGAAGAGGAGATCGTTGCGGTTGTAATCGGCGGGGGGAGCTGTGACGCGGCGGCAAGGGTTTTTCGGGTGGCTCTCGCAGACATGGTCGGATCAAGAGAGCCCGAAAACGTGACAGTTCTTTTGGCGAAGTTTCTTGAGTTGTAGTTTTGAACTTAGGGTTCGTCCGATAATAAGTTCCTCGGATTATGTTCAATGCGCTATGGATACAGCAACTACGATTGAGCAAGATCTCGAGGCGTACTATAAGTACGGTGAGAGATTTTGCGATTGAATAGTTGCTGTAGACAGAGATGCAGTGAGCGTAAGACGGGGGAGTTATTATTGGACGGACCCTTAAAGCCGGGGATTGCAACCTCGGCTTTTTGATAAAAAGGTTGTTTCGGTGTATCTTGGAGCTGTTGCTCCCGCCGGATTCGCGGACGGGAGGCAGAACAACACAGGAAAATAATCGAGAGATTGTTAGAGTGCGACATAACCGCCCTTAGCTCAGTTGGTTAGAGCATCGAGCTTATAAACGACGTAGGGCGAGAGAAATGAAAATGTGATTAACACTTTCATTTCCGAGCCGAGGAGTTTATATGGTTTAGAATTTTTGGTGCACGCATAGCTCAGTTGGTAGAGCAAGCGTCTTATACACGCTGGGTCCCAGGTTCGAGTCCTGGTGCGTGCACCAAAAATTCTAAACCCATATACCTCGAGGGTCCTTGGTTCGAGTCCAAGAAGGCGGATTTGAAAATGATTTGTTAACGTCAAATTTCCCAACGCGGTGAGATATGGTATTATTGACTTATGAATAAGTACGAGGCGCAAGTTTCCCAATTCGAGAAAACCGTTTTGAATCTAAAGGAAGTTCTAGACAAAATTCCGGAGAGCGGCGAAAACCGCGCGGTTTTTAGAGATTCAGCTATTCAACGGTTTGAGATCGCTTTTGATCTTTGCTGGAAGACTCTGAAGGAAAAACTACGGCTTGGATTTGGGATCGAGGCCGCTTCACCTAGAAAGGTCTTTCGGGAGGCGTTCAAACAGGGACTTATTGAGAATGAGACAATCTGGGTAGAGATGACCGACATGTGCAATGAAACTTCGCATGCGTATAGTGAGTCCTTTGCGGAATCCGTCCTCGCCAAGCTTACGGATGTTTCCAACGTCTTCGGTAAACTTTTATGGAAATTGAAGAAGTAAAAAAGGAGGTGGTGAAAATTCTCAAAGACGAATTGCCCAGAGGGTATGCAGCTTTCTTTTTTGGCTCGCGAGTTACAGGAACCGCTTCAGAAAGAGCGGATCTTGACGTTGGTATTGAACAAGATAACGGGAAGGTAATTCCTTTTGAAATTATGTCGAAGATAAAAGGGGGGATTGAGAGTCTCCCAACACTTTTTACGATTGATGTTGTTGACTTTTCGACCTTGAGCGACGATTTCAAAAAAGTGGCCAAACAAACAATTGAGACGATCATTTGCGTTTGATTGTGTGCACGCTGTGTGGTAGGAGAGGTTTACTCCAAATGGATTGTCCCGTTTTGATTGGCGAGTCTTGATTTTAATGCGGGATGGGCGATAAGTTCCGGATCTTTTTCGATAATCTCTTGCGCCTCCGCGCGGGCGGCTTCGACCATCTTTAAGTTTTGCAGGGCTTCCATGGCGATGTCGGAAATGCCCCATTGGTGAAGGCCAGCTAAGTCGCCGGCCCCACGGAATTTTAGGTCGTATTCTGCCAGCTCGAAACCGTTGGCAGTTTTGCCCAAAGCCCTTAGTCGTTTTGTGGAAATTTGATTGGCCGAGGAAGTGAAAACATAGCAATATGATTGATGGGTACTGCGCAGAACTCGGCCGCGCAGTTGATGAAGTTGCGAAAGGCCGAAACGTTCCGCTCCTTCGATAACAATCGTTGTTGCGTTGGGCACGTTGACCCCGACCTCAATAACCGATGTGGCAACCAAAATATTTATTTTCCCTTTTTTAAATTCACCCATAACTTTGTCGCGCTCGTCCGTTTTCATTTTGCCGTGAAGCATCTCAATGACAAATTCCGGGAAGATTTCTTTGCGCAAACGTTCCGTTTCCTCTTTTACGGATTTAACATCGAGCGCCATTTCTTTTTCTGGATCCGGTTCGTCAATGCGAGGGCAGACAACGTAGACCTGCCTCCCGTTTTTTATTTCCCGACGGACTTCTTCATATGTCTGTGATCGCTCCTTTGGGGCGACAATTTTTGTAATTATCTGTTTTCTGCCCGGCGGCATTTCGTCGAGTAAAGTCAGGTCCAAATCTCCAAAGACCGTTAGCGCCAATGTTCTCGGAATAGGGGTAGCCGTCATGGACAACAAGTGAGGCGCAACTGGCGCGGATTGACGCGGATTATCCGCGGATATCCGCGGATGTTCGTTGACGATGCGAATTATTTCCACCTTTGGTGTTCCAAAATTAACCAGTATTGCGAGCTGATACTCGCTTCCTTTCAGGTAATTCCAGAATTGTCTTTTTTCCCTTTGCCCTGTGTAAGGCAAAGCTTTTACTTCCAAAAGAATTTTATTGTCTACAATGAAATCTGGTTGATATTGTCCAACTTTCTTACCATTATAATTTACAGGCACTTGTTTTTCTCTGGAGAAATTTATTTTTCTTTTTTGAAATTCTTCCGCGAGAGCATTCTGATAAACTAGTTCTTTATGTCCATTGCCAAGCTGGTTTTGTACCTCAAAAGCCGCTCCCCTAATTATATAGGTAAGATCTCTAAACAATAGGGAATCTATAATCTTTCCCGATTGATTGGCGGACGCATCCGCGTGTATTTGCGGTATTGTATCAGTGTTGATCTGTGCTCGTTTTTCATCTGTGTCCATCCGCGTATTGATCTGTGTTGATCCGCGAGCAACGAGTGCCGCTCGTTGCTTTACTCCAAAGCGGTGTTGTTCATCGACTACTGCATACGCCAAATTTTTAAACTCCACCGTTTTCTGAATCAAAGAGTGGGTTCCTATTACAATTGAAACTTGTCCGTCCTTGACCCGCCTCAAAAGCTGGGCGCGAGAGATATCGGCCGCTCCCTTAGGATTTGTTTTGGATGGAAACTTTTGACATCCGCCGGATGTGATAAGGCCGATCGAAACGCGCATGTGTGAGAAGTTTTCTATAAACGATTCAAAATGTTGTTTGGCCAAAATTTCCGTCGGGGCCATTAAAGCCACTTGAAGCCGCGCGAACTTGTTTCCGACGGGCGGCGTTTCAATCGCGGCATAAGCTGTGGCGGCAGCCACGAAAGTTTTTCCGCTTCCCACATCACCCTCCAACAGCCGCATCATTGGCTTGCCTTTTTTGAAGTCCTCCAAAATGGCGGCCATGGCTCGCATTTGGGCATTCGTGGGGGCGAACGGAAACCGTTGCAGAAAACTTTTCACGAGCTTTTCATCCACCTCGATCCTGAAAGAGGGGTTGGCTTCATACTCGCGTCGGGCGATTTGTTTCTGAAGCTGGATGAAAAATACTTCCTCGAAAGCGAAGCGTTTGCGCGCCGCCACGGCGTCATTTTCGTTCTTCGGATTATGGATCCAGACGAGAGCGGTTTTAAGGCAGGGAAGTTTGTATTTCTCGGTAATATTTTTCGGAATGGGGTCTTCAAGATCATTTTGTGCGCCGGAGCGCAGGATTTTGGCAATGGCAAAATAGAACCAATTGGAGGTAATGCCGCGGCTCTCGGGATAAAAAGGGCGCAGACGGTTTTCGGGGAAGCCGTTTTCGTTTTGATCTTCGGATTTCCAAAGTTCACCCTCGGTGTTTCCGATTGGCAACGATGCTACGCGTTCGACTTGAGGGTTGGCGATGTACAACTGCCCTTTGCGTTCGGTAACTTTCCCTTCGGCCATGACAGGGACCCCTTCTGAAAGCATCTTGGCCAAGTATGGCTGATTAAACCAGATGACTTTGATTTTTCCGGTTTCATCTTCAAGCCAGCCCTCGGCCATGGGGATTTTTTTGTAGAACGCTTTTTGAGTTTTGAGTTTGTGAATGACGCCGTAAACAAGGGCGTTATCACCCTTTTTGAGGTTGGTGATCTTTACGGCCGGGGCCTGGTTTTCAAAGCGGAAAGGGAAGTGATAGAGCAGATTCCGCGCAGTTTGTAAGCCAAGTTTATGAAGCGCCGCCTTTTGGTAAGGCGTCAGCCGGAATATTTCCTCCAATTTTTGATCGGGACTCACCTGTCTATTCTAGCGTTATAGGAGCGCTGTAGCGGTATTGACAAATTGGGTCATATTTGCTATCCTGTTCGGCAGAAAGGTTATTGACAAATGAATACTGATCTCACAAAAATCCTCCGTGGTTGCATGGTCGGTTCCGTCCTCGGTTTGATTATTTCCGTTACGATTTATGGTCATTCGTGGCAAGTTAGTGCCACGGCGGGAGCGGTTATCGCAGGACTTTTACCCATCGTTATCCATAATCGTCGTTTTGCCGCACTTTCGGAGCGCGAAACGACGTTCCTGGATTGGTAGCGGTTCTTCTATTTGGGTTTGCGGTTTTGTGCCTCAATTCCACAAGGCGGATTCTTCTGACTCCGCCTTTTTAATTATTGATATTCACCAATCTCCCTAACGGCAATTGTGGCTCAATCAGAAGGATTATATGTAAGTATCCACACCTCCCGAGAAAACCCCCACAATATGAACCATTTCTAATATACGTTATAAAGATGCGGTCGTCGTTTTATAACGTATGTATCACAAATAATGTTGGTAGAACAGGATGTATTAAACAACCAAGTAATCTAGACAGTCTGAAGGTGTGGAAGGTTACGATTATATTCGTTGACGAGTTACGTGATAGGCGGTAATTTATCCGCCAAATTGCCGGGAACTTTGTTTCGAGTATGCACGTTGAGATTATTGTCGTCGGAATCAAACTTTTTTCCATTTTTGATATCCTCTATATTATACGGTCGGATAATATAGAGGATACGGATTTTTTATGACAAATTAGTCCGTTCCTTATAATTACTACTTTTTCCTTACACTTGCCCACTCATCTCAACGAAAACTTCTCAAAATGAATTTTTGATTTTGATACGCCAAGCATCGCGAGACCTTTTTGGACCGAGTCCATCATGGCAGTTGGTCCGCAAAGGTACACCTCGCGCTCGCGAAAATCCGGCACCAATTTTGATATTTTTTCCTGATCAATTCGTCCAATTTCTCCCTCGAAATTTTTATCTTCGCTTAAAACGTGGATTATTCGAGAGCCGTACTTTGCCGACAATTCCTCCAGTTCTTTTCTGAAAATTATGTCCTGCGCGGTTTTGTTTCCGTACAGAAGTACCACATTTTTTCCTTGCCGAAGCATTTCTTCCATGAGAGATCGTATCGGAGTTATACCAATACCTCCCGCGATGAAAAGAATTGGTCGGTTCAAGCCGAAAAAATCGGTGAAGATCCCATAGGGGCCGTCAATATATATTTTTGTGCCCACTTCGAGTTTTGATATCTTGCGGGTGAAATCTCCAAGCTCTTTTACGGTGATGCGTAGGGTTTGTCCGTCAGGCATTTTGGAAAGCGAGAAGGGGTGCGCCTGCCACCAGAAGCCGCGCTTAAGAAATCTGAAAATCATGAATTGACCGGGTTTGATTCTAAAAGACGAAAGATCGCGCCCGCCGATGTAGATGGATACGGTGTTGTAGTTTTCGCGGCGGATTTCAGCGATGACGAACTTGTGTTTCAAAGAAACATGCACCGGCCGGACAAAACGAAAAAAAAGATGGCTGACGAAGACGATTGCGTAAAGAGCTATCCAATACACGTAAAAAAATCTGCTCGAGAGAAGGTCTGTGCCATTTGCGATTTGATGCCAGAAGGAAGCGAAGGCGGCCAGATATACGGCAAGGTGGACAAGATACCACGTTTCATATTTTAGTCGGCGAAAGGAAATATACAGCGAGCTTGCCACTACGAATGTAAACAAAAGCAGTCCGACAAACGCCCAGATGACATGCGGGTACTGCGTGATGAATTCAATGAATTGCGCCCATGCGCCGATTCCGGAAGCGAGCGAATATCCGGCTACAAGAAAAATAGGGTGGAATAAAATTAACGCGACAGCGACTTTGCCGTTTGTGTGGTGAACGCGCGATAGTTTGTCCAAGCCAAAAATTTTTTCAAGGAGAGGGTTTCTGCCCATCAGGAAAAATTGGAACAGGATGGAGTACGCGGCAAACAGACCGAACAGGCGGCCGAAAGCGATCAGCGTAGACGCTTTATTTTCGAATAGAATCAAGCCGGACGTTTTCCACCAGAAGAAAAGAATGACGGCCGCGTTTAGCGCGAGAAACAACTTCCACACCTTTCTGGTTCCGGACTTCATGGCATCTTTATTTTACAATCAAGTTTCCTTTCATACCCATAGCCCTATGGTTTCCCACGGAGCAGTAGTATTCGAAGGTTCCCGTCTTATCCGCCACAAACGTGATTGTGTCGCTTTGGCCGGTTTGTAGCGTGTCGGTCTTGGCGCCGAATTCATCTACTACGAAATCGTGCATTCCGTTTTCACTCCGGAAATTTATTTTTACGGTGTCCCCCCGATTTACGGTAATTTCTTTTTGTGAGAACTCAAAGGGCTTTCCGGAAATCGTAAATTCTCTTGTCTGGCCGCTTGGCGTTCCCCCTTGAGGCGGCGTCGTTGCGCTTCCTCCCTGTGGCGGTGTTGTCGTGCCGATTGTTGGGGGCGTAGTCATGCTTTGATTCGTGCCTGGCTCTTCGTTTTCAATTGGAGCTGGTTCTTGTTCGCCGGCCAGAAAAAGTATGGCCGCCAAGACGATTATTAAAATTAGTCCGATCGTAAAAATTCCGTTTTTTGTCATGTTATTTTTTTAACGCAATTGATAATTATTAACCTACACTCTAATAGATTACTTCAGACATGCAAGTTTTGTTCGCCCGCCTATCCGTAACGTCCCTTATACTTATATCCCGATATTTGTTTACAAATATCGAGGACTCTCGATTTTGTTTTATCAAAATCGGAGCTTGCCCCATATACTCGTTTGTCACTCCTTCGGCGCGTACTGTCGTCCCAGCTGAAAACTTTCCGTGGAGATAACCATCATCCAGTGTTTGCTCTTATCGAACTCCCCATGCCATCTGGCAACAAATTCATCTTTGTCCACGGAAAAATACTCTCCGTTCCATGGATCATTGAATAATAACTGCTTTGATGTGAAAGCCGTAACAACCGCGTAATGGCCCTCGTCGTTCGACGGCTCGATGTAAGAGACGATGACGGGCAATCCATAGAGCACGAATTTTTCCACTTCTGCCAGATTGGATTCGTTGTTTACATAACAGTAGAACCCATTTTCTGTCGCGGTCTTTGTGAGATTGTTTCGCTCTGTCCCTTCTTCAGCCGTCGTTTTTATTTGTTTCTTGAGCGTCCTTTGGCCGACATGTTTGCTGAAGTATTCAAAAACCATTTGTAATGCCGCCGGACCGCACGCGTTTTTGTCTACCTGTTTATAATATGGAACCTGCATTGGAATAAATTCACTCTTTTCTTCCATTATACCACTCAATCGTTTTTTTAAGACCCTCTTCAAATTGAACGATTGGCTTGTAACCGAGGAGACGCTTCGCTAACGATAGGTCGGCTTGGGTGTGGTACACATCTCCCAAACGCGGTGGTCGTTTCTCGAGTTCGATTTTTCTGCCCGTGAATCTTTCGATCAGTTTTTTCACTTCAAGCAGATTCGTCCTGCTCCCGCAAGCGATATTCACCGTTTGTCCCAATAACTGGCCGTAAGCCAGTTGCATGGATTTGATGTTTGCCTCCACGACATTATCCACGTAGCTGAAATCTCGTGATTGTGAACCGTCACCTTCAATAAATGGCTTCGCGCCCTTTGGAAAAAAAAGGTTTTCAAGCCATGCGGAGATAACTGTGGAGTATGGCGAATCGCCATATTGACCCGGGCCGAAGACGTTGAAATATCGCAGGCATATAGTTTCAAGTCCGTACAGTTTTGAAAACTGTTTGCAGAGAAGTTCGCCGGCCAGCTTTTGCATGGCGTACGGCGATTGAGGATTGGGCGGGTTCTGCGACTCTTTCGTCGGCATTTTTTTGGCTCCGCCGTACACCGAGGATGAGGAAGAAAAGATGAATCTTGTAGCATTGTGATCGCGGCATTTTTCAAGAAGCAGGGAAGTGCCGTAAATGTTTACACGGGTTGTTTCGGCTGGATTTTTTACGCTGTATGAGACTCTGGGAATCGCTCCAAAATGGAAGACGTATGACGGTTTATGTTTTGAAAAAAGATCTTCAAGAAGCGCGCCGTCTGTAATGGAACCGCGATAAAATTCAATGTCGGCGGGCAGGAGGATCTCTTTGCCGCTCGAAAAATCATCTATACCCGCCACTCTGATCTTCGGGAATCTTTTTAAAAAAGTTTTAACGAAATTGCTCCCGATAAAACCGGCGCATCCCGTAACAAGAATCGTTTTGCTGTTTTTTTCCATCTTTTTAGTTTTAAATAATTTTAAGACCTGCTTGCAGGCGCCGCAGATCATTCGAAAGAGGATTGGCAAAACGCCTCTTCAGAACTTCATCCACGGCCTCAATGTAATGAGCAATCACCTTGTTTTTTGGCCCGCCGAAACGCAGAAACATTTTGTCTCCGACTTTGGCGAAATCCGCCAAAAGCTCGGAGATGTTGCTGGTAAGGTCGGCTGATTTCACCAACAAAGATTCTTTTGAATAGCCGGCTATTCGGGAGACGGCCTCTTTTTTTCTTTCCTCCCAGGAAAGTTCTTTGGACTTTTCAGAGACGCTCTGCACGGTGTCGGCGATTTTTGTATTGAAACGCTTTTCCAGAATTTCGCGCGTGACTTTGTTGTTTGCCGGAGAATCTTCTATGGTGTCATGCAAAATTCCCGCCGCGATGGTGTCTTCGTCGGCGCCCGCTCGCGCCAAAATCATCCCGACGATGAGGGGGTGGACGATATATGGCACATCCTTGCCCTTCCTTTTCTGCTTTTGGTGCAGTTCGTGGGTTCTGATGGAAAGCCGCACCGCGTTGATAATTTTTTCCGAGAAGACCATTTGTCTATTCTACCAGAATCAGGTCTGCAATCTAGTACTCCAAAGTATAAGGGGCAAGTATAAGTATAAGGGGACGACGGATGACGAATCGATCGTATACAATACGGGTATGTGGGATTTATTGGGAGGTGATGGAGAGTTACAAATTACTGAACCTCTACGCGCTACTACTCGATTAACTTAATTTTCAGCCTTTCCGCGTTTTTCTGCGCGTGCCCCGTAGTGAGCTTTGCTCTACTGCTGGGGTGAAGTCCGCGAGTGCCGTTTTAACCTCTTCATTCTAGATCATAGCGCTATTGTCTGTACAGAATAGTTGCGCGAACACTGGTTGAAAATTAAGTTAAAACGGCACTAGCCATTGGCTCAAATTTCTTCGGGAATTAAATTTTGATTCGTTCTAAACTAGGAACCCGATTAATTCAAAGAAAAGCAATAAAGATAAAGGTATGACGGTCGAGTAATATAGTAATTTAATCAGATAATTCCTCGTGAGCTTGCTCCGAGGTCAGCGTAGTGAGGTATAATCACCAAATGTCCGAACATGTGTATAAACAACACAACAAAAGTTTGCTACTCTACCACATCGTCTGCCCCATCAAGTATCGAAGAAAAGTCATCACCGAGAGCGTGGAGAAAACCTTGCGAACCATCTGCATTGAAATAGGGAAGCGATACGAAATAAATTTTGTTGAGATAGGACTAGAAGAATACCACACGCACTTTCTCGTCCAGTCAGTACCGACTCTTTCACCAGAACAGATTGTGCAAGTTATCAAAAGCATCACTGGGCGAGAACTGTTCAAGCAACACCCCGAAGTCAAAAAGTTTCTGTGGGGAGGACACTTCTGGACTGCGGGATACTATGTCAACACGGTCGGGCAGTATGCAAACGAAATCGTAATACAACAGTATGTTAAAAATCAAGGTCGAAAAGAGTATAAGCAAATCCATCACGCACAGCTCTCGCTATTCCACGGACTCGCGTAAGCAGTCATACCGCGTCAGCTTGCTGCGCGGTAGTTGATTTTATGCCTTCTTTTATTTTTACAAAATAAAATTTTAAATAATCTAAACAATACTTAACATAATAGCTTTTTTTAAGCCTTTCGCAACAACTGAATCGTTTTTTATTACTTCGTCGATACTCACCCAATAAAAATCCGAAACCTCATTTGTATCTAACGTAATATCTTCCTCCTTTGTTAAAAAAATAAACATAAAATCATGGTGGTAATGCTCCTCTTCATTCTTTTGTTTATTTTCTGGAATTTTATGAGTATCAATCATTATCGGAGAATTATTGTCCAAACACCAACTGCATAGTTCTATATTATTTAGATTTGTTTCTTCTTTTACTTCTCTCATCGCTGAAAAAATAATATTTTTATCATCTTTTTCAATATGTCCTCCTGGTTGTAAAAACTTTTGTAATTTATTATGGAAAACAACTAATACTTTTTTGTCAGAAGAAATAACCAGTCCACTAGCGGTAATGTGGCCTTCAAAGTTTCTTCTACTAAAAATATTTTGATTTTTTGAAACTTGCTTTATTAATGAAGAAAGCAAGTTTTCCTCATCTGGAAATATTCGTAAGTAATTCGTTAGTTGTTCTTTCATATTCCCTATGCTTTAATTTTTAAGAAATATTTTAGCCATAAATCAGCCACCCTCTCCCTCACTGAATCAAAACTGTCTTGAACTCCATTTTCTAATTTATGCTTATCCATATAAATAATAGTGTCTATCATTTCCTTTTGGACTAATAAAATAAAATCTCCAACAACTGCTCCGTGTATAAAGTTTATTGCATTACCTCGATTTAATAAATAAAAATAGTGCCCATTTCTATCATACTTATCTATATATTTAGAAATGATTTCTTTCGTGTAATTTTTTCTTAACCAAGACAAATCAAATTCATCATCGGAAGATGTTACTGAAGCCACAAATGTACCCTTTTTAAGATATCTAAATTCATCATTTGTTAAAGATAAATTACCCGTTGAACAAAAAATAACATCCGATTTCTGTAAAATTTTTAATTTATCAGAAATACCATAACCCTTTGAAAGGGCTAAAATTATAGTTACCGGATTTTTATCATAAACCGAAACTCCACATCCTTTATCTCTTAAGAAGATAAAACTCCATTTCCTATTTTACCAAACCCGACAATCCCAACTTTTTTATTATTTAAGAGTACCCCCTGCTCTCTCAAGATTGAATCAGCTGAAAATACAACCGCCTGTCCAACTAAGTGATCCTCGTTATTTTTCAAAGGACTTCTTGCTACAGACACAACTGGAGCTTTTAAATTTTCTATCGATAAATATTTTTGATGGCCATTTTCAGTATCTTCAATAACTCCAATAAATCTATCACCAAATTTGTCTTTCAGATCATTAATTGAATGTACAAAATATCCTCCAATGTCTAACAATAATAATTTATTGTCTTTTGGAATATTTATAAGATATTTAATAATATTTTTAGAATTTTTAAGTTCATCCCTATTAACATCTAATATTTTATGTTTTGGATAAAAATCCAATAGTTTTTTGTCAATAGAACCTGGTTTTGGAATGATATATCGGAGAGAAAAATATTTTTCTAATAAATTAACATAGGGAATTCCAGTATCTATTAGATGAACAACAGCGACAATGCTTATTTTTTTTGCATCATTATAATTTTTTATATAGTTATCTGCAAAAAATTCTTCTCGCTCCTTTATTTTTTTGGTTTATTATGAAATTCATACAATTATTTTATTATTTTCATCCCTCTACGGCTTCAAAACAATTTCTGAATTCTAACTTGTACACGACGAAATCTAGAATGAGATTGTTTTAAAATTATTATTTCGTTAAAATACTTATCTTTCTGTAGTTTGCTCGATTAGTTCCTCAATTGAAACACCCAACGCTTTGGCGATTTTCGCCATGGTTTGGACGCTTGGTTTATTAACCGCGCCGCTTTCGACCTTCATAAGCGTTGTGTATTTAATATCCGCCTTCTTTGCTAAATCATCTTGTGTTAAGCCAAGTTTGGCTCGCGATTTCTTGATATTTTCACTAATTGTTTTTCCACTTGCGAAATCCTGAATTACGGAGAGGGAGGGATTCGGTCACGAGTTTCTAATTCGCTTCGCTCGTAAGAACTCTCGACCCCGACTCGGCCACAGTCTCGCTTCGCTCGACTGGCTTCGCGGCCTCCGTCTTTCGAATCCCTCCCTCTCTCGTAACGGCAAATCAATCGCAATCCTCGCTTGCTCTTGAGCCGATTACGGAGAGGGAGGGATTCGAACCCTCGATACGGTTTTAACGCCGTATAGCGGTTTAGCAAACCGCCGCACTAGGCCAGCTATGCGACCTCTCCAGAAACTTCATCATTCTAACTCATTTCCCGGTTAACTCAACGTTTTTTGTCGTTTGGTTTTACCTTCACCCCGTCGTTATAACCTTATACATATACTTGCCCCATATACTTTTTCATCAGTGCGCCACCGCGATGAATTTTATATCGCGCGCTCCGGCGCGCCGGAGCGCGCGGCGGGCTTCTTCGAAAGTCGCGCCGGTGGTGGTAACGTCGTCCACGACGATAATCCTGCGTCCCGCGACTTTGCCGGGGCTGGCTACTTCAAAAGCGCCGTGAAGGTTAGTCAGGCGTTTTTCTCTTGTCACGGAGCCGGTCTGGGTTTTCGTTTCTTTCGGTTTGATCAAAAGATTCAGGCCGGTCTCAAAAAAGTTTGCGTATTCGGGCGGCATGGACGAGAGCAGGAGTTCGCACTGATTAAAACCGCGCTGGCGGCGGCGTTTTTTCGAAATGGGGACAGGGATGAGGAGTGGCTTTTTCCCGCCCAAAAAAGGCGAGGTTTCGTCTTCTTGCGAGGCGATCTCTTCAAAAAGCGTTGCGGCCAGCAATGAAGCGATTTTGCGGTTGCCCCTGTATTTGAGTTCCCTTACGGCGCAATTGACAATCGGGTCCCTGTAACTAAAAATCGCCCGTCCCGAGAGATCTCTTTGCGTTTTTGCCATGAACACATGCAAAGGCAGATTCTCGATGATCTCGGCCAAAGGATTTTTCGGAAAAAAGAAATCCAGAATCAGTGTTTTGGCGCGGGCGATTATGGGGATATTTGTGACACTCATCACACTGTTATGATATAATTTTAATCAATGACCGAGAAGGGTTGGTAAAGAACTTACCCGCGAGATCGTGAATGGGTTCTAAAGAGACAATTGAAGCGATATGGCACACTTTTTAAAAAGTATCACAGGATTTTTCGGTGGCGGAACCAAGAGCGTCATCGGAATTGATATCGGTTATTCGTCTATCAAGATTGTTCAGCTCCGAAAACGCAAGGGCAGAGCATTGCTCGAAACTTACGGCGAATTGTCGCTCGGTCCCTATGCCGGTGTGGACGTGGGACGGGCCGCGAGTTTACCCGTGGAAAAGCTGTCTGAAGCGGTGGTTGATTTAATGCGCGAGGCGAATGTAACCGCCCGCGATTGCGGGGTGGCCATACCGACGGCGTCCAGTTTGGTATCTCTCATCGAGTTGCCCGCGATCGGCGAGAAGGAACTCGCCGAAATGATTCCGATGGAAGCCAGAAAATATATTCCGGTCCCGGTCTCGGAGGTGGCTTTGGATTGGTGGGTCATTCCGCAGGGGGACAACATGAGTCCGATTCCGGAGGAGGACGGTCAGCAGAACAAAGTCCAGAAAGGCAGAATGGTGGACGTTTTGCTGGTCGCTATTTTAAATGAGACGTTGACCAAGTACCATGATCTCGTCAGGTTGGCCGGTTTGAGATGCAGTTTTTTTGAGGTGGAAATCTTCAGTTCCATCAGAGCGTCGCTTGAACACAACGATATCGCTCCCGTGATGATACTGGATATCGGGGCGGCCGTAACCAAGCTCTCAATCGTGGAGAGAGGACTGGTCCGAAGTTCTCACACGATCAATCGTGGCGCCCAGGACATTACCATCGCCGTTTCTAAAGCCATGGGAGTGTCGGGAATCGAGGCCGAAAAGAGGAAGCGGGCTTATGGCATCGTCAAAGACGCGGCTTCTCCGGAGATAGTCGAGGTCGGGACCACTGTCCTCAATTATATTTTTGCCGAGGCTCGGAAGATCATAATAAATTTTGAAAAAAGATACGCAAAGAATGTCGGCCGGGTAGTTATGACCGGAGGCGGGGCGACGTTAAAAGGCATTCTGGAATCGGCCAGAGAGAATTTTCAAACGGAGGCGGTGTTGGCCGATCCATTTTCCAAGATCGAAGCGCCGGCTTTTTTGCAGGATGTGTTGGCCGACGCGGGGCCGGAATTCTCCGTTGCCTTGGGCGTGGCGCTTAGGAAGATAACGGAGGAGTAAAGTGATTTTTCATGTCCACATGCGGATGACGCGTTTATGCCATGACTGTGGATCACCGGTTTGCCCGATTGACGCGGGGGACATATAATATAGTGGACGTTAAAGCACATTAGTAAACCATGGAGCCCAAATTTCAGACAACATTCATCCCGAAGAAACCGATATCCGGCGCTTTTGAGGTAAAAAGACGGGAGCATGTCGGCGCTTTTTTGGGCGCGTCGGTGATTTTGGCGCTTATTACTTTAGGTCTGGCCGCCGGCTTTTATTTTTGGGGCAAAACGATCGGCGATAGCATCATCTCTCTCGACGGCAAGATCAGTGATGCCAGAAAACTGTTGGATGAAAACTCTTTCATCGCCTTTCAGAAATTAAATGATCGCGTTAAATCGGCGAAGTCCATTCTTGCCGGACGGTACTCCTATTTTGATTTTTTAAGTTATCTGGAAAGAGCCCTGCTTAAAAACATTTCTGTTGTTTCACTGACCGTCAAAAAAGCCTCGGGCGAGTATACGGCAGAGCTCAACGGGGAGGCCTTAAGTTTCCAGGCTGTTGCTTTGCAATCGGATGAATTCGCGAAGCATCCAGCCGTCAAGAAGGCGATTTTTTCCGATTTGGGTATGGACAAAACGAGGAGGGTTGTTTTTCAGGTCGCTTTGGCGGTTGACCCCCCTCTCATAAACAAAGATTTGGCACGGCCGGATGTTCCCGCGGAGGATGAGCCCGAGATTCTTTCGGGAGACGGCGCGGTCGCGCCGCCGGCAGGTGATGTTCCCGGCGCGAACGGGAGCGACATTGATAATTTTAGATTTTAAGTAAGATGCAGAACTTTTTAGCTTTAATTTTGTTTGTGGCCTCCATCTGGGGTTTCCTGGGATATATTGAGCCGAGATACCAGGAAGTTTTGGATTTGAAACAGGAAAAAGCGAAGTACGAAGAGGCGTTGGATAATGCCAGAGAGGTGGATATTATACGCAACAAATTGATGGCGGACTACCGCGGGGTGGCGGACTCCGATCTGGAAAGGATTTCTAAAATGATTCCGGACGGCGTTGATAATGTCAGACTCGTCATTGACATTGACGGGATCGCCAAAAGGCACGGGATGTTTTTATCCGGCATTAAAGTCGAGGAAGGGAAAAGTGAGAAGAGCTCATCGCCGATAGGCGAGACGCAGGTTTCAAACTCCCTCGGTTACAACAATTTGTTTTTGTCTTTTAGCGTATCCGGTCAGTATGACAACATCAAAGGGTTCGTGAAAGATTTGGATAGAAGTTTGCGGGCCGTTGATATTGAGACGATAGCCATCAGTTCAAAGCAAGGAGAGGAGAAAATCGGTTCGGATTTAAGCGCATCAATAAGATTGGTTACTTATTGGCTGAAAAAATAATTTTATGCAACCGTTGATTCAAAAATTCATTCCCTACGTCGCTCTGGTCATTGTTTTGGTATTTTTCGGTTACAGACTGTTGGGCACAGAAGAAGTCCCCGGCCCCCTGATCGAAGAAAGCTCTTTGGTTTCGGACACCGTCGGCAGGGAATTCGTCGTCTTGCTGGAATCTCTGAAAAAGTTGGAAATAGATTACACCTTTTTCGGTTCCGAGGCGTTCAAGCATTTGGAGGACTTCAGCGAGGAGATTGCCGTCCAGCCGGTCGGTCGGGCAAATCCTTTCGCTCCGATTTAGTCCCGCGCTAAAAATTCCGGTTTCTTTTTTAATTGAACTTATCGAGCTTGTCGTGGTAAAGCGATTGTCAAATAATATGGGAATTCTCGAGCAGCTTGTTCAAAAAAAACTCATATCGTCTGATGATATTTCCGCCGTCCGGGCGGAGATTCGCCAGTCGAACAGCAATGTGGAGGCGGTTCTCCTCAAGAGGGGTATTTCGCTTGGCGATATCATGTCGGCGAAGGGTGATTCTTTGGGTATTCCCTCGCGCGCTGTCGGAGATGATCAGATACCTTTTGATATTTTGCGTTATATTCCGGAGGAGTCGGCTATGCACTACAAAATTGTGCCGATTGGATTGCAGGACAAGGTTTTAGAGGTGGGGGTCGTTGACCCCGACAACTTTGAAGCGCGAGACGCTATAAATTTTATCGCCTCCAAGGCCGGTCTGCCCTTCAAACTCTTTCTGATCTCGGAAGCGGATTTTAAAAAAGTCGTGGAACAGTACCGAGGTTTTTCCGGTGAAGTGACCAAAGCCCTGTTCGAGCTAGAAACCGAGCTGACTGCCGATGAGGCCGAATTGACGGCGCAGGTCAAGAAAGAACGAAGCAAAGCGAAAGACCAAGGAAATGCTCCGGACAAGCAGATCGTCGAGGACGCGCCGGTAACCAAGATTGTCGCGACGATTATCCACTATGCTTCGAGCGGAAGCGCGTCCGATATCCACATAGAAAACGTCGGGGATAAGATCAGAGTTCGTTTCAGAGTGGACGGAGTATTGAATACCAGTTTGATTCTTCCGATAAAGCTACACGCTTCGCTGGTGGCGCGCATAAAAATCCTTTCCAATATGCGGCTCGACGAAAAACGCAAGCCGCAGGACGGCCGGTTTTCGGCCAAAATCGAAGGAAGAAAGGTTGACTTTCGCGTCTCCACTTTTCCGGCGTATTACGGAGAGAAAGTGGTTATGAGAATTTTGGATTCCCAGAAGGGGGTTTTGCCTTTGGAGGAGCTCGGTTTGTCCGGACGGAATCTACGGCTTATCAGGAAGGCCATAGACGCGCCTTACGGCATGATTTTGATTTCCGGCCCTACTGGATCGGGCAAGTCAACGACGCTCTATTCCATGATAAACCAGCTGGACATGGAGGAGTCTAATGTTTTGAGTCTGGAAGATCCGGTGGAGTATTCCATCACGGGAATGAATCAATCCCAGGTGCATCCGGAAATCGGTTATTCGTTCGCCAGCGGTTTGCGGTCGGTCTTGCGTCAGGATCCGGACGTGATAATGGTGGGCGAGATCAGAGACAAAGAGACCGCGCAACTTGCGGTTCAAGCGGCTTTGACCGGACACTTGGTGCTTTCGACCATTCACACTAACAATGTGGCCGGCGTTATCCCGCGTTTGGTTGATATGGGGGTTGACCCGTATTTAATCGCTCCGACTTTGATTTTAGCGATGGCCCAGCGCCTGGTAAAGAAGCTTTGCCCGGGAGGAGGAGGGCCGATACCGGTGGACGGCAGTTTGAGGAAAATGATTGAGAAGGAGTTTTCCGGCGTGCCGGAAAAATTCAGAAAAGAAGTCGAATTCAAGGACACTGTCTATCGGGCAGTTCCGGTGGACGGCTATCCTTTGGGCACCTCCGGGCGGCTGGCCGTCTTTGAGGTTTTGGAGATGAATAAGGAACTGGAGGGAGTGATTTTGAAGAATCCCATTGAGGCGGAAATTATGAAGGTGGCCAGAGAGCAGGGGATGCTTCTGATGAAAGAGGATGCGGTTGTCAAGGCTTTCAACAGAGAGATCCCGTTTGAAGAAATCAACAAATTGTAGGGGCAAGCATGGTCTTATCTTCGCGGTTTTTGTATAATTCAGGCGGCGGCGAGAAACATTAGGCGAAATTATAAGAGATTTAATTTGATAGTTGCTAAAATGGATGAAAATTCTAAAAGTCCCAAAAATCCGAACGGTCGCAAGTTGCTTATCGTGGATGACGATTCTTTTTTGCTGAATTTGTACCTGTTGAAATTCGAGAAGGAGGGTTTCCGTGTTGAAATAGCCAAAAGCGGGGAGGAGGCGCTGTCAAAGATTCGCAACGGTTTTGATCCGGACGTTATGCTTGTGGACATAGCCATGCCTTCGATGAGCGGTATGGACATGTTGGAGGAGGCCGCTAAAAACGGATTGGCCAAGTCGGCGATAAAAATCGTGCTGACCAACAATCAAGGGCCACCGCAAGACGTCGAGAGGGCTAAAAGGCTTTCAGTCAGCAGGTATCTGGTAAAAGCCAACACTATTCCTTCCGAAGTCTTGCGGGAAGTTATGAAGTTTGTGGACCCGACAAAGCAAACTCCGGCGAAGAAGGCGTGAAGTCTAGGGTTATTATAAGACATGAGCGTATATGTATGGACTATAGAAAAAAATTTGACGATTTGCTTGATACGGTAATAAAAGAAGGCGCGTCGGATCTGCATATCGCCCCGGGACGGACTCCTGTCATACGAGTTTCCGGTTATTTGATTCCTTTGACAAAAAAGGAAATTGTCCTGCCGGAAGAATCCGAGGCGATCATAAAATCTCTTCTTTCCGAAGAAAAATATCAGATCTTTTTGAGTAACCGCGAGATTGATTTTTCATGGAGCCATAAGGGAGGCAACCGCTTTCGATGCAACGCGTATTTCCACGGCGGAGTAATAGGCATCGCCATGCGGTTTATCCCGAAGCATGTGAAGGGGCTTTTAGACCTGAATCTTCCGCCTGTTTTGGAAACATTCGTTGATAAACAACAGGGTTTTTTCATCGTCGTCGGCCCTGTCGGCCACGGCAAGACCACCACCTTGGCTTCCATGATTGAGATGATAAACGAAAGAAGATCGGAACATATCATCACCATCGAGGACCCGATCGAATATGTCTACGAGCCGAAAAAGTCCGTCATTGACCAAAGAGAGGTCGGATCCGACACCAAAGGGTTCCATGAGGCGCTCTCGGCGGCTTTCCGACAGGATGTGGACGTGATACTGATCGGAGAGATGAGAGATCCCGAGACGATCAGCGCGGCCGTAACCGCCGCCGAAACAGGCCATTTAGTCTTTTCCACTTTGCATACAAATAACGCCGCCCAGACTATTGATCGTATTTTGGATTCGTTTCCGGCCAACCAGCAGGGCCAGATCCGCGGTCAGCTGGCCGGATGTTTGGCCGGAATTTTTTCGCAGAGGTTGGTGCCGAGGATTTCCGGCGGTCTGATTCCCGCCTATGAGCTTCTCATCTCCAACAACGCCGTTTCCAATCTTATACGCGACGGGAGAGTTCATGAAATAAATAC
>Ga0209542_10007306_pt1 | contig 21092 bp, 26 predicted proteins | sample RifCSPhighO2_01_FD_184028 | JGI IMG/M metagenome (GOLD analysis project Ga0209542, IMG submission 184028) | Soil microbial communities from Rifle, Colorado - Rifle CSP2_plank highO2_0.1 (SPAdes) (version 2) | ecosystem: Environmental > Terrestrial > Deep subsurface > Rock core/Sediment ... | reverse complement strand
AATCAAATGCCTTCTTTGGATAAAATTCACTTATCCTAGAAAAAGGAAACGTTTGGTATTTACAAATTTTTCTGACAACTCTCTAATCGTAAATTTCATTCGGAGATACTGTGGATTGGGCTTTTAAGAGGTCTAGAAAAGAGCACTTATTAACATTAGGTCAAAGTTCTCCCTCAGAACTCAAACAATCCCCCCAATACATACTTTATCGCATACCTGGAGATAAAAAAGATAGGAATAGCTAATACTATCATGGCCATAAAATACTTCACTCCTTCTCGCTGTTTACCTTTAGAGAGGAGTCCTAAAAGCATGGAGGCCATAAAACAATTCACGGTAATAAAAGTGATGATAAATCCTATAATAAAATTAGCACTAACCGATATTTGCGCAGATCGTACCGGAATACTGGTAAGAGTAGTAGAAGGAATATTAATCATGCTGAAACTGGATTGTAGAATTTCAACCAGGAATGAGCTTAATCCAAATAATACCGGTGAGATCATGGCGGCAGCTGAAAAAATAAAGATAACATACATTGTTACGCTGGCTTTTATCTTTTTGTCAACCAACAATTGTTCTCTAAGATCATGAGAAGTTGATTCTAATAAAATAGCGAGTGACCCGCCGGAATCTAATCCTGAATTAATTAACTCAACTGCTCGTACTAATCTTTTGGAATGTACTCTTTTAGCCATCTCCATTAAGGCTAAACCGGTATTCTTTCCTAAAGTCACTTTCCTTCCTACGATATCAATTTCATCTTTTAGTGGTCCAAATTCAGGACGTGAACTTAACAACAATGCTTTTTCTGGAGTCATTCCAGATCGCAGGTTAGAGGCCATTAATTGTAAGGCATCGGGTAAGGACTCTTCTATCAATCTTGCTTTGGTATCAACTAACAGGAGTAACCAAACATATACTGTAACATTACAGAGAAGCGTAATTCCTGGAAAAAAAATCCAAAAAGAGATATCGAAAAAAGAACCTAAAAAAAATCCTGACACTAATCCTAGTAATAATGAATAAACAGTAATAAACCCTATGAAAGAATCAGGATCAATAGTAATAGTAGTATACGTAAGAAAAGATTTAATCTTATTTTTCAATACGTAAGGAATTAATCCAGAAAAGCTTCTATAAATATGTGCCATTTATTCACCTAATAAACTTGGTCTTTTTGATTTAATGACTCCTGAAAACATCAATTGAAAAAACACCACTAATCCCAACAATGAAAAAAATAAAATTTTTAAAGTTAAATCATCAATCTGTATGAATGAAGACATCACAATAATTAAAGTAACTGCTAAAACGGGCATAATTACTGCCCCCATCATATAAAACATAGCTAAAGGACTTAATTGTGAACCGTATTTTTCAATTTGGATAATTTCTTCTCGATTTAGATTGGAAATAACACTTTCCATGACTGTGGCTGAAGCTGCACCTTCTTTCATGGCATTAATGATCTGCCATAAAGTTCTTCTAAAATAGGGAGATGGATTTTTAAGAGCCATAGATTCTAACGCTTCAATCTGAGGCACGCCCACATTTATTTTATTTACTACTTTTCTGAACTCGGAACTAACTTCTCCAAATTGTTGTTTAGAAATAATAACCATGGCTTCGAACAAAGGCACACCAGAATTTATTTGGATTAATATTGCCCTTAGGGATCCTAATAAATCTGCATCAAGTTTTCTAATTCTACGGTGTGCTACAACATTGGGATAATTTATTTGAAGGAAAAAAATCATGATTGAAAAAGCAATAGCCACCATCGCACCGCTAAAATAATATCCTTTTGGAATAAATACTATCGTTAATAATATCGTGAAAAATATGACCAAAAAAAGTGATGCGGTTAAACATTCCGCCAGATATCTTTTGGCATCAACAGATATATCTGCGCGATCAATCTCTAATTGTAAATTTGGAAAAAATTGTGACAACACTTTCCCCTCTTCCATCAAGTGAGTAGATAAGCTATAAAGTACTTTTGGCGGCAGTATGGAAAAAGGAACCACTACCATTTAATCCCTCTTTATCTCTAAGAATTCCTTTGGATTTCCATTTTTTTGGACCAATTTAACTAAAGTCTCTGGATCTAGATAATAGGAAAACATAATTTTCCCCACATTTTCTATATCACGAACATCATGTTCAACCATCCAATTTAATATCTTTTCTTTTTGGCTCAATTCTTGATCTATCTCATGCTGGCTCATCCCCGTATGTCGGCTTAATTCTTCAAAAATTCTGATGGGTTTTTGGTGTTGAACTAATTTATCTGAAGATGGATTCCATCTATAAATGAGATTGGGTTTTACAGTAATCTCATGTTCCTCTTCACTCGATAATAACTCTCCTACTTGGTATACTCTTCTTTTGTTGATTTTTCTGTTTCTGAACATGACAACAATGAGGTTAACCGCAGATAAAAGGTTTGCTGGAACTTCAATGGGGACATTAGTTAAGCGTTGAACTGTGGCCAGGATAGAATCAGCATGAACTGTTGCATAAACACTATGTCCGGTATGCATGGCTTCAAACAAAACTTCGGCTTGATCTTTTTTTCTCATTTCTCCTAGTACAATTCTATCTGGTCTCATACGCAGGGAATTAACCATTAAATCTAACATAGTCACTTCTCCTTTTCCTTCAGGATTAGGTTGACGAACAGTAAGGGGTGTCCAATATAAAAATTCGGGTAAATTTAATTCCCGAGTATCTTCTATGGTGACGATACGATGATTTGGGGGAATAAATGGCATACACACATTAAGTAATGATGTTTTTCCTGAGCCAGTTCCCCCAGAAATGAGTATGTTAGATTCATATTGCATAGCGAACCAAATTAAAGCGAAAATTTCTGCGCTACAAGTTCCGTTCTTAATAAAATCAGTAACAGTCCAAGGATCACGAGCAAATTTTCTGATAGTAAGGGTATTTCCTTTAGCGGAAATAGGATAAAGAACCGCATTGGCTCTATCTCCGGAAATTAAGTGTGCATCTAAGAGTGGGTTAAGAGTAGTGATTTGTCTTCCTACCCTACGAGCAATAGTGTTTAAATGATCTCTAATTTCCGATTCTTTTTCTAAAGTAATGTTGGTGAGAAGCCAACCATATTTCTTATGGAATACTCGTACTGGTTCATTTGCAGAAGAGATAACCACCTCTTCTAAATAAGGATCGTTTAAAACTATTTCTAGATCTCCTAACCCTAACATATCTTTGACTAAAGTCATAATCAAATATTCTTCAATTTTAGGTTGTATGTCAGGTAGTTTCTGTTGCAATAAAATTTTAGCTTTATCTTTAAATCTTTGTTTGAGAGCAATAATTGTTTTAGGATCTAATATTTCTTCCGCGCTGATACGTACTGTTCCAATCAATTCCTGTTTGACTTGATCTAATAATGCCAGTGTACCGGGTGGAAGATCATGTTGGGCCAACTCATATTTATTAACTAACCCTTTTCCTCCGGTGATCTTTATTTCTGCATCAAATCCTCCTTCGGTAATGTTATATTTTTCAACAATTTCGCGTGTCATGTTTGAATCACTTCTTTTTCTTTAGTAATCTATTATTTAGTAATTAACGTTTCACAACTATTTCTTCTCTGATTTCTTTTCAATATTCTCTAAATTAGTTTTTGATTCCTCAAATAATTTTAAAGTGGGAGATCCAAAAGTGGGATAATGAACTATTACTAGTTTATGTTCTTCTAAAATGCGGACCCATTCTTGGACTATTGCTTCCGTTACTTTAAATTTAGAAACTATATCCTGCAGGGGTATATTTTTCTTTTCTTTCACCAAACGATAGACGGCGTCTATTTCTGTTTCATAAGCTCCTAAATTAATATCGTTTTTAGATACTTTTTTACTCTCAACTTGTTTTTGGCTTTCTGCTTTGGGTATTGATAATTTTGGGAAATGAATTTTTTTTAAATAGTTCTTTAAAAACGATACTTTTTTAGTACTTGTTTCATATTTAGTGCCTGTTTTAAAATTATATCCCCAAGTACTTTGCACAAAGAAAATAATTTCAATGATCAATCCTGCCATGGATATAGCTCCAAAAATAATAATCTCCGATAATGACTTTTTTAAAATAAGCATTCCTAAAATACCTATGCCACCCAAAAATAAGGTTAGTATAATTAATATTGTAATAAATATATTTTTGAGCTCATGAAGGAGGGTACTCCATCTACTGCCTATCACTAATCTAGTTTTACTGTTTATTTTTTTCTTTATCCCTCTCTTTGTTATTTTTCTAACTGGATGTTCTCTAATTACTTTATGTTCTCTAATAATCTGATGTTTTCTGGAATGTTTAATTGGTGATTTTTTTATTACTTTATACCTAAATATTTTATGCTTTAATTTATTTTTTTTGAATATGAACTGTTTATGAATCTGTTTGATATGCTTGTGACCAAAATTTTTTATTTTTATACGTTTAATCTTTTTTTTAATTTGTTTTTTAATATATTTAGAACTAGAACCACGGTTATACTTCAACCTAGTATGACTAACTCTAGCTTTATATCTACGACTACCTCTTTTTTTAACCATGTCCTCCAAGCTTAATAGGTCAAAGAAGCTATATAAAGATGTGTTTTCATTTTAGGATAGTAAACTGGTCTCTTTTGGTGATGATGAAAGAAAAACAACTAGAAATTATATTTTGAGTTCACTTTTTAACTTATAAAATTCAATCAATCCTTACATTCGTTATTTTCGTCAAAGAAATAGATGTTTCATTAACCGTTTCAGTTATGGGCCATTCAAAATATCCCTCTTCTGTCAAAGGTGTTATCAACACATTAATACTTGTTTTAATATTATTATCGCTTTGCAAACTAAGGCTGGAATTACCATTATCAATTAGAATAAGGGTGTTTTTCCCTTCTGATATCAAATCCATGTATACGCTGTTAAGAGTTGTTGAGGGTATAATACAACTTCCGAAAGGAGAAATGGCTGTAACACTTATTTTCAATCTGCTTCCGGCCTGATTGCTATTAGTACAAGAAGTAATATTGTAGTTAAAATTCAAAATAATATCATATCCCAAGATATTGTTTGAAGAATTGCTGTCTGTTGGTTTAACAATTATTCGTTTGTTATTTTGTGGGATGTACTCAATATTTGAAGGTTTGAAAATTATTTTAGGTTCTTGAACAAAAAGAGTTGCATTTAATTTAAAAAATGGGAAATCACGATTTACATTGTCCGAAATAGTGATCAAAATGGCAGTTACATTGCTTAAGTTTTGAGGAAGAGATTGATTGATATTAAAAAAGTTTAATCCCCTGCTTATTTTAATATCCGTTTTACTTGCTAATATTTTTTCAAATACTTTTTCTAAAGATTGCTCTAGATCATATACTTTCTGGCGACCGCTGAGCTCGGTAAAACGTTCATTGGCGGAGTAACTTTGTTTAAACACTAGAATACTTACTGCCAAGAGTACTAACACAAAAAGAGTTAATCCAAATGTGTATAAAATACCTCTTTTAGATTTCATCATTTTCCTTGAATCTGTGATTGGTGATAAAGTCATTGTGGCTTCACCCACATAAAATAGGTTATTTTAATGTATGTGTCAGGATCTATCAGTGCAATTCTTCTGCCTGTAAGTGTATTGACTCTTAAAGGAATTTCATCTCCCGCCTCTATTATTCCTCCACTTTGGCTGAAATTCCCTTGGATTCTTATAAGCATACCATATCGTGAAGGAAGTAAGATCCCCATTTGATTTTCGATAGTGGATGGATTTAGAGCATCAAACACATTTTGTTTATCAAGAACAGTAATGATATCAGATCCAGTGGTGAGTAATTGATACTGTGGAAGGGAAGATTCACTGCCCCTAGTCATAAAATAAACACTAACTGCGATGACCATCAAAGAAATAATTATTCCTAAAGCCACGTCTAAAGTAAAGATAAATCCTTTCTTGGATGACATAAATTTAGGTCTTAGTTTCATTTTTGATAGTTTTACTTTCAACTTATTGTTCTCTCTTTTTAATCTATTTTTACCTGCTTTTATTTTATCTATCTTTTAACATTCAATCATTTCCACAATATCAATCCTACTTCTCTTGGTTCAGCGCCATCCATTACTAGTCTGCGTACGGAAACTTGCTGTGTGCTGATGTTAGTAGGTATAAAGCCAGTTTGGTTTATGATGGTTCTATTACTATGCCTAAGTGTAAGGTAAAGATTATATCTTTCCAAATTAAGTGTTTTTTTTAATTCAGTATAATTTAATGCAAACATTCTTTGTACTTTTGATGGAGATAACTCTCTGTCTTTTGTAGTTATTCCCAAAGACATAATGTTGTTAGATGCATCAGCACCCTCTTCCCAATTATTGGGTGCTCCGGGTGTGTTCACAAAAATATCGGTAACTTGAAAAGCCAATAATTCCATCTCTTCTCTCTCCACATTATCGAGAAGTTGTTCCATATACATATTCCATAAAACCAGAAAAAAAATAAACACTATTACGAAAACAATGAGAGAAAAGGTAACATCAGTGAAAAACACTTGCCCTTGTTTTGTTCTTGAACTGTGTTTAAATTTAGTGCCAAGTTTTTTAAGAACATTCCATTTATCCATTTTGCACCTTTACCCAATCAGATCTGGAAATCACCACATTTCCTGGTGCAAGATTGAAAGGAGCGGTACTGCTGTATCCGCTATTTGATACACTTTTTACCGGAATGGTGCAAAAAGAATTCTCCGATTCAATCCTTTGTTGCAAGGGGTAAATGGTTTGATTATATTTTATCCTCACTGTTGTTTGAGATCCTTCCCCCAAGATAAGAATAGTTGTAATGGCATTGGAAAGAAGCAGACAATCTCTATGTTCTTGAAGTTCTTGATTGGTAAGAGTTACTAAGTGTTGTTTTTCAATATAAACAAGATATACCCCCATAAATAAAAAGAAAATAATTCCTACAGCGATCATGCCTTCCACTCCTGCTTGTGCACGTTTCATGGTAAATATATTGTTATGTTAAGACTATTGATATAGTACAATTTAATCATATTATGGTTTACAACAGCAGGTATCGGATTGTGATCCGCCGGTACAATAAACATCTCCTGAGGAAACATAAATTTCGCCATTCTGATCACATTTAGGTTGTTCCTGTCTACAAACTCCGTCAGAGTATCCTTCAGACCAACATCTACCCGCACAACTGGTTATAACGGTTGTTTCAGCGCTAACATTTACTCGCAGATTTCGTGTTTCTGAAACTCCTGTATTGAAATAAACACTATTATCTACACAAGTCATATTCCAAGTAAAATTTCCTTTGTCAAAACTCATAGTAATATTTTGTCTGCTCCCTTCCGGAACATTAAATTGCACTGCACTCTGTGATGAAGGCGTTCCCGTATCTAATATCCCATATGCTTGTAAAGTACAAAAACCTATATTGGAAGTTAAATCGGTAACATTGTACGAGAATTTAACTGTACTTAATTTTTGTATACTTCCATTCAAAGGCAGTACCAAATTAACAAAAGGATTATCAGCATCCAAAGTTGCATTTACTCTTATAATTCTGGTAGAACTATTTCCCTCGTTTCCAGAACTATCTGTACAATTTATACTCCACAAATAATTTCCTTTATTGAGACTGGCAGTAATATCATTAGTTATATTCCTAGATGGCAAGATTGCTGTTCCGGCTAGGGTTGAGTTCATAAATAATTTACATAATATTATGGTCGAATCATCAGTGACATTGTAATAAAAATGAATTAAAGTAGTGTTAGACTCATATCCTTGGATTGGATTTAGTAAGGTGACTATTGGTGGAATAGTTTCATTGATAGTTCCCTGCCCACCACATGAATCATAACTGATTTGATAACTAATTGATGTAGAACTGTCCATGGTATTACCAAAAGCATCACGACATCTAACATAATACACATATGTTCCCTGATTCTGGATGCCAAGATACACATTATGGTTTAAAGTATTTCCATTTAAAGTATATCTCATGGTTTCATAATTTGTATCTAAAGTGTCGTATTTACAAGTAGCTGCTTCGTTAGTATTGGCTTGAATAGTTATGGGATTACATACTAATCCATTTGGTGAAGTAGAAACAACAATAGGTGGTATGATGTCATCAGCAGATCCTATTTGAACAACGCCCGATTCTAAAAGTTCAACCGGAATACGATAAATCCCTTTTTGGGTAGGAATATTTCCTACCACTATGGCTCTGACTACGGAAGTATAATCACTATTTTTTCCTCCTTTAATAAATGTAAGAGTAATCTCTGAGCCATTTATCATTGTACTCTGCACTCCTCCGGGGATACTAATGGTTGCATACTTTTTTGTTCCTGGACTTAAAGCAGTAACTTCACTAACAGTTTTAGCTAAAGTTAATATTGTGTTTTCAGCTTGACTTAATTTCACTTTTTCGGAAGCATTGGTCAAAGAATAATAAAATAATGGAATAAGAACGATTAAAAGCACTCCGACAAGTATAATATACTCCACACTAACTTGCGCTTTTCTCGCTTTCATGTCCATTTCTCTGTTTCAATGAAATTATGTATAAATACATTCTTTTTCATTTTGAAGTAGTTATCATTAATGTTTCAAACTATTGATTACTAATTCTTTTCTGTGTTTTTCGTATTATCAAACATGAATTTAAAAAAGTAACATTTAAATAAAGTAAATTCTTACTTCCATTCAAAAAGAGTAATAGATACATTTTGAGGTGAAGATATATGAGTAAAAAAGGCCAAGCAGCAATGGAGTTTTTAATGACTTATGGTTGGGCAATTTTAGTGGTTTTAGCAGCAATTGGTGCATTAGCATATTTTGGTGTTTTAAATCCGTCAAGAGTTTTGCCAAGTAGTTGTACGATAGGACCAGGAATTGGTTGTGATGATTTCAAAGTTAGTGAGGATAGTGTTCAGTTAGTTCTTCGTAATGGTATGGGAGAAGATTTTAGTGCTGTTACCGTAGCTATAGCCGGATGTACTGCAGACACAAATGCAAATGGTGATGATACGTGGGTTGATGGCAGTGTTCTTGGAACTACTAGTGTTACTTTAACCTCATGTACTAACGGAGCAGTTGGAAGTAGATTTAAATCAGATGTTACCGTAACGTATACTTCTGCAGCAGGTGTTAGTCATACTCTTACTGGTGTGTTAACAACTAAAGTAGAATAAGTAGATCTAAATTATTGGAAGATAAAATAATGGTAACCATAAATCGAAAGGGGCAAGCAGCCATGGAATTTCTCATGACCTATGGGTGGGCTATATTGGTTGTGCTAGTAGCCATAGGTGCTTTGGCTTACTTTGGTGTGCTTAGTCCGAGTAGATTCCTTCCAAGCAGTTGTACGGTAGGACCAGGAATTGGTTGTGATGATTTCAAAGTTGCTGCTACTACTCTTCAATTGATTTTGCGGAATGGGATGGGAGATGATTTAACTTCTGTAGGAGTTGCGGTAAGTGGATGTACTGTAGATCCTGATGCTAGTGGAAATGATGCTTGGAATGACGGAGATGTTCTGGGCGGAGCTGGTGGAATAACTCTTACTGGTTGTTCTAATGGTGCTGTTGAAAGTCGTTTTCGTCAGGATGTTACTGTTACTTATACTAGCGGAGCCGGGGTTAGTCATTCCATTATTGGTCAAATAACTGCTAAGGTAGAATAAATTTTTTAGTCGTTTTTCTTTTTTTCTTTCTTTATTATGTTCTTTCTCTTTTTTATGTTTCTGTTCAGACCATTAAAATAATACATTATACTTTGTAAAAAATTACAATTTTACTGGTGGACTACTTTAGAAGGATGTACCACTACACCTTTACTAGTAATTTCAAACAACGGCGTTTTATTAGTGTGATTTGTACCCCTCATTTTAAGAACTTCGATGGAACGTATGCGGTCTCCATTCCTTTTGAGATGATTCAGAATAATTATATTATCTGCTTCAAATTCTAATGATACTCCCTGAAGTTCATCCTGCTTATATGCGCCTTGTGATGTTAGCAAAGCAGTACATCCCCATTTGTTGATCAATTCAAATAAAGCTAATCCTGCCTCTTTACGTAACAATTCGTCTTGGTATAACAGCACAAAAGAGGTAATCGAATCAATAACCACTCGCCTGATTTTTGCTTTTGAAACTAATTGTTCAATAGTTCCTCCTCCTTCTTCAATAAGCGACTTCACTTGTTCTGGACTATATTCTAATAAGTGAAATGAACCTTCATTCTCGTATTTCTGAAGATTCCATCCAAAGACATTCATATCTTCATAGAGTTTACCTTTCTTTTCTTCAAAAGTTAAATACAAACCGGCTTCGCCATTTTGAAGACCTTCCACCAAATATTGCATTCCAAAAATAGTTTTACCAGAACCGGCACCACCTATAACTAAAGTAACGCTTCCTTCCTTAAAACCACCTTTAATAAGCGGATCTAGATTAATTATTCCTGATTTGAGACGTTGAGGTAACTTAAAACTTTCTTGTTTTACTTTTATCTTATGTTTCACTCTCTTTTTCATACTATTTCTAGCTAGTACAAAATAGTATTTAAATCTTCGCTTTGGGCGGTGCTGTCCAGAGTCGTATGACTCTGAGCAAGAGTTGTAATGCTCTTGCCATCCTTTCTATATTATAGGCTAATATTTTCCAAGCCATTTCTTTAATTTGATTATTAACTTTCTTTGCTCTGATTACTAATCCTTGATGTTTTAATAAAAACATCATTAGTTCAATGGGATTTCTACCTTGGTGGTAGAAATCATCATCAAAATGATCAAATAATATTCTTCTTAATCGACCTTTAGGTCTATTTCTGGAAGATTTTCTTATTGGACAATATAACTCACTTCCTTTTTCTTCTGCTAATTCCATCAGCCAATTACAATCATACGCTTTGTCTGCAAAAACAATTTTGTTTTTGCCTATTCTTCGAATAAGTGGTTTTGCTTGCCTAACATCCGAGATATGGCTAAGTTCACAAGCAAAATCTTGAATAAGAAATGGTTTCTCCACTTGACCAAGAATGGTTAATTTAAGATAAGGTTTGTTGTCTCTTCCAATTCTTTTTTCATAATGCTTTGAAGCATGATTGGCCTCGATACCTGTGCTATCTACTGCTAATCTGTTTGCTCTTCTTTCTTGAAGAGCAAATTTGTTCAAAAAACGAACAAGTGTTAAACCTATTCTATTAAAATGATTATGGATAGAACTTTTACAAGGTATTTCTTTTAACTTTAACCATTCTGGCCATTTAGACTCATACAAGCTTTCCACAAATTTTCTTGTGGATTTGCCAGATTTGGCAAATAAAACAAGCAAAGCCACAAATTGATGTTGGGTATATTTCTTTGGCCCAAACTTGAAATGGTACAAAGAAATTTGCCGAAAATGGCAAATTTTATGAACTAGTTGTTGTAATTGGTCTATCGTATACTGATTTTTAGTTTTGGTTGTCATAAGTCAAAACTAATCAGTATACATTTTTATGACTTTCTGGACAGCACCCTTTGGGCTTATATGAAAAAGCAAAAGTCATTTTGAAAAGAAGATAATCAATAATGATACAAACCCATAATAAGATTTATATACCTACTTAGACCTTCTTAATTCAAAGAGGTTTTATGGTAAAACAAAATAAAACAAATTTAGCTTCTCTAAATAAACTGAAAGATTATGTTGCTTTGGCTATAGTAGACGGGCAAATTTATCAAAAAACCAACCGTAAAATTGTTGCAGAGTTAGTAAGTAAGAATATACCTGGAGTATATGTCACTTTAAATAAGCCTTACGAAAATGTTCGTAACTATTTGAAAGATGAACCAGTAGATATATCTAAAATTATTTTTATTGATGCCGTTACCAAAACTTTAGGTGGCAATATGAAGAAAACGGAAGATTGTCTATTTATCGGCAGTCCAGAAAATCTAAGTGATATATCCATAGCCATGGATCAAGCTATTATGGCTATCCCTAAAAAAGATAAATTTCTGTTCTTTGATAGTTTAAGTACTTTACTTTTATATAATAGTGTTGATGTGGTAGCTAAATTTATTCATTTCATATCTGGTAAGATGAGGATTTGGAAAGTAAAAGGGATAATTATCAGTCTTCGTCGGGAGAAAGATAAAGAATTGATTGAAGAGTTACGTGAGTATTGTGACATAATTATTAATCTTAAAAAATAACAAAGAAGGTGAGGATTATGAATAAAGATTTTGGAAAGTTAATCACGGCGTTTATAGCTTTGCTTTTTGGCATATTTGCTATAATCCAATTAGTACCTAATGTGCATCTGGCTATCAGTTTCTTAAGTTTGACTTTTGGTGTGTTGGCGGTAATTTGGACTGTACGCGCCAGATCTAGTTTGTCAAAAGGAACTTCTCTTCATGAGTATGCTAGCTATTTCTTATTTTCGTTAATGTTAATTATTGCTTTTTCAATTTGGGATACTATTATTGACCTTTTTGATTTAAATGCCCCCTCAGCTCTTTATTTCAAATATATTTTGATCACTCTAACTTATCTAGTATTTGTGTTTACCAGTTATAAGATTCTATATCTCGGAAGACAATTTGGATTTAAACCTCAAGTCGCACGGATGAATTTTAATACGGTAAAATCTAAAAGAAAAAAAAGATGAGTTCTATTTTGTTTTTTAATTTCAAATAAACTTAAAACAAATATTTATATAGTCCTAATATCTCCTTGTTATTAAAGAGGTTGTTGATGGATATACATAAACAAGTCAAGCAAAAGCTTGGTAAGCTTAATTTGGACAATGCTTTGGTTCTTATTCTGGTTGATTCTAAACATTATAATGAAGTTAATATTGAACTGATTAAATACCTTAATGTTGATAAACATTTGCCCGGTGTTTACGTTACGGTCAATAAACCCTATGCTACTATTAAGAGGATAATGGAACAGAACAAAATAAATACAAAGACAATAATTTTTATCGATGCCATCTCTAAGCTGACTGGCGATAAAAGTAAGAAAACTGCGGACTGTTTATTCATTGGTATGCCTAATGATTTGACTGGATTAAGTGTAGCCATGAATGAAGCGGTCAAATCTCTACCCACTAAGAAAAAGTTTTTATTTTTAGACTCTTTATCAACTTTATCTATACATAATTCAGCCGGTTCTGTAAATCAATTTGCGCATTTTCTTACTGCTAATATGCGTGAATGGGGGGTTATGGGTGTAATCATTTCTCTTGAAAGAGAAACAGAACAGAGTTTGATTGATCAGTTAGCACAATTTTGTGATTTGAGTATTGAATTAGGAGGCGGAAAAACATGACGGAAAATTTTGAAATAATTATAGGGGTTGTAACTTTAGCTATTGGAATCAATGCGGTTATTTTCACTCACTTGGCTAGTAAGAAACTTTCTAATCCACCTCTGTTAAATTATATTAAATTTGTAAATTGGTCCATAACTTCTTTAATACTTTTTTCTCTATGGCATACAGTTAGAGAACTATTCGAATTGAAAGATATTTACGGTGCTATTGCAGAAGTACCGGAATATTTCTTTGTTGCTTTAACTTATGTTCTGTTCTTATTAGGGGCAGTAGCAATTTTCAAGATGAGTGAAACTTATGGTTTTAAAGATATGGGGGAGAAGATAGCCGAATCTCTTTCTAAAGATAAACCAAAGAATAAAAAGAGAAAATAATTTTTTAATTATTATTTAATTTTTTTATTAATTATTATATTTTTTTGTATTAAATTTAAATCTGATTTAAATAAGTTTAAAATGATTATTATTTCTATTTCTCTTTTTTGTGATCTTCATCTTTACCTATCAATGAGAATGGAAGTTGGTTTGGATATACTTCAATACCTCCTTTACCAATGTGAAAAGGGTAAATGTTTAATTTATGTTCCTGTCCTCTCAACTTGCTGACGTGGAGAACCCGTTCAAAAGAAGATTCATGACGAACTTTTGAAAGGAAAATAACTCCGTCAAAAAGAAAATCTTCTGGACTAAATTGAAGTTCATCAAGACTGTATTCAGTTCCTTCTGCAGTTGCAAATAAAGTAACCAGTTTCATTGCATCTAAGAATTCGACAATTTTACGTCTATAATCACGATCATCTGAAACATGGATGTATGAAAACATGGTCAAAGAGTCTAATGCCACTCTCTTGATTTTTTTCTTGCGGATGATATCTAATGGGGCACTGAGTGAAATGACTCTCTTAAGCAAAAGTTCCTCTTTCAGTATGATAATCATACCAGATTGCTCATATTTACGGAGAGGGATACCTAAACTATCTGCGTAGGTGAGTAACTCTTCTTTTTCAGTATCATATAAAATGCATAAGCCCGGTTCTCCTTTCTTAGCTCCTTCTACTAAGAATTGCATAATAAAAATGGATTTTCCCGTTCCAGGACCACCAGAAATGAGAACAGCACTCTTCTCTAGAACTCCCCCCTTCAAAACATCATCCAATCCTGGGATTCCTGTTTTAATCATTTCTCTGGACAATCATAACACCTCTATTATTCTTCAGAAAGAATTCATATTATAAAAGACTTCCTATTTTGCGGGCAAATTTAACTTCCAGGAGTAAAATATGAGTTTTCACAGTGTGTAGTTTCACTGGTGGCGGGCTGTTTTCTTTGACTTAATTACAAATAAACCAATACTTTAATATAATCAATTTATTTACTTTCATCTATGTTTACAGTTACGATAGATTACTTGCTTATTCCTCTTGCTTTTATTTGTTTACTAATCGCATCTTATACAGATATCCTTGAGAGAGAAGTACCTGACTGGCTGAATTATGGATTGATCTTTGCTGCTTTAGGAATTAGGGCTGTATTTGCTGTAGATCAAGGCTGGTCAGTTATTCTCAGCGGGATTTTAGGTTTTGGTGTTTGTTTCCTAATTGCTTGTTTCTTTTACTACACCCATCAATGGGGCGGGGGAGATAGTAAATTATTGATGGGGATGGGAGCGTTGTTGGGAATTACATATCCTTTCAATGGTAGTAGTTTCAATCTGTTGTGGTATTTTGTATTATTAATGATTCTAGGTGCGGGATATGGCTTGTTGTTTATGGTAGTACTTGCTTTCAAACGTCGAAATTTGTTTATGGAACGTTTCAAAGAAATTTTGAAGAAATATAAAGGATATCATATCTTTGTTGGAGTATTTTCAATATTTTTCTTAGTTATGAGTTTTAAAGACACTCTCTTCTTAGTTTTGGCTTTCATTCCATTAGGACTATTTTACGTTTTAATGTTTGTAAATTCAGTGGAAAAAGGTTTCTTTGTCAGAAATGTTATTATTCCTAAATTAAAAGAAGGGGATTGGATGGCAGAAAGTATTTACATCGATGGTAAGAAAATAATGGAAAAGCGAACGTTAGAACAAAGTGATATGGCCTATTTATCCGAATTATATAGAAAAGGAGGAATAAAAGAAGTTGCTATCAAAGAAGGAATTCCTTTCGTTCCCAGCTTCTTATTTGCGTATGTTGCTTTTATTTTTGGCAGTCAATACTTTTTCAATTTGTTTTTTAAAGCATTTTTGGGATGATTATTCAGGAGAATCTACTAATTCAATTCTGTATCCATTTTCAAAATCAAAAACTTCTCTCACCACTATCTCATCATCTAATTTGAGATCATTTCGAGATGTAGGTAATTGTAACTGATCTATTATACTATCTTCTACTTCTATCTTTTTACCACCATGAGTGTAAATAGCTACTATCTTTGGTATTTTAATTCTTCCTTGAGGATCAATTTCAGGATACTGGGCTGCTAGAACATGATCAAATTTTCTTAATCCAGTTAATCCTTCAAAATTAGCTACCACCGATGGATATAACATATGGCGATATTCTGTGCCGGGAGGAAATATTCTTCTTCTTGCTTGTATTACTGCCTCTAAATCTGCCCCTTTATGTTGTAATGCTAATGGTTTAAATGGATCTGGAGGTAAACCCACTCCGCTCCCCATTGTAAAATGCTCATATCTAGTTAGTAAATTAGACGTATTCTCTGATTTTGTATAACACTTTGTATCTCCATTTCTCCAACGTTCCCACTGTTGGTATAAAATTCTTCCTTTAATTTCTTCTGGAATTCTGATATCTACTTTTACCCCGAATTTTTCTTCGTATTGTAATGTCATACATCTTAAACATTTGTATTAGTTATAAGGTTTTCTCATATTTTATTCAAAACCATTGAACTCTACTGCAGAAAGCTTTTTATATAGTAGAATATTCATTTTACTCAAGCTAGAGAAATACGGCTAAAGAGGTGTGAAGATGAATCGTAAAGGATCATTAAATTTATCTATAGAAGCTATTGTTATAGTTGTTATTGCTTTTGTAGTTCTAGGTCTAGGTTTAGGTTTTGTTCGAGAACAGATAGGAACAATTAAAGATACTTCAACTGCAGTTCAAGAACAGATAAGCCAGCAAGTTCTTGATGATTTAAGGACTGGAAACAAGAAATTAAGTTTCCCTGCTACTACTATTGTTTTAGGGAATGGTGATGAATCGGTTCAAGCCATTGGTGTTAAGAATACTGAGGATACTGCTTTAAATCTAGAAGTTGCTTTCTTTGTTAAGACTGATCAAGGATTTGTACAAATATTGTCTGAAACTCCTAAAACGTTTAGAACTACGGGGAGTACTACTGATACAGTAACTAAAATAATTTGGGATGATTCTGCAGTAAATTTTGGAGCAGGTGAATCTAGAGTAGTTCCTGTAACTATTACCGCACCTGATAAAACTGGCACTTATTTATTTAAAGTACAAATAGTTACTACAGGTAAAGTATTCGACGAACGAACATTTTTCATAAAAACATCTTAGGTGATTTACATGAAATCTAAAAAAAGAATGACAAGTGGACAAGAATTCGAAATAATGAAGTTAGTATTAGACAAATTCCTTTGGCTCGGTTTTATCGTAATGGGATGGGGAATGTACTTATCATTAAGTCAAGCTAGTGTCTCTGCCGGAGTATGGTATATGGGCACAGGAGCAGTGTTATTGTTCTTGTTCTTGATACTTATAATCAAAGAATACGAAGTTTGGTAGAATTTCTTTGATTTTTATTATTTTTTTTATGTTTTAATTTTTTGAAAGTGATTAGCAGCGTATGTTAGCACTAGTAAAATATCTATTTAACACAACGGACATAATGTGAATGACTTCCTTCATCATTAGTACTACCCCACTTAAGATGAGAGTTTATTTCCGCGTTCTCGAATCCTACCATCCAGTTAGCCCTAGTATCAAAAGTGTCGACTGTTGACGTCCAATAATAAGAACAAGTGCCTTGGAGCTGATTAGGCCAGTAACAACCATTATCTGGTCCGCTCCCTGTAACACAAGGTCGGCAACCAGTATTACAATGATCAAAACTATTACATTCGTTAGTTATTTCACAACTTCCACCAGTTACCGTAGTGGCACAACCTCGAATCAAACTTCGTAATTCGCTAACAGTTGGTAATCTCCATCCAATAGATTGGCAGTAACTTTCTGCAGAAATCTCATCGATTGGGCCCCTACCAACGTTCACTTGCCAATGTAATCTGGTGTTAGAATCTACATACTCTGCCGGCGGATTATCCCTACAACTATCTGTTTGACAAGTTTGAGAAGAAGTACAATTTTGCACTACAGTATCATGTCCACACCCATCATTGTTATAAACACTATTTCCCACACAATGTAGTGTGGATGATGGAGTACAGGTATTAGTCACACAACTATCTGTTTGACAGGTTTGGGAAGGAGTACATTGCTGGACTATAATATCCAATCCACAGCGATCATTTCTAAAAACAGCATTCCACCTATCCACACAATGGAGATAAGGATCCGGAGTACATTCACTACCCCCATCAGGATGACCATTATTTGAAATAGGATTACATTCTCCTTCTTGGCATGAATAACTATTACCACATTGTTGATATAATGTATCATTGCCACAATTATCATCAACATAAACATTATTGCCTACGCAATATGATACAGGATTTGGTGTACAATCACCAGTCGGATTAGTTATCTCAAAATATAATGTTATTATACCTGCGATTCCTTCCACTCCTCTGGTTGCTGATATTTTCCATTGTTCTTCTAATACTCTCCAATCAAGCACATAAGGCATTAAGAATCCTTTTCTAGCAATAGGGACATCTTTTCCATCAATAGTGTCATAGTAATACGTTGCTCCATCTTCTACTCTTCTTTCTAAAGAAGATATTCTGGCGGTATCAATTCTATTATCACTAGAAAAATGAGCTCCAGTGAAATGAGAAGTTTCGTCATAAAAAGTTCTCAATGAACCATAATTGGGAATTCTGGTGGGAGTTAATTCTGAAATAGCTTCAGGATAGTTTGCGGCCCATATTTCATAAGAGTCTTCATGTAACTCGAAATCAGCAAATTCTCTAACTATGGCAGGAAGGAAAGCATGTGGATCCATTCTAACATGTGCGGGCACGGTAAGATCTGCTTCTAAATGTGCTATGTGTCCCAAAGCTTGTTGATTATCATTTCTGATAGCTTGCTGCCAACTTTGATCTCCAAAGGGATAACCTCCTCCAAAATCTCCTAATGCTTCTTGATAATAATATTTTAATGGTTTAGTCCAGAGTAAACCAGTATTGAGAAAATGATCTAATGGTACTTGTCCCCTTTGTAATTCTCCATTTTCTGCCCAATCTGCAGCGCTAGAGAATCCCCATAATCCACTTTTATCTTCCCAATTTTCAAAGTGGTTATATGAACGGATATAAAGGTCAGGAGAATCTTCATTCACGCTGCCTAGTTTTAATGCGTCTAGATCAACTCGATTATTACTATTACCATTCTGTTCTAAATAGAATTGTACTGCTCTCTCTGTTAAACGGGGATGAGTTTTAATAGAATAACCGCTAGTTAATGCTGGTGTCAAAGTTATGGCTGCTGTAATTGCTGCCAAAATACTTTTTCTAAAAATCGATGAGCATGCAGTGGTCATGGGGACAGTACATTTTCACCCCGTATCTACCAGTATCAGTAATTATTTCATATTGGGACAAATTTCCTCTTTGGAAAGTTGGTTGTAAAGGTAAGCTAGGCATAGAATCAGCTATGGATGGCAGGTCTCTTCCTTCCAATAATTGGGTGCAATATTCTTTTCTACCCTTGGTAAAATATTTTAATACCTGATTAAGATCATTACTGTGCAGAGCGGTATATAACCCCTCCCAAGTTTGTTGTGCTGTTCGAGGAGAAACATCTATTACATCCGCACAAACATTGTACTCACATACTTGATCTCCGGCGCAATCAGTATCTTTAGCGCAGGAATTTTGACTATTATTGTTGTTATTACAACTTGCAGCTAAGAGTCCTGCTACCACTAAAGCAATACCGGATGCGGTTATACTTTCTCTTATTCTGTTGGTTAAATTTGTCATAGTGACGGTATATTAGTGGTATATTATACAGATATTTAAAAGATTATTGGGGGAAATTTATGAATTTATTAGGAATGATTTATACATTCTATTTACCATCCACAGAAAGAAATATAAACCTCATAACTCTTATTTCACCTATGAGTAAAAAAGGGGCTATAGAATTATCTATGAGTACTTTAGTAATAGTAATTATTTCTCTCGTAGTGCTTGGTTTAGGAGTTAAATTATTATATTCTTTCGTTAGTAGCGGAGAACAACTCAAAGGGCAGCTCGACGAACAAACAGAAGCAGAATTACAACGTTTACTCGTTGATCAAGGTAAACAAGTTGCTCTGCCTTTACATCAAGCTACTTTAGCTGGTGGGGAGAGTCATGTATTTGGAATTGGTATACTTAACATAGGCGGGGTAGGGGATTCGTTCAAATTACAAGTAGATTTATCTCAAATGATTGATCCGCAGCAAGTTCCCATTACTACATCTAACTCCCAGCGTCAATACATTTTATCCTGGTTAATTTATAATAATGAGGATATGGTCATAAAAGAGAGTGAGCATCGTAGCGAGCCGATATTAGTAAATATTCCTAATGATGCGGCAAAAGGAATTTATATCTTTGATGCCAAGATTCTAGCTCAGAATAATTTATACGGGAATGTGCAGAAATTTTATGTGACGGTGCAGTGAATATGTACTTTTCTGAATTAAAAAAATATTTATTAATTTAAAAAATTCAACTCAACATCTTCTCTAAAAATAATTTGGGATTTTTTGCTTTTACAACTGCATGCGCGATTAAAATCCCATCCGTTCCCAGCTTCAGAGCGTGCAATAAATCTTCTCGTGAATGGACTCCTGCTCCGCATAGTACTTTAGTTTTAGGACATGTTTTTTTAATCAAAGCAACAGCTTTACTTATTATCTCCGGCTTAGCATCTGTAACAGAAATGTTTCCTCCAATTAACTCAGCAGGTTCATAAGCAATGTAATCAGGATGTAACTCAGCTATATTCTTTACTTCAGCTAAGGTAGAGGCACAAACCACAGTAATAAGATGATGATGTTTACATGCTTCTACTGTTTTTTTCAATATATCAAAAGGCAGTTTTTTCTCAGAATGATTAAGAATCGTACCAATTACGCCTATTTTTTTAACTTCATATGGGATAATATGTCCTGTGTGTGCTCCTTCCCCTTCTGGATCTAGATGTTGTGTAAATACGGGCATTTTACTGGTAATTTTAGTAATTTCTTTAAGATATAATGTTGGGGGAGCAATAGCTAACCTATATTTTTTGTTCTTGACTTTTTCTATCTGTTTAGAAAGAATAACTGCTCTATCTCCAGAAACTTCTAAATACGTTTTAAAATTGACCAAAACCAGCGGTTTATTTTTTGACTTTGAACTTGACATCCACATACCCTTTTTCTGTTTTTCCTTTTTTGTTCTTTATTTTATTTAAAGATCTAAATAAGTAACTAAGTATCATAATGATCAGAATAATTGGTAGCAGCAAAATCAAAAGATTGAAAGCAATTACCACAAGTATAATTCCTAAGAGAATT
>Ga0209542_10007302_pt1 | contig 21104 bp, 26 predicted proteins | sample RifCSPhighO2_01_FD_184028 | JGI IMG/M metagenome (GOLD analysis project Ga0209542, IMG submission 184028) | Soil microbial communities from Rifle, Colorado - Rifle CSP2_plank highO2_0.1 (SPAdes) (version 2) | ecosystem: Environmental > Terrestrial > Deep subsurface > Rock core/Sediment ... | reverse complement strand
AAAAAGGACACTCATAATCACTGAACTCTATCATAGTTATAGGAGCATTTTTATTTCCTAAAACAGCATCATCATCTGAAGAAACATCAACTTTAGCTGATGGATTAGATGGATTATTTCCAGCATCTCCATTATTGTTATTATCATTTATAGGAGCAACTACACTTCCTATTCCAGTTGTTTTATTTCTTATTCCAAAACCTCCGGTATAAATGCTTAGAATAAATAGTAATGCAAAGATTACTGTCGCAAACTTCCACAATGTATCTTTCTTTATAGTAATAGTTTCAGATTCACTACTTTCATTTCCCATTTCTTTTGTAACCTCCTTTCAATTTTTTGATTATTAAAGTTAATCTGGCACGCATCGTCAGATAAAGTATAAGAAAATTTAAGGATAGATACTATCATAATTATTCCTGCTAACACAGATATTTCTAATCCTTTAAATGGCAGAGTCGCAAAACTGGCAGCTAATCCAAAAAATGCTGCTAATCCTAAACCACAAGCAGCACATCCTGGAGCAAATATACCTAAAAACATACCTATACTTGCCAAAAAGCCATTTTCATACAAAATTTTTCCCCTTAAATTAATTTTATAGAATATTAAACTAAAAAGAATTCCAGTAAGAAAGCTTAAAACAATTATCATAATAAAACTAGATAGTAAGATGGTACTTCTAAAATTAACAAAAAGGTTAAATGTGAAAGAGATTATTTTTGATAAACCTTGAGTTCTATAAAAACTTAAAATGTTTCCTGATGTACTTATAAATAAATTCAGTAAGTAAAACAAAGCTCCAAACACAAGTGCTAAGATCACATATTTAATCTTTAAGAAAACATGCCTCAAATTAATAAAACTTCTTTTTATTTTATTTAACATATAAAGAAAATAGCAAAATTCTTATTATATCTTAGGGTATGAACAAACCCCCAGAAAATGGCTAAAAAGCCAAAATTTTAAAGAATTAACGTTCATAGAGGTAATTTTAAACCTTTAAATATATTGCAAGTGTCTTTCCTTTTTGAATTCTTTTAATTAAATTTCTTTTTTCTAATTCTTGAAGAACATAACTTAATTTCGCTTTTGACATATCAACTCTCAACCGTAAAGTGTTTTGTGTGATGCCATCCTGTTCTTTAATTGCTTTCATAACTTTTTGTTCAAAAGAATCAAGGGCCTTTAAAATAATCTCAAATTTTTGCTCTTTAATCTTTTTTTCTTTTTCATCTTCTAATTTGTTTAAAATTGCCTTCTCTGTTTTGTTAAAAAATAATAGATAAAATCCAAGAGCAAAAAGAAATGAAAATATACCTATTGCAATATGGGTAATTGATAACCCCTTTTCAAGAACAAAACATTTCTCATTTGAGAAACATCCTAATTCTTTTGATTGTTCAGATAGTTTTGTATTATAGTAAATTAAAATACCTCCAACTAATAATGAAATAATTATTAACAAAACACCGAGTTTTTTATTTTCCATTCTTAATTATTGTCAAAGAGGTATAAAAGCATTTCTATAAACCTTTTTAATATCTTAAATTAAAACCAGAAGTTATAACTAAACAAAAACAGAAATTAAAGTTACTAAATACCATAAAACTAAATTTATTATACTGAATGCTTTCATTTGTTTTTTAAGCTTTAAGAATTTTTGAGAGGGTTTTTCTTTTCCTGCTGGAGCTGATAAAGACATTTTTTTTGATGTTTTTCCAAGAAAAATTCCTATTAATACAATCCAAATAACAAGAATATGCTTGACTAACAGTATCTGTTTATTAATGGGCCATTTAATAGAGTAAGTAATTCCTATTCCAGAAATAATTAATAGTATCAAGCCGATCCAGATAACTTTGGCAATTGACGGCATAATTTTCATAACAACAGGAGCAATTTCAGGGTCTTTATTGCTTTTAGCAGAAAGAACAGCAGCAATTGTAGCTCCGCCGACACCAAATGACAAACCAACAAAATGCAAGAAGTTTGATAATTCAAGCATTACCATAATATACTAATGAGAGGGGGGTTTTTATCCTTTTTGATATTAAAGTGATATGCTTTATTTTAATCTTTTAAGTATAGAGGAGGTTATAATAATTAAAGTTATATCATTTATTCATCCAATATCTTTTTTAGTAGTATATTATTTCATCAATTTCTCTTTTTAATTTTCTTATTCATTTTATAGCCAATATACAATAAAACTCCGACTAAAATAAGTGAAACAGCCAATCCTATTAATTGGTAAACTAATGGCAAAGTTCCTAAAATCGCAAAAATAACTGCAAAAGGAATTATTCCTATAATTGTAGCAAGTATATATACCTTCAGTTTTACATTAGAAAATAGTCCTAATGCATAGCTTAAACCATCTAAAGGCAATACTATTGTTAAAAGAACAATTGAAAAGAAAATATTATTTTCAGGAATATACTTTTCAAACTTTTCAATTCTTTTAAGCGAGATTACTTTTTCAACAAGAGGTTTACCATATCTTCTTGCAACAAAAAAAGAGACAATATTTCCAATAGTCCATCCTGCAGCAGAATATGCTGCAGATAACTGCCATCCCCATACCTTAGATGCAAAAGGAATTAAAGGAAGAGAGCTTACAGGTGCAAAAATAATTGAAATTGCAGAAATAAAAACATAAACTAAAACACCGAGAAAATAATGCGAAGAAGTATATGCTTTTAATTCATCCAAATATGAATTTACAATATATGAAATAAGAATAAATAAAATTATTATAATTATTAAAGTTGCTGAAGCTTTGATTAACTCTTTTTTATCCTCTTTTTTCATGTCCATAAATTGAAACGATGTTATTTAAAATATAGTTTTTTTAATTTGCGTTTCAATTTTGGATCATGCTAAAATCCAAACAGAAACACAAGGATTTTTTCATATACAGAAGAATATTTTATAATATATAAAATGTTCTTAATTGTTTAGTAAGAAAATTAATAATATTTTTGAATAGAATACATAACTTCTTTAATATAATCTGCAACACCTAAATATTTATATATTAGAATATTCTAATAGGTCTATGAGAGAAATATATAATCTCCATGCAGAAATATGCAAGGTATTTTCAAATCCAATAAGATTAGAAATTCTTAATTTGCTTAGAGACAGGAAGATGTCTGTAACTGAACTTATAAATAAGTCAAAATTAAGCCAAGCAAACATATCCCAGCATTTGTCAATAATGAAATCAAAGGGAATTGTAGTGTCTGAAAGAGATGGTAAAATGATTTATTATAAATTATCGAATCCAAAGATAATCAAGGCATTTGATATCATTAAAGAAGTTCTAACTGAAAGATTAGAAATAAATAGAAAGATTTTAGAGGAGGTAAAAGCATGAAAGTTTATTTAGATAATAATGCAAGTACTCCAATTGATCCAGAGGTAATCAAAGAAATGGAACCCTATATAAATGAATATTATGGTAATCCTTCAAGTGGACACTGGCTTGGTAAAAAAGGAAAAAGTGCTATTGAAAGTGCAAGAAAACAAGTTGCTGATTTAATTGGAGCTCAATCATCAGAAATTATTTTTACTAGTGGAGGAAGCGAGTCAAACAATCATGCATTAAAGGGTATCGCATCGGCATATAGAGAAAAAGGGAACCATATTATCACTTCAGTTATAGAGCATCCTGCAATTATAAATCCATGCAAATATCTTGAAAAAGAAGGTTATAATATAACTTATGTTGGCGTTGATGAATATGGAAGAGTTAATTTAGATGAGATTAAAAATGCAATAACTGACAAAACAATATTAATCTCAATTATGCATGCCAACAATGAAACAGGAACAATTCAGCCAATTGCAGAAATAGGAAAAATTGCAAGGGAAAAAAATGTTTATTTTCATACAGATGCAGCACAATCTGCTGGAAAAATATCTATTGATGTAAATGAATTAAATGTTGATTTATTATCTATTGCAGGCCATAAGTTTTATGTACCAAAAGGTGTTGGAGCTTTATACATCAGAGAAGGAATAAAGTTAGAACTTTTAATTCATGGAGCAAATCATGAAATGGGAAAAAGAGCAGGAACAGAAAATGTTTCAGGAATTGTTGCTTTAGGAAAAGCAAGTCAAATAGCTCATGAAAATATGAATGAATATAATAAAGAAATTTTAAGATTAAGAGATTTATTGCATGAAAAACTAAAATCAATTGCCAATGTAAGATTAAATGGACATCCAACAGAAAGATTACCTAACACAATAAATCTCAGCTTTAAAGGAGTTGACAGCACAGAGATGTTATCTAAATTAAAGGACATTGCGTTGTCTACTGGCTCAGCATGTCATGACAATGTAAAAGAACCTTCAACTGTATTAACTGCAATGAAAGTTCCAGATGAACTGGCAATGGGGGCTGTTAGATTTAGTCTAGGAAAATTTAATACAGAGAAGGAAATAAATTATGTTGTTGATGAAATAAAAAAATTATTGGAGGTAAAAGCATGAAAAAAATAATATTAATGAGCTTATTTGTAATCTTGTTTAGTTTTTTAGCTGTAGCTCAAGAAGAACATGATTTTAATGAAGCTAAGCAATTAATAAATTCTGGAGTTAGTTGCAGTAAACTTTCCAATGAACAGCTTGAATCAATTGGCGATTATTATATGGAACAGATGCATCCTGGAGAAGCACATGAATATATGGATAAAATGATGGGAGGTGAAGGTTCTGAATCTTTAAAACAAGTTCATATTAATCTTGCTAGAAGAGTTTATTGCAATGAAAATGCCGGTGGAATGATGAGTGGCATGATGGCTGGAGGAATGATGAATGGAGGAATGATGGGAAATAATTATCAAAGTCCTCAATATTATAATTCTATTCCTTATAGATTTAGATTATTTGAAATATTTTTTTATATAATCCTGACTCTTGTTATTGTTGTTTTAATCTTAGCTGTAATATTATTAAATAAACCAAAAAATAGTTTAAAACAAAAAGGAGGAAATAACAGAAAATGAAAGAAAATAATAATTTGTTAATCGGAATAATAATTGCTTTAGCTGTGTTCTTATTTTTAGGAATGTTTGGTTTTGGTGGAATGATGGGAGGATATGGCATGATGGGGAATTGGAACTATGGTTTTGGAAGCATGTGGATATTTGGATTTTTATTTATGACTTTAATCTTAGTGGCATTAATCCTATTTATCTTATGGTTATTTAAACAATTACAAGATGATAATAAAAAAAGATGAAACAAATATTAATATTAGGTGGAGGAATAGGGGGTTTAGTAGCAGCTAACAAACTCCGCAAAAAACTAGGTAAAGAACATAAGATTATGTTAATTGATAAAAATGATAAACACATTTATGCCCCGTCTTTTTTATGGATAATGGAAGGAAAAAGAAATGTAGAAGAAATACAAAAACCACTTGAGTTTCTCAAAAGAAGAGGAATTAGTTTTGTTAATGAAAAAGTTGTAAAAATAGAACCTGAAAAAAAGATTGTTAGGACAAATAAAAATAACTTTAATTATGACTATTTGATTATCTCTCTTGGAGCTGAGCTTGTTCCTGAAAATATTAAAGGTCTTTCTCAGGCAGGATATAATCTTTACCAAATTGAAGAAGTAGAAAGATTGAGAAATGATTTGAATAAGTTTAAAGGTGGAAAAGTTGCTATTGTTATATCTTCTCTTCCTTTCAAATGCCCAGCTGCTCCTTATGAAGCTGCTTTTCTTCTTGATGAGTATTTCTCCAAGAAAGGAATACGAAGCAAGACAGACATCAGGATTTATACTCCAGAGACATTACCAATGCCTTCAGCAGGTTTAGAAAACGGTAAGATAATTAAATCAATGTTAGAATCAAGGAATATTAACTTTACTCCAGAAGTTCAATTAGTTTCTGTTAATTCAAATAAAAAGGAGATTGGATTAAAAGGAAAGAATATTATTAACTATGATATGCTGATTTTTGTTCCTCCTCATCAAGGTCCAAAGGTTATAAAAGATTCTAAATTAGGCAATGAAGCTGGTTGGATACCTGTTGATAAAAATACACTTAAAACAAAATACGATAATATTTTTGCGATTGGCGATGTTGCATCTATAACATTGGATTCAGGAAAACCTTTGTCTAAAGCAGGCGTTTTTGCGCATCTTGAAGCAGAAGTTGTAGCAGAGAATATTGCTGCAGAGATTAATGGTTTAGCTCCTAATAAAAAATATGACGGACAGGCTTATTGTTTTTTAGAGTTGGGTTATGGCAAATCTGGTTTTGCTGGAGGTAATTTTTATTCAAAACCATCTCCTATGATAAAAATGAGAAGACCTGGAAGATTATGGCACTGGGGAAAAATTTTACTTGAAAAATATTGGTTTTGGAGGTATTTTTGAAAGAAAATGATGGTCGAAGAAAAACAAAAGTATATTTTAGGGTTGTTAAGAATTAGCATGGGCCTGATTCTTTTATGGGCTTTTTTTGATAAATTATTTGGATTTGGATTTGCTACAATGCATAATAAATCTTGGTTAGCAGGAAGCTCTCCGACATCAGGATTTTTATTGAATGCAACTCGCGGCCCATTTGCTGAATTTTTCAAGAGTCTAGCAGGAAGTGGATGGGTAGATTGGATATTCATGTTAGGATTATTTTTAATTGGTTTGTCCTTGCTTTTTGGAATTTTTATGAAATTAGCCAGCTATTCTGGAATAGTAATGTTCTTGCTGATGTGGTTAGCTCTTTTGCCTCCTGAAAATAATCCTATTTTTGATGAGCACATTATTTATTCTCTTGTTTTAATTTTACTGTCTTCTTTTAAAGCCGGAAAATATTTTGGTTATGGTAGTCAATGGATTAAAACTAAATTAGTAATTAAATATCCTTTTTTAGAATGAAAATTGGAATTATAATCAGCACTAATGAGCCAGAAACAGTCTGGAATGCTTATAGACTTGCAAATTTCTCTCTAAAAGAGGGAGATGAAGTAAAGGTTTTTTTATTAGCAAGAGGTGTTGAATCAGAAATTGGAAGTGAGAAATACCATGTTAAAGAACAAATTGCTCAATTTATTTCTAAAGGCGGACAAATATATGCTTGTGGAACTTGTATGAAATCAAGGCAGATAGACAGCAGAGAAAGTTGCCCACTTTCATCAATGAAAGAGTTATATCAAATAGTTAAAGATTCTGATAAAATTCTGACCTTTGGATAAAAATATTCATAAAAACTAATATTATAAAGAATTATTGAAAGTTTGGTAAAGAACACATCTATTTTATGTTAAAAGTTATTAATAGAATAATTGTATCTACTTACTCAATTCTTCAACACAACAATATTATTCATTCCTCTTCTTTTTCTTTCAATAAACTGCTTTGCTTCAAGTTTATCAAGAAGTCTGGTCATTCCAACTTTTCCCATTTCCATTTTTTCCATTAAATCTGCCTGAAACATTGCATTTCCATTTTCTTGAATAACTTCAACTATTCTTTTTTCATTATTTTCAAGCCCGTTTAAATCAAGTTTTTTCTTTTTTTCAGGAACTTTAACTCTGATAGTTTTTTCTTGAATAACAAGCTTTTCATTAGGTTTTGAAAAAATTAATACTAAACCAAATATAACTAATAATCCAACAATTCCCAAAGCAAGATAGGTTTGCTGATTAATTGTTTTATACATAGGACATAAAACAGCATCGCCATGGGCAAGAGTGCAGCTTCCTCTAACTATTTCTTTTAATGCCGAATTAAATAAGAGTATAAGTCCAATTAATAAAATTGCAATTCCTAAAACAATATATCCAACATTTTTATTGTCCATAATTTATCTAAAAAAAGAGGGTTTTTAAATTATACTAATAACACTTAAAATCATAATTTATTATAAAAATAGTCATTTTAATTTGTGTTTGAAATTTAATGCATAATTATTTTACTTTTATAATTTAGACCTATAGCCAACGACATTAATATGGATAACTGCGTTGTTTAAGTTACAATTCTTCGCAGTTATACAGATAGAGAATTGCATACAAAATATCATATAATTAATGCAGTTCTCTATATTTCCACCCTTTGTCGTTGGATAGATAGGGAAAGACTTTTACCTTTCACTATACATTTTTAATCATTCAGGATTTTATTAATTGTTCTAATCATTTTTTTCTCTATTTCCTTGAATTAACAAAATGTTCATTAACTTTAACCCAATTAATTACATTAAAAAAAGCTTCAACATAATCTGCTCTTCTATTTTGATATTTTAAGTAATAAGCATGCTCCCAAACATCAATTGTAAGAACAGGACTTAATCCCATAGATAAAGGTGTATCTTGATTTTGCGTTTTAACAATTTCTAATTCTCCTTTTTTATTGACAACTAACCAAGTCCACCCACTTCCAAATAAACTCATAGCTTCATCAGAGAACTTTTTCTTGAACTCTTCAAAACTTCCGAATTTCTTTTTTATAGCTTCTGCAACTTCTCCTTTAAACACAGTATTTTTCTTTAATATTTGCCAGAAAAATGAATGGTTAATATATCCTCCACCACTATTTCTTACAGCCTGTTTAATATCATCGCTTAGTTTTTCCCAATTAGCAACAATTTCTTCAGCAGATTTTCCCTGCAATTTTGGATGTGTTTCCAATGCTAAATTAAACTTGTCAGTATATGTTTTATGGTGCTTACTATGATGAAGTTCCATTGTTCTTGCGTCTATAAAAGGCTCAAGAGCATTGTATTCATATCCTAAAGCAGGCAGTTTAAATGTCATTTTATTTATATTTGATTTTCTTTTATTTAAATTCTTTATTTATTATAACTATCTGTTTAATTAAGTTTGCTATATAATCATGTTTCAATAACAAATGATTCAGCATTACATCCTAACTCAATAACAATTTTTTGAATGTCTTCTACAAAATTCTCTGGTCCGCAAATATAAAAATTTTTAGGGCATCTGTTAATAATCTTTTTTAGAAATTCCTTGTCGATTCTACCATTTAAATAATCCTTCTTTTTTTCCCTTGTTAAAGTTAATATTAAATTTTTAGGGTGTTCTTTAAACATTTCTTTCAGTTCTTTTTCTAATATAATATCTTTTGAAGTTTTATTTGAAAATATTAAAAAGTTATTTTCAAATTTTCCTTTTCTTTTTAATTCTCCAAGAATAGCAATAAATGGACAAACACCTGCTCCTCCTGCAATAAAAACCCCTTCATTTTTATAATTAATAGTTCCCCATGGTTCTCCTATAATTAATTCATCTCCTGATTTTAATGAATTCATTTCTAATGTAACTCCTTTTCTTTCAGGATAAATCTTTATAATAAATTCCAAATATTTATCATCATTTAAAGATGTAAATGTGAATGGTCTTTTTTCATACTCCCATTCATCTTTATTTATTGAAATGCTTGTTGCTTGTCCAGGGATAAAAGTATACCCTTTGGGTTTTTCAACAACAAATCTTTTAACATTTGGTGTTACCTGTTCAATTTTTAATATTTTTACATTATATTCCATTTTAATTTGTCATTCATGTTAACGTAAGCAAAAAAGCAGTATTTTCTTCAGCTTTTAAAGCATGAACATCACTTTCTTTCATAAAAATAAAAACTCCCGGCTCCATAATAAAATCTTTTCCTTTTAGGTTAAAAATTCCTTTTCCTTCCAATATATAGACAAATCCCTGTTTTGTTGATGTATGTTCTGAAATTTCTGTATCTTTTGCCATACAAAATAAAGCAATATTTAACTTATTTGTTTTAGCTTTGCTTAAAATTCCTTTTTCTGGATATTCAATCATTTCATTTATATTTTTTTCCATATTATCTGTTTTCAATACTTTTTACAAAAGCAAGATATTTTTCTTTGTCTTTCTTTTTATCTCTTTCCACTTTATTGGATTCTTCTAGAAGTATTTTCTTGACTTTTTCACTTAAAACCCCATCAGCCATAGGATAAAGAATGTTATCTTCTTTGAATATATGCTCTTTTAATAAGAAAGCATAACCTAAAATATGTTCAATTACTTTTTTCTTGTTGTTTTCTTTTAATCCTTGTTCCATTCCTTTTACATGTTCTCTTCCTAAATCATGTTCAATCAGCATTTGCCCAACAGGGTTGCAATGCATATTTTCTTGTGTAGAATCTTTACACAATTCTTTAAATAAAATTTCTTCTTCTTTTGCATGATGAAATTTATCAGCATAATTTCTTATAAAATCAACTGCTTTTTTTAAGAAATCATTATCTAATTCTTTTCCATTTTTCAAAGCTTCTGCTTCATTTTCCAATACATCAATAACTGTTAGAATATTCTTATGCTCGTCAGAAAGTATTTTTGTTAATTCACTCATTTTTCTTTGATATTGGGGTTTATTTCATTTTTCTTTTTGTAATCTTCAATTGCTTTGGCTAAAGCCTTATCTGCAAGAATTGAACAGTGAATCTTGACTGGAGGCAAACCTTTAAGCTTGTCAATAATCATTTCTCTGTTTATTTTTCCAGCTTCTTCTAATGTTTTGCCTTTTGCAAGCTGTGTAATCATTGAAGATGTTGCAATTGCTGCAGCACATCCAAATGTTTTGAATTTAACATCTTTCAATATTTCTTTTCCGTCTTTCTTATCTATTTTAATATAAAGATGCATTACGTCTCCACAATTATGAAGACAAAAAGCTTCAGAGATATAAGAATGATTTTCTTCAACTTCCAAATTATGCACTTTGCCATTATAATTTTTTCTTTCAATTTTAGTTATTGGTGTATACAAAAAGTTATTATCAAACCAAGATTTTATTGATTCATGTGATTTTGGTTTATATTGAATTCCGAGAATATTGCACAATTTTTTTAATGAATCCATTTGTCCAATATGTATTCTAAATGCCTTTTTATGATTAACCCCTTTTGATTTATGTGCTTTATCAATATAAATTGAAGGAACAATTTTTTGTCTTAATAACAAAAATTTAATTTGCTGGGATAATTGATATGAAATTGTTGTATAGCCTGCTCTTGGCCCATTTCTATTAAGATTAACATAACCATCGCCTTTCCATAAACCTTTTATTAAAGATTTTTGTTTTTCTGGGGGGAGAAGCATAATAATTTCAGGAATAGATTTATTTTGTGCTCCTTTTCCGAATAATTTTTTAAAAAATCTTGATAATTGTGCACTGTATAAATCAACTATAACTGTTTTTCTTTCTGGTTTTTCTGTAATTTTAACCTTTAAATTAAATAATTTTTTGGAGATATTGGAAATATCATCAACTATATCTTTTTCATCAATATGAAGTGTAAAAGAAATATAATTTTTTGAAGGTTTTTCTGAAATACTTCCTTCAGACAAATAATACCCAAATAATCGTAAAATTTCGGAATTTAATAAAATTTTCTTAGGAATTTCTTTACTTCTAAAATCATATTTCAGCTTTTGAATATTAATATCAATATATTTTATATTCTTTATTTCATTAGGAATAGGGTATAATATAATATCTCCTTTTTTTAAGTGTTCAGCATGATACCATGAGGGTGTGAGCAAAAGTTTTCCTTCATTTCTTTTAAATTTATCTTTTTTTGGTATATTTATAGCATAAACAAGATGTTCTGGAGTTAATTGAACTTCCCCTAAATTATTTTTTAATTTTATTATTTTTCCTTTGTATTTTCTTGAAGAAATATCATTTATTTCATTTTTAATGCCTTTATGTGAAATAACATATTCTTTTTCTTTGGATTTTTCAATATCTTCAAATTTATCATTCAAAAATATTTTTTCTTTTGGAAGCAAACAAACTGGATTTCCAACTTTTCCAATCCCATCTGCATTTTCTATTTCACCCATATTTTTTGGGTTCATAAAATTTTCAATAACTTCTTTTGAATACATTAAATGGCTCATTTTATTTAGTCGTTTAATTTTTTAATTAATTCATTGATTTGTTTTTTTGACATACCGTGAGCAAGACAGCCTTCTTCAATTGTTTCTTGGCTTGCCATAGGGCAACCTATGCAAAATAAACCTCCTTCAAACAATTTTTCAACCGCGTTTTCGTTTTCTAGTATTTCACTAAATTTTGTTTTTTCAGTTATTTTTTTTAACATTTTATTCACTTTGTTCTCTGGTTGTTTCTATCCATTCATCCATATCACAAGGTCTGCATTCACCTGTTTCTTCATTGCAACAAACCAACTCTTTTGTTTTGTTTTCCATTTTTTGTTTATTTCTAAATCTGGGTTTAATACCCCACAGCTTGCTGTGGTAGATTTTGAAAGACTGAAATTGCTGGTCGCTGAAAGCGAAAAATTTCGCGGTGAATACTTCGTAGCTTGCTGCGGAGATAGCGGAATTTTAGGCAATTTCTTTATTTGTTTTAATAAAATGGAAAGCTAGAAAATTTCCTGTTTTCTTTGTTTTCCATTTTTTGTTTATTTAAGTTAATGGACTCATTTTTCTTAATTTTTCAACTGTATTTTTAATTTCTTTAAGTGCATAATCTATCTCTTCTTTAGTATTATATTTACTAAGTGTAATTCTTATTGAACTATTGGCTGCAACAGCACTTAAACCCATTGCTCTTAAAACATGACTTGGCTCTAATGATTTACTTGAACAAGCACTTCCCGTAGATGTAGAAATTCCTTTTGCATTCAAATAACCGCCTATGGCTTCTCCTTCAATATTTTTAAATGAAACATTAACATTATTGCAGAGTCTTTTATCTCCATTAGCGCCATTTAGACTTGTATTTTCAATTTTTAATAATTCTTTAATCAAATAATCTCTTAATTCAGTCATTTTATTTATTTCACTTTTTCCTATTAATCCAGCTGCTTTTGCAAAACCAACAATTCCAGGAACATTTTCAGTTCCAGAACGAATTCCAAATTCATGGCCTCCTCCGCTTAATAAAGGAGTGATTTTTTTCTTTAATTCTTCCTTAATATATAAAGCACCAATTCCTTTAGGTCCATAAATTTTATGAGCATTTAGAGTAACTAAATCAAGATTCATTTTTTTAACATCTATTTTTGTTTTTGTAAATGTTTGGCAGGCATCTGTATGTAAACAAACTCCTTTTTCTCTGCAGATTTTTCCAATAGGTTCTAAATCCTGTATTGTTCCTACTTCATTATTTCCATGAATTATTGAAATAAGAAATGTTTTTTCAGTAATTGCTTTTTTTACATCTTCAGGATTAACAAATCCTTCTTTATCTACTTCAAGATAAGTTACATCTGCTCCTTGTTTCTGAAGCCATTTACATGCATTTAAAACACAGTCATGTTCAATTTTTGTTATTATGATATGATTTTTTTCAGGATAGTTGCTAAAAAATAATCCTTTTATTGCAAGATTATTTGATTCTGTTCCTCCTGAAGTAAAAATTATTTCTTTATATTTTGCTCCTATAGAATTAGCGATTATTTCTCTTGATTCTTCAACAGCTCTTCTGGCTTCTTCACCAGGGTAATGCAATGAAGAAGCATTTCCAAATTTTTCATTGAAATATGGAATCATTGCCTTCAAAACTTTTTCATCTACAGGTGTTGTAGCGGCATTATCCAAATAAACTTGTTTTTTGTTTCCAAATATCATTTTAATATTGATTATTGCATGAAGTACATTTACCTTTACAATATTTCCCTGAGTGTTTATCAATTAATTTCATAATCGGAACTATAGTGTCTTTATTTAAAAGATAAATTCTTTGCTTACCTTCTTTTTTTACATTAACTATATTGCAGTTTTTTAAAGGAATAAGAGCATGTGAAATTTTGCTTTGTTCTACATCTAACTTATCGCATATTTCTCCAACACACATCTTTTTTTCCTTTAAAGACATAATAATATCAATTTTTAATGGATTTGCGAGATTTGTGAAAAACACATGATATCTATTTTCATTCATAATATGAATTTTATTTCATATTAGTTTATAAAGTTTGTGTAGGTAAAAAACATTAAACAAATACTTGCACAGATTTTGATTAAAAATTATGTAAATTCAAATAGTGTTAAGATAGGAGTAAATTTTATTTTTCAGATTTAAGATAAATAAATTGAGATAATATAGAGTTGATTATAACCCTTTATAATTATCAAAAATATTAATTTGTATATTTAAGTTACATAATCTTTTTATAGTGATGTTTTTATTTCTTTGAATGGTTGTAAGTGAATCAGTAAAAGAAAGAAGAGATTTTGATGTAAATAGAGAAAATATGGAAAAGGTTGGCAGTGATGTTTTTTATTCAATAAGTTTTACATTACAAGGATTTAATTTCGGCTTAGATACATTTATTTTAGATCGTGATGGAATAGATAATCCTTTAGCTGCTTATAATATTGCTGAAGATCTTTACCAAAAAGGATTAGCCCCTCAAATTATCCGTATTGTGAGATATCATAAAAACAATCAGGGATTAAATGTTAGGGTTCCTGAAGAAGAATTAATTTCTTTAGAAAGGCTTTGTGAGATTACTAATTCCAATGAACCAAATCCATCTATTGCTTATGCGGCTTCACAGTTAGAAGAAAATACTTCTTATTTAAATTCTCACCGTAATTCAAGTAGAAATTATGATGAAGAATAATCTTTATTCAAAATTATTTAAGTAATACATTAAACTTATAAAAAATGATAGCTAGTTTTTTAATAACATTTAGAGAGACCTTAGAAACAGCTTTAATTGTAGGTATTATCTTAAGTTATCTTGTTAAAACAAAACAATCAAAGTATAATAATGTTGTATATATTGGTATTGCTTTTGGATTAATTGCAAGTGTTATTGGAGCTTTGTTGTTTATTAATTTAACAGGAGGGTTTACTGGAAAAACAGAAATTATCTTTGAAGGTTTAACTATGCTTTTTGGAGCATTTCTTCTAACTACAATGATATTCTGGATGATGAGACAAAAGCACATAGCAATTGAGTTAGAAAAGAAAGTAGGAGAACAAATAAGCGGAGCTAGTAAATTTGGATTATTTCTCTTAGTTTTTGTATCAGTTTTTAGAGAAGGTATAGAAACAGTTATTTTTCTTGGAGCTGCAAGTTTTGTTTCAGCAAATAATAATTTAACAGGAGCATTAATTGGGATTGTAGCAGCTATATTTTTAGGTTATATTATATTTGTTGGTTCAATAAAAATTAATTTAAAAAAGTTTTTTAATATTACTAGCATTTTATTAATCCTTTTTGCTGCTGGATTAGTGGCACATGGTATTCATGAACTACAAGAAGCAAGTATTATCTCACCGATAATAGAACATCTTTGGGATATTAATCCTCCAATTAATTCTGATGGTAGTTATCCCATTTTACATGAAAAAGGATATTTAGGAAGTATTTTAGTAAGTTTGTTTGGTTATAATGGAAATCCCTCATTGACTGAATTAATAGGGTATATTATTTATCTTATATTTGTTTTTATCCTATGGAAGAATATAGAAAAGACTCATAAAAAGTAAGATAAAATGCCAAAAATATCTATTGTAAAAGGAGAGAACAGAAAGGAAAATATAAAAAATTCTATTTCTTTTATAGAGAAAGATATAATAAACGCTATAAAAACAAAAAAGTCAGAAAAACTTTTTATCAAAATAAATGCAATAGACACTAATTTTCCTTTAGCATGCACGAATATAGATGCCTTAGAAGTTGTTCTTGATGTTTTTTATAAAAGATTTAATAAGTTTAATGAAATCATAGTAGGAGATAATACTTTTATTTTTTCAAAATATGATGGGGGATATTATAAAAATATTTTAAAGAAATTTCCAAAAGTAAAACTTTCTGATTTAACTGAATTTGAATCAGAAAATATAGAATTTAAAAAATTAGACGGAAATGCATTTGGAAAAGTGTCTTTACTTCCAAAAAAAGCTTTTTCTATTTCTTTGGCAGTTCCAAAAACCCATGATACTTTTGTATATACGGGATGTTTGAAAAATATGTTCGGGTGTGTTATAAAAAACAGATCAAGTTTGCACGCAATGAATTTTTATGATTGGATGTTTTTTAATAAATCTGCAAAAGGTAATCAATTGAAATGGCAGAACTTAATTGAGGTAATTAAAAGAACAAAACCAGATTTATGTATTTTAGATGGTTATGAAGCCATGGAAGGAAATGGTCCTATATTTGGAACAAAAGTTCATTTAGGCTTGGCTATGTGCAGTTTAGATGGTTTATTATTAGATAAAATTGCTACAAAAATCTGCGGATTGAATAATGTTCCTTATTTATCGCTGCTTGATAAAAATCAAGAAGATATAGAGGAAAACATAGAAATAGTAAAAGAAGGTTTTGAGAGTATTAATGAAATATCTAAAAAATTTAAGCCCCATTATAATTATAAATATCAAATAACTACAAAAACAAAATCTATTCCTCTTCTTGATATAAAACTTTTATTTTCATTATTAAAAAGATCTTATAGATTAAAAGACAAATTGTTAAACAGGAAATAAGTATAACTTAAATGATAATCTAAACTCGTCTTAAAATATTTGGATTATATTTTGAAGTAATAATACTTTTAAAACAATAATCTTTAAACATCAGAATTCCACTCGTGGAATTCTGTATGCTTCAGAAATCAAAGATTTCTGATAATGCTCAAAAATTTACATTTTTGACATGTTCAAGAACCACTTTGAGAGTGGCATTTTCATGTCACCAGCCCTTGACTGGTGGTTCTTGATTCTCGATGAATATAGACAGGAATTATAAATCAGATACTTGAATTTTATTATAATCTATTATATATTATAACATTCAGAAGCATAATTTTCCAATCCTTTTACAAATGCTTCAAGATTTTTATCCTCTATATTTTTAGATCTATTTTTAAATTGTTTAGCCATATCTAAATATAATGCCTCTTTACTCAATTTGTCCTGATTTGAACTTAAAACAACAAGCCTGTTTTTCCATGCCTTATCAAAACCATCTTGATTTTCACTTCCATCTCCAAGATAAAGAATCCATGCTCTGCCTTGAAATTCAGGATAATCTCCAGGATAATCTTTAGTATCTAAATTAAGTTTATTTTTTTCAAACTCCCTAATTCTAACTGGAAGAGATTCATCCTCTATTCCTGTTTCTTTTTTTATTTCTTTAATAACATTCCAAATTAATTCATCAAAATCATAATAATTTACCATATTTTTTTTAATATAGCCTGTTTAAAAGTATTATTATAAAATAAGATATCAGAGAATTTTGATTTTATAATCACAACAGCTCTTCTAAGGCATGTTTTATTTCAGGAGTTTTAAGTTTTTTTAATGCATTTGATTCTATTCGACGAATTTGTTCTCTACTTAAATTTTCTCTTATTCCAATTTCTTGAAGTGTTTTAAATTCATCGCCATCCACTCCAAATCTACTTTTAACAACTCTTCTTTCTTTTTCATGGAGTTTGGATACCATACCAAGAATAACTTTATCCCTCTCCTTTAAAGAATACTCTTCTCTTGGATTTAGAGAACTACACTTTATATGGTCAAAAATTAAATAATCTCCAAACTGATTTAATGAATCATGAATCGGATCTATAAATTGTGATAAATCTTCTAATTCCTTTAATTCTTGATTGTTTAACCCCATAGATTTTGTAATTTCATCTCTAGTCGGCTCTCTTTGAAGGGATGATTTTAGTAATCCTCTTGTATAATTCATTTTTATAATTAATAGTTCTTTTTCAATAGGAATACCAATCATTTGACTATTATCCTCTAATGCATCAAAAATACTTCTTCTAATAATTTTTGATGCATATGTTGAAAATTTATAGCCCTTTCTATGGTCAAACCCTTCTGCAGCTCTTTGTAACCCAAAAAATCCATATTGGAAACGATCCATAAACTCCATATGAACATCATGAAATGAATTAGCTATGATAGCAAGCAGTCTAGTGTTATGTAAAGTAAGTTCATTAATTGATTCTCTATTCTCAGAGTAGAATTTTTCTATTCTTTTTGCTCTTTCAACTGAAGAAGTGTTCCTATCTTGGGTTCTTTCCTCTATATTGGGATGATTTCCATTAAAAAATGAAGAAGGATGATTAGAGATAAATGAATAATCTTCTGCAATAGATTTTACAACTCGATGGATATCACTTAAAGGATACATTTCAAATAAATATTCTACTTTAGTTTTTCCATTTTCTTGAATAATTTTATCTCCTTCATTAGAATCAGTTTTGTTTCTCCTTTGTCTTAAATATTCTCTATATCTTAAATATTTCTCATAATATTTAAATCCCCTTTCTTGAGCAATTTCATCAACAATTCTTACACTAGAATCAAAAATTCTTTTTCCTATTTGTTGCTCTCCTTTAGGCGAAAGAACTTTATGTTTTCTAATATTATCTAAATAGAATCTATCTATATCCATGATGATAGTCTTCAAAAAAGGGTTATTTATAAATATGTGTGATACAATAATTTAATAAACCTAAAGTTTTATTACTTTTAGCCAATAAATTTTACCTTTTTTTAAAACATGACTCAAATACAAAACCCTATACAAATATATCAAGCTAAAGAGAGAAAAAGTGAAGATATCACAAAGATACTCCATCCACTTGTTAAAGAGTGGTTTTTTTCAAAGTTCAAGGAATTTTCTCCAACCCAGAAATATGGAGTTTTAAGTATTTGGGAAAGGAGAAACATTTTAATTTCAGCACCAACAGGTGGAACAAAAACATTAACTGCTTTCTTGTCAATTTTAAATTATTTAGTTATGTTAGCTGAAAAAAATGAATTAGAAGATAAAATTTATGCAGTTTATACTTCTCCATTAAAAGCATTAAGTAATGATATTCATAAAAACCTTATAGAACCTCTTGAAGAAATAAACGAACTTGCAAAAACCAAGAACATCAAACTTCAGAAGATTCGTGTTGCATTAAGAACAGGTGATACAACAGTAGCAGAAAGAGCTAAAATGGCTAAAAATTCTCCCCATATTTTTATTACAACTCCAGAATCTCTTGCTATTGTTTTAACTTCTCAGAAATTTGTTGAAAAATTAAAAGCTGTAGAATTCTGTGTTGTTGATGAAATTCATTCATTGGAAAATAAGCGTGGAACATATTTAAGTTTAACATTAGAAAGATTAAATGAAATCTCAAAAATCTGGCCAGTTAAAATTGGTTTATCAGCTACTATTGAACCATTAGATGAAGTTGCAAAATATCTTGTTGGTTTTGGAACAAAAGACGAACCCAGAGATGTTTCAGTTGCAAAAGTCAAATTAGATAAAAAAATAGACATAAAAGTTTTATCACCTGTAAAAGATTTGATTGAAGACACACATGCACAGCATGAAATGTACAATTTAATAGATTCATTAATTCAGGAGCATAAGACAACCCTGATTTTTACAAATACACGTTCTGCAACAGAAAGAGTTGTCAGTTATTTAAAAGAAAAATTTCCTACAGCATATGGTGATGATAATATAGCTGCTCATCATTCTTCTTTAAGTAAAAGCCATAGATTTGATATTGAAGACCGTTTACGTCAGGGAAAATTAAAAGTAGTTGTTTGTTCAACATCATTGGAGTTAGGAATTGATATAGGTTATCTTGATTTGGTTATAATGTTAGGTTCTCCAAAATCTTCAGCAAGAGCACTTCAAAGAATAGGAAGAGCAGGACATAAATTGCATGAAACAGCAAAAGGAAGATTTATTGTTTTAGACAGAGATGATTTAGTTGAATGCTCTGTAATTCAGAAAGAAATGATTGAAGGCAAGATAAACAGAATTCATATTCCTAAGAATTGTCTGGATGTTTTATCCCAGCAGATTTTTGGCATGGCTATTTACAAAATATGGGATGTAGACGAATTATTTAATCTAATAAGAAGAAGTTACTGCTATCAGGAATTATCCAAATCAGATTTTTTAGATGTTATTTCTTATCTTTCAGGTGAATATGCCTTGGAAAAGAATTATGTTTTTGCAAAAATCTGGTATGATCCAATTACAAAACAAGTTGGAAAAAAAGGCAAAATGGCAAGAGTTCTTTATATGACTAATATTGGTACAATTCCAGAAGAATCTTTTGTAAATGTTAAAATAGCTCCTTCTGGAGAATCAATAGGAGCTATAGATGAAGGATTTCTTGAAAGAATGAAAAAAGGAGATGTTTTTGTTTTAGGAGGAAGAAAATACATTTACATGTACACCAAAGGAATGAATCTTTATGTAAAAAATACAATCAGCCGTTCTCCAACTATTCCTTCTTGGTTTAGTGAAATGCTTCCATTAAGTTTTGATTCTGCTTTAGAAATACAAAGATTTAGAACTCTTCTAAGAGAAAAGTTTGAGAAAAAATTAAATAAAAACGAAATGCTGGAGTTTATTAGAAAATACCTTTACTTAGAAGAAAAATCTCCAACAGATGAAGCAATTTATAATTATTTTAATGAACAGAATCATTTTTTTGGAATCCCAACACCTAAAGAACTTCTTATAGAAAGGTTTTATGATGAATCTTTAGATAAAAATTATCTTTTGTTTCATAGTATGTATGGTAGAAGAGTAAATGATGTTCTTAGCAGAGCAATTTCATATCTTATGGCTAGTGGTTCAAAAAAAGATGTTGAAATGGGAATCAATGACAATGGTTTTTACCTATCAAGTGATAAAATGAACTTGGAGAAAGCATTTAATTTTTTAAATGAAAAGAATCTTGAAGATATATTAAAAGAAGCAATTGAAAAAACAGATATTTTAACAAGAAGATTCAGGCATTGCGCAACCCGTTCTCTTATGATTCTTCGTTCTTATAAAGGAAAAAGCAAAACAGTTGGAAAACAGCAGATGAAATCACATTTTTTAATCTCAGCTGTAAAAAAGATTACATCAGAATTTCCAATTTTAAGAGAAGCAAGAAGAGAAATACTTGAAGATTTAATGGATATTGAAAATGCCAAGTTAGTAATAAAACAATGGAAGCAAAATAACATTAAGCTGAAAATCAGGGATGTTTCAGCTCCTTCACCATTTGCATTAAACTTAATACTTCAAGGTCATTCTGACCTAATCCGCATTGAAGACAAACAGG
>Ga0209542_10007301_pt1 | contig 21105 bp, 15 predicted proteins | sample RifCSPhighO2_01_FD_184028 | JGI IMG/M metagenome (GOLD analysis project Ga0209542, IMG submission 184028) | Soil microbial communities from Rifle, Colorado - Rifle CSP2_plank highO2_0.1 (SPAdes) (version 2) | ecosystem: Environmental > Terrestrial > Deep subsurface > Rock core/Sediment ... | reverse complement strand
CCGGCCGGCCGGGCGATCTTTACATTAAGGTGCATATCAAGCCGCATCCTGTTTTTTCGCGGGAAGGCCGCAATCTTTCAATGAATATGGATATTCCGTTTTCCGAAGCGATTTTGGGCGCGGAAAAGACGGTTAATACTTTGGATGGAGCGATAAAAATTAAAATTCCCGCCGGCTTGGACAGCGGCGAAATGCTCAAAGTGCGCGGCAAAGGCATTCCTTTTGAGAGAGGTAGAGGCGATTTAATAATCAATTTGCGGGTTAAAACTCCCAAGCGGCTTTCCGCCAAAGCTAAAAAACTCATAGAAGAACTTAAAGAAGAGGGGATTTGATATACTCATTTTTATTTGTTATTATGCGAAGAAAATAAATCACTTTATTTTCTTCCGAAGGTGAAGAAAATTTATCCGCCCATAGCTCAGTTGGCAGAGCAGCTCCCTTTTAAGGAGAAGGTCCCAGGTTCGAGACCTGGTGGGCGGAAGAAGCATTGTTTTTTGATAATTTAATAATTTTAGAGGTGAATTATGCTGTATTATGTCGCGTGGTTTTTGTTGAAGCCTTTTTTTTGGCTATTTTGCCGGATTCGCGGGAAAGAAAACATCCCGCGGAATTTAGACCGAGGATTGATTGTGGTGGCAAACCATATTTCATGTTTTGATCCTTTGGTTATCGGCGCGATGATGCCTTTTAAAAATCCCGTAAATTTTATGGCCAAATCCGAATTTTGGAACATTCCTTTGATGGCGGCTTTTATGAAAAATGTTTTTGCCATTCCCGTTGAAAGGAAAATAGCAAGATCAAAAATAAACATAACCGCCGTTAAAAAAACCATTAAAATCCTTAAAAATAAGGGGATTGTGGGAATTTTTATAGAAGGCGGAATTGGCCAAGATCAAAGAATAAGAAAAACTCCCGTTTTTCTCGCAAAAAAAGTTTTGGTTTATTTCCTGCCGGTTTGCATAGAATGGCGGAAATTTTTATTGCGGATTACAGTCGGTAAAATGCTGGCGCTTGACGGATTTTTGGAAAACGATGAGCAGAAAATTGCCGATATGATTTATAAAAAAATTAATGATTTAAAAGTGAAATAAGAGAATTTCAAAAGGGGGTGATTGGATGATGATTCTTCAATGGGTAAAAAAACAAATGTGGTTTTTTGGGCGTTTTTCTTTCTATTTGGGAATTCTGGCAATCTGGCCGATTATCCTGACTATTCTGATTTTAATGAAAAAATTCGGCAAGCCGGTTTTCGGATATATTTTTATCGTTTATCCCGGTTCATTGGATCAAGTCAGAGGTTATATGCCGATTTGGTTTCGGCATGTGATTCCGATAATTTCTCCTATTGGCGTTATTTCCAAAGGGAAAAATAAAATTTCGGGGATTGTTTTGACCATTCCGTGGCTGATTGAAGAAATAGAAGAACAAAATCGCCTTAACCGAATTATTGATAAAACATTATCAACGGCAGAAAAGATCGGCGCCCGCGCAATCGCGCTGGCCGGCCGGATGCCTTCGGTAATCGCGTTGAACAATACGAGAAACCGCCTGAAAAATCCGTTCGTCTTCGGCGAAAAAGGCGCCGTTTATACGATTTTACGTTCAGTGATTGGTTCGGCAAACGCCGCTGGAATTGATTTAAAATCAGCCGTAATCGGCATTATCGGATTCGGTTTTATCGGTTCTCGCCTCGCGGATTCTCTTTATCAGGAGGCGGGCGTGAAAAAGATAATCGCGGTTGATCCGAGAATCCGAAAAGAACGGAAAAACGGTGTTATTTTAACCCGCGATCCGGCTTTTCTTTCGGATTGCGACATTATTATCGCGCTTACGGCTCGCGGGGAACAGATTGAAACTGTCGTTGATTATTTTAAAAAAGGCGTTTTGGTGATTGACGATACGCATCCTCAAATACCGCAAAGGCTTATCCGGCGCATTAAGGAACTGAAGCGGGGAACGGTTGTTAAAGCCGCGTTAGGGCTTGACGGCGTTTCATTTATTCCGCGCCTCCCCAAGTGGCAGCGCGACTGGATTCCAGGCTGTTGCGTTGAAGCAATAACCGCTTCGGTTTGCGGATTCGCGGCCGACCAAAAAAAATTTAATCAAGCCGCCGCGAGAATTAATTTTCAGCCTCTGATTATAGATAATATGGATGACCTGTGATGTTTAAATATAAAAATATCACAGGTCTTTTTTTATTTTATTGTGTGAGATTGAGAAATGCGGTAAAATTAAGCAAATAAAGAAAAAATATGCAATTTGTTTTAGACGGCATTAATACGTCAATTTTAATTGTCGCGAGCATAAATATTCTTCTGGGAATTTTAATTTACGCGAACAACCGTAAAGCGGTTATAAACCGTATTTATATTATAAATATTATTGCGATTATTGCCTGGATTTTGGGAATGTTTTTATACCGTTCAGCAGTTGATTCGTTAATTTTTTGGGCGATCGTACTTTATATTCCGCCGACATTTATCGCCGGCACATTTTTATATTTTACTTATTTTTTTCCGTTGCGCGACGTTTCTTTTTTGCGCCTGAAAACAGCCTTGATTTTTATTTTGAATATTATTTTGGCAACATTGGTCGTTTTTCCTGGCGCGGTTATTGAATCGGTTTTTATCCGTCCCGGCATGGAAAAATCTATCGTTTTCGGGCCGTGGTATTGGCTATACGCCGTTTATATTATTTCTTTTTTTACATTCGGCCTTTCGCGGCTTTTTATCAAAATGTTCCGTTCCCGCAACACCTTTGAACGCCGGCAGATTCTGTATCTTTTGATCGGATATTTTATTGCGGCGAATCCGGCGATGGCGACCAATCTGGTTTTGCCGTTATTCGGATATTTTGAATTAAACTGGTTGGGACAAATTTTTACCATTTTTATGGTAATGTCCGTCACATACGCAATTGTAAAACTTCGGCTGTTTAACTTGAAAGTTATCATGACCGAATTGCTGGTGTTTATTATTTGGGTCGCGATATTTGTTGAAGTTTTACTTGCGGAAACCATAAAAAAAGGAATATTAAAAGGAGGACTTTTTGTTTTTACGGTTATTTTCGGCGTTTTAATAATTAAAAGCGTGCTTAACGAAGTCAGGAGAAAAGAAGAAATGGAAAAAATATCCGGCCAATTGGCGGCGGCTAACGCGCGGCTTAAAGAATTGGATAAGCTGAAAAGCGATTTTGTTTCCATTGCTTCACATCAACTGCGTTCTCCGCTGACCGTCATAAAAGGCTACGGTTCAATGATTTTAGAAGGTTCTTTCGGCGAAATAAGCGGCGCCGTGAAAAACGTCGTAGAAAAAATTTTTCAGTCGTCGGAACGGCTGATTGATTTTGTAAACGATTTATTGGATGTTTCGCGCATTGAACGGGGCAAGATGCAGTATAATTTTGAGAAGACGGATATTTTTGGAATTGTTTCTTCGGTGGTTGAAGAATTTCAGCTGACGGCGAAGAAAAAGGGATTAATTTTAGAGTTTAAAAAAGAAACCGCAGAAATTCCGCCGTTTAAACTTAAATTGGATGCCAATAAAATTAGGCAGATAATTTTAAATTTTATAGATAACGCCATAAAATACACTCCTCAAGGCGGCATAATCGTGAATATCTTAAAAACAGGAAAGAGGGTTGAAATAAAAGTAAAAGACACCGGCATTGGCGTTGATAAGAAAGATCAAAAAAAGATTTTTGAACAGTTTATGAGGATTGGCGGGGCAAATGCAGTCGGCGGAATCGGCGCGGGCCTCGGATTATATGTGGCGCGCAAGATTGCTTTGGCTCATAACGGCGAAGTGGCCGTTGAAAGCGAAGGAAAAGGGCGCGGTTCAACTTTTATTTTAAGATTGCCGTTATAATTATAAAATAATGCTAAGATAATATTTATGCTTCAACGGACATTAATTAAAGACGCGATCAATAAAATAAATGAGAACATTTTGCTTAAAGGATGGGTGGATGTCCGGCGCGACCACGGCAAGCTTATTTTTCTGGATTTGCGCGATCGTTCCGGCGTTATTCAGATGGTGATTACTCCGGAAGCCAATCAAGCTTATAAAATCGCGGAAACCGTGAGGCCGGAATGGGTGATAGAAGCGGCTGGTTTGGTCAGCGAGCGGCCGGAAAAAATGAAAAATCCAGATTTAAAAACCGGCGGAATAGAAATCAAAGCGGCGGAACTGAAAATTTTATCGTCGGCGGAAACGACGCCAATTGATGTTTCCGGAAAGGGAGACGAGATAAGCGAAGAAGCGCGGCTTAAATACCGTTATTTGGATTTAAGGCGGCCGCGGCTTCAGAAAAATTTAAGGAATCGCCATAAGGTTGCTAAATTTATCCGCGATTTTTTAACGGAAAGAGATTTTCTGGAAATAGAAACGCCGATTTTAACCAAATCCACGCCGGAAGGAGCGCGGGATTATGTGGCGCCTTCGCGGCTCCACCCCGGAAAATTTTACGCTTTGCCGCAATCTCCCCAGCAATACAAACAGCTGCTGATGGTTTCCGGTTTTGAACGGTATTTTCAGATCGCCCGCTGTTTTCGCGATGAAGACACGCGCGGCGACCGCCAGCCGGAATTTACCCAGGTGGACATAGAAATGAGTTTTATGAGTCAGGAAGACATTTTGAATTTGATTGAAGAAATGTTTTGTAAAATGATCGCTGAACTTTATTCTGATAAAAAAATCACGCGAACGCCTTGGCCGCGCTTGGATTATGAAGAAACTATGGAAAAATACGGTTCGGACCGGCCGGATTTAAGAAAAAATAAAAATGATTCCGATGAGCTGGCTTTTGTCTGGATAATAAATTTTCCTCTTTTTGAAAAAGAAAAAAAAGACGGTCGTTGGGCGCCCGGCCATCATATGTTTACCGCTCCGAAAAATGAAGATTTGCCGAAATTAAAAACAGCGCCCGGCCAAGTCCGTTCTTATCAGCACGATTTAGTTTTAAACGGCTGTGAAATCGGCGGCGGAAGCATTCGGATTCACGACTCGGAAGTTCAGAAAAAAATTTTTGATTTAATCGGTTTTTCAAAAAAAGACGCGGCATATTTTGAACACATTTTGACGGCCTTTAAATACGGCGCGCCGCCGCACGGCGGCATCGCGCCGGGCTTGGATCGGCTTTTGATGATTTTGGAAAATGAGCCGAATATAAGGGAAGTCATCGCTTTTCCGAAAACCGGCGACGGCCGCGATCTGATGATGGACGCGCCGAGCGAAATCAGCAAAGAACAGCTGGTAGAGCTTCATTTAAAATTTGTTAAAAACAAAAAGAAGCGTTAACCGGCATAATAATCTTATTTTATTTTTATTATTTTACATCGATCGGTGTTTTTTGATAGTATAGATATTATGTCAAAACATAAGCCAATTCATTTTGAAAATCTGCCATTAAGCACAAAACTAAAAGAGCGGCTAAAAAATTTTGTGTCTGAACACCCAAACACTACTTCTATTACCAAGGTAGTGTTAGTTTTAGCTGCGTTAGGGGGAATTTTAACTATCGGTGTGATGGCGCCGGGTTTATTGAAAGTATTGGGAAAATTTAAAGCAAATAAAAATCGCTCAAAAAGAGAAAAATATAACAAATTATGGAGAAGTTTCAACCGTTTAAAAAAAGAACGCCAGTTTGTATGCATTGGAGAGAAAGATGGCGAATTATTATATAAATTTACAAAAAATGGCGAGATAAAGTTTCGTAAATTTATTCTTGATACTTTGAAAATTATTCCGCCGCGCAAATGGGACGGTGATTGGCGGATTATTATTTTTGATATCCCAGAAAAATATCGCCATGCTCGTTGGGCTTTAAGAAAGAAACTAATGGATTTAGGATGTTATCAGATTCAAAAAAGTGTTTGGACACATCCTTTCCCTTGTGACGAAGAAATAGAATTTTTAAAAGATTTTTTTGAAATTAAACCGTATGTGTATATTTTACTGACAAAAAATATGCCGCACGGCAGAGCGTTATATCACTTCCGCGAGATTTTAAAAACAGCGATTTAATATTTTAATCTTTTGATTAATGGTTTTTGAGTATTTTTATCATTCTATTAAAAATTACCGATCGGCATTTTTTGATAGAATAGGCGTTAAGAACGAAAAATGAAAGAAAATCAATTAAAGAATTAGAAATCAAGCTTAAACTTTTAAAAGAATTCAGAATTTTAACAAAAAATTTTTAAAATTCCGCCAGAAAGAAAAAAATTAAGTAGCTTTTTCTACGCGTTCAACATACTCGCTGTTTTCGGTATTTACGCGGATGACGTCGTTTTCTCCAATAAAAAGAGGGACATTTATTTCCAGATCATTTTCCAAAATAACCGTTTTTGACCCGCCTTGGGCGGTGTCGCCTTTGACGGCCGGCGGCGCTTCTTTGACGCGATAGTCAATTTTTACCGGCAGTTTTATGTTAATAATTTTGCCGTTAAATTCATAAGCGTCGATAATCAGGTCTTTTTTAAAAAATTTTGCGTTTTCACCGATGATTTCCAAGGGCAGAGAAAATCTTTTCTTGGGATTTTTGGGAGGGCAAAACCAGAATTCGTTTCGGTTGGTATAAATGAACATTACTTCTTTTTTTTCAATTTCCGCTTCTTTAAAATTTTCACCGGGATGAAAAGTGCGCGAAGCCACTTTCCCCGAAATCAGGTTTCTTATTTTAGCCTGAACCACCGGTTTTCTTTGCTGCATCCGCATAAAACTATATTCCAGTATTTCGTAGGGTTGGCCGTCCGCGACGAACAAAGTTCCTTTTTTCAGTTCAGTCATTGATAACATAACGTGGTTATTTTATTATAAAATAATATGAAATACAAGCTGGCCGTGGGGCTTGAAATACACGTTGAATTAAAAACGCAGACAAAAATGTTCTGCGCGTGTTTGAATGATCTTGGCGAGCGCCACCCTAACGTCAATATTTGTCCGATTTGCATGGGGCATCCGGGAACTTTGCCGACAATTAATAAACAAGCGGTGGAGAGTGTTTTGCGCGTTGGTTTGGCGCTTGGCGGGAAAATTCCGGATTATTCTCGTTTTGACCGCAAAAATTATTTTTATCCCGACTTGCCTAAAGGTTATCAGATATCGCAGTATAAATATCCGCTGGTAAACGGCGGCACGCTTGCTTTACCCGGCTCGGGCAGAAAAATCGGGATTACGCGCGTTCATTTAGAGGAAGACACGGGCCGGCTTTTGCATGACAACGCCGATTCTTTGGTTGATTTTAACCGGGCCGGCATTCCTTTGATGGAATTGGTGACCGAGCCGGATATTTTTTCAGCCGCTGAAGCGAGCGCTTTTGCCGAAGAATTTCAGCTTTTTTTGCGTTATTTGGGAGTTTCCGACGCGGATATGGAAAAAGGCCAGATGAGAATAGAGGCGAACATTTCGCTTGGCGATTCAACCGCCAAGTTAGGCGTTAAAGTGGAAATTAAAAACCTTAATTCTTTTCGGACAGTGGAACGGGCCATTGGGTATGAGAAGGAAAGGCAGGAAAAAATTTTAAAAAGCGGCGGTAAAATAGAACAAGAGACCCGCGGTTGGGATGACTCAAAACAAAAAACATTTCATCAGAGAAAAAAAGAAGAAGCTCATGATTATCGTTATTTTCCCGAGCCGGATTTGCCGCCTTTAAATTTAACCAAAAAAGAAGATTTTGATCTGGAAGCGTTGAAAAATTCTCTGTCGGAGCTTCCCTGGAAAAAAAGAGAGCGATTGGCAAAGGAGTACAATCTTAAAGGAAATGTTCTTTTAATGGCTGTTCGCGAAAACGGTCTGGCAAATTTTTTGGAAAAATCCGTGTCAGAACTTTTAGAATGGGCGAAAGATCGCGCTTTAACGGAAAAAGATTTGATTAAATTAGCGGTGAACTACATTACTTCCGATTTACAAGCGTTAATCAAGGAAAAAGAAGGATCATTCTCGGAGCTTCTCATTACTCCGGAAAATTTTGCGGAATTAATGAAAATGATCGCAAAAAATGAAATTTCTTCCCGCGCGGCGAAAGACGTTCTTTTAAAAATGTTTTTGAGCGGCGGCGATCCTTCGGAAATCGTGGAAAGCGGAGATTTAAGGCAAATTAGCGATGAATCTCAGTTGAAAAACATAATAGAATCAGTAATAAAAGATAATTCCGGCCCCGCGGCGGAATACGGCAAAGGCAAAGAAACAGCGCTTCAATTTTTAGTGGGACAAGTCATGAAAAAAACCGGCGGCAGTGCTGATCCCCGATTGGCGGCTAAAATGCTGCGGGAACGCCTTTTAATATCCAGGGGCTGATTTCAACAATTTTTACTTCGCTAAAATCGCCGATTTTCACTTTCGCGCCAAAACCTATAATTTCCACTGTTTTGTTTTGCGGGCTTTTGCCGAAAAAACGGCCGTTTTTTTCTTCATCAACCAGAATTCGTAAAGTTTTGCCGAGCAGTTTTTCGCTGTTTTTTACCGCGGTTTTTTCCAAAATTTCGGTAAGTTTTTTCCGGCGTCTTTCTTTTTCCTGATGAGTAATATTATCTTTAAAAGCAAGAGCGGAAGCGGTATTCGGCCGGGGAGAATATTCGGCGATAAAAGCCATATCAAATTTAAGTTCACGGTAAAGTTTCAGGGTATTGGAAAATTCTTTTTTTGTTTCGCCGCAAAAACCCACGATGGTATCGGTGGAAATGGCGATTTTCGGAATGCGGCGGCGGATTTTTTTGACCAGTTTTATAAAATGTTTTTTGGTATATTGCCGGTTCATTCGTTTTAACACTTTGTCATCGCCGGATTGGACCGGTAAGTTTAGATACTTGGGAAATTTTTCGCATTTTGCCATAGCTTTAATAAGATCATCGGAAAAATCTTTGGGATGGGCGGAAGTAAAACGAATCCAGAAATTTCCCGGAATTTTATTGACCGCGCGAAGAAGATTGGCGAATGTTACACAGCCTTTTTTTATTTTTGGTTTTTTGCCTGATTTGGTTTTGCCTTCCCAGGCTGTTTTTTCAACCAAACCGTATGAATTAACGTTTTGGCCCAAAAGCCAGATTTCTTTCGCGCCGTTTTTAACGGATTTTTCCGTTTCCGCCAGAATTTCTTTGGTTGGCCGAGAATATTCGCGGCCGCGGGCGAATGGCACGACGCAATAAGCGCAAAAATTATTACAGCCGTAAGAAACCGGAATTAAAGCGCGGAAGGAAGAATCCGTTTTCGGCGGAATGCTTAGATATTCTTCGGCAATTATTTTCAGCGGCGAGCCGATTTTTTCGGGCAAAGAAGCAATGTCTTTTATGGGAAGAAAATAATCTATGTAAGGAAGCCGTTTTTTCAGAATATCTTTCCGGTAGTGCGTCATACAGCCGGTCAGAATTGTTTTGAGGCAAGGATTTTTTTCTTTGATTTTTTTCAGGATTTTATTCCGGCCGAAAACGCGGTTTTCCGCCGATTCGCGCACCGAGCAAGTATTATAAACAATCAAATCCGCGCCATTTTCTTTGGCAATGTTTTGATAGCCGCATGATTCCAAAATCCAGCGGATTCGATTTGAATCCGCTAAATTGCTCTGGCAGCCGAAAGTTTTGAGATAATATGTTTTTTGTCCGGCCATAAACCTGTGGCCGTATTTTAGCTCTTTTTTAAGATTTGTTCCAGCGTTTGGCCTACAAATTTTTGAAGTTTTATCGTTCCTTGTTTTTTAGTATCCCGTTCGCGGACGGCGACTAATTCCAATTTTTCTTCTTTTTCGCCGACAATCAGAATATAAGGGATTTTTAAAAGTTCAGCTTTGCGGATCCGCTTGCCTAATGTTTCGCCGGTTGCTGTCAATTCCGCCCGAATATTATTTTTCTTTAATTCGGCTAAAACTTTTTCGCCGTATTTTTCAGATTTTTCGCTTATAGGAATGACGGTTGTTTGAATTGGCGAAAGCCAAAGAGGCAAAGCGCCGGCGTATTTCTCTATTAAAAAGGCGATGGTTCTTTCAATGGCTCCGACCGAAGAGCGATGAATGACGACCGGCTGTTTTTCTTTTCCATCCTCGTCAATATAGCGGAGTTTAAAGCGCGTTGGCAGGCAAAAATCATATTGAACGGTAAAAGCGGTGTTTTCTTTGCCTAAAACATTTTTCATCTGGATGTCAATTTTAGGGCCGTAAAAAGCGGCTTCTCCTTTTGCTTCAATAAAATCTTCTTGGCGTTTTTTCAGAACCGAGCGCAGAGTTTTTTCTCCTATTGCCCAAGCTTTATCGTTTTTAAAATATTTTTCAGCGTTTTTTCTGTCGCCCAACGAAAGTCGGTAAATATAATCTTTGCCTTTTTTAAAACCCAAGACGCCGTTGGCGTATTCTATCAGATCTAAAACTTCATTGATTACGCCTTCCACTTGTTTTTCGGTGGAAAAAATATGGGAATCAGCCAGACAAAAGCTTCGGATTCTGATCAAACCGGCCAGTTCGCCGGATTTTTCATAACGGTAGAGTTTGGCCAGTTCGGCGATTTTAAGCGGCAGTTCTTTATAGCTTCTGATTTTATCCTGATAAAGCGTGAAATGATGAGGACAGCTCATTGGCCGCAAAATCAATTTTTCTCCGTCTATTTCCATAGCCGGATACATACTGTCTTTATAGTAAGGGTAATGGCCGGAAACTTCGTAAAGCCGGACATTGGCGATGTCGGAGGTGATCACGTGCCGGTAACCGCGTTTTATTTCCTCGTCAACGATGAATTTTTCCATTTCGCGACGGATAATCGCGCCTTTTTCGGTCCAAAGAGGCAAACCTTTTCCGACCAAATCGCTGAAAACAAATAAATCAAGTTCCTTGCCCAGTTTTCGATGGTCTCTTTTTTCCGCTTCGGCCAAAAGATTAAGATAATCCTGAAGATCTTTTTTTGTTTCAAAAGCCGCGCCGTAAATTCTTTGGAGCATTGGATTTTTTTCATTGCCTTTCCAATAAGCGCCGGCGATTTTTGTCAGTTTAAAAGCGTCGGGGTTGATTTCTTTTGTTGATTTTACGTGCGGCCCGGCGCAGAGATCGATGAAATTCCCAGATTTATAAATTAAAATTTTTTCGCCGGATTTTTTTAATTCATCAATGAGTTCAAGTTTGAAAGGTTGGCCAACGAATATTTTTTTCGCTTTTTTCGCGCTGATTTCTCGGCGTTCAAATTTAACGCCTTTTTTTATCAATTCGCGCATTTCTTTTTCCAGTTTTGGCAGGCAGTCCTGGGAAGGGGAATGGCCGATCTTTGAAAAATCAAAATCATAATAAAATCCGTTCTCAATCGCCGGGCCGATGCCGAATTTTATGTCGGGATGTTTTTCCCGGACGGCCATAGCCAAAAGATGCGCCAGCGAATGCCTTTTAATTTCAATATTTTTGTTTTTTAAATCCATAATTTTTAAATTTTTCCGCCGGAAGCGGATCAGCCGAAGGCTGAAAGAAGTTCGGCTTGATCGCAAATAATGCTTGGCAAACCGTTGCGCCAAGAGACTTTTCCTTTGATTTTAACGCCGTTTTCATCTTGAAGCAAATGGCCGAAAGATTCCAGCGCAGTCGGGAAAACTACCACTTCAATGGCGTCTTTTCCGTCCATTAAGTTTAAAAACATCATCGGCTGACCTTTTTTGGTCAGAATTTTTTTGGTTTTTTCCACCAAGCCAAGAGCGAGAACCGGCATATTATTTTTCATTGTTTTGATCGCGGAAATATCCATTTTATGCTTTTTAAGCTGATCGGCGAATTTTTCAACGGGGTGTCCGGAAACATACAAGCCAAGCAATTCTTTTTCCCAGCGCAATTTTTGTTCCAAAGAAGCGGGTTTTGCCGGTTTAAGTTTTAAAGAAGGAAGTGAAGAAAAATCCGCCATTAGAGAAAAAAGAGAGGATTGATTGGCGGCGTTTTCGGTCCGCGACTCTTTATGATAGCTTAAAATAGTTTCTATGTTTTCCAGCATTTTATTTCTTTCATCCAATTCGTCCAACGCTCCGGATTTAATCAGCGCTTCAATTGATTTTTTGTTTAAATCTTTGGAGGTAATCCGCTCCAGCAGATCAATCAGCGATTTAAAGAAACCGTTTTGATCGCGTTCGGCGATAATATCCGAAATGATGTTAGAGCCGACATTTTTGACGGCGCCAAGGCCAAAACGGATATTCTCATCGGCAACGGTAAAAATTCCGCGCGATTCGTTGATGTCCGGCGGCAGCACTTTAATATCCATTATTTTGGCGTCCGCCACCAAAAAAGAAATTCTTTCAATGTCTTTGGCATTGGCATTTAAAAGGGAAGCCATAAATTCTTTAGGGTAATGCGCTTTAAGGTAAGCGGTTTGATAAGCGATAATGGCGTAGCTGGCCGCGTGTGAACGGTTCAAGCCGTATTTTTCGAACGGTTCAATCAATTTCCAGATTTTTTGTCCCAATTCTTTTGAGCCGACAGTTTTTCCAACCCCGGAAATAAATTTTTCTTTTTGTTCGTCAAGAAGTTTTTTGATTTTTTTACCGACCGCTTTCCTTAAAATATCCGCTTCCGATAAGCTGAAACCGGCCAGATCGCGCGCGATTTGCATCAGTTGTTCTTGGTAAATCATTATGCCGTAAGTGCTGTTTAAGATCGGTTCCATTTTAGAATGAGGATAATTTATTTTTTCAAGGCCATGTTTTCGGGCGATATAAGAAGGAATAAGTTCCATGGGGCCGGGACGGTAAAGTGAAACCATCGTGATAATATCTTCCAAATTGTCGGGCTTTAATTCTTTTAAATAGCGCCGCATCCCCGCGCTTTCTAATTGGAAGACGCCGATGGTTTTTGCTTCCGAGAAAAGTTTGAATGTTTTTTCATCGTTTAAAGGCAAGCTAGCTATTTCAATTTCTTTTAAGTGGATTTTTTTGATCCGTTTTAAAGTTTCTTCAATAATGCTCAAATTTGCCAATCCTAAAAGGTCTATTTTTAAAAGTCCTAAATCTTCAATGGAATTCATCCCGTATTGCGTAATTACGATTTGCGTTTTTTGGCCGCCTTTGGAAGCGCTGGCATATTGAAGAGGAAGGGAGTCGGTCAAAGATTCTTTGGTAATAACTATGCCACAGGCATGCGTGGAAACATGGCGCGCCACGCCTTCCAGTTTTTTGGCGAAATCAACCAGTTTTTTAGCATCAGGATTATTTTGGTAAAATTCTTTGAATTCCGGCACCTCTTCCAGCGTTTTACCCAATGAATAACCGAAAGGAATCATTTTAGCGATTTGATCGCAAAAAGAATAATTTAATCCCAAAGCGCGGCCGGTGTCTCTGATAGCCGCGCGGCTGGCCATGGTTCCGAAAGTAATAATTTGAGCGACGCGATCATGACCGTATTTTTCAGCGACATATCTGATGACTTCGTCGCGCCGCGTATCGGCAAAATCCAAATCAATATCAGGGGGGCTCACCCGTTCGGGATTTATAAATCTTTCAAAAAGCAGATTATATTTAATCGGATCAATATCGGTAATGTTTAAAAGATAAGAAACCAGGGAACCGGCGGCCGATCCCCGGCCCGGCCCCACGACGATTTTTTGATTTTTCGCCCAATTAACAAAATCCTGAACAATTAAAAAATAAGGAGCAAAGCCGGTTTTTTTAATGACGGACAGTTCATATTCCAGCCGTTCTTTTATTTCCGGAGAGGCCGTTTGATAGCGTTTTTTCAGACCTTCTTGGCAAAGATATTCAAGATAGGATTCCAAAGTGTGCCCGTTCGGCGCTTTAAAAAAAGGAAGTCGGATTTCGCCAAGTTTTAATTCCACATCGCATTGCTTGGCGATTTTTAAAGTATTTTCAATCGCTTCGGGCGTTTCTTTAAAAAATTCTTTCATTTGTTCGGGAGAGCGCATTGAAAAATCGTCATCTTTCATTGTCAGGCGGTCTTCGTCGTCCAGCCTGGAATTCGTTTGAACCGCCAAAAGAACGTCCTGCGTTTTACCGTCTTCCGAAGCCAGATAATGAACGTCTTGAGCCGCCGCCAAAGGAGTGTTGGTTTTTTTAGCCAGTTCTTCAAGCGCTTTTTGGACGCGGCTGTGGTTAGGAATATTGGGATGATATTCTATTTCAATGAAAAAATTTTCCTCGCCGAAAATCTCTTTATATTCGGAAACAAGTTCTTCGGCGCGGTTTTTATTTCCCGTCAGAAGCGCTTTGGGAATTTCTCCCGAAAGGCAAGCGGAAAGGCCGATCAGCCCTTGGCTGTGTTTTTTCAAAACTTCTTTGTCTATTCTCGGCTTATAATAAAATCCTTCCAGATGCGAAATACTGACCAGCTTAAGCAAATTTTTATATCCTTCGTTGTTTTTAGCCAGCAGGACAAGATGATGGCGTTTATCATCTATGCCGGAATTTTTATCTTTAAGAGAATTAGGGGCGAGATAAGCTTCCACGCCTAAAATCGGTTTTAAACCGGCGGCCTTGGCTTTTTTGTAAAATTCCACGGCGCCGTACATATTGCCATGGTCGGTTAAAGCCAAGGCGGGCATCTTAAGCCGTTTTGCTTCCGCGATAAGATCGTCTATTTTAGCCAAACCGTCTAAAAGGCTGTAATGGCTATGAACGTGAAGATGGACAAATGACATTTTATTTTTATTTAGTTAAAATTATAATATCATAATTTAATAAATGCCTAAAATTTTTTTTAAAGGAATAATAAAATATATTATTGGCGTAGATGAAGCGGGGAGAGGCCCTTTGGCGGGGCCAATAACCGTCGCGGGAGTCGTTGCTCCGGCAAATTTTAAATTTCCTGTAAATTCCAAATTAAAATTAAAGGATTCAAAAAAACTTTCTCCTCAACAGCGGGAAAAATGGTTTCAATATCTTAAAACCCATCCTAAAATTTCTTACGCTTTTTCCAGCGTATCGGCGGCCGTGATCAATAGAATCGGCATCCAAAAATCCACGAAATTGGCGGTAGCCAGAGTCATGCGTCGATTAGGCGGCCGCCGGCAAGCAACGGTTTTACTGGACGGATCTCTTTACGCGCCAAAACATTATTCGCAAAAAACCATCGTCAGAGGAGATGAAACCGTGCCGATTATTTCCGCCGCTTCAATTGTCGCTAAAACAGCGCGTGACAAAAAAATGCTCGTTTTCCATAAAAAATTTCCTCAATACGGATTTAGTCAACACAAAGGATATGGCACCGCGGCGCACCGCCGAACGCTTAAAAAACACGGTTTATCGGAAATTCACCGAAAATCTTATTGCCGGACATTTTTAAGAAAAAAATAAAAATTGCTTTTTTCACATTGTTATTTTAAAATAAAAAATATGGTCATACGAATGCGGAGCACAAGATCCCATACGCGGAACCGCCGAGCCCATCATGCTTTGAAAAAAGCTAATTTTATAAAATGTCCGAAATGCGGCCAGGAAATTCCGCCTCACCGCGCTTGCTTCAATTGCGGCGAATATAAAGGACGCCAGGCGATTGATGTTTTAAGAAAATTAAATAAAAAAGAAAAGAAAAAAAAGGAAAAAGAATTAAAAGCGCAGGCAGAAACGGAAGCCAAGAATAAACCGCTAAACGCGGAAGAATTATCCAAATAATTTATGGCTCAGCGGCATCTTTCTCGTTCCATTGTTCTTCAAACTTTATTTGAATGGGATTTTAACGGCCGAGACGACAAAAAAATTCCCGCTATTTTAAGACGCAATATAAAAGAATTTGCGCCTGGTTTTGAAGATGATAAATTTATTGCCGTTTTGATGGAGGGAATTTTAAAAAAAATAAAGCAGCTGGACGATATTATTGAAAAAGCGGCGCCGGAATGGCCGATAGAGCAAATAGCCATAATTGACAGAAATGTCTTGCGCATCGGCCTTTTTGAGCTTTTATTCGGAAACCGCGAAGAAGCGCCGCCGAAAGTGGCGATCAATGAGGCGATTGAACTCGCCAAATCGTTCGGCGGCGATTCTTCCGGTAAATTCGTCAACGGCGTTTTAGGCACGGTTTATCGCGAAATCGGCGAACCGGGAAAAGATGAAACCAATAAAAATAAATCCGATTTATCGCCTAAAAGCGCAAATAATCTTCCCAAAGAAAATTTAGCGGGCGCGGTTGTCTGCCGAAAAGACGGCAATAAAACGTTTTTCGCGCTGGTCCATGACATTTTTGGCTATTGGACGCTTTCCAAGGGGCATTTGGAAAAAGATGAAAACGCGGAAATTGGCGCTTTAAGAGAAGTAAAAGAAGAATTGGGGTTAAAAGATTTAAAAATTGAAGCTGAACTCGGCCAAAATGAATATATCGCTTCTGATCCCGAAAAAGGGCCGATTAGAAAACAGGTGATTTATTTTTTGGCTTTTACGCCTGAAATAAAACTTAAATTAAGCTCCGGCGGAGGGCTGGACGACGCCAAATGGTTTGAATACGAAGAAATCGCGGAACTTAAAATATACGGCGAGATCAGAAAATTATTGGATAAAGCGAATGATATTTTAATCAAAACTTAAATTCTGAATTAAAATTATGGTTGATTTTTCAAAATTTGAAGAAAGTGTCGGCTTTCATTTTTTTAATCAAGATTTACTGAAACAGGCCTTTACCCATCGTTCTTATTTGAATGAAAATCCTTCCCGAGAATTAGAGCATAATGAACGGCTGGAATTTCTCGGCGACGCGGTTTTAGAGCTTGTTGTCACCCAGTATCTTTATGAAAATTATCCCAAAGAACCGGAAGGGACACTGACCAGTTATCGGGCCGCTTTGGTTAATTCACAGACGCTTTTTCAAATGGCCAATAATTTGGAAATGGGTGATTATCTTCTTCTTTCGCGCGGCGAAAAAAAAGATATCGGCAAGGCGCGGCAATTCATTCTGGCCAACACTTTTGAAGCGTTCATCGGCGCGCTTTATCTAGATCAGGGATATGAAGCGACGCGCCTTTTCATCAGCAGTGTTCTTCTTCCTTACATTTCCGAAGTAATAAAAAATAAACTTTTCAAGGACGCCAAGAGTTTATTCCAGGAAGAAGCGCAGGAACGGCTGGAAATCACTCCGTCTTACAAAGTTTTGAAAGAATGGGGGCCGGATCACGACAAGCATTTTACGGTTGGAGCGTATTTAAACGAAGAATTAATCGCGGAAGGCGAGGGCTCGTCAAAACAAATTGCCCAGCAAAATGCCGCGGAAAACGCTCTCGCGGCAAAAAAATGGGGGAATGAATCCCACCGTTAATTAGGGATGGAAATATGTATCTAAAACGGCTTGAATTAAACGGGTTCAAATCTTTCGCCAAGCGGACTGTTTTAAAATTTCAAACGTCTATTACGGCGGTTGTTGGTCCGAATGGCTCCGGCAAATCAAACGTGGCCGAAGCCATTCAGTGGGTTTTAGGAGAACAATCCTTAAAAAGCCTTCGCGGCAAAAAAGGCGAGGATCTTATTTTCGCCGGTTCCCAAATATCTTCGCGTTTGGGCCGGGCTTCGGCGGCCATTGTTTTTGACAATCGCGGCAAAAAATTCGGCGAGATTAATTTTAAAGAAGTAATTATTGAACGGCGGGTTTATCGGGATGGCGCGAACGAATATTTTTTAAACGATTCTAAAGTTCGGCTTAAAGATATTATTGAAATTTTAGCCGGGGTGGGGTTGGGAACTTCCCGCCATCATATTATCAGCCAGGGGGAATCCGACAGGATTTTATACGCTTCAGCGGCGGAAAGAAGAGAAATGATCGAAGACGCTTTGGGAATCAGAATTTTTCAGTTGAAGCGGAAAGAAGCGGAACGCAAATTGGAGCAAACCGAAGAAAATATGGAGCAAGTTTCTTCCTTGCGCCGGGAAATTCAGCCGCATCTTAAATTTTTAGGCCTTCAGGCGGATAAAATTAAGAAAGCGGAAGAAATCCGCCAAGAACTTGAAGAAAAACTGCGGGATTATCTGCGGCGCGAAAGTTCCTATCTGCTGACGCGAACTAAAAAACTTAATTTTGAAAGAGAAATTCCCAAAAAAAATATTCTGGAAAAAGAAAAAGAAATAAATATTTTAAGGGAAAAGATAAGAACAGAAGAAGCGCGCGGCGCGGACGGCTGGCAAAAAGGAAACAACAAACTTTCAGAAATAAAAGAGGAGCTTGAAAAAGCGCGGGAAAAAGGCCGCCAACTGGAGCGAGAAATGGGACGGCTGGAAGGAATAATTGAGTTTAAAAAAAATCAAGAAACAGGGAAAGAATCTCCGGCTATTCCACTCGGAGAAATTAAAAATTTTTTGGAAAAAATAAAGAATAAATTAACCGAAGCATTGGCCTCGGATGATCCGGAAAAAATCAAAGAATCCGTTAAAGAAATACTGCGGGCGATCAGCTCTTTTTTTGACAAATTTTCCTCCGCTAAAAAAGATTTTTCAGATTTGGAAGAGTTGGAAGAAAAAATGGCGAAGATCGGAAAGGATCTCTTTTCTTTTAAAAAAGATGAGGAAGAAAATCAAAAATTATTCAATCAAACATCTTCGGAAATTCAGGATTCATTCAAAAATTTAAGGGAAATGGAGCGGGAAATTTTTCAGCGAGAATTAAAACTTTCCCGCCTTAAGGACGATTGGCGCGGCTTTGATCTCGCGGAAGAAAAATTGCGGCTTCGTTGGAATGAATTTGAAAAAGAAAAAAAAGAAGCGGAAATTTTATTCGGCAAAGTTGATTTTGAAAAAGATAAAATAAAGTTTGAAGAAGATTTTAACGATGTTTTAAGGGAAAAACTGAAAAAAGAAATAGAACGGATGAAAATAAGATCGGAAGAAGCCGGCGGAATGGATCTCTCAACGCTGAAAGAATACGAGGAAACGAAAAAACGCGATGAATTTCTGGCTAAAGAGCTGAAAGATTTGGCTGACAGCGGCCAAAATCTGAAAAAAATAATAGAAGATTTGGAAATTAAGCTGGAAGAAGATTTTAAAACAGGCATTGAAAAAATCAATAAAGAATTCCAGAAATATTTTGAGACAATGTTCGGCGGCGGCCGCGCCGGACTGAAATTAATCAAACCCCGGCGGCCGCGAAAAGAAGATAATCCGGAAATTGATCCGGAAATTGAATCGCAAGAAAATATGGAAACAGGAGTGGAAATATCCATAGATTTACCCCGAAAGCGCGTTAAATCGCTGGAAATGCTTTCCGGAGGGGAAAGGGCGCTTTCTTCCATCGCCCTTTTATTCGCGCTTTCGGCGGTTAATCCGCCGCCTTTTTTAGTCCTGGACGAAACCGATGCCGCTTTGGATGAAGCTAATTCCCGGCGCTACGCCGCGATGTTGAAAGAACTTTCCCAAAATACCCAATTAATTGTTATCACCCATAATCGCGAAACAATGCGAAGCGCCGGAGTTTTATACGGTATTACAATGGGAAGAGACGGTATTTCTTGTTTACTTTCCATTCAACTGGAAAAAGCAGAGATAGTTATCCACAATAATTAAGAGTCCAAAAGAAAAAATATGCTATTATAAAATATAAATAAGTTAACTCAAAAACCAAACAAAATGTCTAAAATTTTGAGTGCAGAGAGAGAGAGAGAGAGAGAGAGAGCGAACGAGACTCGCCGAGTTTTTAATTTAATATTCAAAACCGTCGCAGTTTTATTCTGCGCCAGTTTTTTGTTTTTAAGTTGGCTAATACAAATACAAACTGCCGAAGCGGCGACCGTTAATGCCGCGAGTTGTTCACAGGCTGATGTGCAGGCGGCCATTGATGCGGCAATAGCGGGAAATAATGTGAGTGTTCCAAGCGGATCTTGTACTTGGAATTCAGTAGTTACTTTGAATAAGTCAGTTATGTTAATTGGGGCTGGAGCAAATAATACCATTATTACCTCCGGAGCAAGCGGCGCTCAGATAACTGTCAATAACGGTGTGAATGATTGGCGAGTTTCAGGGTTTACTTTTCAAACTGCCACCGCTTCTTACTCTGCTATTTATATTGGCCTTTACAGTTCCCATATTTCAACAGGATGGCGCATTGATCATAATAAATTTATTTCTTACCATTATCCTGTTGTAGCAATTGGGACAATAACCGGCGTTATTGATCATAACGAATTTCACGGAGGCGGAATAAATTTAAATGGTCCGCAATCAATCGCCTGGACAGCAGATACATTATTGGGCGGAAATAATTTTGTTTTTGTTGAAGATAATACTTTTGATGATACTAACGCTTTAACGCCAATTTTACATGTTATCATCGGAAATTGGGGAGTAAAATATGTATTTCGTTATAATACTGTTCAATCTATAACATCAAATGGAACAATTGATGGTATTTCAGGCGCTGTGGATATGCATGGGTATTGTCACGGGTCCGGCGTTCGAGCGACAAGGGCATTTGAAATTTATAACAATACTTTTATTACTGGGGCACATGAATATCCTTCAGAAGGACTATTTATTCGCGGCGGCACTGGTGTAGTTTATAACAACACATTTAATACATCGGCTATAGATTATATTTACGGCCAAATGTATTTAACTGATTACCGCTTAAATGGCGGAGGAACTGGAGCAACAAGTTGCTCCGGCGTTTCCACAACCAATTTTTGTTTTCCAACTTATTATAGGTTAGCCTATACTGGCACGATTACTCCAACTTGGAAATCAGGAGCGCAAGTTACAGGAGACGGCGGGGCAACAGGGACATTTTTTCAAAACGATACAGCAAATAAGTACCTTTATTTTCTTAACACAACAGGAACATTTGTTAATGGAGAAAATTTGATTTGTTCTGGCTGCACTGGCGCAGCTGTTTCTGGAACGTTAACAACTATAAATGGAGAAGGATATCCTTGTTCAGATCAAATAGGCAGAGGTAAAAATAACGGAAGCGAACCAATGTATTTTTGGGGCAATATTAATAATCTTGGCGCAACAATAATTCCTGTGGTTGATGATACAAGTTCAATTTCTGGTATGGTTGGATTTGCATTATCTGACTACATAAAAATAAATAGGGATTATTATACTTCCCCAATGCCTGGTTACACCCCCTACACCTACCCCCATCCTCTGACTATAACTGCGGATGTTGTTGCTCCAACTATCACCGCCTTCACCATTCCCTCAACCGCTTCATCATCAACAATCTCAATCTCTTCTT
>Ga0209542_10007300_pt1 | contig 21112 bp, 24 predicted proteins | sample RifCSPhighO2_01_FD_184028 | JGI IMG/M metagenome (GOLD analysis project Ga0209542, IMG submission 184028) | Soil microbial communities from Rifle, Colorado - Rifle CSP2_plank highO2_0.1 (SPAdes) (version 2) | ecosystem: Environmental > Terrestrial > Deep subsurface > Rock core/Sediment ... | reverse complement strand
GAAAATTGCCCCAACGAGCTATTCGAGCAGGAAAATTACAGGAGTTCTGAATTAAAATTTAATAATGTTAATGTTAAAATATTTAAAAAAGACAATAATGCCATAAAATTAGCAGAGTTAGCATTACTATAAATTATGAAAATAAAAAATTTAAGCGTCGTGGGTTCCCTGTCCTTATGGACTCCGAGGGCGAAGACGCAAGAATTTTTTGATTTTTATAATTTTTTATAATTTATGGCATTTATTGATGAAATAAGAATATATGCGGAAGCCGGGCGGGGAGGAGACGGCGTAGTACGTTGGCGTCAGGAAAAATTCATACCCAAAGGCGGACCCGCCGGCGGTGATGGCGGGCGTGGAGGCAATTTTTACGTGCAGGCGGTGCGCGATGTGCATATTCTTTCAAAATATAAAGCAAAAAAAAGTTTTATCGCTGGCAGGGGGGAAGACGGCGGGAACAAGAGTCTCCACGGGAAAAATGGCGGGGATTTTGTTTTAGATTTACCGGTTGGTTCTATCATTACCAATACTAAAACGGATGAAAAATGGCAATTGACCAAAGAAGGGGAGAAAATTCTGCTTCTTAAGGGCGGATACGGAGGTTTTGGTAATGAACATTTTAAAAGCTCAGTCAATACGACCCCGCTTGAATCGCGTCCAGGACAAGATGGCGAACAAGCAAATTTCCTGGTGGAGCTGGAGCTTTTTGCTGACCTTGGGCTGATAGGCCTCCCGAATGCTGGAAAGACTTCATTATTAAACGCTCTTACTAATGCGGGAGCGCGTGTGGGGGACTATGCTTTTACTACCCTTGACCCGAATTTAGGAGATTTCTATGGCTACATTATTGCCGACATTCCAGGACTTATTGAGGGCGCTTCGGAGGGCAAAGGGCTCGGAGTGAAATTTTTACGCCACATCAAGCGGACAAAGATGATTGCGCATCTCGTTTCATTCGAAAACGGCAAGGATATGATGAAAAAGTACAAAGAAATCCGTAAGGAGCTTGCCAAATACGACAAGAAGTTGAAATTGGGTGAAAACGGACTCTCAGAAAAGAAGGAGATAATTATTTTAACCAAGGTTGATGTAATAGAAGACCTTAAAGCTATTGCCAAAATGGTAAAAACTTTTGAAAAACTTGGCAGTAAGGTTTTCACTTTATCTTTATTTGATGATAAAATGGTAAAAAAGTTTCAGGATGCATTGGTGCAGATTTTAAAGCCTCGCCCGTCAGGCTATGGCCGAGGGAAAGCTTAAATAAGATTTTTTATGGTAAATAAATATTACCCAACAATCGGTCTTGAAATACATGCGGAGTTAAAGACTTTAACGAAGATGTTTTGTGGCTGCAAGAACCCCGCAGGAAAACCTTCGGTTTCTAACGGGGCAGGCGACCCAGAAATAGCCCCCAACACCCTTATTTGTCCTGTCTGCATGGCACACCCGGGGGCTCTGCCGGTTATAAATAAAAAAGCGATAGAGCATGTGATAAAAGTCGGGCTTGCAATTGGTGGCAAGATTGCAGACTTTACGGAATTTGACCGTAAGAATTATTTTTACCCCGATATCCCGAAGGGCTACCAAATTTCTCAATATAAGTATCCAATAGTCTTCGGAGGACATTTGGTAAATTTTGATGTTACCCGCGTGCATTTAGAAGAAGATACGGCAAATAACAAACATGACAGGGGAGATTTCTCTCTGATTGATTTCAATAGAGCGGGAGTGCCACTCATGGAACTTGTTACCGAGCCACATACATTTGAGAACGCAGAAGATACATCAAAAGCTGCCGTAAAGTTTGCAAAAGAATTTCAGCTGGTACTTTGGTATCTGGGAGTGTCTGAAGCGAATATGGAAAAGGGAGAGATGCGCGTGGAGGCCAACGTCTCTATTTCTACTGATAAGAAAAAGTTAGGCACTAAAGTAGAAGTAAAAAATTTGAATTCTTTCCGGAGCGTCGAGCGGGCCATTAAATATGAAATAGACAGAATGATTGAATTGATGGAAGGAGGAAAAAGAGTAGAAATAGTGCAGGAGACCCGCGGATGGGATGACGGCAAGCAAAAGACTTTCTCGCAGAGAAAAAAGGAAGGGTCGGCAGACTATAGGTATTTCCCGGACCCAGATTTGCCAAAATTAAAACTCCATGAGGCATTTGACTTAGAAAAAATGAAACGTGAATTGCCGGAACTACCGGAGGCAAAACGTGTGGCACTTAGGAACAAAAATTTTAAAGAGGAAGATATAGAAATTCTTATTAATAATCCCGATCTAGCCACAAACATTGAAGAAACAAGCCAAGAACTTTCACGCGATAAGGTCAACCCCACTCTTAATATTAATGTTGTGTCTAATTTAGGAATATCATCTGTGATAGGTATAAAAAAAGAAGATCCAGAAGCGCGCTATCCTGAGCCAAAAGAATTTGCTCAGTTATCTGAAATAGTTATATCTGGAGGGATAAACTCGACATCAGCCAAAATAGTTATACGCGAGTTAATGACTACAAATAAAACTACAAAAGAAATTATAGAGGAAAAAAATTTAGCACAAGAAAGTAATGAAGAAAGGTTAAAACAAATCGCGCAGAAGGTAATTGACACCAATCCGAAAGTCGTAGCGGATTACAAAGGCGGCAAGGAGAATGCTCTTATGTCTCTCGTCGGGCAAATAATGAAAGAGACTAAAGGCTCGGCAAATCCCCAAGTTGTAAAGCAAATTTTAATAGATTTGCTTGCCCGTCCGTAGCTTTTTTAGCGAAGGAGGGCTAAAATAGATATATGAAAACATATAAAGAATATATTTTGGAAGCGGATAAGAAAGGTATTGCGATAGGTCATTTTAATATTTCAAATTTAGAGCAGCTTCATGCAATTTATAATGCTGCAAGAAAGTTAGATGTTCCAATTATTATTGGTCTTGCGGAAGGAGAGGTAAAGTTTGTTGGTTTGACTGAAGCAGTGGCTCTCATACGTGCTCTCCGAGCGCGCGACAATTATCCTATTTTCTTAAATGCAGATCATCATTATAGTTTTGAGGCAGCAAAAGCAGCCATTGATGCTGGATTTGATTCAGTTGTTATTGATCTTGTTAAAATGTCTTTAGAGGAAAATATAAGAATTACGAAAGAGTGTGTGGAATACGCAAGGGAAGTTTCTAAAAAAGAAAATCGGGAAATTCTAGTTGAGGCTGAGCTCGGTTTTATAGGCGTAGGTTCAAATATTTTAGATAAAATTCCTGACGGAGTATCTGAAGCGACGATGACGACTCCGGAAGATGCAAAACGTTTTGTGGAGGCAACGGGTGTGGATTTGTTGGCTCCATCTATTGGCAATGTGCATGGGATGGTAAAGTCCGGTAATCCGCGCTTGCATCCTGAACGGGTCAAGGCGATTCGCCAAGCAACGGGCATTCCCTTAGTGCTTCATGGCGGGTCTGGTTCTATGAATGAAGATTTTACTGCTTGTATTAAGGAAGGTATAGATATAATTCACATTAATACCGAAATTCGGGTTGCTTTCACCAGTGCACTGCGAAAATCACTAGCAGATAAACCTGAAGAAATTGTTCCATATAAATATATGCCGGCAGCTGTGCAAGCTGTGCAAGATGTGGTGGAAGCCCGACTTAAACTCTTCAGCGGAATGCAATAGAATGCTATAATAGGAGAGTGAAAGACGAAATCAAAATCTTTTTTAAAGGGGAAGTGGAGGATGATGAAGAAACGCTCGTGAAATATTCGCATGATGCGAGCATTTTTGATGTACGGCCGAAATTAGTACTTTTCCCAAAAGATTCAGAAGACGTCAAAAATCTAGTGAAATGGGTATCTGATAATAAAACAAAATATCCGGAGCTTTCTATCACTGCGCGGTGCGCAGGCACGGATATGTCCGGCGGAGCTATAGGGGAGTCCATAATTTTGGATTTTACCAGGCATATGAATAAATTGATTAGTTTTTTTCCTGCAGAATGTAAAATTACTGTGGAGCCGGGCATGTTTTACAGGGATTTTGAAAAAATAACTTTAGAGAAAGGTCTGATTTTACCCTGTTTTACGGCTTCTAAGTCTATCAATGCTATGGGTGGAATGTTTGGCAATAATTCCGCCGGAGAGAGAACGCTCAAATATGGTAAAACGGAAGATTATATTTTAGAGACCAAGGTTGTTTTTGCTGACGGAGTGGAAAGAACTATAAAGCCTATTCCTCTAAATAAAATTTCAGAGCAGGAAAAAATATATACAAAGATTTATGATTTGATTAAAAAAAATGAAGAGGAAATAAAAAATGCAAAGCCCAACGTTCATAAAAACTCGGCAGGTTACTATATCTGGAATGTCGTGCAGAACGCTCAGACGAAAAATTCCGGCGCCTTCGCCCTCGGAGACAAGAGGACAGGGGACCCACGACGCTTAGAATTTTTGTCTGAGCGTTCTGCTGACGAGCCTTTCTTTGATTTAAATAAACTTCTAGTTGGTTCGCAGGGAACACTCGGTATTGCGACTGAAATAACTTTTAAACTTGTACCGGAGCCGAGATATACGAGACTGCTTGTCGTATTTCTCCGAGATATGAATATACTGCCTCTTTTAGCAAATAGAATTTTGAAATACAATCCGCAGTCGCTTGAATCATATGATGATAAGACGTTTTTGCTCGTGCTTAAATATATCAGAAGTTTCGCGAAGCTTTTGGGTTTGAAAAATTTCTTTAAGCTTATTTTCAGTTTCTGGCCAGAAGCTTTGATGACCCTGCGTCACGGTTTTCCGAAACTTGTCCTTTTAATTGAATTCACAGGAGATTCGCAAATGGAAGCCGACAGAGAGGGAGCCCGGGCGCTCAAAGATTTAAAAACAATGAAAAAAATCGGCTTACGCCTGACCAAAGACGCATGGGAAGCCAAGAAATATTGGACAATACGCCATGAAGCTTTTAATTTGATTCGTTTTCATCTTACTAAAGTCAAATCCAAGCCATTTATTGATGATGTGATAGTCAGGCCGGAAAAATTACCGGAGTTTTTTCCCGCGCTCTATAAAATTTTAGACAAGTATAAAAAAAGAATGACCTTTGCCGTCGGAGGACATTCCGGCGACGGCAATATGCATATTTACACTCTGGTTGACCCAAAGGATATAAATTTAAAAGAAATGATTATGCAGGTTTCAGACCAGGTGTATGATTTGGTCGTCCGGCTTGGAGGTTCTATCACCGCCGAACACAATGACGGGCTGATCCGCACGCCATACTTAAATAAGATGTATAGCGAGAACATGCTGGGCATTTTTAAGCAAATAAAAGAAATTTTTGACCCGAAAAATATTTTTAACCCCGGCAAGAAAGTCATGGCTGGAGATGGCGCGGGGAATAAAGAATATATGGCAAAGCATATTACGGTGCAGCGCTAAAAGTTGCTTTTTTGCATTTTTTCTATATACTTGTTTTTATGTTTGTAATTACAGCTGACAAAAGAGATGAAGGCGTCTCATCGGGCGTTTTAAGGTCATCGGGCAGAATCCCGGCTGTTTTTTATGGAGCCGGTCAAACTTCCACTTCTATTTCTATTCCTAATATTGAATTCAAGAAAGTCTGGCGAGAAGCGGGAGAATCTTCTGCTGTAAAGGTTTCAATTCCGGGCGGAGATATTGATGTGCTTATTCATGAAGTGCAGGTAGACCCGGTAACGGACGAGCCCATCCATGTAGACTTTTTAGCGATAGACATGAAGAAGAAAATCAAAGTCAAAGTGCCGCTTCTGTTTACCGGCGTATCAAATGCGGTCAAGAGCGGAATAGGCAATTTGGTCAAAGTGCTCCATGAAATTGACATTGAAGCATTACCCAGAGACTTGCCGCACAATCTTTCAGTTGATATTTCCAAGCTTAACACTTTGGAAGACAGTATTACTGTCGCTGATATTAAATTGCCGGCTGAAGTGTCGGTCATTACGAATGCAAGCGATATTGTAGCTTCTATCGTTGCTCAGGTGGAGGAAAAAGAAGAAGCTCTTCCTGTTGATTTATCCGCTATTGAAGTTGAGAAGAAAGGCAAAAAGGATGAAGAAGGGGAAGTTCCTGCCGAAGCCGCTCCGGCTGAAGTTAAAAAAGATAAATAATTATGTTACAATAAAGGCTATGGGGATTAAAACCGTAGTTTTTGTTTGTCTTCTTTTATTTTTTTTCAACATAATCGTAAACAAAGTAGCGGCTGTTTTTGATTGCCTGAATTTAGTTGTCTCTTCCAGCCAGTCTGACAAGGATTATTGCCGAAATGAATTAACTCAAATAGAAGCGGAGCTTGTCAGCTTGCTGAACCAACAGAAAGAACAGCAAAAACACACTGGCACTTTGAAGGGAGATGTGGAATATCTGACCAGCCAGATTAATGCTCTAAAAACAAAGATAAAAGCAAGAGCGCTCGTTATTGCCCAGTTGAAAGTGGATATTAAAGATAAAAACAGCACAATACAGTCTCTTTCCAATAAAATAGACCGCGAGCATCAGTCTTTGGCCCAGCTTTTGCGCAACACAAATGAGTTTGACAATGAAACTTTTTTGTATTTGATTCTTTCCGATGCATCTATTTCCAATTTTTATAGCGATTTGGAATCTTACGCTTCAATCAAAGAGGCTGTCAAAAAATCCACGGATATTATCCGGGGGATAAAAACTCAGACTGAAGTTGCCAAGAAAGATCTTGAAAAGAAACAGGATGCGGAAACAGACGCTAAGGTTGAACTGGAAAATGCTCAAAAAAAAGTGACTCAATCGGAGACAGAAAAAAAGCAACTTCTGGCTATTTCTAAAAATAAAGAAGCGGAATATCAGAAACTTGCCACCCAGAAAAAAATCCAGGCCGATAAAATCAGGAGCGCTCTGTTTAGTTTGGCCGGTATCTCCCAAAAAATTGAATTCGGCACAGCTCTTGCTTATGCCAATGAAGTAAAAAATAAAATTGGCGTTGATCCCGCATTCCTGCTCGCTGTTCTGACCCAAGAGAGTAATCTGGGCTCAAATGTTGGTCAGTGCTATCTGACCAATACGGATACCGGGGCCGGAGTAGGCAAGAATACCGGGACGGTATTTGCCAATGTAATGAAGCCATCGCGCGATGTGGAGCCTTTTCTTGAAATAGCGAATGCTCTTGGCATAAATGCGTTTCAAACCGCCGTGTCTTGCCCTATTTTGGGTGTGGCGGGTTATGGCGGGGCTATGGGGCCGGCGCAATTTATCCCTTCAACCTGGAAGATTTTTGAGAAGCGACTGGAGTCTGCTTTGGGCTATTTTGCCAATCCATGGTCTCCCAGGGATGCATTTTTCGCTTCCGGCATGTATCTGTGGGATTTGGGGGCGAAAAGCAATAGCGCGAGCGCTCAGCGCAAAGCGGCTTGCAGATATTATGGCTCCGGAGGCTCTACTTGTTCTTATGGTAGGAGTGTGATGAACCTCAAATCCAAGATACAAGATGATATCGATTTGCTTTTATAGTAAAATTGTGTTAGTGTCTAAAAAGAAAATTCAAAAAATTTCTGAGTCTTCGCCCTCGGAGTCATAAGAACAGGGGACCCACGACTCTTAAAATCTTTTAATTTTCTTTTTAACAATTTTATGAAAAAAGACATACATCCGAAATATGATATAAAAACCAAAGCTACCTGCGCCTGTGGAGCAATTTTTTTAGTTGGTTCCACGATGCCTGAAATAAAGATAGAAATTTGCAGCCAGTGCCATCCTTTTTATACTGGTAATGAAAAAATAATGGATACTGCCGGGCGTGTAGAGAGGTTCAACAAGCGTCGTGCTGCGACTGCGAAAGTTAAAAAATAAGGAAATTAAGCGCGAAGTTTCTTGCAATTTTTCATCCCTGCGCCCTTCCCGGATTACCGGGCGGGACCCTCGGGAAGTTCAAAATTACAAGAAACTTCACGCTTTTTAGGCTTTATAAAAAATATGCCAAGAAAGAATTATGGTATTCTATATATATGAACTTAGATTTAGATGAATTAAAAAAAGACCACCGGACGAGTTATCTTGCGGAGATGCTGGAGCGTCTGGCGCGCAAGGAAGCTGAGGTCCGGGAGATGCTCTCCGGAGATGAAACGCTCCATGATTTGGCTGCGGCTGAATTGAAGGAAATTCAGGAACAAAAAGATAATTTAGAAAAACAAATTGAAGATATTTTAGCTAAAGACAAGGAAGAAGAAGAATCGCCGAATGAAATAGTGCTTGAGGTGCGGGCTGGCGCAGGTGGAGATGAGGCCAGTCTTTTTGCCTGGGAGCTTGCGCATATGTATGAGAAATTTGCGGAAGCCAAAGGATGGCAATGGTATATTAATTATGAATCAAAGAGCGACCTTTCAGGATACAAAGAAGCTTCTTTTGAAATAAAAGGTAAGGATGTTTATAAATTATTGCGTTATGAAACGGGTGTGCATAGGGTGCAGAGAGTTCCGGCAACCGAGAAAAACGGCCGGGTGCATACCTCTACCGCGTCGGTCGCTATATTACCGATACGCAAGAAAATAAACCTTGAAATAAATCCGGCGGACATCGAGATGGAATATTCTCGCTCCGGCGGAAAGGGGGGGCAGAATGTGAATAAAGTAGAGACGGCGGTGAGGCTGATCCACAAGCCGACCGGTATTGATGTGCGTTCTACTAATCAACGAAGTCAGTTGGCAAACCGTGAGCAAGCCATGACTATTCTAATGGCGAAACTTCAGCAATTGGAGGAAGAAAAAGAAGCGAAGAAATATTCTGGTGAGCGTAAGAGCCAGATAGGCTCCGGTGACCGCTCGGAGAAAATCCGTACTTACAATTTTCCCCAGGACCGGGTGACCGACCACCGTATCAAGAAGTCCTGGCATAACTTGCCGAAAATAATGGAAGGGGATATCAGTGTCATAATTGCAGATATTGAAACAGGCGCAGTAGGGGATGAAGAAGATTAAATGCAAAATTTACCTCAACCGAAAAATTCTGGCGCCTTCGCCCTCGGAGGCAACAGGACAGGGGACCCACGACGCATAGAATTTTTGTCGAGGCAAATTTTGCATTTGCTTTTCGTTTTTGATATGTTATGCTTTTCCAGTAGTGTCTCGTTTAGCGAAAATGAGTTTCTACGTTTATAAATAGTTTTTGCCCGATTTTTTAAAAAACGGGAGAAGTAAAAAGTTATGGCGACAAAGCTATATGTAGGGGGACTCCCTTACAGCACTCAAGAAGGCGCTCTGAAAGAGCTCTTCGCGCAAGCTGGTGAAGTGGTCTCAGCTGTGATTATTATGGATAAGATGTCCGGTCGTTCAAAAGGTTTTGGATTCGTGGAAATGTCAACACAGGATGAAGCACAAAAAGCTATCTCTATGTTCAATGACCAGGAATTTGAAGGACGCAAATTGACTGTGAACGAAGCTCGCCCGATGGAAGCTCGACCACCACGCACAGGTGGCAATGACCGAGGCGGTTACGGGGGAGGAGGAGGCGGACGCCGAGAATACTAATTTAATTTTAGATTTAAGGAAACACAAAAAACCACCTTGGGTGGTTTTTTGTTTGTTTATTTGATATAGTTTTTCAATTGCGCGTGTAGTTCAGTATAGGATGCTACGGGGATGATATTTTAAAATAGTTTTTGCGCGTGTAGTTCAGTGGTAGAACGCTGTCCTGATAAGACAGAGGCCGTAAGTTCGATTCTTACCACGCGCACAATTTCTCTTCCTTTTAATATTTATATTTTTAGTTTATAATCCATATATTATGATGAGACCACCGCAAGGACCTGAGCGAACAATCAGAGAATCCGTAGAAGAAAATCCTGTGGCGGATTTGGATTCCACAATAAAAAGATTAACAGCAACTAATCTGGAAGATATATCTTTAGAACAAATACAAGCATTAACGAGTAACGTTCAAAAATTTCGCACTGAAATTGAACCGAGATTACTTGAAGCCGTTGCCAAAAAAGTAGCTCAAATAATTAAGACAAAATTTGATATAGAAATTACTCCCGACAACAAAGCTTATACGATTAGTGAAAACCTTTTAGTAATTCCGTTAAGGTTTTCAGAGAAACCTGATTCTGAAAAGCGTCATAAAATAGAAGAGCATATAAAAACCATGTTTCCCCATCTGAGTTTTTCTTCCAGTACAATAGAAGGATCCCCTCTATGGTATCTTAGTTTTGTAAATAAAAAGATTGATTCTTTCTAAAATTTTTCAGACCCAAGCGCATACAAAGTTGATTTTTCTTACTTTAAATGTATATTGTAATTATATGGATAAAAGAGATTCATGGGATACCTTACAAGGAAGGGATGATATAAGAAGAAAAATAGCTATTGGAGAAGCAAATGAGAGGTGCGCCATTCAATACAGGGAATTAGATGAGGCTTTGCAAGCAGCTAGAGAAGATCGTGATAATCCAATAAAATTAGATGTTTTAAAAAGACTGGCAAAAAAATCTAGAAGTTGGGGAACTGATGGAGCCAACGCATTTGCATCAGATGGGTCAAGTTTGCGAACCAAAGCACGTATAATCCAAGAAGAATTCGGATTTACCGAGGAAAAGTAAACAATTTACATCCTAAATTTATCAAGAACCATTCTTGTTTAATCTTAGGTTCGAATCCTACCTCGGAGCAAGATAAAATAGAGATTTTTACAACTATTTTTGATTAATTATTTCAAACGACATTCCTTCAGTACTGGGGTTAATTGGAGCTTCATGGGCAGTCACTTTTCCAAAATGAGGAGGTTTGTTTCTAGCGCTGTCTAGAGTACTCATTTTTGGAGGTGCGTGATATACAGTGTGCCCGCCTAACGGAATTAGCGCCTCATTAAATGGATCTTTATCGGGAATAATTATTACTGGTCCGCTGTTTATTCGGTCGTCACGCCATTTTACTATCCCTTCTTTCATACTACTGTCTTTAAAGTAAATACGAACACGTATGTTAGACGCTGGTCCAGCATGTGCTAATAAATTAACCAATTCCGATGCATTAATTCGTTTCGGTGCAATTGATTCAGGTCCTTTCATACCCCCAATTATAGCAACAAGAGAATATTATAGCAAAATTGCTTATTTTTTCAAATTATCTTAGAATAAAGCCACATTTATGAAAAAAAGAAAAGTAATAATTTTGGGATTCGGGGGAACGATTGCGATGGTGCCTGATGCACAGGGAGTTTTAAAGCCCGCCAAGAGCGTGGAGGAAATTATTAAAATCATTCCCTCACTCAAAAAAATGGCTGATGTTAGTTTTCACGAACTTGAAAATCGTGACAGTACCAATATCAACCCAAGCCATTGGACTAAACTCGCATTATATATTGAAAAAATTCACGATAAGGTAGATGCAATTATTGTTACGCACGGAACGGACACCATGTCTTATACTGCTAGTGCTGTTGCTCTTGCACTTGGTCGCGGATTGAAGATACCAGTTGTTTTTACAGGTTCTCAACTGCCATTAGTTGCTCATGGAACAGATGCTCAATTTAATTTGGAGAATTCAATGAAAACTGTGCTCAAGGCTTGTGACGAAGAAATAGCTGAAGTGATGATTGTTTTTAGTGATCGTGTTTTGCGAGCAGGCCGTTCACTTAAAATGAGCGAAGCCAAATTTCCTGCTTTTGATTCTCCGGCTTTTCCTCATCTTGCTCGTATAGACGCAGTAGGTATACATTTTATTACGGAAGCATTAAAGGTAAATAAAAAATCTGTTTTAAAAATCAAACCAAATTTTCAACGAGGAATTTTAGCTGTTGATTTAGTTCCCGGCCTTGAACCCGATATTCTCATGGAAACACTAAGGTCAGGCAAATGTCAGGGACTTTTACTTAAATCTTTAGGAGCGGGGAATGTGCCAAGTGAAAATGAATACTCTCTTTTGCCGGTGATTCGTGAAGCAGTTGATTTGTTAAAGATACCGGTGTTAATTTCTAATAAGTTTATAGGTGGAAATGTGCATATGGATATTTATGAACCAGGGAAAATGGCTCTGGAGGCGGGAGCTATTCCAACCGGAGATTTAACGGATGTAATGGCGCAAGTTAAATTTATGTGGGCTTTGGCGCAAGGGCCTAAATCCCTAAATGATTTAAAGAAGATAATCAATACTGATTTTGTGGGGGAGATTACAGTTTAGTTTTTTAATTTGCATCCCTTATATCTTTATATTACAATAGGATAAAGCCGTTTCGGCTCTGTTTTTATGGGTGATGAAAAACAAAATTGGTGGAAACCCGGGGTAGAAATATTCAGCCAAGTTTCCGGGTGGATTGTGGCGCCGATAGTGTTGGCGCTTGTTTTTGGCAAAATGTTAGATACGCATTACGGCACAAAGCCGGTAATATTTCTCACGCTGGCTGGCATCGGTTTTTTGTTTTCTTGTTTTGGTATTGTCCGTGTTGTAAAAAAATATATTAAAGAAATGAAAAAAATATCAGAAGAAGAAATAAAGAATAATTAATATGGCAAAAACAACAGAAAATATTAGTCACGAAATTACATTATTTGCCGAGCCAGTTGCTCATATTGGAAATTTCACTATCACCAATGCGCTTTTGACCTCTTGGGTTGTGGTCGGCATTATTGTCGTCTTGTCGCTGGTGCTACGTTTACGGCTGAAAGAAGTTCCGGGGAAATTGCAAAACCTTTTTGAGATTGTTGTGGACGGAGCGCTTTCGCTTTGCGACCAAGTCACCAATAGTCGCGCTCTTTCTATCAAAATATTTCCCATTGCCATTTCGGTTTTCTTCTTTGTTTTGATAAACAACTGGCTGGGGCTTCTGCCTATTGCCGGGCTTGGAATTTTAGAGAGAGGTGAACATGGGCTTGCCTTTATTCCGTTTTTGCGTGGCGGAACAGCCGATATAAATACAACCATTGCATTGGCAGTAATGGCTGTCGTCGGCGCAAATATCTTCGGTATTTTTTCAATCGGCTTATGGAAAACTTTCAATAAATATGTTAATCTGAAGGTGCTTGGGGGCATATTCACGAAAGTCAGGCGTGATCCGGCAGTCCTCATTGTGGCCCCAATCACGTTCTTTGTTGGCTTGATAGAAATAATCAGCGAATTTGCGAAAATTGCCTCGCTTTCTTTTCGTCTTTTCGGTAATGTATTTGCCGGAGAAGTGCTTTTAGCATCAATGGCGGCGCTAGTGGCTTATGTCGTTCCGATCCCTTTTCTTTTCTTAGAGATACTGGTGGGAGTGATTCAAGCGCTGATATTTTCAATCTTACTGGTGGTTTACTTTACTATTTCTGCGACAGACCACGATGAGCACGAAGAGGACAAGCATGAAATGCAAATTGCACATGTCCCGACGTAAAGTCGCGGATCCTCGATTTTGATAAATCAAAATCGGGACATGAAATTTATTAGTTAAAGTCGAAACATTATAAGTTAATTAAAAAACATATGGAATTAGATACTATTGCAAAAGCAATTTCTATTGGTTTAGGCGCTTTGGGTCCGGGTCTTGGTATAGGAATGATAGGAGCGAAAGCGATGGAAGCCATCGGACGCAATCCTGAAGCAGCGGGGAAGATATTGGTGCCGATGCTCTTGGCCTGCGCCTTCGCGGAAGCCATCGCCATCTATGCGCTGGTTATCGCATTTTCGATTTAAGTTCTTAAAAAATTAAATAGCTTCTCTTAAAAGGCAATCTGTCTCCGCAAGCTTGCGGAGCGAACTTCTCGTCGCTCAAGGAAATAATAAGCAGATTACTGCTTTTATTTCCTAAGCTCCTGCGAAAGGCCTTTTTCAAGAACTATTTAATTTTTCAAATTATGGAATCAATTATTTCCACATTTCACATAGACTGGAAAATCATTATTGCTCAAGCGGTTAATTTTGGAGTTGTTTTTGTGGTCCTGTATATTTTTGCCTTAAAGCCTCTCTCTAAGCTTATGGCGGAGAGAGCGGAGAAAATAGCTAAAGGCATAACGGATGCTCAATCAAATGAAAATCTTCTTAAAGATACAAATCTGAAATACGAAGAAACATTGGTCAAGGCTAAAATTGAAGCCAATAAAATTTTTCAGGAAGGTAAAAAAGAAGCTGAAAATAGAAAAGCTTTAATGTTAGAAGAGGCGAAAAATCAGGTGGCGGGAATAATTGAAAATGGTAAAAAGAGTTTAGAGGCAGAAAAAGTAAAAATGGTCGGAGAAGCAAAGAAGGACATTACTTCTTTGGCAATGCTCGCTGCCCAAAAGATTATGGAGGATAAAAATAAATAAAATCAAAGAAAATTATGGCAAAAATTTCTCCCAAAAATATAGCAGAAGCGGTGTATGGTGTGAGTCAAGGTAAATCTGGTCATGATTTGGCATTTATACTAAAGCGTTCAGTCGTTATGCTTCAAAAAAAGAGGATGCTTGGCAAGTCCAAAGAAGTTTTAAATGCTCTCCAAGAGATTTTCGATAAAAAAACAAATACTATCAGAATTAAAGTCACTTCTACAAAGGGTATAGGGCATCAAGAGAAAAGTAAACTAGAGCATGAAATCAAAGAAAGATACAAGGCACAAAATGTGGAAAGTGAATTTTTTGAAGACAAAGAGCTCTTGGGTGGGATGAAGATAGAGGTCGGGGACGAAGTTCTGGATACAACTTATATAAATAAACTTCGTCAATTAGAAAATTTTTTGATACAGGGGAAATAAGAAAAATATATGTCAAACCACATTGTAGAAAATTTAAAAAAAGAAATAGAAAATTTCAAGGCCATCCTGAAGATTGAAAAAGTTGGCAATGTGCTGGAGGTTTTTGACGGTATTGCTAAACTCTCCGGACTCTCCGATCTTCGGTCTTCAGAAATGGTTACTTTTGGCAATGGTGAAGTAGGCGTGGCGCTTAATCTGGAAGAAGATGCAGTGGGCGTGATTATTTTTGGCGATTACTCCCATATCAAAGAAGGTGATGTGGTAAAAGCTACTGGCAGAATTCTGGAGGTGCCGGTGTCGGATAGTATTATCGGCCGGGTAGTGAATGCCATCGGCGCACCGATTGACGGTAAAGGAGCGATAAAAAGCGACAAAACTTATCCTATAGAAAAAGTCGCCCCTGGAGTTATCACCAGGCAAAGCGTGAGCGAGCCGGTAGCAACCGGCATCAAAGCCATAGATGCTATTATTCCTATCGGACGCGGCCAGCGCGAGCTCATCATCGGAGACCGCCAGACCGGAAAAACCGCTATTGCCATTGACACTATTTTAAATCAAAAAGGTCAGAATATGATTTGTGTTTATGTTTCTACCGGGCAGAAAGATTCTAAATTAAGGAAATTACAGGCAAGACTCGAAGAGGGCGGGGCGATGGATTATACGGTTATAGTTTCCGCGGGAGCTTCCGAATCACCGGCTCTTTCATATATAGCTCCCTACACCGGTGTGTCTATTGCCGAATATTTTATGGATAAAGGGAAAGATGTTTTGATTATTTACGATGATCTTTCCAAACACGCTGTGGCTTATCGGGAAATTTCTCTTTTACTCCGCCGTCCGCCCGGTCGCGAAGCGTATCCGGGAGATGTATTTTATTTGCATTCTCGTTTATTGGAGCGCGCCTGTCGTCGCAGTGCAAAATACGGAGGCGGTTCTATTACCGCATTACCAATCATTGAAACTCAAGCCGGAGATATCTCGGCTTATATTCCGACCAATGTTATTTCCATCACTGACGGACAGATTTTCCTGGAGACAGATTTATTTTACAAAGGTATTCGTCCCGCGGTAAATGTGGGTTCTTCGGTATCGCGTGTGGGCTCCAGCGCGCAAATCAAAGCGATGAAAAAAGTGGCGGGTACGCTCAAGCTGGACCTAGCTCAATTCCGCGAATTGGAAGCTTTTGCCCAATTCGGTTCTGATTTGGATGATTCCACCAAGCGCCAGATTGAACGCGGAAAAAGAGCGGTAGAAGTGTTAAAACAGCCTCAGTACTCTCCGGTCAAGACGGAACATCAGGTGACTGTATTGTATGCTCTTGTGAAGGGTTTTATGGATGATGTGCCTGTGGAGAGGATAAAAGAATTTGAGCAGGGGCTCATAGAGCACAGCGAGCGTAATGCGAAAACTTTTTATAAAGAAGTTACTGAAAGTAAAATGTGGACAGATAAAGGCGAAGAGCAATTAAAAAAAGCGATAGGGGATTTTAAGCAATCTTTCAATAAATAATTATTTATGGCAGGCACAAAAGAAATTAAAAGAAGAATAAAGAGTATCAAAAATACAAAGAAAATCACCAAAGCGATGGAATTGGTGGCGGCCAGCAAGATGAAGCGTGCAGTATCTTCTACTCTTGCCTCCAGACTTTATGCTGAGTATTCTTGGGAAGTTCTCACTTCTATTGCACAGAACGTAGAAGAATTAAATCATCCACTTCTCTCTGAGAGAGAAGAGAAAAATAAAAAAGGAAATATTTTACTTGTATTAATTACTTCCAACAGGGGGCTTTGCGGAGCGTATAATGCTCAAATTATTAAAAAATCTATTTCTTTATTAAAAAATCAAAACGCCAATGTAGAAGTTGTGTCTGTCGGCAGAAAAGGGGATCTGGCGATGCGCCGGCTCGGAATAAAAGTTATCGCTTCTTTTACTGACTTAAGTAATGAAATTTCTTTATCCGAGATTATTCCGATTTCTAAACTGATTATGGATGAATATATTGCTTTACATTATGACAAAGTAATAGTCGCCTATACTGATTTTATTTCTGCATTAACACAAAAGGCAAATTTGAGACAAATTATTCCAGTAAGAAAAGAAAGTTTAAGAGAATTCATAGAAAGCGTTGGAGAAAATATAGAAAATATATTAGAGCAAAAAAAAGAAAAAATTGATTATTTATTTGAAGGAGATAAAGAAAAACTGATTAATAACTTGGCGGAGAAGTTGACCAGGATGCAGATATATCAGATGCTCCTTGAATCAAATGCTTCCGAGCAGTCAAGCAGAATGCTCGCGATGAAGAATGCCAGCGAAGCCTCGGGAGAGATGATTGATGACCTTACCCTGGTATTCAACAAAGCCCGTCAGTCCAACATTACCAGAGAAATATCGGAAATCAGTGCGGGAATGGCATCAGTTAGTTAAGTTTATAAAGTAAGAAAAATAATTATGAAAAATACAGGTACAATAAGAAAAATAATAGGTCCAGTCGTAGATGTGGATTTTGGTGGCGGGACAGAAAATTTACCGGATATTTATACTGCTTTGGAGGTAATGAATGGGACAAAAAAAATCATTCTAGAAACAGAACAGCATTTAGGAGGAGGGATCGTTCGTTCTGTCGCCATGGATTCTACTGACGGACTTTCCCGCGGAATGGAAGTTACAAATACCGGGGCGCCGATATCTGTACCTGTGGGCAAATCTACTTTAGGAAGAATTTTTAACGTTCTGGGTGAAGCCATTGATGACTTGCCCGCCGTAGCCTTGGCGAAGGAGGGTGGTAAAGAAAAACGCTTGCCGATACATCGCAAAGCACCAGAATACATAACACAAGCGACAAAAGTTGAAATTCTGGAAACAGGGATCAAAGTTATTGACCTTATTTGCCCGGTCTTAAAAGGAGGTAAAGTTGGGCTTTTCGGAGGAGCAGGGGTGGGCAAGACAGTTGTTATTCAAGAGCTCATTCACAATATTGCATCCAATCATGGAGGCTATTCCGTATTTGCCGGAGTCGGGGAGCGTACCCGTGAAGGCAATGATTTATACCATGAAATGAAGGATTCGGGGGTTTTAGATAAAGTAGCGATGGTCTTTGGACAAATGAATGAACCACCGGGCGCGCGCTTGCGGGTGGCCCTTTCCGGACTCACGATGGCGGAACATTTTCGTGATTCCGAGGGGAAAGATGTTTTATTTTTCGTTGATAATATTTTCCGTTTCACCCAAGCGGGCTCCGAGGTATCGGCGCTTTTAGGACGTATTCCTTCGGCAGTGGGTTATCAGCCTACGCTTGCGTCTGAAATGGGAGCGATGCAAGAGCGTATCACTTCTACTGATAAAGGCTCGGTAACTTCCGTGCAGGCAGTGTATGTGCCAGCAGATGACCTGACCGACCCGGCGCCAGCTACCACTTTCGCGCACTTGGATTCCACCGTGGTCTTAAACCGTTCACTTTCTGAAATCGGTATTTATCCGGCAGTTGACCCGCTGGATTCTTCGTCCACTATTCTTGACCCAAATATCGTGGGTTTGAAACATTACACTGTTGCCCGAGAGGTGCAACGGGTGCTTCAGCGCTATAAAGATTTACAGGATATTATTGCCATTTTAGGCATGGAAGAATTGTCTGAGGCAGACAAAGAGCTGGTAGCACGCGCCCGCAAGATTCAGAAATTCCTTTCTCAGCCGTTTTTCGTGGCCGAAGTATTTACCGGAGCCAAGGGCCAGTATGTGCCGCTTACCGAGACAATCCGTTCATTTAAAGAAATCTTAGACGGCAAACATGATGCTTTGCCGGAAGGAGATTTTTATATGAAGGGTGCTTTGTAATTTTTGAAAATTAAATAGCTTCTTTCAAAAAGCAATCTATCTGGCGGAGCTCCGCCAGCGAACTACTCGTCGCTCAAGAAAATAATAAATGGAATACCATTTTTATTTTCTAAGCTTCTGCGCAAGGCTTTTTTCAAGAACTATTTAATTTCAAAAAATATATGATAAATAAACAAATAAAATTAAAAATAGTTACTCCGGAGAGACTTGTCTTGGAAGAGATGGTAGAGCAAGTGAGTATACCTACTACCGAGGGCGAGATTACCGTCTTGCCGGGGCATATACCCCTTATTGTTGGGCTTAATTCCGGAGATGTGGTCGCAATGTCTAAAGGAGAATATGTGCCCATGGCCATTTCGGGGGGATTTTTGGAAATAAAAAAGCATGATGAAGGCATTACTGAAGTTGCCGTATTGGCGGATTTTGCTGAACACGTATCTGAAATAACCGATGATGTCATAGAGAAAGCAAAAGCCCGCGCGGAGGAACTCCAAAAACAAATGGAAAATAAAGAAGTCGTGGATTTTGAACACTTTGAAGCGGAGCTGGAGCGCTCATTAACTAGAGTCAAGATTGCTGACAAGTGGCGAACTAAAAAATATAGGAAATAAAAAATCTTCTATGTCTAAATTTTATGTTGTGGCAACGCCGATAGGAAACCTGGGGGATATTAGTTTCCGGGCAGTTGAAACATTGAAAAATGTTGACTTGATTTTATGCGAAGATACTAGGCAGACGAAAAAGCTTCTGGATAAATACAATATTACAAACAAAACTATGAGTTACCACGCTCAGAGCAAGTTGGCAAAAGTAGATAAAATTTTTGAATTGTTGAAAGAGGGAAAAGATTTAGCTTTAGTGTCCGATGCCGGTACACCAGGAATTTCCGACCCGGGCGCGATATTGCTGTCTAAAATAAAAGAGAAATTTACAACAGAAGTACAAGTTATTCCAATTCCTGGAGCTTCGGCTGTTATCGCAGCGCTTTCATCCTGTGGTTTACCCTCGCATGAATTTACATTTCTTGGTTTTTTGCCCCACAAAAAGGGAAGAGAGACTTTATTTAAAGAAATGATGGAAGCAAAACGCACGATCGTATTTTATGAGTCCCCGCATCGGATTTTAAAAACACTGGAATCATTGGTAAAATTTTGTCCGAATAAAAAAGTCTGTATTGCCCGCGAAATTACAAAAATTTATGAAGAATTTAAAGTTGATACGCCAGCCGAAATTTTAGAATATTTTAAAAATAATAAAGAAAAAATAAGAGGGGAGTTTACGGTCATTATCTCTTGAAATTATTTCAATTAACTATTTTAATTTGTGTTTCAAGCAAGTAATGATAGACCAATCAAAACCTCCTTTATTTGCCAAGTATTTCATTTTATCAAGTGCCCAAATAGCATCATCCAAGACCTCATCGCATGCCTCATAGAGCATTTTTGCTTCCTTGGCCAATTTATTATAAGCGTATCTTCCCATATAAAATTCTTTCGGCATTTTTTCCCAGCCGTTCATTTTGTAATAACAATTTACAATTTCATGAACCGGGTTGACAGCTTGTTTGTGTTTTTGCAGGTTTGCCAGATATCCTTTAAATGGATTTTCCAACATATGTTCCGTATCGTCTTTCATTCTTTCATTTTAACATAAATATGATATATTGACGGGATGGGATTTTTTTCACGCAAATTAGGCATAGATTTAGGAACGGCAAATACTTTGGTATTTTTACCTGGTAAAGGAGTGGTCCTAAACGAGCCTTCAGTGGTGGCAGTTTCGGAGCAGGATAATAAGATTCTGGCTATTGGTTTTGAGGCTAAAGATATGATCGGAAAAACACCGGAATCCATCATCACCTATTGCCCGATGAAGGACGGAGTGATTGCGGACTACCGCGTAACCGAAGCAATGCTTCATTACTTCATAAATAAAGCGATGGGGCGGTTTAATTTTTTTAAGCCGGATGTAATGGTTTCCGTCCCGGCTGGTGTCACCAGTACGGAAAGGAGAGCGGTGGTAGAGGCGGCCATACGCGCTGGCGCCAAGAATGCTTATGTGGTAAAAGAGCCTATCTTGGCCGCCATTGGCGCCGGTATTCCGATTTATGAAGCTCGAGGTCATATGATTGTGGATATCGGCGGAGGTACGACGGATGTGGCTGTCATCTCGCTCGGTGGAATTGTATCTTCCACGTCGGTTAAATGCGCCGGAAATAAAATTGACGCAGCCATAGCTGATTATATAAAAAAGACTTTCAATTTGGCTATCGGCGACCGGACAGCGGAAGAAGTAAAGATAAAAATCGGTGCTGCCGTTCCCCTGGAAGAAGAGCTCTCCGTCACGATAAAAGGCAGGGATTTTATACAGGGGTTGCCTAGGTCAGCTAGAGTTTCCACTAATGAAATAGTCAAAGCGATAGACGCGGAATTAAAACAAATCATCAAGGCAATTAAAGATGTTCTGCAGGAAACTCCGCCGGAGCTCGCATCGGACATTATGGATTATGGCATTATTATGACCGGCGGGTCCTCGCTTTTGCGTAACCTAGCTGATCTGGTCTACAGGAAAACAGGAGTCAAAGCTATCATCGCCGAT
>Ga0209542_10007297_pt1 | contig 21115 bp, 30 predicted proteins | sample RifCSPhighO2_01_FD_184028 | JGI IMG/M metagenome (GOLD analysis project Ga0209542, IMG submission 184028) | Soil microbial communities from Rifle, Colorado - Rifle CSP2_plank highO2_0.1 (SPAdes) (version 2) | ecosystem: Environmental > Terrestrial > Deep subsurface > Rock core/Sediment ... | reverse complement strand
TAGACTCAGTATCCCTTAACTCTGCCATATTACCTCCTTACATAAGACAATTATGCCACGAGCCGCCAAAACAGTAAAATCCGATACTTAGATTCAGATAAGTGGTGGGCGATACAGGATTCGAACCTGTCACCTCCTCAACGTCAATGAGGCGCTCTAGCCAAATGAGCTAATCGCCCGCTCCGTAGCTTAAATTACAATCCAAACTATACGCTTTTTGATCATTGGTCGCAACCAATAATATGATTGTTTTTAAAAACGCTTAAGGTGTTAGCGGTATTGACTTGTTTTGGCACTTATGTTAGCATAACCAAGTTAATCGGGAGGCGCTCATTTTTGAGTACCGTTAATAGTTCGCTTAAGGATTTTGTGCTTTTTTATGAAGAGCTGGGATCCCGAAAGCGTAATATAAGTCGTATCCGACGCACCCGTCCTGCCCCTGTAGCAAGCTAACGCTCGCTCACAAGCAAGACAGGTGAAAACCCCAGGCATTTCCTGGGGTTTTTAATACCCAACGCCTACTTGCAAGCCTTTTATCCCCTTTTTATACCCACTTATGCACTAGCTTTTTAAACAGCTGTATGACAATATATAGACATGGTTGAAGTTAAAATGATCAATAATCAAGTCTCAATACTCAATGAATGTAGTAATTATTCAACCATTCAATGTATTAATGACATTGACCATTCATTGAGCATTGAAGCGACCAAAGGGAGTGACTCGTGAAATGCATATATTGTGGTAGCGAAACACAGGTTACAAACTCGCGTCACCAAAAGAAACCGAACCAAGTATGGCGGCGACGACTATGTAAAGGCTGTTCTGGACTGTTCACTACCTTAGAACAGGCAGATCTAACCACCTCCCTACTCTATAAAAATGCTTCTGGGCACGTAGAGCCTTTTAGGCGCGATATTTTGTTTGTTAGCCTGTACAACAGCGTCAGGCACCGTAAAACGGCTGCAAGCGACGCCACGGGCCTTACGGCCACTGTTATTAGCAAACTGCAGACTCACATTCAATCAGCCACCATAGATCGTAAAAATATTATCAAGGTTGCAACAGAAGTTTTAAAGCGTTTCGACAAAGCCGCCGCAGTCACCTACCAAGCCTTTCACCCCTAATAAACTGTAATTACGATTGGTCAAAGTATTCTGCGACGATCTCATCGTGGCCAAAAGCTAGAGGCAATTGGACTATTTCTCCTCGCTCAAAGTAACCAACTTCCGAAACTTCTTCATTCAAAACCAGATCTCCAACTGCTGTACCAACAAGATATGCAATATTCCAAATGCGACCTAAAGGATCTTGATCTTCATCATAATCAAGTTTTCTGAATAGTCTAGCGTCAACGAACTCTAGGTTTGTTTGCTCACGCACGTGCCTGGCAGCAGCAAGTCTAACAAGTTCGGACACCCCATCCCGCCCTCCAATAAAGGACCATTTACCAGCTGACAAACCAGTGGTCTGCTTGCCCAATAATAGCCTCCGCTCATCATCATGGATAATTGCTCGACTGGCAAATGCGACTGACATTTGGGATACTATACCATCCTTTTAATAGAATTGGTATTCAGCTCTTCTTATTCTCGCCGGTGTTCACAGCCTTTTCGGTGACGTCAAAGGTGCCAATGTAGCGCCTAAATGCTAAGTGGAACTGTGAATTGATAGCTGCGGCTGAGTTAAATGCCACGCCCACAACCGGTGTCAACCCCCACTGCCATATAAAACCAAAAGCCCGCCATTTGCGCTGATGCGGGGGCCGCTGAGGTAAGGTTGCGATACCAATGTAAACAACACATAGCAGTGCTATAAGCGCCACCGTATTGATAGTACTGATAATATTGGGCAGGCGCTGGGCAACAATGTTCTGATTGGCAAATTTATTAAGATACAGTGGAAAGTAGCCAGACAAAAATATCAAAGGCGCTGAGCTGGCCCAGCCGACATGTGATTCTAGCAGGCGACCAAACTTGGCCAACGCATCAACCTTGCTAACCTTGTTTTTCATAAAAAACGCTCTGGTGGCAACATAGGCTACATCAGACGCACCGTACGTCCAACGACGAATTTGTTTGAACTGCGCCTTGGCTGTGCGTATCCGTTTGCCGGCATAGACAGCATCCTGATAAATAGGCGCATAAATAGGCAAAACCTCGTAATCACCGTCATAGCGGAAGTAACTGCGCCAAAACTGATGCCCATCCTCTACAATAGTGCGCACGCTCCAAAAATCCATGTCTATCAAAGCATCCAGACTTTGGGCGTGAGCGCTAAAATTGCGCAGGGCGTGCGGCCGCATAGAGTTGGCCATATGAAAATAAGTGTTAGAGATGGCACACAAGCGCATTATGGCTGGCACATCCCAGATGTTGTTGTTATATAGAGCTACAGGCTGGTAAGACTTTTGCTTGCGGTTTTCGGCCGATAAGTAAACGTAGGTTAACAGTGAAAAGTAGTTTTTATCGGTCCGATTGTCAGCGTCCAGCGTAGTTATGAGCACTCGGGAAGGATCAATCCCCTGCCCCTTGGCCCACTGAGCAACGCGCCTAGCAGTGTGCGTAGCGTTGGCCCCCTTCCCCGGTATTTCGCCTTCGGCGAGGGTGTGCTCTACGGCTTCGGCGTGATAAAACTTGTCTTTGTATAGCTTCAGCGTTTCTAGTGTTTCGTGCTTTTTTTGCTCTGTTGCCCGCTGCTCGTAAGCTATGAATAGCGCCGTCTTGCGATCAGCAAATCCACTGGATCTAATTACATGTTCGATAGTGGGGTGTATGATGGCCTGCGATTCGTTGTAGGTGCAAATAATAATAACTTGGACTAGTTCATCGGGCAACATGTCTATTGGATCACCCTTGGCCAGCCGGCGCATATTCCATCTGTGGCCTCGCAATAAACTATTCTTGGCCCTGACGGGCGCAATGGCTGGTTTTTCTGGATGGTAGAAATCTTTGAGCAAATCCTCCCAGTCAACTTTGCGAGCCTTTTTGACATTTGAGTAGCCTTCTATGACCCTAATAGACATGGCAGCTGCCCTGATTAGCAGCACCAAAACGTATGCGATGGCAAAGACCGCCGCCGCCGGAACAAAGAAGATACTCAAAATTATAGGGGTAAGAAAAATTGACAGCGATAGAAGCCCAGGCAAAACCTCAAAAAACCTGTACCAGCCGTGCCGATCCTTGGGATAAGGTATTTCGATGTCGGCGACTTTCATGGGTTGCTCAATTTTAAGACAATATTAACAGAGCGTTGCTGACAATTATGGCAAGTACGAGCAGCAATATACCAAGCGATAAAACAGTTATAGAAAACTGGCGGTGGATAGAATAAATACGCATACTCAAAACCACACCAATTACTGTCACTAACACCATAAACAATATGAATGCCAGAAGATCATAACTATGACCAAGTTTGATGGCGCTAATTCCCAGGTTGGAGCGGTACTGCACAATATAACCTTCATTGCGGCTGGGGTTAAAACGCAGCAGCACCAGTACACTACCTAAAATTGTAAGAAAGCTGCTGATGGTGACCAGTAGCAGCACTAACCGGTCATGAAAGTAGTTTTTGGATGGGGTCATATCTGCCATAGATTTTACACTGTTTCTTTGACATGCTGAAGCGAAGTTTATAGCCTGCCTACCGGCAGGCAGGTTTTTAGTAAATAGGTGCCAGACTTTTTTAGCTTGGCTTTTTGCTATATGCTAGTGCTTAGGATCAAGCATATGCCTATATTATCTAAGCTCCGATACACAAAACAAAAGCTGCAGATTGGTAGCCAAGGCGACACCATCGTTGAGGTTATGATAGCCATCGCCATTGTTAGTCTCATACTAGCTGGCGCTTATAGAATATCGGGCAAAAGCTTGAACACCGTTCGTGATTCGCAGGAGCATAGTCAGGCATCCCAGATTGCTCAGGGTCAACTGGATATCCTGAATAGTCATGGCGGGTTGGACCTTGTTGCCAGCAAATGTTTTGACGCCAACGGCAATCAGCAATCCGGCAGCCTTGATACGTGCTCTTTTGATAGCGACAATAAAAATAACTGTTCTACAACATCAGCAACACCGGCGCCATTTTGTTATAGAGTAGTAATATCCCAGCCTCACCTGCCCGCACAGACTACTTATAGAGTAACTATCACCTGGGCAAGAGTTGGTGGCGGCAACAATACCGTTACCATGGATTACCGCGTAGGGCTTGGTGTCTCCGCAGCCGGCATTGCAGATTTTCTAGATGAATGCGATGCCCATCCCTGGGACGTGTGGTGCCATCAACCCCCCTGCCAAACTAATTGTGTTTGGTATCCACCCTGTGCCCTTGGTGATAATAGCTGTTATAACTGGACAGTTGAAAAATTTAACAATCAGCCTCTGTCTCAGGACCCAGTGGTCGTAAGCTGCACCTGGGATTGGGGTGATGGAACGACTACGGGCGGCCCAGCCACAGATCCCGCTAACGCCTGTTTAAGTTTGCAAAGAATTACACACCTCTACCCTGTAGACAATACGATTGATCCATATTGGGATGGATGTGGTGATCATTTACCGGAATATACCATAACCCTAACCGTAAAGCTTTCAAACGGAGCAAAAGACCCTGTAAGTGTTAAGCCTAGCGGGCCCCTTCCACGGTGCTAAGTTTTTGACTTGCCATGAGGGCCCTTCGACTCGCTTAGTTTCCTCAGAGTCATTTGCCACGCTTCATAAGAATGGCTTGCCATGAGCAAGTCCGCCCTGGGCGGACGCGTCGAATGGTGCGGGTACTGGGAATCGAACCCAGCTCTCAACCTTGGGAAGGTTGCATATTAGCCACTATACGATACCCACGTAATGAGACAAACCTACGGTTTTCTCATCGCACCGGCAAAATGGAATACATTTTGTCGGGCTGCTCTTTTCCCTTTTTAACAGGAGTAGAGCTGGAGCCACCTCGGGGATTCGAACCCATAAAGCCAATGATTTGGCTTTATGTTGGTGCGAGCGAAGCGTCCTACAGTGAAACTATGGAGCCACCTATCGGATTCGAACCGATGACCCCCACTTTACGAAAGTGGTGCTCTAGCCAACTGAGCTAAGGTGGCACAACCCCAGATTATAACAGAGAGGGATTAATCATTTACCATTTTCTGTTCACCGTTTTCCATACGTTTTCCATTTGCTGTTTACAGTTATTCTCCCTGCCCACTGTCTATTTACCCTGAGCAAAATCGGTCTTTCTCTGCTCTCTGCTCTCTGCTCTCTGCTCTCTGCTCTTCCTAAAGATTGTAGAAATCGTAAATCTTTTGAGCAAGATCTTTGATAGCTGCGGTGTTGGAATTGTCAGTCATTATCACAAGCGAATATGTGGATTTGGGCCCATATACAATCGCCATATCGTTATGTGTGACATTATCGAAGCCATCGCCAACTTTATTGGCAACTACTGATCCTTTACTCCCGGCCGGTATACCACCGCGGAAGGTCTGCCTTTTCATAAGATCTAGCAAATAGTTAGTGTGCTCAGCATTTAACAATTTGCCCCCGTGTAGACGACTTAATAATAGCGCCCCGTCATTTGTGGTGGTGTAGAGCTGCTTATCGCGGCTTCCATCTAATGATGTGTTATTAAACCCCACGGCATTAATAGTTTTGGTTAAAGAAACCCAGCCAATTTTTCTGCTAACCGCCTCGCCACAGTTGTTATCCGATACTAGGATCATGCGCTGCAAACAATAGTCAAGTGAGCCGGCTCCAGTCTGCATGTCCATACTCCATGTCCCCTGCTCTACCTTACCCAGCGCCACATAGGCCGCGAACATCTTGTAGGTGCTGGCCGTGACCATGGCGTCATCACCGCCATAGCTCGTGCTGCGCTCTGGTTTGTTCAAATCCGTGGTGGTAACTTTGAATGTGCCGGGGTGAGACTGGGCAAAGTCATCAATGATTTTGCTCAATTTGGCGTTGTCAGCCTCGGCCAGCGAAGCCGCAAAAGCTTTGTTATTTGGGATGAGATTTAGTTTGGGTAACTTGATGGATTGAACCGTACTGGCTTGAAATACTTGCGATAGCGTCTCTGCTTGCCGGTTGAGCTGAAGCATAAAGGGGATCTCTATAACCAACGCGGCACCAATATAGAATAATAAAACCCTAGATGCTGCGGCCAGCATCCGGCGGTGCGCACCTACATAATGCTCAAATTCAACTACTGTTACGGGGCCCATTATTGTGATTGTTTTATTTAGTTGTTTATTTGAAGTCTTGCTTCAAGCTTATGCTAACCCCTTTTTGTGTTCAAAGCAATAGCCGATTTTTATTAGATCCCATAAGATACAGACATAAATTATTGGCTAATTTCTATTCTTGTGCGGCAGCGGCAAACAAGGTATCGCCAAGTCTAACAGCCTTGGGCCGTTCATCCATCAAAACAGTGTGCCCTTGTTCTCTTATGCCCGCTGCCATGCCCCGGGCCAAATTATTCATTGCGCTTATGGCTGTATGAACACCACCAAACGTGGATTTTTCAAAACTTAACTCAGTATGAGAATTGGGTAATTCGGGCTCTTGAACATTTGACGCATCGTTAATTTTTTGTCTCCATATAGGATGTGTTGCCCCGTCAATAATTACTGCCAAATCTGCTCCTAACGGAGGTTGGACCCCAACATGCACAGATCCTTCGCTTATACCTACTTCTATTTTAAAATCTACCATAATAGTTCCTCTATAATGTGCTCACATTATCTACCCATAAATCCTAAGTGCAAGCACTAGTAGTAGCGAGATACGGATAAAAGGGTTTGGCGTTTACAGATTAAAAACTCTGGTTATCTAAGCATGCTAGGGTTCTGTTACACTAGAGCTCATGCGTTGGCAAGATATTGTTATTTCACTCTGTCAGATGGGTTTTGTGATTGCGCTTATTCCAAGCATACGGAGTCGTCACAAACCAGCCCTATCCAGCAGTGTCATGAATGTAGTTTTGGTAGGTATCGTGACCTTTTGCCTGTTTAGTTTGCATCTGTGGTTTTCTGGCATAACCGCCACCATGGTTGGCACTACTTGGGCTGTCCTAGCTATCCAAAAATTGGAAATCGACAAAAAAGCCAAGAAGAAATAAGGCTTAGTTTGACCTAGCCGTACAATTGGCTATGGGTACCAATGAAACCAAAAATTATATAAGTGTCTTCAATCTTCTCGTATAGTGCTCTGATATCGCCAGTTATATTAATACTGTAGAGGCCCGTATACTCGCCAGTTAACATATGAAGGTGAAGCTGCGTATTGTATGGATCGCTCAACCATAATCGTTGCCGGGATTTAAATTGCTCGCGCACTTTTGGACTTAATCTAGAGAATTGCTTCTTAAATCTTTTGGTGTATTTAATTTTTATGGATTGGCTCATAGGGGATATCGTCTAGAAATGCTTCTGCTTCATCAATATCAAAAGGTCCGTATGTATCACTCGCAGCAATCTCTGCGCGCATTTCTTGAATGATTTTCTCCATCTTGGGCGTAATAGGCTCGGCAATCGTAAAGTGAACCTCCCCTGTCTGCCCAAGGTCACGCAAAAACGCGTTCACCAGCGTACCTAGTGGAATTCCAAGCTGTTTGGCCCGCATTTGCGCCAATTGCTTCACTTGTTTACGCGTTTTAAGACTTAGAGTTGTGGTATCGTTAGTAGCTTTCATGAACCTAAGTATACCTTTTGGTATACTTTTGTCAATTACGTGCCAGAGAGGAGTAGCCGAGTACTGTCTATTTATTGGGTGGAGTTGGACTGAACCGTTGGATAAACTTGTGCGTTCGCTTCCAAGGGAGATATGCGAAGTGCGAAGTAAGAGTATGCTTGTTTCGTTTACAGAAAGTTTCAAGATCGTCCTTGATAATTACTCGATCAAAATCCCATCCCGGGTATTTAGCGAAGTACGATTTGCGTACTTCTGCTATTAAATCTTTTTCTTTAGTCCAGCCATTAAAATCAAACGCCCAATCACCATCCAAAGCGTAAACATGTGTACCAGTGGAACCAAACTTGGTTTGAGGATGAATAAATATTAGCTGTAAATTTCTATTGGGGTGTAGGACACGAAAGGTGAAGGCCAGAATGTGGCAAGCACCGGCGGCGAAGAACGCTTTGTCGTCTCGAGTCCATGATACGAATTTGTCGGCCAGTTCTTCAGATGTGCGCCTGTACTTTATTGGCGATATGTACATATTTGGATTATATCAATACTAGTACACGCCTGTGCTACGCATCTTTGACTAGATCAGGCAACGACTTCTTCAGTAACTGATGTTTCATTTGCGGCTTGTTTTATTGCCTTATGACTAGCCATGGCTTTGCGTGCTTTATAAACTCCGATGCCAACTAATAGCCAAGCTGAGAATGTCTCGCCAAATACCATTCCGTTTCGCTCGAATTTTTGTAACGTTCCGTATTGCGGTGCATGTTCACGAATAGCTTGGACTTGTTCTTTTTTGTCCGCGATTACACCGTCAAGATACTGGTTTGCTTCAACGCTAAGCTGAGAATCCGCTTGGTCAAATTGTGGTTTGGCAACTTCGGCAGCCTGGATATCATCGTTTAAAGCACTTACTTTGTCAGAAGCAATATCAGCATTATGGTTATCAAAAATCCAGTCGGATTGGGTATTCAAAGCAAATATTTCCACACCTACTGCAGCTACACCACCTACAATAAGACCTGTAAACTTTGGTTCCGTGCTTGGGCTTGGCTCAATCCTGGACATAATTTATAAACTTTAGTCTAAACCATGTATTTTGTCAATTTCGTCGGGTATTGCATAACTTAGCAAACTATCGTATAATATACGGCTTATGCGTGTTTTAGACACAATTGATTATGCCCCGGCATATAGCGTCCTCGGTACCGTAATGGTTGAGGCGGAGCTTGATCCTGAGTTTCCTCCTATTGGACCGGCTATTACCAGTCCAGAGCTAAATTTGATTGAAATAATCCGCAATGACGGAGAGATGGCGGTTACCTGCCCTGATGGCATGTACTACCACCCGTATGATAAGGGCCCCACTTTATTGCAGATAAGCGCCAATCATAAGCGCTCACTTGATGTGCCAAAGGATCTAGTTCCTCACACGCTGGGAGATATAAGTGTTAAGGGCGGAGTTTTAGAAGATCCTAAGTTATGGACGCGTAGAGAAGATGGGGTTCCATATAGTGACCTCCGTGGAGGCATGGTCTATCGTGATGCTGTCTATGCATACGAAAGTAGCGACACCATGTTTAAAAGAGGTATACGTTTTGGCGAACAAATACTGGGAGTTGCTAGGCTTAGAGCTATGCCAACTCCAAATGGTATCAAATCCGTGGCTGTAGCACTGCCAACATATGGCAGGACTACAGAAACTGGGGTTGCCCCCATAAGATACGACACGATGTCACCGGCATTGCAGCCTGTCGTGGCAATACGCAGTATGCCCAATTCTTATAGGCTTTGGGATGTAGCATACGACACAGATTCCAGACAAATCTATCCTATACTTGGACGATCGTTATTAATCAGCGCTCAGCAAGCACCTGAATTTGTGGGCGGTCTTAATTCGGAAGACAAGTCAGATTTGCGAACATACCTGGCGGAGCACGTACCAACTTTAGTAGGCTATGCCTATGGTCGGCTTACAGCTGCTGGCTTAAAGCAAAAATACGCGCACGGCGGAAATATGTCCTTATCTCTTGGTCTGCCCGATGCTGATGCCATTTCAGAAACACATAGAATCACCAAAGGGTATCGAGATAGCATCGCTGACTTCTGTGCAGAATCAGTCATGGATTCAAGAGCCATATTAGGAGGCAATAGAGGGAGAGATAGAGAACAACAAACAGAAGCTGTAAAAGATAGCTTTCTGTACGGCTACCGAATGGGCCAAAAAGAAAAGCACGTCAACGAGCTCTAATTTAAATCTGAATTAATAGGCCGCGACCTATTGTTTACTGCCTAATTTTGGTCAGTTAAGTCTAGGCTGTATTGTTCAAGTATCATGTCAGGCTGTGTTTTGCTGGCTCTTTGTTTATCGCTCAGAACAAAGCCACTTTTTTCGTAGAATCGTCTAGAACGAGCATTATTGTCCCTTCCGGTCCACAAGATCATTCGTTCCCTGCCCAAGGCTCTAGCATGATCGTACGCCATATCAACTAGCACCGAACTAACACCAGTTCCCCAAGTGTCCGGCTCAGCCATAAGAAGTGCCAAATATTCATCCTGCTCGCGAGTCTCAATAGTGTCCTCTGTGTCCGATGAATGACCCAACACAAAGCCTGCCAACTTGCGACCACTCTCAGCCAAATAGGTCCACGAGTCTTCATAACCCATGCGTCTGTGCACCTCTTCCAATCTATATTCGTCGGTTATAACTTCTGGGAGGGGCCTACCATCACGGCCAGCGTTTGCCCGCTCCATAGTCAGAGCCATGGCGTCAATGTCGGCAGTTATGCCAACCCGAAAAGTAAAATGCACGGGCTGAAGGTCTCGAGATGTAGTTTCAATTCTGGACATAAAGCAAAGATTACCATAAAAACGCGATTTTGCCTACTTGCGGGTGTAGAGTAGGGCTTCCGAACTACTTGAGTTGTATTCCAGCGTCATCAGCCAGCTGATGTAGCCAACGGTCAAGTCGGGCCAAATGCGCGTCACGCGCAGTGTTTTCTGTTTCCATATCGTCAAGCCTTTTCAAGAAGGCGTCTAGGGTTGTAATTAAATGATCGTACTTTACGTTCAATTCCCGTACTTCAGCTTCTAGGACGTTGAAGCGTTCATCTACACGATTCGAAAAATCACCGATAATCGTAGATATGTCTTCAACTGCTTCTTTAAGCATGGATTGGGTCACAACCGGGTCTTTAGATGCAGGCATGGTTTGTCAATTGTATACCAGAGTTATCAGCCAGACAATACCACCAAATTGGCGGGCCCGTCCCTACTTCACCTTCTGTTTCGAAGGACATGCCACATAGCGCTAAAAATCTTTGTAGGTCTTCTCTGAGCGACGCTCAATAGCTAGAATTTTTATAGAACTGTCATGCTGATGATAGATAATACGCAGCCTACCCTTTCTGACTCTAAATATATCCGGGTGACCCTTGAGTTTGGTAATTTGTAAACCTTGTGTATTGTTGTGCCGCAGTTGCAATAGTATTGTTTTAACAAGCTGGCGTTCTTTAGTGCTAAATTTGGCTAGCTCTTTGCTGATCTTATCGGTCATAACGCAGGCTAAAGACGCTTCAATAACTCGTCTATATCGACGCCGCCCTTTTTAATAAGAGTGAGGTCGGTTACCGTTTCCCATTGATCGTGGGTTGTGCGAAGCTTGCGCAGTATTGAGTCGCGTATAAAATCACTCCTAGTCGCATATTCGTTTTTGGCAGCTTGATCCATCTCACTGACTAGCTTTTTGGGTAGCGATATATTGATTGTCCTAGTATTTGCAGATAATTTACTCATACAATAATTGTATGTTTATTGTATGTTGACTGTCAAGTCAAAGCAAACACCACCTTGATTTAAACATGTGCCCTGGCGGGCCCGTATTCAAGCTGTTTGCTTTTTGAGGGGTTAGTTGATAGTATTACCTCTGTTGTAATGCATTCTTGCATTGCTTCGCAATGCGGGCTCGTAGTGAAGTTGGCCTATCACGCCTCCCTGTCACGGAGGAGATCGCCGGTTCGAATCCGGTCGGGCCCGCCAATCCAGATTGTGTATGTTAGGCGCCTTCAATTGTGGCCCGTAGGCCGACTCCGACAATTCTAGAGACTCTTTCGTCAATAACTTGTTTAGGCTGATCGGGCTTTGATAAGCTTTCGACTGTTCCCTGAAGCATATTTAAGGATAGTATATCGAGCTCAGTATGTAGATTTCTGCGAGCCTCTCTTCTTTCAATCGTTGACATTTGTGGTGCGTTTCCAAAATCTAGCACCATTTCTTCAATTAGCGCCTTAAGCCATAGTTCTTGGGATATATCCTCTTCGCACATAACCTTGGCATATACTTGTTGACCATAGCGGAGTACACCATCCGGGAAAGCAAGATCTACTTCTATATCTTCTGATGCAAAACGAAGCCGCAGGGCATTAAATAAACTCAGGTGTCGATCGCCAAAAATAATTCCAAGATCTGCTGGATTTGGATGTTTCCGTTGAGTACGATGACTGGCTGCTTCATCAACAATTTCCGCGAAATGATCAAGCGCGTATTGTTCGCGGATTCTATCTGCTTCGAATAACGACTGCTGTTCTTTTTGGAATGCTTGGACTGCTTCCTCCGAAGTATTTCCACCCAATACGCCTGAGTGCGCGCGTCTATAGGCCGTTTCCCATTGTCTATAGGCCTCACTACCAGGTATAACGTCGAGAGGCATTACTTTTGCGTGCGTATTATAAATGGCCTTCTGAAGTGCGATATTAAAGCCAGACCCCGGACTCTGCCCCGTTTCTCTATCTTCAAATTGACGCAGTGCCCGCGAATCTCCGTTTGCTATTTTTTGCCTCTCAATTATTCCTTTAGGTGACGTGCCTATGTTCTCAAAGAGTATTATTCCGGAACCCTTTAACACTTCTAGGACGTGCGGCAATTGAACTTCATCAGCCTCAAAATGTTCGACCGGTAAAAACGAAATACGATCGACTCCGGAAGGTAAAACTATCTCCGTTAAATTAAGTAGAATGGGGTCAAAATCAATATATGGATTAAGTTTGGTATTTGCTCCTTCTCTAGGACCGTCTGCTGCTTCAGTAGGATAACTCACTTAGAATATAATGTTTACTTCATAGGTTTTTGTCAACTTCGGAAATCCGACTCTATATCCCTTATCTGCTATTATTTCTATATGTCAAAGACATATTTTATAGGTGGCGCACCAAGAATTGGTAAAACTACTGTTATCCAAGAGCTTATTCGAAGAAAACCAATGCTTGCAGCCTCAACTGACGCCATCAGAAGTGTAGCCAAAGGATTATCACCTCCCGAAACTAACCCTCGCCTTCATAAAATAGATCGAGCAGCATTCGGTTCGGATAAGCATGTTGCAGACATGAAGAACAACCCAGAAGTTGCATTAAGTCACGAGATAGGAGAGGCGGAAGAAACATGGAAATCTGTTTTAGACTTCCTTAGCTACTATCAAAGTGATAGTAGGGATGCAGCCGTAGAGGGTGTTGCGGTAATGCCAGAACAGCTCTCGAAGTTAACATACCGTTTTAGGACGGTATTTGTGGTTAACCTGACCGACCAAACAGAGACTATCCTTGAACATGTAAGCAAGAATCCAAATGACTGGCTTCGTAAGTATGACAAAGATACTATACGGACATACAGCTCCTTTAATCTTTCGTGGAATAAATACTTTGCAAAGGAAGCCAACAAATACGGTTTTCCAGTAGTTGAGGTTGACACTAATAACTTTCAGACCAGTATTGAAAGTGCCGTAGCTATTCTTCTGAAGGACTAGAGCTTACTAAGTTTTGATGTTGATACTTTCAAAAGAGGGTATTTTTTATTCCAGAGTATACTTAATACGTGGTTAAGAAAAATAGAAACCTCCTAAATAACGACTTAAATCAGGCATGGAGACGATGGCGCTACAAAAACACCTCTTTCCTAATTTTAAGTCTTGTGGCTTTCTATTATCTGGCCCAAACTTCATGGCTACATGGAATAATAAATACAATAGGTAATCTTGGTTATCTGGGGGCATTTCTTACGGGTATTTTCTTTGTATCAACATTCACAGTCGCACCAGCTGCTGTAGTGCTATTCCATCTAGCCGATAGATTACACCCTGTTGAAGTGGCCTTGCTAGCCGGTCTGGGAGCTATGGTCGGTGACTTTGTGATATTTAGATTTATGAAAGACAAGATTTTTGAAGAAATGGCTCCTATTTTTCAAAAACTACATAAGAACTACTTTAGAACTCTATTCAAAAGTCCTTACTTCTCTTGGCTTTTGCCAGTAATTGGTGCAGCGATAATAGCTTCACCCATCCCAGACGAAGCTGGAGTAAGTATGCTGGGTTTATCTCAAATAAGACCTTGGCAGTTTTTTATTGTAACCTTTACCCTGAATGCCATTGGTATTTTTCTAATAGTAACTGCCACAAGGATTATATAGCTCAACTACTCCCGCCTAAACACTTCGATACTGTAATCTACACCAAATCAAACAGTTACCATTCGGAAATCCGACTCTATATCCCGCCAATTTTGATATTCTATTGACAATGTAAGTACGTGTTAGTACAATAGATTGTATGGTACAAGGAATTATTACTAAAACGGGTAACTCTTATGCAATAAGAATACCTAAACACTACATTGATGATAACAACTTAAAATTGGGTGACGTCGTAAATGTAGAAGAGCCACTGGTGAAACAGCAACAGGCATTAAACGCTCTAATAAGCCACGGTCAAAAGCATGGACCCATAAAAGGTATTCAAGACCCTGCGGCCTGGCAGCGCGAACAACGTACATGGGTCGACCGAAGAGAAAATGATTCTACTCGACACTAATATAGTTATCTACCTTCACGGTATTCAATTGGATGAGGCAGTAGCGGAGAAGTTAAGGAATACGACTCTGGACACCTGTAATGTTATCGTTGCGGAGGTACTTGGCTACAAGTCCATGGACACAATAGACGAAAAATTCTTTGTAGATTTATTTGATAGTATGAAAAACCATATTTTTGATAAAGCAGTTACAGACAAGGTCATTGAGTTAAGAAAAGCAACAAGCATAAAACTACCAGACGCCATTATAGCCGCCACAGCTTTAGTCAATGGTCTCGTCCTATGGACGCATAATACGGAAGACTTTAAGCAAGTTAAAGGCTTGAAGATTTTTGACCCGCTGGCAGACAAGAGTTAGTTATGCTGACAGTTCAGCGGTACTCACCGTTCGGAAATCCGACTCTATATCCCGCCAAGCACCAGCGATATTCATTTTAATAATTTCATGTTACCTTATGTTTTATGCCTAATGAGCTGAATCGCAACGAATATATAAAAGCTATCTTTGGCAACACCCATCGTTTAGATATATGGGCTAGGATTGCTCGATTTAGTATTGACCCACTGGAACGTTTCTATGCTTCTGAGCTTAAACCTGATTTAGAGAGAACTGCAGGCGTTATGCTTCATGGTGAAATACAAAATCTGCAACGACTTGGTATGATTGAACTCTCAAGCGAAGGTGGTTACCATGAAGGTCAAATTGGTGGGCAGGCGCCCAAATGGTTTGTGCGAACAGATTCGCCAGCCTGGCAAATAGTGGAAACAGCCCTTCATGTAGTTGAGCTTGAATTTCCAAATCCTGTTGAAGAGTAGTGATCCAATACCTGTTCAGTCAAGATATGCCAAATCAGGCAACTATAGTTCGGAAATCCGACTCGATGTCCCGCCAAATTGATATTATACGTTCCTCTGTGGCGCATTGACCGCTGATTAGCCTTCCTGATAGTATTACATTATTTAGAAGAATGGAGAGTTCTATGGCATCGATTGAAGATCAACAAAGAAGCCCACAAGAAGTCGAAGTTAAAGATAGAGCAATGCACTGGCTTTCTGCAGTGACCTTAGCCGTACCAGAAGATACCATAGACAGTAGTTCAGCAGCTCACTCAAACGGCTCAGACTTCATCTCTGCAGTTAACGATTTAGCAAGAACTAGTGAGGGGCAGGCCGCGATGGCAAACTTACAAGATCGTAGAACCGAAATTCAAGTATCAAGTGGAGTAGATATAATAGCAGAACAGCAGGCAGCAATGCAGGTTATGCTTGATGCCCAAAACCCTAAGAGTAGTTAATTATATTCATAATAAGCTGTTGGTTAACCCTGAGTTAATATAAGGGTCGGATCCGCCGATAGACAAATGCCACTCTTTGTGGTTTTATTTATTTCATGAGAAGTTCTTCCGAGCTTTGGATGGCAAGGCGCACGCACTTAGCAGATGGCTATGTAGACGAATACGGCGAGACTGCAAACTGTTGGTCTATTGCAAGAGAGTTTTATGCAGCGTTGGGTAATGAAGGCCAAAACGCTCGTTTACTTAGGCTGCAGAGCGAAGGGACAACTAGGGGTACAACATATTTGAGCGAAATGACACCAGTCCCCTACCCAGATAAAATTTGGTGCCACCACTATGTCTGTGCTGTCGATGAGCTAGTTTATGATCCTATTTTAGAAACACCAACAGATTACGAAGATTATCCTAAACTCGCATTTAACATAGGAGTGCTGGCAGTCATAGAAGAAAAATTGTGGGCTCCTGGGCTGGCGTACTAGTTCTGGGCCTGTTTCTATAGATTACACTTATGCCCACTGCCACCCTTAACTATATTCTGAGCATTTACATCTGCACACAAATCTTTTAGGGTCGAGGCCGGAGGGTTTGTCGAGATCTTGTCAGCTAGTGATTTATTCTCCATAGCAAATTGAACAAAATCCTTAAGGGTTTGCAGATACTTACTAAGTTCATCTATAGATTTTATGGTTCGCTTGTCTACCCAGCTTGGTAAAACATATGCCTCGTACTTAGTACCGTTAGCCATAGTAATGTCAAAAATAAGATAAATTACTGTTCCGTCTGCATAGTAACCATATTTTATTTTGTCACCATCGGCGGTAATTTCTTGAATGTACACTGCCAGATTGAAGTTTTGAGATCTATAGTGAGAGGAAACACCATCTATGACTTCGTATATTTGTATATCATGGTCAGGAACACCGTACGTATAATGACGCTGCCCACCATTATTCGTAAAAACATGTAGTACGGGATTGGTTAGATGAGTTACCTTAAAATCATGTTGGCCAGTATACTTTTGCAAAGCATACGTAACGTCAAATGGATAGCGGCCCATAATAAACTCTAGTTCATTGGCGGTAAGGTTTGCGGTTGCAATGCATTCGTCGTAGACAGTGCCGGATGCTTTTAGCGCGTCCAAAACCAAACATGGTGCTTGCCTGAGTGCAGAACTTTCATATAAAAAACCGGGCGAACCGTCATTTTTGGCTACAACTAATTTTTTAGTTTTTATTAAATCCAACTGCATGACTGTTAGGTATGCGTATTTATTGCTTCGTTGATCGATAGAATCCAGTACGGTCGAATCATCAGTTGTTGGTATTAGGTTTAGGTATGGATTTTGTTGTTTGAAAGCAGTGTCTAGAGCCTTGCTGGTAGTACAAGCCAATATATAAGCTTTCTCTTTTTTGGCGGCTTCATTTTTGGATAAAAGTACTGTGCCTGTAAAATTAGTGCCTAGCTGGCAGACCGTCTGGCTACTCTCAAATTCTGACACGTCTTGTACCGGATTAGGAGTCTTGGTCTCATTAAAGCCCGAAAGCAACATTAGTTGTTTGTAGGAAAGCATGAGTCTTTCGCCAGAAGTAATCTCGTCTTTTTCTGATTCTTTAGGAAGTGTTAAGCTTACAGCTGTGGGCTTTGGAACTAAAATTCCACGGCTGACAGATTCACTCACATACGCCACCCACCACAATTTATCCAACGGTTGATCATCTATTGTAGCGACTACACCGCTGCCTGCTAACTGTGCTTTTATTGATTTAATAGTAGCCTCTGGGCTTGAGGTATCCGCCAGTGTTTTAGCCTCAAAGCCAGTGATAGTAGCCAGCTTTTTGGCTTGCGCAACCTGGCTCTTATGAACCGTATCGCCCTGACTAGGTTTCAGCATCTTAAATAAAAGTAAGGAAGCTACCACAGCCACCACTGCTATGGCAGAAAATATTATAATTTGCTTTTTTGTGCGAGGAATTAATTTTTGCCAAATTGGTCTTTTCTCTTGAGTTTTTGGCAATGCGTTTTGCTCTGACGTTGTGTCCTTTTTTGTTTTTTCGGGGACAGTATTCATATGCAGATTCTAGCACGACTGTTAAGCCATTCATATTACACGCGGAATCTTAGTTACTCAATTGACGTTTTGACTTATTAGTTCTATAATAAATATTAATGAACATTCAAACTGCTGTTATTCCTGTGGCTGGGGCCGGAACACGCGTCTTCCCTATGACCACAGCCATAGAAAAGTGCATGATGCCTATCTATGCCGGCGGCCAGGGCTTGCCGGTTATTCACTATATGGTGGCCGATCTGGCACGGGCTGGTATAAAACGAATTATATTTGTGACCTCAGAGCGCGGACGCAGCCAGCTAAAAGATTATTTTGAGGCTATAAATCCAAACCTAGAGACCCAACTTAGAGGCGTTGACAAAGACAAGCTAATACAAAAAGAGTTAAAGCGCCGCGGCGAGTTTGGCATGAAGTTTGAATATGTTATTCAGCCAACCGATAAGTATGGCACGGCTTACCCGCCCTTTTTGGCCCGGGAATGTTTGAAGGGCGAATCTCACTTTGCATTGATGGGTGGTGATGACTTTGTTTACCGCGAGGATAGTACATCAGAAATGGCAGATGCCATTAAGCTTTGGGAGCAGTCCGGCAGCGACCACGTTATTATGGGCAACCCCATCAAGCGCGAGGACGGCCCCAAATATGGCATACTACACTCCAATTCGGATGGCCAGCTAACACACTTTGATGAAAAACCGCCAATTGAGCACGTGCCAGAGCAGCCAGTAGCCAACATTAGTCGTTATCTGTTATCTGAGGCCATCTGGCCACAGCTGGAGACCGAAATGGCCCGGCCACGTAGCGGCGGCGATGAACACTTTATTACCTACGCTATTAACGACGCATTAGAAGCCGGCCAAACTTTTCAGATCCACCGCGTAAGCGGCAAATATCTGGAAGGCGGAAGCTTTGAAGGCTTGCAAGCCGCCGGCAATTACATATCCGCCCATCCTCTAGCAGATCAGCCCACCGTCTAATTAAACCTGTTGACTGCTCTTCTGTAGTCTTGCCAGCGGTTGAATCTGTTATACCTAGGTCGGTTCTGGTAGTGATAATGCCCGTATTGTTGACTTTTGTGTTTGCTGTGGCGCATAAACTTTTGTTTGCGAACACTTTTGGGTGGGATGATACTGCGAAATTGCTTGATTAAATACTTTTTCATGATGCTCTCCTTATTTATTGGGATGCAAAACAATAATATGATTCCCTGCTGTGAAAAAGCTTAATAGTTAAGAGCTTTGAACGTATTTGCTGCTCACGCTGATGCTGGTTAGAAATTAATGCTTGCTTATTTTTAACAGTTGTGGTATTATACCTATGTCAGATAAAAACAAAAAAGGCAAAATTATGGCAATAATTGACTTACCGTTATCAGAATTAGGCATTGAAGCCAGCTCCGCTGGAGGCTCGACTGTCGAGACACTAGTGCACGCCGAGACCGAACAAGCTTTGGGCAAGGCCGCTTTGTTCCTAGATAACAACCACATTGCTGTGACCAAAATTATAAACGCCGGGGACTACAGCAACCGGCCAGAAGATTGGGACAAAGTTATTGACTCCGCCTATAAGCATTTTGGCACTACCCCACCTCCCGCAGACAGCCGCTCGTGGACCCCACTTGGCTCTGAGGCAGAAGAAGGTTGGCTGTCTAACGAAGTTAAGACAGCAGCTAAACAAGATAAGGCAGGCAAATATATTGCCTTGAGACTTTTTGACACAATTGTTGCACGACCCGACAACACGCAAAAACGACTACTCTACGCCAATAGAATGGGAATGCCCGTATTTTCAAAGACCGATTCCAAAGACGTAGCTGCTGAAACCACTCTGGCAACTTAAATCACACACTTGACTTTAACAAGTTAGTAGACTTGGGGGCTTATCGGTGGCATTATGAATTTGGTAGCTGAATTCTACAGTAGTTGGGAGCATCTATATGGCAGCAAAGGGTTCGCCAGAAGGCGGCAATGAAGGTATGACAGAGAGAGCGGCCAAAATTTACCGCAACTTCAATGCAATTGCCGCAGTTGCCATGGGCGGTTTGGCCATTATCGTCCCCGTTGGTGGTGTAGTATTTGGGGGATTGGCCGCCCTTGACGTGGCGCAAGCCGGTGCTGGTGAATGGGCTCGCCGCGCCGCCAAAAAGAAACGGCTCAAAAAAAGTCAATAGCATTGCATGAATAGCTAATCGTTTGGTGGCTTATATCCAACTGTTAGAGTCAGTGTATCTTCTACTAGCCATGGATCATGTGGGTTTTGGTTGGCATAGCCGGCCAAATTCCTAAGTCCCTTATCAAACATCTCATCAGGAATAAGGTGTAAAACTGAAGTAAACTTGAGACCGGCCCTTTCCACGTGATCTTGGGCACTGCTATAAGTGCGCTGTGGGACTACTAGTGACTTAACCCGCAAGAACCCCTGCTCATGGAGCAGATCTTCTGTGGCAGCAGTGGTTAGGGTACGTTCGGCGTCAATCTTTGTTGTACCTTCAAAAAACTTGTGTTCCACGTCCTCTAAAATATGCTCTGTTGCACCATACCTTATGAGCAATGCCCCCATCGGACGCAAAATACGCCTACTGCTGGCAACTACACCTTCAGGTGAATCAACATGGTGTAGCAGATGAGACATAAAAACCGCGTCGAAAGAGTTTGAGGCATAGACGTCGAGGTCATCGGCATCTTGCAGGTCCCAATCAACTAAATCACCTCCAGGTTTGTCTCGGGCAACATCCAACATTTCCGAATACGCATCCGCACCGGTGGTATCCAGCTTAAGTTCGGTCGCAAAAGGTATGGCAAAACGCCCCGACCCGCAACCCAGATCAAGTATTTTAGCGCCCGGTGTTAAATTACCTTGCTCGCTCACCAACCCAAGCCAGGTATCGATGATGGTTTGATCTAGTTGACGTGCTTGATCAAAGGTCGCGGCAATTTCGTGGTAGTTAGCTTTTGGAACTGGCATGTAAAAAATTATCCCTGTTATTGAGGCAAGGTGCAAGCATAGGCACTTTGGTAACAATGGACCACTTATCGCTAGAGCTGTATTAGTAGACTGTTACGATTTATGCAAGGGTAAATTGATCCTTAATTCTGATCCATGGCCGGGCTCACTACTTACATGTATGTGTCCACCATGTTCCTCCACAATCAACTTGGTAAGATAGAGGCCAATCCCCTGGCCGCTGTAGTCAAAACTTGTCTTGCTGCCATCACCGCTACTA
>Ga0209542_10007296_pt1 | contig 21115 bp, 22 predicted proteins | sample RifCSPhighO2_01_FD_184028 | JGI IMG/M metagenome (GOLD analysis project Ga0209542, IMG submission 184028) | Soil microbial communities from Rifle, Colorado - Rifle CSP2_plank highO2_0.1 (SPAdes) (version 2) | ecosystem: Environmental > Terrestrial > Deep subsurface > Rock core/Sediment ... | reverse complement strand
CCAAAAAGAAAGTCGTCGTGCCGCATCGACCGCTTAACTTATGATAGAACACCCATTATCTTTCGAAAATACAACACTAAGAGATCAATTGATCTCTTCTTTGCGTTATGCACGAGAGAGGGGCATTGTTAGTCCTGCTGCGACAAGACTTTTTAATGAGTGGACTGATGTAGCCGAGTCAGAAATTCCTTCCAGACAACCCGAACGTAATAAGAGGGCCATTCTTCTTAATATTGAACGTGCCAGGGTATACCGTGATGCCGGCTATTTTGATTATGCCAAGGATAATTACGAGGGTGCACTTGTTCAGTTGGGGAATGAGGTTGATAGAGAATTCTCTGAAGAAACAGCCGAAATTGTTTATCTAGAACTGGGCGCACTGCCTCAGAATTAACTGGATAAGCTTTATTTTATATTGTAATATTAAAAGTAGCCGTTGTGGCTACTTTTTTAGTGAATAAATTCTACATTACAACTCCGATTTTTTATGTGAACGATAAGCCACACATAGGCCATGCTTTTACTATGGTTGCGGCAGATGTGTTGGCAAGATATCACCGTGCTCTAGGCGATGAGACTTTCCTTTTGACTGGAACTGATGAGCATGGAGCCAAAATAGCCAAGGCTGCTCAAAAACACAATGAATCACCCAGAGAATTTGCTGATAAAATATCCAGTTCTTTTTCGGGTCTTGCTAAGGGCTTAAATATTTCAAATAATTTTTTTATAAGAACCACAGATAAAAAAAACCATTGGCCTGGGGTTGTGAAAATTTGGGAAGCGATAAAATCAAAAGGAGATTTATACGAGGATGAATACGAGGGGCTTTATTGCGTTGGTCATGAGGCTTTTATGAAAAAATCAGATTTGCGTGATGGTATTTGTCCGGATCACCAGACAGAGCCGGAGAAGATAAAAGAAAAAAATATTTTTTTCAAAATATCTAAGTACAAAAATGAAATAAAAAAAGCATATGAATCTGGAGCCATCGTTATCAGGCCAGCTTCAAGAACAAATGAGGTGCTGGCGATGTTGGAAGATTCTGAAGATTTAAGTTTTTCAAGGCCGCGGTCTGATTTAAAGTGGGGTATACCCGTTCCGGGAGATGAGACTCAGACTATTTATGTTTGGGCCGATGCGCTTACAAACTATTTGTCTGCGATCGGTTATGGTAGGGATGAAGAATGGCATAAATGGTGGCCTGCCGATTCTCATGTAATTGGCAAGGATATTCTTAGGTTTCACGGTATTATTTGGCCTGCAATGCTTTTGTCGGCCGGTTTAGAGTTGCCAAAATCTTTGCTAGTCCATGGATTTATTACAGTTGAAAACCAAAAAATGTCTAAGACAATAGGCAACGTAATAGATCCGAATATTCTTATCGAAAAATATGGCATTGACCCAGTTCGTTATTATCTTCTTCGTGAGATACCATCAACGGAGGATGGAGATTTTTCTTATAAGAAGTTGGAAGATAGATATAATGGCGATCTGGCTAATAATTTGGGTAATTTGGTTAGTCGAGTTGCGAAACTTATCGAAACAAAGCTGGATGGTGAGCTGAATTTCGATGATAAGTTTCTTGGCGGTGAGGTTGCTTCTAAAATTTCAGAAACAGAAGAAAAGCACAGAAAGGCAATCGATGATTTCAGGTTGCACGAATCACTGTCTCAAATCTGGGAGTTATTTGGTTTCGCAAACGCATATATTGATACCCACAAGCCATGGGAAGCCGATCAAGAGCCCGGTCATTTACTCAAAACTATAACAAGTGTGATGGCGATAATAATAAAAGGATCAAGGTGGCTTGAGCCGTTTCTGCCGGAAACCGCGGTCAAGATATTTGAAGCATTTGGTTTCGATGGCAAGACAAAAGACCTGAATGGACAGAAGTTCGAAGTTATTAAAGTTGAGTCTTTGTTCCCGAGATTAAAATGAAACTAATAGATTCTCATTGCCATCCTCAGATGCCGCAATATGATGCGGATCGTGAAGAAATTATAAAAAGAGCTACCGAGATGGGAGTCGGTATTATTTGTGTTGGTGTCGATTGGGAGTCGTCAAAACTTGGAATTGAATTGGCGCAAAAGCATGAAGGAATTTGGGCAAGTGTTGGTCTGCACCCAAACGATAATCTAAACGAAGAATTCAATGAGAAAGAATACGAGGAATTACTAAAAAAAGATAAGGTGGTTGCGATGGGTGAGATAGGTCTGGACTATTATAGGACTGCTGAACCAGAAGATCAGAAATTCCAGAAAGAAAGATTTATAAAACAATTGGAACTTGCCAAAAAAATGGGCAAGCCATTGGTATTGCATTGTCGTGATTCAAAATCAGGTAGCATAGGTAAAGCATACCCAGAAATGATTGATATTTTAAAAAGTGGTTATGCAGAATTTGGAGGAGTAATACATTCTTATACAGGTAGTCTTGATGAGGCTAAGCATTTTTTAGATTTGGGTTTTTGCCTGGGCTTCAATGGTATAATTACATTCCCTCCTTCGCGTAAAGCTACGGACGGGCAAGTGCTCGGCATGTACGATGAGGTTGTAAAATATGCTCCACTTGATAGGATTTTACTTGAGACAGATGCGCCGTATCTTACGCCCGTGCCATATCGTGGTAAAAGAAATGAACCGGCATATGTAATTGAGGTGGCAAAGAAAATTGCCGAACTGAAAAATATAACACTTGAAGAGGTGGCAGCGGTAACAACCGAAAATTGTAAAAAATTATTTAGAATATAATGTTTATACCAAAACTTTTAATTTTATATGGTGATGTCTTGGACAGAGAAAGAAGACAACTTTTCAAACTTAAAGACCTGGGTCCTTACCCTGATTTTGAAGTGATAAAAGTTCAGGTTAATAAACTTAAAGAATTGTGGGCTAAAATAAATGACCAAGATCAGATTATTAAGAAAATAATTGATTTGACCGGCGTTAATTTATCCAGAGATATGGAGGCATGGATAATCGGTAGCGGCCTTTCGCCAATGTCGCACCCTTTTATTGTTCCGATTTCTGCTAAAAATAAAGAAATCTTTAGCGAAGAGACATTTGTTGAGATTATTATCCACGAAATAATACACAAATTTGTTGGAGACCAAGAGGAAACACCACGCTTGGAAAAATATTGGAATTATTTAAAAAACGATAAGTATAAAGATGAAAGTTCCAGTACAAGAAATCATGTTATTCTGTATGCGGTTTTGAAGGTGATTATTGTTGAATTTTTTGGCAGGGATAAGCTTAGTAGGTACGTTAGAATGGAAAACTTGCCGGAAGATTATAAAAAGGCCTGGGATCTCATGGAGCTGGAGGGGGCAGAAAATTTGATTGCTGAGTTTGTAAAATTTACAAATGAAAAAATATAATCCTGAAAAAATAGAAAAAAAGTGGCAAAAGTACTGGGAGACAGGGGGGTTTTATAATACCAATGACGAGCCGCCTTCGCGAGACGCTTCGGCGAGCCGAAGTAATTATATGCTATTGGCAGAATTCCCTTATCCGTCTGGCAATCTTCACATAGGTCATTGGTACGCTTATTCTCTGTCAGACATATCGGCTAGATATTTGAGGATGAATGGCAAAAATGTGATGTACCCAATAGGTTTTGACGCTTTTGGTTTACCGGCGGAAAATGCGGCCATTAAAAACAATATCCATCCTGAAAAGTGGACGAAGAAGAATATTGCATATATGACTAAACAGCTGAAGTCTATGGGTGCGACTTTTGATTGGTCGCGCCAGGTTTCAACTATTGATCCCGAGTACTACAAGTGGACTCAATGGATGTTTTTGAAATTTTACGAAAGTGGTTTGGCTTATAGAGCAGCGACCAAGGTCAACTGGTGTCCGAATGACAAAACCGTATTAGCAAATGAACAGGTGATTGATGGCAAATGCGATAGGTGTAAAAACGATGTGGTTAAAAAAGAAATGACCCAGTGGATGTTTAAGATAACCAACTTTGCTGATGAGTTAGTCGATGGCCTGGAGGGTCTGGACTGGCAGGAAACTGCCAAACTTGGTCAGAAAAATTGGATAGGCCGATCGGAGGGGGCTTTGGTTAAATTTTCACTCCGCAATATGTCAGGACAGCCGAATGATAAACATTCTGTTGAAGTTTTCACGACCAGACCGGATACTTTGTTTGGTGTAACCTTTTTAGTGGTTTCCCCAGAGCTGGCTCAAAAATGGATTGATTTGGGTTGGCAAGCTTCTGGTGACGTACGGGAATATATTAAAAAGAGTTTGAATAAAAAAGAGCTTGAAAGACTCGAGGAAGTAAAAGAAAAAACTGGCATGCCTAGTGGTATAACTGGAGTTAACCCAGCCAACAAGGAGGAGATTCCTGTGTGGGTCGCTGACTATGTGCTCGGTTCTTATGGAACCGGGGCTATAATGGCTGTTCCAGCACATGACCAAAGAGACTACGAGTTTGCTAAAAAATTTGGCTTACCTATAAGGGTTGTCATCGAACCTGAAACAGGAAAAGTTTTAGATAACGAAGAGCATCGCAAGAGCATTGTTGCGATAGTGGAAGATGAAAAATCTAAAAAATTCCTAACTCTTAATTGGGGACCAAGGCTGGGAGGGACCCTTTTTATTGGTGGAGGGCGCGAAGATGGTGAAGACGAGGTCGCAACTGCATTGAGGGAGATTAAGGAGGAGACTGGTTATACTGATTTAACTTTTGTGGCGAAAACCGAGTTGATGCACCACCACTATTTTGCCTTTTCAAAAAACGTGGCGAGGAATATTGAGGTAGTTGGTCTACACTTCCGTCTTAGTGGTGACAAAACCGTAGAAAAAAATCTTCAACATGACGAAAAAGGAAATTTTGAAATCGAGTGGCTTGTCAAGGAAGATGTTTTGCGAAAAATGGAAGATGAAAATCATCTACTAAGCTTCAAAAGATTATTGCTAGGTGAAATATATACTGGCAGAGGGTTGCTAGTCTCTTCCGGCAAATTTAACGGAATGGATTCCGAAAAATCAAAAAAGGAGATCGTAGATTTTGTAAAAGGAACTGCAAAGAGTCAATATCGCTTACATGATTGGATATTGTCTAGACAGCGATACTGGGGATCGCCGATACCTATGGTTAATTGTGAGAAGTGTGGCTATGTTTCCGTTCCGGAAAAAGATCTGCCGGTTAAATTACCGCCATTGAAAGATTTTAGGCCTGCTGATGACGGCAGGTCGCCGTTGGCTAAGGCAACTAAGTGGCTCAAGGTAAAATGTCCGAATTGTGGCGGTGATGCTGAAAGAGAAACAGACACCATGGATACCTTCGTGGATTCGTCCTGGTATTTTATGCGCTATACCGACCCCAACAATGAAAAAGAATTTGCTTCAAAAGAAAAAATGAAAGAATGGTTGCCTGTGCCTATGTATGTTGGAGGGGCAGAGCATACGACCATGCACCTTCTTTATGCCAGGTTTTTTACCAAGGCGTTACACAAGCTTGGATATGTTGATTTTGATGAGCCATTTCTTGGAAGAAGAAACCGGGGCATAATACTTGGCCCGGATCACCAAAAAATGTCCAAGTCTCGCGGCAATGTCATAGATCCAGATGTGGAGGTTAAAAAATTCGGAGCCGATACGATAAGAATGTATCTTGCATTTATGGGTCCATATGATCAAGGAGGTCCATGGAGTCCCGGTGGAATAGTTGGAGTTTACCGTTTTTTGAATCGTGTTTGGAATCTTTTTAATGCCAAAATGGAATTGAGTTCTGAATATGTAAACACGTCACTGCGGGCAACATTGCATAAGACAATTAAAAAAATAGGGGAGGATATAGCAGAGATGCATTACAATACATGCGTTTCTGAATTGATGAAGCTTCTGAATGAGTTTGAAAAATCACCGAGCACCTTGTCGGATATTGATCGCGGATTGTTTTTAAAGATTCTTTCTCCGTTCGCTCCGCACTTGTCTGAAGAACTTTGGCAAAATATACTTGGCAATAAGAAATCAATTCATCTTGAAAAGTGGCCTGAGTATGATCCAGAGTTGATAAAAGATGAAAAAATAAAACTTGTGGTTCAAATAAATGGTAAAACTAGGGATGTGGTGGAGGTTCCCTCAGGTATTGATGAAGATTTTGCCAGAGAGGCAGCTTTGACGTCTCAAAAGGTTCAAAATTATCTGGAAGGCAAAGATATTAAGAAGACTGTCTTTGTTAAGGATAGACTCATCAATCTAATCATCTAAAAACAAAAACCGCTTTTGGCGGTGTTAAAAATTGGCTAATCTTGTTTGTTGTCCGCACTTATTTTTACCAATGATCTCGAGGGTCACGATCTTCGTTGGCAACTCCTCTTATGTCCTGATATGCTATTGTTACCATGATAATATTTCCAGCGGTGGATGAAGGTAGTGCTATTACGCACACTTCTTTTGAAGCTTCTAACACCTCACCCCGCACATCTTTGGCGTCTGCTCTGTTTACGATTACATTTGTTCCTTTCAAGTCACTCAGTACTTGTCTATAAGGACTATCCATTCGGGCTCTCCTCACTCTTAAGTTTCTAAAATCTATTTAAATAGTAGCAGACTTATATTATTTGTCAAGTTTTGAACGAGAGCAGCCCCGACAAATGTCGGGGCTGCGAGTGTTTTATGTTAGATAGATGGATTTTGATATTTCTCCCGCCTTGTTGGCGGGTTGGCTCGGGGGCCCACGTTGGTCTAAGAGTATCATACAAACTAAGACGCAAAGAGCTGGTTGTGGTTGCATGTTTTTACGGTGAAACCTGGCGATTGTATTAAGCGTCTTAATTGCTGGAAATAGAGTTGTCATTCTGCTAAAATACTAAGTAAATGCAAGCCCAAGATATAAGAAAATTTGAGGAAATAGTGAATCAGTACCAGCGTGATTTGGTTAATTTTCACTACCGTTTTGTGGGTAATCGGCCGGAGGCTGAAGATTTGGCCCAGGAGACCTTTATTAAGGCTTACAAGAAGTTCGATACTCTAAAGGAGCCGGATAAGTTTAAGAGTTGGCTTTTTCAGATAGGTCGTAATACTGTTATAGATTTTTTCAGGAGAAACAAAAATAAGGCGTTTGCTATGGATAGCACCATACTTGAGAATATCCCGGACACCACGGTAGACTATCAAGAAAGGGTGGCAAGTATGGAGGTTACCAAGGAACTAGATCGATGCATTGGGCAACTTGTTAAGGAGGATCGAGCCATAATCAAGCTGCTTTATTATGAAGGTTTTTCTTATAAAGAGATCAGTGATTTATTGAATATTAATGAGAACACTCTAAAGAGTCGTTTACACAGGGCGAGAAAAATATTGCTTGAACAGATTCAAGCAAGTTCTGTCCTGAAGGATACGGTTTTACAATACGACAATGCATAAAGACGAAGAGATCGACAATTTCATAAGGTCTAAGCTTGGTGGCGTTAATTCTTCTAAGGATAATTTTATAACTCCGTCGCATGATTTTACTTCACGTGTAATGGGGGCGGTTGCCTTGATTGAGCGACGCAAGCGTTGGATGGGATATCTTGTGGCTGTTGTATTGTCTTTGGCTCCTCTTGCTGTAAGGGAAATATGGATGATTATAAGGGGAGATTACTTTTCCGCTTCCTCTTTGCCTATGAGCGGATTTATTATAAGGGCGTATGATTTCTTTTTGTCTCCTGCAGCGTTATATATTCTCCTCGCATTAGGTGTGTTGGCGTTTCTGGTAAGGGCCAGCAGGCTCAAGCGTAACTTCAACTTTGATTTTATTAAGATAGCTTAGTAACTAGAGAAGCCAAAAATTAAAACGACTTAGTAATTCCTTCTATCACCACTTGCAACCCCAGCGAGGTTGCTGCTTTCCGTCAAAAGAGTGGATTCTGTTTTGAGTAGTAAATATTTTACTCAAAACAGACCATGCAATCCACTCTTTTGACGGTGCTATAAGGAATTACTAAGTCGTTTTTAAAAACATTGAGTAAAAACAAAAAAATAGTCGTAATTGGTGGTGGGACGGGAAGTTTCATGGTGTTGTCCGCCCTGCGGGACTATCCTGTTGATCTGACATCTGTTGTATCAATGGCAGATGACGGGGGATCTACTGGTAGGCTCAGAGACCAGTATGGAGTTCTGCCACCAGGTGACATACGTCGCGCTTTGGTGGCTCTTTCTAATACAAGCAAGACATTGCGTGACCTTTTTAATTACAGATTTAAAGGTGGAGATCTTAAGGAGCATAGTTTTGGTAATATATTTTTAAGTGCGCTTGAGAAGATAACTGGAAGTTTCGGCGAATCAGTTGATGTTGCTTCCAAAATCTTGAACATAAAGGGTCAGGTTTTACCGGTTACTCTTAGCCGTATAACTTTATGCGCAGAGTTGGCCAATAACTCCGTGATAAGAGGGGAAACAAACATAGACATACGAAAGAAAAATCCCGAGGTACCAATTAAAAAAGTGTGGCTTGAGCCGGCGGCATCCATAAACCCAAGGGCAAAGAAGGCAATACTAGGGGCAGATATGATAGTGATAGGTCCTGGAGATTTGTTTACGAGTCTTATACCAAACTTTTTGGTAAGGGGTATGTCCGCAGTTCTTAAAAAATCTTCTGCCAAAAAAGTTTATGTTTGTAATCTGATGACTAAAATGGGTGAAACACAAGGATTTAAGGCCCCGGATTTTGTTGTTTCAATTGAAAAGTATTTGGGTAAGGGTGTTTTAGGCCATGTTATTTTTAATAACAAAAAGCCGTCAAATGAAATATTGAAAAAATATTCTTCGGAAAAATCTTTTTTTATCGAACCGCCGGATGCTTTCACATCTTCTAATAACACAAAATATATTTGTGCAGACCTGCTTGATGGTGGCCGCTTTGTTCGACACAATCCCAGGAAAAAATTGGCCAAGGTGCTTATATCACTGCTTTAAATTTAAAAAATAATGTGTTATTTTAAAGCACATTGTGAAGATAATTTCTATCGATCCATATAAGGACTACTCAGAAGCAATTTTGGAGGCTGTTGAGGTGTTGAATAAGGGTGGTGTTGTTGTTTATCCAACGGATACTGTCTATTGTCTTGGGGCTAACGCTTGTGAGGCGCGTGCTGTGGAACAGGTTTTTAAAATAAAAAATAGGCCTCTATCTAAACCCATTCCAATAATTGCGCGGAATATGAAGTGGGTTAAAGAACTTGCGTTTATTCCAGAAAAATTAGAAGCAAAACTTGATTACATATGGCCTGGTTCAACAACAATCATTCTTCCAAAAAGAGATGTTGTTCCAAGTGTTGTAACGGCAGGTAATCAGAATGTTGGGATGAGGATTCCTGATTTTTTATTTGTCGACAAGCTTCTTGGTAAATTCGGTTATCCTCTTACGGCTACCTCGGCAAATGTCTCTGGTTGGGAGTTGAGGAATAACCCAGCGGTTATAGCCGAAGATTTTAAAGGAAAAATTTGGAAACCGGATCTAATACTGGATGTCGGAGTATTGCCTCCATCAAGACCCGCGACTATATTGGATCTCTCAACAATTAAACCAAAGATATTGAGAGTTGGACCTAGTAAACCTCAACAGCTTATGAAGTTGCTTGAGATTTAGATATAATATAGGAAAATGGATCTAATATATTCCATAATTTTGGGAGTAATTGAGGGGTTCACTGAATTTTTGCCGGTTTCATCAACCGGGCATTTAATTTTGGCATCTCGGCTGTTTGGTATTGGTCAGACTGATTTTACAAAAACATTTGAGGTTGTTATTCAGTTTGGCGCCATACTGTCAGTAGTAGTTTTGTATTGGTCGGTTTTAAGAAAAAATATTCATCTTATCGGTAAAGTTATTTTTGCCTTTATACCTACGGCCATTGTCGGTTTGCTTTTGTATGATTTCATTAAGAACGTGTTATTTGCAGAGAGTGTTACTGTTTGGGCGCTTCTGATTGGTGGCGTGGTTTTGATAATTTTTGAGCTGCTACGAAAAGACGATGGGCAGACAGTTGAATTAGATCAGGTCTCTTATAAACAAGCTTTTTGGATAGGCGTTTCACAATCTATTGCTATTATTCCTGGCGTGTCACGCGCGGCAGCGACAATACTTGGTGGCATGATTGTTGGTTTGAGACGCAAGGTGATAGTTGAATTTTCTTTTCTTTTGGCCGTGCCTACGATGGCCGCAGCCAGCGGTCTTGATCTGCTTAAAAATATGAAGCACATTTCTGACGGCGGATTTCATGTTTTGGCAGTAGGTTTTGTTGTGTCCTTTTTAATGGCGATATTGTCAATTAAATTTTTGCTAAAAGTTATTCAAAAGCACAGTTTTGTGCCGTTCGGTATTTACAGAATAATTCTTGGATTGGTTTTTTTGTTTTCCCTTTCTCTAATTACATGAATGAAAAATACACAACTATGTCTTTTGAGGAATACGCCAAAAGTAGTCACAAGGCGCCTTATGTCTTTGATGTTACCAATGGCAATAAAAAGTTAGTCTATTTTGGCGCGGCTCATTCAAATAGACCCGACGACAAGATGTTTGATCAGATAAGAGAAAAATTTGAAAAATTTGAGCCTGAATTGGTTTTTGTTGAGGGTTGCGGTTCCTTGGTTAAGGATAAAAAGGCGGCATCAGAGTGGGTAAGAGATTTTGGTGATGACGACACTATTATTAGGAAAGAAGGTGAGAATATTTTTATGATTAAACTTGCGGTTGAAGCTGGCGTGGACTTTGATTCTCCTGAACCTGATTACGAAAGAGAAATAAATCATCTGTTGGAAAAGGGTTTTGGAAAAGAAGAAATCTTTGCTTACTATATGTATCGTCACATAGAACAGTGGCACAGAATTCCTGAGGCTCCTCCGATTGCAAAGTATTTGGGGCACACCAAAGATGAATTTGAGGAAGTTACAGATTGGCAAGATTTTGACTACTCACTCGAACATTTAAATGAGATTGGCAAAAGAATATGGGGTGAGTCAGGAAAGTTTTCAAACTATAATAATTCGCGAACTGACCCGACTCCGTGGCAACCCGCAAGGGGAGTTTGGACGGAGGTTAACCGTATTGCTCAAGAGTCGAGCTATTTTAGGGATAGATATATTGTGGCTAGGATAGAAGAAGCTTTGAATAAAGTAGACAAACTATTTGTAGTTTTTGGGGCAAGCCATGCATATATGCAGGAACCTGTGATAAGAAAAATGTTCTCATCTCTAAAATAGGCAATATAAAAACGGCTTTTGAGCCGTTGTTAGAAATTTGGAAGAATCCAGAGTAGTCCCACACCTAGGTTTTTTTGATTTGGGCCTTGGTTGTACTCAGTCATAAGCTGAACGTTGCTAGACAAGCGTGTTACCAGCCCAACTGACCCAACATTTACTGGAGTGCTTGGTGTAAACAATTTATCCGAGCGCTGGCCTACAGGTATCGTAGAAAGTATCCCCCCGTATAACACCAGTGACTTTGTTCTGTTTAGGGGCCTACTGACTATGGGGCCGATTAATACTAGTGCAGTGGATGATTTACCCTGTTTATTAAATGGCATGGTTGCCATGTTGAAGAACGAAGCATCGAATCCAACTTGTTTACGGTTCAACAAACTGATGTTTGAACCGCCACCCCAATAATGTTGAGTTTGGCCAAATGCCGTGATGTTTCCATAGAGTGCAAAAGCATCAACCTTATTATGAACGCCCGTAGTGTATGCGGTCCAGAAGTTGCCCATTGTTGTAAAGTTGTTGGGCTGAACAGCATTTGCCGAAAAAAGAAGCGATTGCGAGCCCTTCCCGCCCGTTTCGGCAGTAAATTGAAATTGGGCAAAGGCCGATTGCGCAAGCGCAAGTACGATAAAAGCAAAAAATAGCTTGCCAGTAGTTTTCCAGTTCATTGATTTCTCCCGTATATTTAGAAAGAACTTAAATCGAGCACACTAATAATGTAAATTATAATTCTAATCTTGTCAATTAAAAAGCCCTATGTGGGCTTATCTTAATTGTTTGAGTGGTTTAATACTTAATATTCTTTCTGCAAAATCATGGGTGAACTCTATTAGCGCATCCTCATGGTCCAGCCCCATATTTTCTGTGTAGGTGTTTTGAACCGCACGCAGAATGTCATCCTCGGTTATCCCTTGGTATTCTTTTTGGTTTTTTCGTGCACTTCTTTTGGCATATGTTTCGGCTTTTGTAACGATGTTTACTGCCATTGCCCCATTGGCTATCTGGGCGAGCGTGAAGGGGATTGCCTCAATGGGTGTATCGCCGGTGGCTTTTCGGGTTATTTCCAAAAATGCCAGACTTGGAGAGTAAAGCTTTTCAACTGCAGAATGAGCCAGCCTTTGAGCATCTCCTGATTGTATTTTTATCCCAAGTATTTTTCTACGCAATATCTCTTCGAATGATTCTTTGGTGGGCCTGGGAACACGAAGCTTGATATCTATTCTCCCGTCGGCTACTATGGCAGGATCAAGAAGGTCTTGTCGGTTTGTTAGCATGAAGACAATTGAGTCAGATGGTTCAAGCCCGTCCATTTCCGCCAGAAGTGTGGGGACTATACTATCCAATATGTCCGAGCTTATACTTGTGCCGCGTTTGCGGCAGATTGATTCAGCCTCATCGAAGATTATTATCGCGGGGAAGCCATGTCTCTTTTTGTGCTCTCGACCCATAGCAAACAACTGCCTTATCGTTGATTCAGCTCGACCAACTAGTTCTTCCAGTATCTCGGGACCCTTTAAATAATATACTCCTGAGCTTATTTTTTCTTGCCCATGTTTTGTTCTGAGTGCTCCGCCCAGTGCTTTCATAAGCAATGTTTTGCCACATCTGGGTGCTCCCCAAAGGAGTACGCCCTTGGGTTGGGTGTGACCATCGACAATGTCAAGTAGTTCCTCTTTTATTTCTTCTAGGCCGACTATGTCTTCAAATGTTGTGTTAGTTTCTAGAGAATATTTAAAGCGGTTGTCCTGCTTGCCTAAATTCGATAAAACAATGTAACCGGATGAGTCTAACATTACCCGGTCACCTGCTGATAAGTTATTAGCTTTAGTGTTTAATACAATTCGATGTTCTCCTCTGAAATTAACTTCACTGCGAGATTCGTCTATAACTCGAATTACTGTGGCAACCTCGCCATTTTCGGGTGATTCGATGGCGATGTCTATTGCTTGTGATGTTTTAGCATTCAGTTTGATTCTTTGACCAGGTTTAACCCGCATTTCTAATGGAAGCTTAATTTCCATCTCTGCTCCATGATGTAGAATGATAGCTGATCTTGACGGGGTATCAAGTAGTTCGAGCTCTTGTTCTTTTTCTGATGTGCTGAAAAGCCCGATTTCTTCACTGTCATCTATTATTACAATAAACTTTTGATCCTCATGAGGATCGCTTATTATCTGACCAGTTTGCCCAATAAGATCGGGGCGGGTTTCACTCGAGGCGATTCTTACTCGAGAGCCGTTTATAAATTCTGTTTTTTGTGTACTCTGAGTTATTTTACAAACCGGGACTATGATAGTCGGCTCTTCGCTAAGACGGCGTATAAACCGTCTTTGTTTAACAAGAGTCCGAAGCATTTTTAATTGCTCTACTTTTCTATCTTTTTCGCTACGGACTGGAAGATTGTCTTCAGCGCTATGAGTCAGATCAACTGCTAACCGCTCCAATATTTCTAGTGTTGATTCCTCTCTGGTTATAATTCCTTGTTCTATGGTTTCTGGGTCCATGTTTTCTCCGCTGTAATTAATATTTTAAAACAACATTTGTATGATTTTAACACAAAAATACCCAACGATCAAGGGTATTGACAAATAGTTTATTGGGGTTTAAAATATCGTATAATGGCTGTTTTGATTGGAGTAACCAATCGGAATACCAATTCTTTAACAACAAATATTAAAAAAGAAGGGAGCTAGAATGCCTATTAAAGATCTATTAAAAAGAGCTGGTTTAATAGCGACCACCACAGGTGGAAATGATTCGACTGATTTTCCTGCTCCACTGGAGCAGGTTGAAAATAGTGCAGTTCAGTACCCACCTCCAATTACAGGTGGTACTACAATGACGGCTGCTCAAGTTTTGTTAAGGCGTCGTTCTGCTTCGTCTTCGCTTCCTGAGCCACCAGTGATTGTTGAAAAACAGCTCAGCGCAGCTGAATCTATTGTGCCGTTATCGGTACGAGTTAACCAAGAATGCTTGGAGCAATTCAGGTCGGCAGCAGCAAGATCACCAGTCGAGGGCTATGTTAATCTGGAAAGACAGTTGGCTGCTCTTGGCGGTGTTATCACTGACCAGAAAATGCTATATCTGGCTGCCATTAAATCAGTCGGAGCTGCTGGTATTTCTGAGCATCAAATCATGAAAGCTATTGCCGATAGGGTTAATCTTATTAAAGCTGAACAATCAGACATAGAAAGAAGTTTAGAAGAGGGAAAACGGTCTGAGCTTTCCAGGGGGCAAGAACAAGTGAAAAAGATTGGTAAAGATCTGGAAATTTTAAGAAAAGAAATAGAAGATAAGCAAAGAGCATGTGGAGAGCTTGAAGAAGTCCTTAGATTAGAAATGGAGAGAGTCGGATCAATAGAGTCTGATTTTCAGGATGCTGAACGGGACTATTCAAATGCCGCTAGGGCCATACTTTCCGAGTTGGAGAGGCAGCAGGCAATGGTCCGAGCTGCTATGGGTAAAAATATATGAACTGCGCAAGCAAACTTGATAATAAAGGAGACCAATTATGCCAACTTCAACTTCACCAAAAGATTTCGTAACACAAGCCGAACAAAAATATGGCAAAAAAGCAGGTTTAGCAATCAAGATACTATTGGGTATGCTTGGTATATTCGCTATAGCTTCATTTGGCCCAACCGTAGTTGCGGCCTTGGAAACAGTAAGACAGATTGTCACTGAGGCAGTTTTTCTTAGTGGGATGTTTGCTGCCATACTTCTTTTATTTGCTTTTGTTAAAGCGATGTGGCCGGTTATTGTAGACCAATACCATGGAATAATTAAGAAATTAACAAAGGTGGCGATAACAATTAATCCCATCGAGCGTCTTGAAGCATATGCCAACGAGTATCTTAATAGCAGACTTGAGATGGTCGATCAGAGTGTCGATTTTGTAAGAGCCAAAAAAAATGAACAGGCCGACCGAAAAGAAAAAATGGAAGGCCAACTAGAAGAGGCTGTTGAAAGTGCCAGGGCTCTTCAAAGTAGAAACTATGTTTCAGGAAAGTGGACAAATGAAGAAGCTGCCGAAACATTCCGAATGTTGTCGGAAAGAATCGACATGTTTCGTAATACACTTGCCAAGTATGAGAAAATGGATAAGCGTTACGAATTATTTATGGCTTTGCTTACTAAGATTCGGCGAGCCTTCGATATGTCGATACAGAGAACCCGTTTCACGGTTGAGATGGTTTCGAACGAATTTGAGGCAGCACGTTCTATGGCTGTGACTACTCAAGTTGTGGGTGGTGTTGTTCAGGGTACGGACGAGCGTACATTACTTGCAAACCAGACTCTCGCATATGTTAACCAGAGCATTGCTCATGATATTGCCCGTGTCGAGGGTTTTTTTGAGAGGACCAGAGAATTTATTCAGACTGCTGCTTTGCAGGGAGATGTAGCCGAAGACAGACTACTCACCGAGTTAAACTCCATGAGTGCTGAAACTGATCAGGCGATAGTAAATCTTGAAGGTGCCGGGTCAGGTGCTGAAGTTGTTGAGAGGGTGCGGGCTTTGAGTTCAATGGATTCAGCCTCTGTCAGGGCTTCTATGCCCAGTGGGGATAGAAAATATCAAGATCTTCTAAGACGTGTTCGTAAATAAATATAAGTAAATAAAAAAAAGGAGAAACAAAATGAACGCAAACAATCTCGGACTCAATCTTGGTGGTGATAAGAATGATAAAAACAAAAGTGGATATAAAGTGACTGGCAAGGGCCAGATGATGTTGATTGGGTTGGCGACACTCATTTTAGTTCTCGGTTATTGGAGTGCTACTAGGTTTTTTGGAGGTAGCGAAAATTCAAGTTCAGGTAATGTTTCAGATAAATCAGATGGTGGCGGGATTTTGAGTGTGTTTATGCGTGACGCCAAGGCAGACGTAAGTGTCTGTGTTGTTACTTGGGGTGGATATGCCGGTGGCCAGTACTTCAACAACGGCTTCAAGGCATCAAAAGACTCAAGATATTATAAGGAATATGGAATTACAGTGGAGTTTGTTTTGATTGATGATTTCGTTGCCTCAAGAGAGGCTTGGAAATCCGACAGATGTCAGGTTTTGTGGATTACGGCTGACTCATTTCCGACGGAGTCGGCGGATCTTTATAAGGAGCACGCTCCTAAAATATTTTTCCAGGCTGACAACAGCCGTGGCGGAGACGTGGCTGTAGCCGCACATGACATCAAGTCTGTTGCGGACCTGAGGGGCAAGAAAGTGGCATTTTTGGGAGGATCTCCCTCACACACACTTTTGTTGTCTTTGCTTGAGGCGGGCGGACTTTCCTATGCGGATATCCAACCGGTGGAGACTGCTTCCGCACCGGATGCGGCGAGCGCCTTTAAGGCAGAAAATGTTTCAGCGGCCATGGTTTGGTCGCCCGATGATAAAGATGTTTTGGATAAAGTTCCAGGATCACATGTCCTGCTTTCCACTAAGCAGGCAACGAATATAATTGCTGACGTATTTTATGCGAAGGCTAGTTTTATCGAAGATCACCACGATGATTTAGTTGCCCTTGTCGAGGGTTGGCTGAGGGGGGCTGCGGAAATCAACTCCGATCCCAACGCGAAGGCCATGGCCGTAGAAATTCTTGCCGAGGGTTTGGCCCAGCCAAGAGATTTTGTGGAAAATGCAATTAATAATGCGCGGCTATCAACCTATGGCGACAATCTTAATTTCTTTGGTCAGGACCCTTCTTTCCGGGGAGTAACCGGAGAAGAGTTGTATACCAAGATGATAGGAATGTATTCAAAGATTGGGAAGGCGCCCTCTAATGTCCCGGCATGGCGTCTTGTAACAGATTTGAGCATAATTAAGGACGTCAAAATTGTGGCAACCGGTGCTAATGCCGGAGAAGGCAACCAAAAGTTTGAACCTCCTTCCGCCAAAATGGTTTCGGCACCAGCGTTGGCTACGAAGAGGCTCACGGTAACATTTGCAACCGGGAGCTCGCTTCTCGATGAAAACGCCAGAACCATTATTGATCTGGGATATGGTCAAATCTCCAAGGGTTTTGGCGGAAATAGAATTCGTATTGAGGGCAACACCGATAGTACTGGTTATCTGGATGACAATCGTCGCTTGTCACAGCGGCGCGCGCAGGCCGTAGCCGACTATTTGGTTACTAAGTATGCCTTTGATCGCAACAGGTTTGTTATTGTGGGCAACGGACCCGATAAACCGGTTTCAGACAATGAAACGTCTGAGGGTCGGTCCAGAAATAGAAGGACGGACTTCGAACTTCTGGCGGAATAGCATTTACAAAACTTCCCCGACTTTGTCGGGGTTTTTATTTGACATAAAAACAACTTTCTGGTATCGTTTAGATCAGAAATTAGAATACGCAAAAGGTGTTGAATGAGAGAATTGTTTGAATTGCGTGGTTCCTTGTCAACTAAAAAATCTATTTTACTTGGAATATCAGGCGGCATTCTTGTTTTACTTTTTTGGTTCTACGCGTGGAACTTCGGTTTAGTTAGAAGGGCTATATTGCCATCGCCTGCGGAGGTGTTTTATTCCTTTCCTGATCTTTTCCAAGAAGACCACCTTGTTTCCAATGTTTCATACTCGGTATTCCTAAACTTTTTAGGCTATCTGGAGGCTGTCTTAATAGCCTTGCCGCTAGGCCTTGTTGTTGGACTAATACCGTCAGTTCGCAAGATAGCAGAGCCTTATATTTCGGCTCTTAGATATACTCCGCTTTCAGCAACTCTAGGTCTTTTCATTTCTGCATTTGGCCTAGGATCCAACATGAAGATACAATTTCTTACGTTGGGACTATTGGTTTATCTAGTCCCCCAAACTGTCAGTCGAGTAGATGAGGTGGAAGAAGTATATGTACAAACTGTTAGGACCCTGGGGGCTTCCAAGTGGCAGACGATAACTTCGGTGTTTATCCCTGCGGTTGTGTCTAGGGTTTTCGGTGACATAAGAGTGCTTTTGGGGATATCTTGGACATATATTATTATGGCCGAGATTATTAATATGTCAGATGGCGGAATTGGTGCTCTGGCTTATAAGGCCGCTCGTCAAAGTCGTCCTGATAAGGTTTACGCGGTTCTTATGGTGATCATGATAATCGGTTTTTTGCAGGACAAAATAAGTGGTGGTTTAGATCGTTTATTATTTCGCTATAAGTATGCATAGGAGAACAATATGAGCGAATTAAACCGTGTATCTTTTCCTGATTCTCCGGAGCGTGAAAATATAATAGAGCTTAGAAATGTTTACCAGACTTATAATGGTGGCAAGACGCTTGTAGTCGATGGATTCAATTTGCTAATTGAAGATAAGCCGGGCCAAGGACAATTTGTTGTTATTATGGGTCTTTCAGGTTGTGGAAAATCAACTATCCTTCGTTATGTTGCGGGTTTACAACAGCCTACTTCTGGAGAGGTTTTGATTTGCGGGGAGCCCCGTTCTGAAAGCAAAAGATTGGTGAGCATGGTTTTCCAGCAATATTCTTCTTTGCCGTGGAAGACGGTGGCTGAAAACGTTATGCTTCCGTTGAGATTTCAGGGCATGCGTGAAAGAGAATCAAGAGAACAAGCAATGGCCATGATTGAAGCAGTTGGTTTGCTTGGGCATGAGAATAAGTATGCTAAGTATCCGCTTTTATCCGGCGGGCAGCTCCAGAGGGTGGCCATAGCTCGCAGCCTAATATCTAATCCGGACATTATTTTGATGGATGAGCCGTTCGGTGCTCTTGATACAAATACAAGAGCCGAGATGCAATTTCTTTTGGCTGATATCTGGGAAGGCCTGAAATGTACTATTGTGTTTGTAACACACGACATGCAAGAAGCTGTGTTTATGGGAGACGATATTTATATTATGTCTGCCAACCCAGGATTTATTGCCCATCACATTCCTGTTGATTTGCCACTTCACAGGGATCGCGAAACTAAGCGCAGTTCTCGCTTTGTGGATCTTGTTAGTCAGGTTGAGGATACTCTGCTCTCTATGAAAAAAAGGTAAAAAAATCGCCACTGCAATGCAGTGGCTTTTGTATTTTTGGCTGATCAGTCAGCTAGGAGAGATCTCATGAATCCGGTTTGCGCATTGGCAAAATTTGCAAAACCGGTGACAATTTGATTACATACCCAATCATGATCGGTGGTATCGCAGTATCTTAATGCGAGGTTAGCGCCTTGAACGGCAGATTCAAAGTGGTCTGCCTCAACGGTCGTGTGAACATTGACCCAGTGATATGCGCCATTTTTTTCAAGATGAGCAACTAGATCTGGATGTTGTTCACGCAAATATTTATCCAATATATTAAACTCTTCATCGGCCAGGATTTCAGAACCCATGTGAAACCCTATTGCTGTGAACAAATCAGAAGTATTTAGTTTCATATTAATACCATAACCCTTGGCAACTTCTCCAACCGCATCATTGGTTGCTTGGTTAATCTGTACAAGTTGATTAAGCTCTTCGCCAGTTAAACCAAAATATTTTCCTGATTCAAGGAAGGTGTTTTGAGCCATTGCACGATGAGTTTTGTCCCTGCCGAACTCATCTACTGCGGCAAAAAATATCTTGGCAGCTACGTCCATGCTTCGGTCAGCAACTATGCGTACTGCTTCGGAGTGGTCTATAAACAACTCTTGTCTCAAGCCAATTTCTCCAGCGAGATTGGCGACTCCACCACCGAAGATCGAATTGAAACGAATATAGTGCCCGAGATCAATTAGAAGATCCTCGGGTTCCCGGCCTTTCCTTAAGGCTTCCTCAAATATTATGTTACCAATATGGTCCTGAATTATAAAATCAATATCTGACTTGCTAATAACCCTAGGCATTATGTCCGGCTCCTTTTGAAAAAACAAATCAATTACATAATAACAGCTTTAATAATATTGTCAAATTGTTCTGGTGCCGCGGGAGAGACTCGAACTCTCAAGGTCTTGCGACCGGAGGATTTTAAGTCCTCTGCGTATACCATTCCGCCACCGCGGCATCATTTATTCAGAGTATGTCAACACAAGTTTAGTTTATTTTTTATTCTTTTTCAATGGTTCGGCCCTTCGAATAAACTCAGGGCAGGCAGGCTCACCATTGACCCTGAGTCCGGTTGAATGGGTCAATCTCTTGTTCATGATCCACAACGTTGTTCTTGCTAGAGACTCAAATGTTCCAGCATCTGACCAGAAGCCGTTAACAAATTCGGCCTTCATGTTGCCTTTACGGATGTATGCATTATTGACGTCTGTAATCTCAAGTTCACCGCGTCCAGATGGTTTTAGCTTCTTTATTATTTTAAAAACATCTGAGTCATATTGATAAAGTCCAGTGACGGCATATGGGGTGGGGGGATTGGTGGGCTTCTCTATTATTTTAGTTACAGTTTTGCCTTTCAATTCCGGTACCCCGAACCTTTCCGGATCTTCAACTTTTTTTAAGAAAATTCTTGCCCCCTTTTTAAAGTTGTGAACCATGGTGCGAAAGTTATCTTCATAAATGTTGTCGCTCAGAATTACGGTTATGGCTTGTCTGTCTGCAAAATCTTCAGCCAAAAGTAAGGCGTGGGCAATGCCGCCTGCTTGATCTTGGACCTTATATGTAAGTTTAACGCCGTAGTCTGCACCAGATCCCAGGAACTCCAAGAAGTGACCCGCATGTTCACGGCCAGACACGATTAATATGTCGTTTATACCGGCTTGTTTAAGCGTTTCTAGGGGATACAAAATCATCGGCTTATCGTAAAGCGCAATAAGGTGTTTGTTTGTTACCAATGTTAGCGGTCTTAGGCGAGTGCCCAATCCACCGGCCAGGATTATACCCTTCATTTTATATTCACATTATCTAAGACGCAGGATTCTTTGGTTTGTTTGAGTATTGTCTTAATTTTTTTTGGAGGCGGCAGGGAGAATCCTGCCAAAGGCAGGTAGGCGAACTTCTGAATAA
>Ga0209542_10007293_pt1 | contig 21117 bp, 24 predicted proteins | sample RifCSPhighO2_01_FD_184028 | JGI IMG/M metagenome (GOLD analysis project Ga0209542, IMG submission 184028) | Soil microbial communities from Rifle, Colorado - Rifle CSP2_plank highO2_0.1 (SPAdes) (version 2) | ecosystem: Environmental > Terrestrial > Deep subsurface > Rock core/Sediment ... | reverse complement strand
GGTTTCTCCCGCGAGGAGAATAGCGCTACCGGCAGAGAGCCCGTTGTTGTAGAGCGTGATGATGCGCGTCTCGCCATCGTCTGCAAGCGTCCCGTATACGTTGTATACGTCGGCATCAATAGTGTCCGGCGCGATATCGAGCACAGGCATATCCGGTGCCGCTAGGTCTGCGCCTACGGTCCCGTCTTCGATGATGTCTACGCTTACGCTTGCCGCGCTCGTATTACCTGCCGCATCAGTCGAAAGCGCTGTAAACGTGTTGGTTGTGTCTTGGTTCAACGTGACGATCACTGCCCAACTCGTCTGGCCGACAGGTACCATCGCGGTACCTGCGAGGTCTGCGCCGTTGTACACGGAGACCGTACGAGTCGTGTCGCTCGGTGTGTCAGCACCCGCTGTTCCCGCGATGGTGTACGAATCAGAATTTACTGTGGCTGTGCCGGTCGAGATCGAAGGTACCGGCGGCGCGATGATGTCGGGTGATGGCGCAAGCGTGTCGAATGTGCCGTCGACAGAGACGCCGTCGTTGGAATCTGCGTCGCTCGAGAGGACGCGGAAGTGGTACGTCGTGCCTGCTGTAAGTCCGGTAAGCGTTACCGAGTGCGATGTGTTATCGGCCGAGCCGTCAACAGCAGAAAGTGCGCCGTAGCTCGAGGTCGTGCCGTACTCCACGCGCGAAGTCGCGTCCTCATCGGTGTCCCACGTGATGGTGGCCTCGGTCTGCGAGATACCACTGGCCTGAATGTTGGTGATGACCGGTGCCTCGGTGTCAGGCGGAGATTGCGTCGTGAATTCGTGAGCAGCTTTCGTAGTATCGTCCAGTGCAGTTACGAGGGCATTGCCTGCGGCGTCTTCTACTCCCGTTGAAACAGCAAAGTAGTACTGGGTATCGTACTCGAGAGGAGCATCCGGCGTTACGATCACCTTTGTACCGCCTTCAACGAGTGATACGGTCGCGGCCACTGCTGAATCGTCTGAGTACTTTTTCAGTTGGATGTTGGCGGAACTGATGGTCGGAGCACCCATCGTTTCGTTGAACATGAGGAATGGTGCTGTGTCTACCGATACGTCAGTGGCACCATCGATCGGTGAATGACTATCGAGAGTCGGCGCTGTTACGTCTCCCGTAAACGTAACCGTGTTTTCTCCTGTCGCCGAACCACCCACTTGCGTAGCGGCAATGTTTACTAGCCCGATGATTGTATTGTTGACCGTCGTTGTTTGCGAACCACCCGAAAGCGTCACGAACGGTGAACCGAGCGAGGCTCCATTGTCGACTGTCATGAGTGCCTTGCTTGTATCATTCACGCGCTTGATATCATTTGCGTCTTTTGCGGTAACCGTGAGACCAATCGGCGTATTAATCGGACCCGACGCGGCATCTGGATCAACATCGTAGTGGTCAAGCGGGTCGCTTGAACCGAACGTCGAGCAGGTGTCGTTGAGGCACCACGGGCTGTAATCAACGAAGTCACCATCTATACCATTTCCTGTTCCCAATGGGTTCGTTGTCGTTTGCTCCGGTCCGGTCATGTCGCCCCACCAGTTGTATTCGGCATCCGAGGAGTCACCTAGTTCATCTTTTACACCCAAACCGTTGTCGAATATCTTGTTGAAGTCGGTGTCACTGCCGCCGACGACGAGTCCCGTGATTTCGTTCGCTCCCCCACTTCCCGCAAACTCTGGAATGTAGATTCCGAAGTTCTCGTTGTCGGTGATGGTGCTGTCGGTAACCGTGATGTTCAATCCGACGAGGAACAAACCGGCACCCGTGGAAGCGGCCCCGTAGTTTAAGTCATTGCTAACTCCGTTGGTCACCGTATTGTTGGTTATCTCGATGTCATCGGCAAATCCGTCGCCTCCAGACCACCGCTGAATACGAATGCCGCGGCTGAAGCCGTCTATCGTGTTTCCGCTGATGACGCTCTGACCTGCGGACGACGTAACAGATGCGAGAGTGATTCCTGCCTCGTAAGTCGTGTCATCGGCCGAACCTGTCAAGATATTGCTATTGACCGTGACATCATCTGCATACCGTACGCTGATAGCCTCCGAGCCGTTCCCTGCATTGGTGTAACCCGTGTAATCGAATGAGTTGCCGTTGATAGTAAGCCCATTAGTCCTTGTACCGCCGCTCGCATTGTGCTGAATAGCGACCAGTGAGTACGTGCTCGGGAAGCTCCCGAAGATGTTGTTGCTAACGTCGATGTTGCTTCCTCCAACACCCAAGAGTATGAGGGCATTATCGTTGCCAGAGGTGCTTCCGGCGAACGTGTTGCCGGTGATCGTCAGGTCATCCTTGCTCCCGCCCGCTCGGATAACATGCCACGTTGTGATAGCTCCATCGAACGTGTTGTCGGTGATGCTGATGCCAGAATGAGCAGTATCGTTGTCGAGATTGATGAATGCATCGCCGCCGTTGTCGCCTGTAAACTTACAGCTATCGATCGTCACATTGTCGGCAGTAACAAGGATACTCGACACATCAATCGTGGCGCCCACGGCGCAGAGCAAGTCGAGCTCTTTATTTACCGTGAAATCACCAGTAAACGTTGCTACGCCTACGTTGACAGTTCCTGGATCAGAAGCCAGAAGGATGCCGTCAGCGATGAGCGCTCCGGAATTAACATTGACAGTTGGAGCCGTGATGCCACTCGAACCAGAAACGGTCGTATTGGTGAGAGTGAAGCTGGTCGTGGTCGGATCGCCCGTGCCAACAAGTGTCAAATCCTTGCCGCTAATCGTGACGGCTTCGCCGTATGAACCCGCCGCGATATCAATCTGGTCGCCCGTTGTCGCGCCATCCACCGCCGCTTGAATCGTCGTGAAGTCTGCACCACCAGCACCATTTACGGTCAGGGTGCCGTCAAGGTTGATTACGAAGGACACATCATCTGTACCCACATTGCCCGCCGCATCCGTAGCATTCAATGTCAGTAAGCGTCGGCCATCAGTAAAGACACTAATATTTCCGCCAACACAAGGAATTGCGCCCGCCAGAGCATCAACGGATACAGTGTAGGCACAAGTTACGGCATTAGTATCACTAACCGAGAATACCGCATCCACATTATTTACCGTAGTAACACTGTCCGTAGTCGGAGTGGTAATAGAAGTTGATGGATTGGTCTTATCGAAGGTAACTGAAGACGCATCCGTAACACCGGATACAGGAGAGTTCGTACCGTCGTTACCCGAAGTGTCTTCAAAGGTAATCGAGAATGTCACTACTCCTTCCGTATCTCCGGCTTGCATGTCGTATGTTGCCGTCCAAGAGGTGGGTCCTCCCGCTTCGACAGCAGCGTTTCCGGCTATCGTCACGACCGGTGTGTTAAGAGCCTCGTTCGCAGTGAATGAAACAGTGACTGTGTCTCCAACTTTGGCGTAAAGTGGATTTGCATTGTCAGAAGCGATGCTGACACTTGTTACGGTAGGAGCAAGACCGTCAGTAGCGTCGTGTGGTCCGCCCACCGCAACTTTGTTTGCGGCATCTTCGATGGTTCCGACGAGCGTTACTGTCGGAGTTTCGTCCACAGCCATTGCATCCACGGTCAGGGTGACAATTCCAGCGGCATGACTTGCCGCCGAGACGGTGTGTCCTGACACAGTGAAGTCACTGCCATCCCCATCAACCGTAGCGTCATCAAGCGGCTCGCTGAATGTTGCATCTAGTGTAGTCGTTGTTGTCGTCTCTGCCGAGAGGAATACGGGAGCCGCCGCGTCAACTGCCACGAAATCTACCGTCGTCGCGAGCGGATTACCGAGCAAAGCCATGTCCGTACCACTGCCGGCTGTATAGGTCAGCAACTTGGGCTCTGTACCGATTACTGCAGCAAATGTAACGTCAAATGTGGCGTCGTCGACTGTACCCGTCGTTATCACTGTACCCGGCTGTCCATCAATGGTGAAGTTAGCCGCTGCGAACGAGGAATCCCGAACTGGCTCGCTGAATACGACAGTGGCCTTGTCCACATTACCGTCCGTGTTGGTGTCGTAGGTCGTCACCGAAGTTATGGTCGGCGCCGTGTTGTCTACTCTAAATACATCTGTGGAGGTATCGAATACTCCCAGCGGGCTCAGGATTTTAATCTTGTAATCTGTTTCGTCTATGACGGTTGAAGTGTCCCAAGAAAAAGAGCCGGCATCGTATGCGATTGAAGCGACGAGCGTGGCACTCGTGACAAAATCATTATCTGAAATAAGGATGCTCACCGTATCTCCAGGATCGCCAGCGGCGGTCCAGGTGATGTTGTGCGTTCCATTCCAGTGCTCGCCGCCATCCGGACTGGTCAAGTCAATACTTGTAACAACCGCATTTGCAGTAGCCACAAAAAAACCGCTGAGGAGAGCGGCACCTAAAATTACTGGAAATATTTTTCGCAAACCGATGGAGTTGAGAGAGGCTTGTAAATTGTGCATATCATTTTTTGATAAGCGAATAAATTGCCGCGCACACGGATTGCGGCAAAGATACGCTATCCATACATCGTGTCTAGTTGACACCAAGTACCCTCTTGTGTCGCTCTCTCAATCCAACGAACAATATATGCGCATTGACAAACAACTTCCTTGCACCTTTAATAGCAAAAGAATCTGCTTCGCGCGACTCGTAATCTGCCGGAGTCGAGGCCGGTAGAAACGTCGTCGCGCGGAGGCGGACGGAAGCGGCTTCACCAGTGCCGATACTGGAGGAGAAGCTTGCGTCTGCGGGGAGTACGTTGGCATATACCAGAGTGCTGCGCTGGTGCGAACGTAATTCCCAATAGGGGCCGGTCTTGTTGAGATGCGCATTGCGACGCGCGACTCCGAGATCGGCCCCGACCATTTTTATACAAACAAAGTTTCTGTCCGTTATGTCTCTTTGGATTATCGAGCGAACACGCCGTTATTGGGGAACGTGGATATCCTACCGTTTCGCCAGAACGAACGTGTATCATTACTTCCAGTTCCAGCTCAGCTGAGACCCTGCATGCTAGAGATGCGGCATGATCGCCCCATTTGCGGGCTATTACTCCCGTATCCGACGGGTCTCAGCTGAAGACGGGCGCACCGCGTACTCCTGCACGCCCACGCCGCGCCCGAAGACGACGCGCAATCTGCGCGTCATTGCGCGGGGGCGGGTGTAGCTACGACGCTCACTTGCCCCTTTCTTATTCCCCCCACCGCATCAGATTTTTCAAAAGTGCGCCGCTTTTGCGGATAAATCGCGTATGCGCGCGGCGCGATGTGCGGAGCTGGCGCACCGCCTCGTCTTTTACCATGTCTATCGCCGCATTTACTGTGGATTCGTGATTTGTCACTCGGATCGGCTCGCCACCTGGATACCGCACATTGATCTCGGCGAACCATATGTGTTCGCCATGGCGCTGATTGCCTGCGTCGCGCCCCACCTCCACCTCGCATCGGGCGAGTCCGGCATCGGCGCCCAAAAGCTTTTCTATGGCAACTATCTTCTCCGCAAGGTACGCAGAAACTTCAGGCGTAAGTTCATAATCTGTCGCCTTGATGCGCACGTCCATACAGCGATTATACCTTACGTATTCCGGCTTTTTAATGAACTCGGCGGGATTTCAGACGATATTGAAGCTTTTTGAACGCGACGTATGGCCCGATTGGATGCGAACCCGCGTCTCGGCGACGCCATAGTGCCGTGCGACGAGCGTGCGCACTCGCGCGTTCGCCTCGTTGCGCTCCGCGCTTTCTTTCACCGAAATCGCCAAAACATTTGCCTTTATCTCGATCAACGATTCTTTTCGCGCATCGGGGGTGACGCGCACGCGCACAGTGTGTTCGCCCATGATCTCTATTCGGCCGCGTACCAATCAAGAAGCCCCACGTTGATGGAAGGATCCCCGGCCTCAACCAATTGTTTGAACCTCTCTACATCGGCGAGCCCATCCGGACCGCGGTAGTGATATGGGTATACGTGCAGCGGCTTGAATGCGAGCACCGCGTCGGCCGCTTCATCCACGCTCATCGTGTATGGAAGATTCATCGGCACGAGTGCCGTATCAATGTTCGTAAGCGCGCGCATTTCCGGCGTGCCACCTGTGTCGCCCGCAACATACAGCCGCGTGCCGTCGCGTTCTATCAGGTAGCCGTTGCCCCTGCCTTTGATGTGAAAGGCTTCGGGAGACTCGGGCACGTTGTACATAGGGATTGCGGTGATCGTGAAGCCGTGCTGTTCGATTGAATCACCGTTTTTCATCACGAGAGATTTCCCCGCAAGCGCCTCAGGCAACTGATCCTTGACCGCCTGTGGCACGACAAGCACCGCGTCGCCCAGCACCGCGGCAAGCGTCTCTGGCTGTAAATGATCTCCATGTATGTCGGTCACGAATACGATGTCGGCCGGTGGTTGCCCCGCAAATGCATCCGCGCCACCCGTCGGGTCTGTATAGAAAACCGCGCCGCCCCCGCCTCGCGTCGATGAGCCGTCGCTCGTCGAAGCGGGCCATTCGAGAATGGCGGTGGCGTGTGATATGGGAATAACTTTGATCGGAGATTGCATGCGAGTGTCCATAGTATCACCTTGCTCCGCGCCGTTTTTTTCAAACGCGTACCATGCACCGGCGATAACGATGATTGCCGCAAGCCCGACGATAAGAAGTGCGTTACGCATTGGAGCATTATACACATTCAAAAAATCATGACGCTCGCCCAGCACAGCGGGCGAGCGTCACACGTATCCGGCAAGCTGAAACGAGACGATGTCGCGGTCTCCCGATGGCGTGTCGTGTATGGTCGATACGCTCAATATGCGCGAGTACCGCCGAATATCGATGTGTAAAATTCGGCGGCCTCTTTTGCCTCTTTGTCGTACCACAGATGCGGGATGATTTTTTGCATACTAATGCGCACAGTATCGATGTCACATAGTGTAGCGGAAATGAAGATGGTTACAACCATCATCCGCCATATCCCAACATTCTGCAGAATATCAGAATATTCTCATGAATTTTAGGAACGATCTGCCGTACGGTGAAAGCGTGTGTGCGACCTGACGACCCTGATACTTTTTGTTCAAAAGCCCAGCATGGACGAGCGAGTGCGTATGCTGAGAAATTGTTTTCATGTTCGTCTCGAGATAATCGGCGATATCTTCCACTGTAATGCCAGTGTATTTATCGACTGTAATCAAGATTGAGATTCGCCGATGATTCGCTACGCCTTTGAAGTAACGTTCCAATTGCTTTGGTGTCTTCATTGTGCATTATCGTATCACACATCGTACATACTCTCACATTCTGCAGAATGTGAGAGTATGTACTGTAGCGGCCGGAGTGAAGACTACTGCCAGAGCCCCAGATACACGCCCGCATAGTGCACCACCACGTAGAGGAAAAAGAAGTAGCCCGCCACCGCCGTCGCAAGCGAGATCGCGATGATGTTGAAAATCTCGGTGCGGCGCTTCTTCACTTCGTCTATCGTGCAAATGCCGCGTTGACGACGCAGGTACACGACGATCGCCACCAGCACAAGCACGAGCCCGATGCCGCGAAAGACCCATTTGTAATCACCATAGAGCGTGTCGGCAAGCGACGATGCGAATGTGACGGTACCGAGCCCTGCCAACACGACCACGATGGGAGTAAGGCAGCAGAGTGACGCGACGACCACAGGGATGCCTGTAACGGCGAGTACGTCTTTTAGCTTCATATCAATTGAATAGTGCCAGATAGTTGCCGTAGCCCTCGGCGCTGAGCGACTCTTTGGGGATAAACCGCAGTGCAACGCTGTTCATGCAATAGCGTATGCCGCCGAGCTCGGGCGGCGCATCTTTGAACACATGCCCCAGGTGCGAATCGGCATAGCGCGAACGCACTTCGGTGCGCGCAATACCATACGACTGGTCGTCTGTAAGTACGATGCTCGCCGATTCGATCGGTCGGGTAAACGACGGCCAGCCGGTCCCAGAATCGAATTTGTTGCGTGAAGAAAAAAGTGGTTCGCCGGACACGATGTCTACGAATATCCCATCGCGGTGTTCGTCCCAGTATTCGTTGTCGAACGCACGTTCAGTCCCTCCTTCTTGTGTCACCTCGTATTGGATTGGTGTGAGCGCTGCGCGCAATTCTGCGTCTGACGGTTTTTTGAAATTTTGCCAGCGACTATTAGGTGCTACGGGCGCCGGCAAGTGCGGACCTAGGCCCCAGTGCAATTCGATAAACGCATCCCTGCCCGAGGCGTTGCGGTAGTAGCTATATTTCACATAATTCTTGCGGTAGTAATCTTGGTGATACTCTTCGGCCGGATAAAATGGAGCGTGTGATAACACCGCGACCGCAATCGGCTTGTCAAAGACTTTAAGTGCGTCGACTCTCGCAATCACCTGCTCAGCTGCAGCTTTCTCGGCACTCGTTTCGTAATAGACGGCTGGTGCATATTCCCTGCCGCGGTCATAAAACGATCCATCTGGATCGGTCGGATCGCTGTGTTTGATGAGATATTCCACCAATCCTGCAAAACTTACTGCACTCGGGTCGTACGTAACAAGTACAACTTCACGATGACCGCCCGCTACATAATTTTCGTACGTAGGATTCTCGGCAGTGCCACCAGAGTATCCCGATACGACATCGGTCACTCCTGGCACTTTTTCAAAATCTGATTCTGTGCACCAAAAGCATCCGCCACCAAATATTGCGGTCTTGGTCTCCCCCGCGAGCGCTCGCTTCGCTTCCACATACACGTCGTTTTGGCGACTCGAAAACAAGAAGAACGTGCCGAGCGCGATGAGCGCGATCACGACAACTCCGATAAGCGCGGCATACGTTTTGTTCATAGGGGAAGTATAAACCATGCGAAAACGCGCTCTTTTTTTGCGTATTTCGTCTCTGTGGTACAACCCAGAGCGATCCTCTCTCCGGCGGATGCGGCTTCGGCACACTTACCGAGCGTCCGGTGATGAATTATTTCCCCAATGAATTACTTGCGGAATAGGTCGATGCTATACATTGTTCTGATCATATGAAATCTCATTCCCACGCGAACCTAAGAAACAAAACACCCCTAAGGGGTGTTTTGTTTGAAAACTATGCTCCGCGGGTAGGATTCGAACCTACGACCAATCGCTTAACAGGCGACCGCTCTACCGCTGAGCTACCGCGGAGCTTAATTTTCAAACCTCGTTGCAGAGTATAGCCAAAATCAGACAAAATAACAAAAGATTTTTACTGTATATCCGTAAAACGAACAGCGGCGAGAACGCCGCTGTTCGTTTTATCGGTAAGGAGAAACTCAATCCGATCAGAGAGATTACTTTGTCTTGAAGCTATCGCGAGTACTGCGGTCGATGCCGACACTATTTTGCGCCACGACGCGGAAGTAGTGGGTGGTATTGGGGCTGAGGCCAGTGGCATCTGCTTCGACAGCTACTGCACTAGTACCTGCACCAGCTGAGCGCTTTGGCGTTGTTTGGAGCAAGAGCGGAACGTTGAAGAGCGCATTGGTGCTGTATTCGAACCAGTACGACGTCTCTGCACCATTGGGGTCCACCGTGCCGCGAAGATGTGCGGCTGTGGTCGATATGGTCGTCGCGGGGCGTGTAACAGCCTCGGGCGCCGTCGCAGCCACAGGTGGCAAGGTCTTAAATGTCAGGATCGTTCCGCTCACCGTTCCGAACTGATTTTGGGCGTTCAGCCGATAGTAATACGTGGCATTCGCAGAGAGTCCGGTGACCGGTGCGGAGGCCGTCACTATGGCACTCCCATCGCCGACGGCGACAAGGGCAGTCGTCTGTCCGAGGTTTGCGCTTCCCCCATACTCAAACCAATACTGCGCTGTTGCTTTGTTCGGCATCACTTCGCCTTTTAGATTGGCGGTCGTCCTCGTTATCCCGCTCGCCGCAAGCGTCTTCGCTGTTGGCACTCCACCGACGGGCGGAGGGTTACCTTGCGCGGTGCGGAATGTGGATTGTGCACCGGCGATCCTGCCATACTGGTTTTCGGCTACAAGTCGGAAATAATAGGTCGTCTCCTTCGCGAGGCCCGTTATATAGCCAGGTGCAAGTGTAGAAACGAAGCCCGAGCCGACATTCTGATTCGACGTTTTATTCCCAAGGTTGGTCGTTGTTCCGTACTCAAACCAGTAAGTCGTCATCGGTCCGTTCGGTGTTACTCGGCCGCTTACCACTGCCGTCGTGTCACTGGTGCTCCCGCCCGGATTGGTGGTCACCCCAGGTGCACGCGGTGTTTGCGTTGACGGTGGCGGAACCGGACCCGGCGGGGTCGTGGTCGCTACGGTCGAGGTCGCGTTAGTAAAGAATGAGCCCGCACGCTCGCTGGACAAAAATACATATGCGGCGATACCCACAATGATGATAATACCTCCTACGATTACGGTTGTTTGATTCACGCGCGCATACTACCTTTTCGTCGATGAGGTCATCATGAAGTTTTTGGCATCATGCATTGCGGGCACCCGAGACTGAAATATCCTAAAATGGTGAGAATCTACCTCCTATGCTAGTGTACCGACAGAAAAAGAGGACATCGCCATGCACACCACACAGGATTTGGTGCTGCGGGGCTATGGAGGCTTCGCACTGCACCAGAGGACCCCGCGTCGCTTCCAAATGCGACTCGATCACATTGTGGTCGGCGACATCGGCATAGCGTTCTTGGTCAATGGACCGACACTGAGCTACGCGGTTGCCGACAAATACCAGAATCGCGGGTTTGCGACTCAGGCTGTCCGACTCGTTGTCGACTGGAGCTTCGAAGAACTTCAGCTTGAGAAGATAGTCGCCCGGGTGCGAATAAGTAATATCGCGAGCCAAAAGGTGCTTGGCCGCGCGGGTTTCAACGTCGAGCAGGTTGAGCGACACATCTATCTGCTCGAACGACGCAATCCAAAAGCCGCCGCGGCATGACCGACGGCGGCTTTTGCTATCCGTGCAAAACACGGGATTTCATGTGAACGACAACACTTTATAAAAGTCGAGGTGGTCCCTCGTTGTACAGAAAATCACACCGGAGTAGTATGCCGGCATGGAGAGCGGCCCTATTGTGCCAAAGGAAATAGCGCTAAAACACGCCAGGAAGTTCAAGTCACATTTGAATTTTGAACGACAGTGGTCCGACAAGGTCGCCGACTTTCTCACACTGCAGTTCGGCACGCTCTGGTTTTTGGTCCTGAACGCGGTGGTCTTCCTGGGCTGGATAGAGTGGAATACGGGTCTCTTCGGGTTTGCGCCGTTTGATCCATTCCCCTTTGGGTTTCTCACGATGATTGTGTCGCTCGAAGCCATCTTCCTCGCCATCATCGTACTCATCAGCCAAAACAGACAAAACAAGGTCGCGGACCTGCGGCAACAAATTGATTTCGAGATAGACGTCCGCGCAGAGGCCGAAGTTACCAAAATGCTCCGTATGCAACATGCCCTCCTCGACTACTTCGGTATCTCGAAGGAGGATCGCGAACTCAGCGAAATGGAGCAAAGCATAAACCTGACCGATATCCAGCGAAAAATCGAGACGGGGAACAGCTAGACAGCGTCAATACCACCATTGCCCCAATCATGCTGCCATTCCCATAATTGTCAATCGATAGCAAAGAAAACAGCCAGCGGCAGAGCCGCTGGCTGTTTTCGAAACATATCTTTACTTCATGTGCGGAGAGACGAGCTTCGTCATCTCGAACATGGTCACTTCCCCCTTGCCGCCAAAAAGCACTTTGAGTTTGTCGTCCGCCAAGATATTGCGCTTGTTCTGCGGGTTCTGCAGGTCGTGCTTCTTTATATACTCCCAGAGCTTCTTGACCACCATGCCGCGTGACAATGGTCCTTTACCGACCACTTCCTCGAGTTCGGCAGAAAGGTTGAGCGGCTTCAAGAGAGCCGGATTCGCTGTTCGCACCATATAAATAGATAATAGACTCTACGATTTTGTAATGATTGTTCGACGGGGCAATTATATACTAGTACCCCCATCTTGTCCGCAAGTGCCGCCCGAGGGGGTGTATAGCGCGGGGTTGCTTAGAAATCATTGACAAACGTCTCCCCTATGCTACTATCCCCCAATCAAGACCAGCGCTGATCCGGGAGCCACGGATCGATCTCCATCCTCAGCACCTGTAATTGATTTTAATCGCTCTTCTCTCTACAGCTATGCAAGAAGGAACTATCGCCCGACTCACCGACAAGGGTTTCGGGTTCATCTCTCGCGAAGGACAGGAAAAGGATCTCTTTTTCCACTCCAACGAGCTCGTCGGCGTTTCGTTCGACGAACTTCGCGAAGGTGACAAAGTGACTTTTGAAGTCGGTGAGTCCCCCAAGGGACCCAACGCCATCAAGGTCAGCCGCGTCTCGTAATTCGGGACAACGCACAAAACCCCGTTCGCCAGTTGGCGGACGGGGTTTTGCTTTTGGAAATCTGCTCCCTACCAATAACCGATGGCTCTATGCTAAAGAAAACGTAAGCGGCACCGCGGCGACCACGATCGCCATAATTGCGGAAACAAAGAATCTACGTATCTGTACTGCCATGCGCGAAGAGTACTCTTACATATCTGTAGGGCGCATGAAGAAACCGAGTGCTATTATGCCCACTATGTGGAAGAAAGTTCTCGGCGCCACTTTGATACTTATCGGTATCCTTGCACTTGTGACACCGTTTACACCCGGTTCGTGGCTCGCGTTCGTCGGGCTCGAACTCTTGGGCGTGCGTCTCTTGGCATGGCCCCGCATCAAGCGCTGGTGGATAGGACGTAAGGACACACCAGATATCGAAAACACTCCTTCCGCTTCATAGTAAGGACAGAAAGTACTGACACAATGCGTCTTAATTGCGTATGTCGGTACAAAAAGAAGTGCCATGGTGGATGTGTGCAAAGATTTACGAGCTCTATATTGATAAGTTCGCTCGCAACATTCGCGGACTGATCGAAAACCTCGATTACTTCACCAAGCTTGGCGTCAATTGCATACACATACTTCCCCACTACCCGTCACCAATGATAGACGACGGCTACGATGTATCCGACTACCGCTCTGTCCGTGCCAATCTCGGTACGCTCGACGACTTCCAGGAATTGCTGACCGTAGCACACGAACGAGACATCCGCATCGTGGTTGATTTTGTGAGCAACCACACCTCCGATAGACATCCGTGGTTCGCCGCGGCGCGATCCTCACGAGACAACCCGTGGCGCAACTACTATCTCTGGAGCGAAACTGGTACAGGCTTTGGGCTCGCATCCAACGGTATGTCGGACATCAAACCGAGCAACTGGATCTACAACGAAAATACCGGCGATTACTACTTCGCGACGTACTACCCGGAGCAACCGGATCTCAACTGGGATAATTCCGCAGTATTCGAAGAAATGATCGCGATTTTGAAATTCTGGGCGGCGATGGGGGTGGATGGCTTCCGACTCGATGCGGTGCCACATTTAATAAAGCGCGAAGGCACGGACTGCAAGGGATTGCCGGAAACCCACGCACTCATACGCCGAATCCGCGCAAGGCTTGAAGAGGGTTACCCCAATGCCATCCTCATCGCCGAAGCGCTCCAAGATCTCGCCGCGACCAAACAGTATTTTGGCGATGGCGATGAGTGCCATATGGCGTACCATTTCGTCCTCATGGAAGAAATGTGGCGCACACTGCAAAGTGGCGACCACACCCGCCTCAAACAGACACTTGAGGATTCGCTCAATATTCCCGAGAACTGTCAGTGGGCGATATTTCTACGCAACCATGACGAGCTTGCGCTCGGTCTCATTGGTGAAGAAGAGCATACCGCGCTCCTCCAATTCCTCGATGCGGAACATCAATACCTTTTCAAACAGAATCGCACATCCGTGCGCATCGGCCAGGTGTTCAAAGGCGACCGCGGCAAGACGCTCGCCGCGCTCGGACTCCTCTATTCCCTCCCCGGTGCTCCTATCATGTACTACGGCGACGAGCTCGGTATGGGCAATCTGCCGTTCGACCTATCGATTCGCGATTCTCGTAAATACGTGCGCGGCGCTTTCGACTGGGAGCTCGCCAGGAGCCAGCGTGATGACCCAAGTTCCCTCCTGAGCGAAGTGGCCAAGCTTCTGCACTCTGCAAGCGCCGAAATCGTCCACGCCGATGAGTCGGAGCAGATTGACGGGCTGTCCGCGACCTCACCCAAGCGAATGATTGACTAAACGGCCGTTTCGTTCTAAGACTTGTGTAGACAGCAACAGGGGTAAACACAATGCAGAAGCTTTCGCGGCATCAAGCACTCGTCGAGGCAATCCTCGAACCGACAGGCATACAACTGAACGGCTCGCGTCCGTTCGACATCCAAGTCCACAACGACCGCATGTTCCGCCGTGTCATCGGCGGCGGAGAACTTGCGCTCTGTGAGTCCTATCTCGATGGAGATTGGAACTGTGACGCGCTCGATGAATTCTCCTTCCGCATTCTGCGGTTCGGAGACACCGTCACACTGCAAAAATACCGCCAGCATTGGGCTTCGATTCTCATGAGTGGGCTCTTGAACTTGCAGACCAAGAAACGAGCGTTCGAGGTTGGCGCGGTGCACTATGATATCGGCAATGCATTCTACGGACGGATGCTCGATGAAAGGACAATGAGCTATTCGTGCGGTCTGTGGCGCTCCGGCGCACGCGACCTGAGCGAGGCGCAACTAGCAAAGATCCGCCTCGTGTGTGAGAAACTGCAGCTGAGGTCCGGCCAACGAGTGCTCGATGTCGGATGCGGCTGGGGTTCCTTCGGGATCTTCGCAGCGAGAAACTATGGTGTCGAAGTGGTCGGCATCACTGTTTCCGACGAACAAGCCCGTTACGTTGTCGAGCACCGCGGCAATCTCCCGGTTGAAGCGCTTGTCATGGATTATCGCGACGTGCCCGAGCGTTTTACCGCGTTCGATCGCATCGTTTCTATCGGCATGTTCGAACATGTTGGTCCGAAGAACTACAAGACCTACATGCGCGATGTCGCGCGGTGCCTCAAGGAGGACGGCTTGTTCCTTCTCCATACGATCGGAGGGAGCGGTATCCTCTGTCCGTGGATACACAAGTATGTGTTCCCCAACGGCATATTGCCGCGCATGGATCAAATCGTGGCAGCACTGAACGGCACCTTCAGAGTCGTTGAAGACTGGGACAACTTCGGCGCCGACTATGACAAGACGCTGACAGCCTGGCATGCGAACTTCGTGCGCGCATGGCCGAGCTTCCTGAATACACGCATGCCTGACGGCCGTGTGTATGATGCCCGATTTTATCGGCTCTGGAGTTGGTACCTCCTGATGTGCGCGGGAGCATTCCGTGCGCGAAAAACACATTTGTGGCAGATCATTCTGTCCAAACACGGGGTCCTCGGCGGTTACCGACCCTATCGCTAATCGCCGTACATCACTGCTCGTTTGCTCCCCGTTCCCGCCCGTGAGGCCAGCATCTGCTGGTGCACGGGCGGTTTCATTTTCGAGGTGTATAGTATTCGAATGGGTTTTTTGGATGCAGTGATACTCGGCATCGTCGAGGGCTTTACTGAGTTTCTGCCGATATCTTCGACCGGCCACCTCATTCTCGCCTCTTCACTCCTTGGTCTCACACAAACCGATTTCCTCAAAAGCTTCGAAATAGCAATCCAGCTTGGTGCCATACTCGCAGTGGTTGCGCTCTATTGGCGCAAGTTCCTCGACATTGAGGTGCTGAAACGGCTTGCTGTCGCATTCATTCCGACCGGCATCATCGGTCTGCTTCTCTATAGAATCGCAAAAACGTACCTCATCGGCAACGAAACCGTTGTTGTGTGGGCACTTCTTATCGGAGGTATCACACTCATCGCATTTGAATACTTCCACACTGAAAAACAATCTATTGACTCGGTCGAAGCGATGACCTACCGCCAATCCGCGCTTGTGGGCCTTTTCCAGGCGGTCGCCATTATCCCAGGAGTATCGCGTTCGGCCGCTACCATACTCGGTGGACTTGCCTTAGGACTGCATCGAACCACGATAGTAGAGTTCGCGTTCCTCCTTGCCGTACCCACGATGCTTGCGGCAACTTGCCTCGACCTTTTGAAGAGCGCCGGCGCTTTCCGGATGGATGAATTCGGCATACTGGCTATCGGTTTTGTCGTTTCGTTTGCGGTCGCACTCGCAAGCATCAAATTTCTACTGCATTTCGTACGGCGCTATACGTTCACCGCATTCGGTGTGTACCGGATCCTTATCGCCCTCGTGTTCCTCTTTTGGTTGGTATAAAAAGCAATGACCCGTCCGCCAGTTGGCGAACGGGTCATGCCGATGTGCCCCAGGGTTACATCATCGAACCGCCAGAACCGCAGACCCTGCAGTTCTTTCTGTGTCCGATAAGTTCATACACCGCAGAGAGACCCACCAAGACATAGACGAGCCACTCGAGTGCAGGCACTGATCCGAGGATCATCGCAACGATGTTCCAATCGCTGCCCATGAATCCGCCCAAGCCGACGAGAAGCCAGTTAAGGCCGCCGACGATGAGTAGGATCCATGCCACCATATGCAAAGCTTTCATAGAAATATTTGATTTGGCTTATAAATCGACCCTAGACGCTCCGCAAACGGAGCGTCGGGCGAACATTCCGACGGAATGTTTTAGCCCCCTGACGCAAAGTACGATGGTCAGGTAGCGCACTGCCTGCGTACGATAATTATCGCCCAAAGTCGAGAAGACGCTACTGAGATATCCACTCCTCCCATAGCAGGGCCGTAAGTACAGACGATGCAACATTAACCCAGATGTTTTAAAAGTCTTGCGGCGCGGCACTTTGATGTGCCGCGCCGTGTCAATGGTGACCATTCTGCTGGTCCTTTTTCTCGCACAGTTTCAAGAGGTAATCGACCCGAAGCTCGACCGGCGGCCGTTCGCGATGTGCGGGATTGATGAAGCGGGCCCGCGTATGCGACCTGATGCCGTCTGCGGGGTCAAATTTTCGAAACCGCTTACGGCAGTGACCGCACGAGATGGTGACGCCGAGGTCAAACTCGGAGAAGTCATCGATCTTGTGCGGTGCGATGGACACGAAGCCGATAACCTCATCCCCGTGATACATGCAGTCTTCGGCGCAGTGGTCGCCCGCCTGGCGAGGACCGGGCGCCTTTTTCTCGTTTGCGCCGCTCACAGTGTACGTCGTGCCATCGGAGCGACGGAGAAGTGCCGAGACACCAACCCCAAATCCGTCATAATGCTCTGAGTTTTGCCTCTCGCTGTCAGCAATTCTCTCCAACTCCGGCACGGCCTTGAACCAGTGCAACAGCCGTTCTGATTCCTCGGGCGCAAGCTGTGAATTAGGCTTACTTTTGCGCACAAGACGACGCACTTTTCTGACTACTTTTTTCACCATGGGTACCCCCGGGTTGTATTACGCAGAAATATCTACGCTCAATTATAACATATCTATACTTGTTGTCAAACATAATCAGATTTTGTATCGGGCGTTCAAGGGGCTTCATCCTGCATTCACTCCGAGTTGCTAATCTTTACTTCGGCAAAAGCACTTTCTTCGGGCAGCCCCTTACCAGTTTCTTCCGTAACCGATACGAGCATGAAAAGTAGCGCTCGGGAGGAAACTGGTAAGGGGCACAAGACCCGAGTTAGCAGTATGTAATGTTTAGTAGCCCGGCGGACACTCCCCGAGTAACCCTATGATCCATGAACAAAAGGAAGCGGAGGGCGGCCAGTAGTGCAGCTCTCAAGAAAATAATCATGTAAGCCGGGGAGGCGGGAGTGCAGAGCACCTCGCCTCCCCGGCGTTTCAAGCTGTTCAGTCACATCTACAACACAGAACCATACGTAACACCAGTACATGTGGCGCGTCTTCATGTTAGACATCATGAAGAATACATCCTCTTTACGTATCATTAGTATCCAGAGGAGCTTATCCATGTAACGAACATAATGTATGAAAATATTGCTGGTTGAAGACGAACAAAAGCTCGCTACTGCTATCGCCCGAGGATTAGGGCTCGAGGGGTATACCGTAGATACGATAGCCGACGGGAAGAAGGCACTGACGCGTATATCATTGCACCGTACCGATTACGACCTCATTATTCTCGATCTCATGTTGCCCTCAATGGACGGCAACGAGATCACAACGCAGATGCGCGAGATGAATATCACGATCCCGGTACTTGTGCTGACCGCGCGCAACGAAACGGATACCAAGGTCCAGCTACTGCAAAGTGGTGCGGACGATTACCTTGTTAAACCATTCTCATTCGCGGAACTTGTCGCTCGTATCCGTGCGCTTTTGCGCCGCCCGACCGAATCCCTACCCACGATGCTCAAAGTTGGCGAGCTCGAGCTCAATCCGTCCGAGCGTCGAGCATACCGCGGTGGCAAGGAGATCCCACTCACACTTAAAGAATTCGGACTGCTAGAATACTTTATGCGGCATCCAAATCAGGTTGTGAACCGCGAAGACCTGTTGAACCATCTGTGGGACTTTAATTATGTTGGGTTTAGTAATGTAGTAGATGTACATGTCAAAAACCTTCGACGCAAACTTGATGACGGAGATGGCGGCGACGTACTGGAAACGGTTCGCGGCATTGGCTACCGACTCGCTGAATAGGTACCGCTACGATCCGTTCTTTCGGACGGAGTGCAATGTGGTCGGACTGCAGGTCGCGTTTGCCGTCGTGATCTTGGGGCTCGTCGGCACGTCCTTTAGCCTCTTGTACCACGACATCTCCGAGGCGATCGTGCAGGGCATTCGCGAAAGTATCGCGAGCGGCACGACGCAGACGCTCGGTCCCGCGATCGTTGCCGAAATCGCGAATATCCGCACGCAGAATCTGATAACGATAATTTCCGTTATCGTGCTCACCACCATGCTCTTCGGATACGTGATCGCCCGCATCACGCTTACGCCGGCACGTAACGCTCTGGCTGCGCAAAAACAGTTTATCGGCAATATTGCGCACGAACTGCGTACCCCGCTTTCAGTGATCAAGACCAACACCGAAGTGGCGCTCCTCGACGAGCATGTGACCGCAGATATGAGAAACACCCTCAATAGCAATGTTGAGGAGCTGGATCGTATTTCAGAGATCATCAACAACCTCCTCTCGCTCTCGGCGCTCGTCCGGCCCGAGCGCATTGAATTTTCTACGGTAGATCTCTCCGCAATCGTAACAGATGTGGTGAAAAAATTCTCGCAGTTCGCAAAGCACGGTGAACAGCAAGTAACGCTCCGGAAAAGTCCTGACGCGCACGTGTGGGGCAACGCAACAGCGCTGCAACAAATCGTCGGCAACCTTTTGAAAAACGCTATCACATACACCCCGCGCGGTGGGCATATCCGCATCACGGTCGAACCCGCTCTCGACAACTTGGTCGAGCTCATCATTCAGGACTCGGGGATTGGTATCGCGCGTAAAGATCTTTTCCGCATATTCGAACCATTCTATCGCGCCGATCCCTCGCGCACCCGCGGCGAGGGCGGTTCGGGGCTTGGGCTGGCGATAGTTTCCGAGCTTATTAGGATGCACCAGGCACGCATCACGATACGAAGCTCTGTCGGACGGGGCACGACCGTTTCCGTGCTCTTCCCCGGCGCGCACAGTCATGCGCAGATCGGTAATGAAGCGAATCTGAAAGATGGATTAAGCGAAATAGCGGTTGATTTCTCTAATCGCTAGAAATTCATCATCCGCTTACGTGCCGCGTGGTAGTATGCGGGCTCATGAATACTGCCCTGCTTGCATCATATGAAAAAGATGAGGCCGTACTTCGCCTCGCACGGCTACTCCATGAGAACCATTGGCGCCTCCTGGGTTCTGCTGGCACGTCAAAGTATCTGCGTGAGAACGGTATCCCCTGCCAAGACGTTGCCGAGCTCGTGGGCCCCCCGATACTGGGACATCGCGTGGTCACGCTCGCACGCAAGATCTACGCGGCACTTTTGGCTGTTACGAAAGCCGATTTTGACGAGCTCGACCGATTGAATGTGCAGCCGATCAGGCTTGTGTACGTGACGCTCTATCCGCTCGAGAACGCTATTCGTAGCGGCGCGGACACGAAAACGATTTTGGAACAAACCGACATCGGCGGTCCGACGCTTTTGCGTGCTGCCGCAAAGGGCAGGCGCTTCGCGCTTTCTCACGCGTCGCAAATTGATGTGGTCGGGGACTGGATACGACGTGGCTCTCCCGAATCCGAGCGTGAAAAGCTCGTTACCAAACTCGCGGCAGCGGCAGAGCGCAGAGTGGCCGATTATGTTGATGCGTCGGCGCGCTACTGGGAGGCCCAGGCCAGCGCCTAGGCTTTTATCTTTGGCGCAGGAATGGTATTCTGTCTTTCCCATGCAAACAGCGCTCACCGTCAGAGACCTCACGAAGACATACGCAAGCGGCACCGTGGCGCTGAAAGGCGTATCGCTCGATGTCCCCGAGGGCGATTTTTTTGCGCTGCTTGGCCCGAACGGGGCGGGCAAGACCACGATCATCGGAATCATTACGGGACTTGTCAATAAAACAAGCGGCACGGCATCAGTGTTTGGATATGATATCGATAAAGATACCGAACGTGCCAAAGCACAGATAGGCCTTGTTGGGCAGGAAGTGAATTTTAATCCATTCGAAAAGCCGTTCGACATCGTGGTGAATCAGGCGGGCTACTACGGCATACCACGCAAAGTCGCAATGCCGCGGGCCGAAAAGCTTCTCAAGGACCTCGGATTAGGAGATAAAATGTTTCAGAACGGCCTCACGCTCTCCGGCGGCATGAAGCGGCGCCTAATGATAGCGCGCGCACTCGTACACGAACCGCGTTTTCTTATTCTCGACGAGCCAACGGCGGGAGTGGATGTCGAATTGCGCCGGAGCATGTGGGATTATTTGCGCAACCTCACCGCAAGCGGGCTTACCATCTTGCTTACGACGCACTACCTCGAAGAAGCTGAACAGCTTGCCAAACACGTTGCCATTATCAACAAGGGCCAAATAGTCGCGAGCGGCACGATGGGCGAAATACTCGCTCTGCACGACGGGGGTGCGGCAAAAGATGGATACCGTGGCGGCCGGTTGGAAGAAGTATTCATCAAGCTCACATCGGATACATAATATGGAACCTTTCAAATTGTGGATTTCTTTCTATACAATGGTTCGCAAGGACGTAATCAGCATG
>Ga0209542_10007292_pt1 | contig 21117 bp, 19 predicted proteins | sample RifCSPhighO2_01_FD_184028 | JGI IMG/M metagenome (GOLD analysis project Ga0209542, IMG submission 184028) | Soil microbial communities from Rifle, Colorado - Rifle CSP2_plank highO2_0.1 (SPAdes) (version 2) | ecosystem: Environmental > Terrestrial > Deep subsurface > Rock core/Sediment ... | reverse complement strand
AAGCAAAACCTTTTTAAATTTAAACCTTTCCATTAGTTTCTATTAGAGGTGGTAAGCCACTCTAGGCTTCTCTTAGAGAACTTAAATGGATGATAAAAAACTAACAAAACTTTCATTAATTTTGTCTATTGTTGGATTAATATTAATATACTATATAACTACTGTAATAGAAGTCAAGGCATTTGCTATTTCTGATATAGATAAGTCAATGATTGACAGAGACGTAAAAGTTAGCGGAGAAATCGCTAATGTAGTAAAATCTGAAAAAGTATTAATTCTACTAGTCAAAGATGAATCCAGCTCTATTTCAGTAGTTTCTTTTGATCCTGAAGAAATTCCTAAAATAAAAGAAGGACAATTTATAGAAGTAACAGGAAAAGTAGCCTTATATAAAAACAAATTAGAAATTATAGCTGATTCTATAAATACAAATGATTAATATTATTTTAGCTGCTTTAATTGGTTCCTTCTTAGGTGTTATTACAGGCATCATTCCTGGAGTGCATGTTAACTTATTAGCCACAATAATAGTAGCCTTAAGTAGTCTTTATTTAGGCATATTTAGTCCTTTAACAATTTCAATTTTTATTTTAGCTATCGCAATTTCTCATACTTTTTGCAAAGCAATTCCAGCAACATTTTTAGGAATAGCAGAAGAGAATACGATATTTAACTTACTTCCTAGCCACAAAATGTTATTAGAAGGCAAAGGTTATGAAGCAGTAAAGTTAACCATAATTGGATCTTTATTAGGGGCAGTTGCAATAATTTTAATATCCCCATTATTATTAATATCAATAGATAAAGTATACCCTATTATTAAGAATTATATCCCTTATCTATTAATAATTTCAAGTTTATTTTTAATCTATAAAGAAAAATTTAGAACCTGGGCCTTTGTTATTTTTATTATAAGTGGAATCTTTGGAATTTTAACATTTAATGTTCCTAATATTAAAGAAGTTTTACTTCCAATGTTAAGTGGATTATTTGGCTTAAGTTCAATTTTATTAAGCTTAAAAGATAAAATAAAAGTCTCAAAACAAGAAATTAACAAAGAAAAAATTAAAGACTTAAACCTACCAAAATCTATTGGTATTGGTTTAATAGCATCCTTACTGGTAGGATTTCTACCTGGATTAGGTTCTGCACAAGGCGCAGCTATTGCAACTTCCATGTCTAAAAAAATTTCAACTAAAGCAACTCTAGTTATTCTTGGGTCAATAGATACAATAATTATGATTATGAGTATAATTGCCTTCTATTCTATTGAAAGAGCTAGAAGTGGAGCAATTGTAGCCATAACAAGATTTATACCCAAATTTGATGTAAATACAATCATATTATTTATGGGAGTCACATTACTAAGCGCAGGAATTTCTTCTATAATAACTTTATATGCAACAAGATTTATAGCAAACAAAATTTCAAAACTAAATTATAAAAAAATAGGGATAATAGTTTCAATATTTATAGTTTTGTTAGTTGCAATTGTCTCAGGCCCTATTGGATTGTTTATACTTTTAATTTCAACAATAATTGGAACACTTCCAGTATTTTTTAAAGTAAGTAGAAGCCAATTAATGGGATGTTTAATTATCCCAGTCATAATATATTTACTATAGATAGACATTTAAGTTCTACCATGCTATATACAAGACGGAGGAAAGTATGAAAAAATTAAATTCAATCTCTAATAGAATCTTGACAGGACTTGCTGCAATAGTTTTAGGAGCAACACCATCAAAAGCACAATATCAACCAGATGCAAATACAGTAGCTTTATATCATTTTGATGAAGGTAAAGGAACTATTGCTAATGACTCCTCCCAATATGAGAATCATGCCACAATAGAAGGAGCTCAATGGATAGATGGGTTTTTTGGAGGTGCGTTAGAATTTGATGGCACAACCACTAAAGTTACAATACCCGAAACACCATCTCTCAATTTGGGCACCTTTACAATAGAAGCCCGAGTAAGATTTAGTGAAGGGTACAGAACTAATCACAGGATGATTATTTCCAAAACCTCAAGCCAGGGCAATAATAATTTTCAACTTTATTGGACTCGAGACTACTTTGGTAGCATTGGTGTTTATTACGATGTAAATGGACAAGGTCAAAGAATTGGTCTTTTTTTCAATCCAGAACCCGGAAATTGGCATCATATTGCGGGTTCATATGACTCCCATGAACAGTATCAGCTAAAGCTTTGGCTTGACCATTCTTTAGTTGCTTGGAATTCGGTGATTTACTACCCGGACACAACCACAGCCCAGACCAGAATCGGATATCTTCAAGTTCCTGGGTCTCCTATTTCACAATTTCACTTCAAGGGCACGATAGATGAAGTCAGGATAAGCAACATAGAAAGGGACTTTTCAACAACATCAGTTCCAGAAGATTATCCTTCAATGGAAGAATCAACATGGGGTAGAGTTAAAAAAACGTTCAAATAGAACTAAACAGGATGATTTTCTTAGAAAAATTATTAGGGCAGAAAATTCTGAGTTTTATAGGCCTACTTATCCTAAGCTCCATCTTGTTCTTTAGCAAAGATGTAATGTTGTCTCAGTTTGTTGGCTTAATTATGTTTCTTATTGCGTTCTTTAATATTATTTACGAAATCAAGCTAAGGTACTGGATTAAAACAGAAACAAAAAATGATATCCAATTTAAATCAAATGGTGAGAGGGATATAGCAGATTATTTTAGCAAAAAGAAAATTAAGTTCATTTATGAGCCAAAATTAACTCTAAAATCCCCAATACCACTAAAACCTGATTTCTTTCTACCAGAATTTGATGTTTATGTTGAATATTGGGGTAGGTGGAACATTGATTTTAATTATAAACAAGAATGTAGAATTAAGAAGGAACAATATATCAAAGGAGAAATTAAATTAGTAGAGTTGTATCCCGATAATTTGAAATCAATTAATCAACTAGATTGGAAATTTACTCAAAGGCTTTTGAATATTCTAAAGAGGGAAAGAGTTTAGTTATTAAACCACTTAACTAAGCCTTCTTGTTTTTCTTTATCTTTACCAAATATACTTTCAATTCTCATTTTAGTTATCTCTAAGGTTTGTTTTAAATAATTGGGCAAGTTATACTTTGCTGCTAATTCTAAACTCGGTTCTAAGTATTTAACAATAGTCCCCTCAGAAACAGTAAATAAAAGTCTATTACCACATTTTACACACACTCCAATTAAAGGAGGCCTTCTATACTTCTCATTACATTTTACACATCTAAATTGTTGTGTAGAAAATTGTCTTAAATTTCCTTTAATATCTCTTATAAAATGCCTTTCAATAACTAACTTTGCAACGTCATCAACATTAACAGCTCTGATACGCTCTGCCAAATCCATTTGTCCTCTTACTTTGTCCATCATAGTCTCTAAATATTTATAAGCACTAACTCTTACACTATCATTTATATCATCAACATAATGCGTAAAGCCAAAATTGCTATATTGATTTTCTGTATTTAACCTATCAGCAACCCTCTCAATCTTAACTTCCCAAGGTTGTTTATATTCTAAAGCAGCTTCATAAAGTTCTAGAGGGTAATCCCAAGCAACATCAACATCTAAAGCTTGCTCATCAATCTCGCTAGGAATTAATTTAATACTAAGTACTAGCGGTGCATCTTGCGTACTTCCTCTATGTGCAGGTAAATAATGTCTAGAAAAATTAAGTAAGCCTTCTAATAGTAATATGCAACAAGTCTCATCTCCATCACAATCTCTTCTTTGAGCAGCATGCCACATAAAATTTGCAAAAACCCCTTGAGCCTTAATGAAACCAACTATCCTTCCTAAAGTACCTGCAGAAGTATGTGGTGCTAATCCAATTACTAAATGTCCAATTAAATCTTCCTTACTCTTAAAATTATAAAATCTTGGCAACCCATACAAATGTTCTAGGATATCATCCACAAAGTTACCAACTCTAAAGAAAACAGTATCAGCTCCCTCATCCCCAGATTCAGCACAAGAAGGCAATACTACATCTTGAGGTTTTAACTCTAATACTTGGTCATCATTTAATAAAGGGTTTCCGTGAATATCTTCTAAATATCCTAATTCTTTTAATTTGTTAATACTAGTACCAACCTCCTTTGGCTTAAAATGAGTCATTGGCATCTCAGTCATGTCATATCTTATAGTCCCATCCTTATTAACATATAAATCATGTATAGATCGTAAAATACCTTTAACTAAATTCTCAGGGATATGATCTTTATTTGAAGTTCCTCTAACCCCTTTAATTAAAGAAGGTGTTTGTTTCAGCTTAAGTTTATTAATAGCATTATTGTAATAATGATTAATATCAATTTTCATATGCTTATAAGATAAACATTCTCCGTGAGATTTGCAAATATGTTTATCTAGAGTCAAATCACATTTTTGACAATAAAATTTTTTATCAGTTACCGAATTACAAGTCTCGCATCTTGGATAGATTGTTTCTTTACTACACTTATTACAGTAATATATAGAAAATTCAGCACTTACTTTTTTATTAGCAATTGCTTCTTGCAAACTCCTTAATCTGTCTCCTTCTTGTCCTACTGGAAATAATATATGTGGACTTCCAGTTAGTTTCCTTAGTTTTGCCTTCTCTGGCCTACCCATTCTAGCCCCAATAAATGTACCAGATTTATCTCTAATAATTGCCTCACTAAACTGATTTACAGTTTCAAGACTTTTTTGGTCAAGGTCTTTAATAAAGTCTTTATTGAAAAATAATTCCTTACTAAAAAACCCCAAGTTTATCATTAAGGCATCTGCCCAGTTATCCTCAATTATAACATATTTATCTTCTATAAAACGATGAGGAACTCCAAGTATCTCTAAAATTCTCTTTAGTTCTAAATCTTCTGGACTACTAACATGAAGAATAATTTTACTATCCTCTCTTTTAATAGAAGCTTTCTCCAACCATTCAACCAATTTTATCAATTGTAAATTAGTAATTTCACTCCAATAAAATATAAAACTTGGATGTAAGGGCACTTTTAATGACTTTGACAATTTAAATGCCTCCAAAATACCAATTTCAGTTCTAATTGGTTCGTGAATTAATTTGTTTAAAAGATCTTTATGAACTCCGCTGACTAAAGAAATGTTGTCTACACTACCCCCAATTTTTAATAATTCCTTAATCCACCATTCCTCACAATATCCAACAGGAACCAAAATATGCGCCCTATTTAAGAACTCACCATAATTTACAATAATATCCCCAAGATACAATATTTCTTTACATTCTTTTCTTAGTAATTTTGCTTTATCAGTATCTTTGACGTAAACCACATCGCCGTTATTCAACTTAATTATAGGTCCATTTATAGAATTACATGGAGCAATCGCAGTAGATTTCCCAGGTCTTTCATATTTAAGTTGAGTACCTACAGCAATATAATTGTCTAATAAAAACATAGTAGCTGGATGCATGCTCACAGATGCAAATCCAGATAATCTAGTTCTACCATACCTTAATCTTAGCCCGCCACTCCTAGAAGGCTGGCTAATAACTGGCCTACCAGCTACAATATCTTTTATAAAAGTGTAATCCTTTCTAACTTTAACATTATCATTAATTAGTTTTGTCTTAGACTTTATTCTTTTTTGCAGTTCTACAAAATCATTGATAAACTTCCAGTCATCCATATGGAAGTCATTGCCCCATTTGGATAATTGTTTTTGTAATTTTGGTGCTTTTTGGCATAAACATTCTGCAATAACCAAACAAAACCCATTTCTAATCCTATTAGTTCCTACTCTCTCTAAGTCTTTGTAATTACTTACTTCATATTTCTCACTAGGGTCCCCAGAAATTTGAACAGGAAGATTTTTACACATAAATATAATTTCTTCTTCACTCGGGAAATATTGTAGGTTAGTAACCTTTTCATGGTAATCTATACATTCAATAACACTTCTTTTAATTTCATCTTCACTTGGATCATACTTGCTATATCCAAAATTTATCCTAACATAATCGGCAATCAAAACAGAAACACTTGCTCCTGTTCCACCAGCACTTCTTACTGGACCAGAATAATATAAACAAAAATATTCCTTGTTATCATCTCTTCTTTTCATAAATTTAAGTTCCACAAATCCTTCAAGTGGGCTTGAGACTACTCCGCTTGTAGCATAAGCAAATCCAGTTTTTATCCCAACCTCTAAACTCTCTTTTGTATCCTTAAATTTGCAAAATTTTTGTTGTGCAACTTCTAATGCAATCTGCAAGGCAACTCTCCAATCTAACTTCCCATATTTAACTTCAAGCTCTTGAATTCTTGCAACAACCCCACTCCCTTTAATCTGTGGAGTTATAGCACTAATTAATCCTTCTACTCTTTCTGCCATATTCTCAGCAATAGGGATTTCAACATCAAAAGCTGGGTCAATACCTTGTTTTCTTGCAGTTTTGGCAACTTCATAACATTTAAGTACACCCTGCTTCAAATTTAAAAAATATTGATTTAGATTATCCATTTTTAATCCATTTTATCAAATCTCATTATTTTTATTTCTCTGGTTTTTAAGTTTATTATAGGAACTTTACAAGGATCGGGATTATTGCCGGTTTTCTCTTGAAAGTCAGTTTTTGATTCCCAGCAAGAACAATTAATAATAATTATATTATTATATTTTGCAACATCAGATCTATGCATATCTCCACTTACAACTATATCAGGTATTTTATCTATTACTAAAAAATCATTATTCACATCAGGCAATATCAATGTAGAACCATGAGAAGGAGCTAAATGCCTTTTTTGCAGTAACAATTTGAGAACTATACTAGGGTTATCTCTAGCTTTTTCTGTTCTCAGTCTATCCACATTGTCAATATAATAATGAAAACTAGCCCCATGGTACATCAAAATATTAAATCCTTCAAAGGTTTCAGAAGAATGAATATTTATCAGACATGGATTTGTAACTAACAACAAATTATCAATTTGATACAAATCCTTAGCGTAATCTTTACCAGGCGGAGGTTGTGGCTCAGCAACTCGAGTAGCATCGTGATTACCTGGACACATAACAATTTTTATATCATCCCTAATGCTTTTAAGATAATTAGCAAGTTCTTTATATTGATCTAGAATATCTTTTATTTCTAATTCTTCATCTTGATTAGGGTATACACCTACTCCTGCAACAGTATCCCCTATAATTAAAATATATTTAACTTTACTAGCAATTTCCTTCTGTCTTTGATTGCCATATTTACCATTTAACCAATCAATAAATGTTTGAAATTCTTGCTTTAAGAATTTTTGACTTCCAACATGTATATCTGAAATAAATGCCACATATGCTTCATCTTCACTTTTCTTCAAGTTATTATTTATAGGGACATCTGGAAAAAAAATGTTCTCAGCAAATAGAAATCCGTTACCATAAGACCCAACAACCCCTATGACTTCATCAAAAACTATATCTTTTGTAGTTTGAAAAAGCTCAAATTTATTTTTACTTACAATAATTTTAACATATCCGGTAGGATCATCTATTGTAAGGATTACATTTTCATTTTTTGTAGTAATTTTATCCATAACTAACCCAATAACAGAAATTTTGCCTTTAGCATAGCCAATCTTATTAATTGATACTGTGTTTTTTAAATCAGGCCTATTAATCAAAATATTTTTTATAGCTTCATACCTCAAATTGTAATATTTTACAAAATCACCTTCACTCCTCTTTCCTGCAGCAGAATTATAAGATTTTAAAATAATAACATTGCTTTGTTGGAAGTTCTTATCTTTTATTAATAAATCATTTTCATTTAAATCTTCACTCAAATTATTTATAAAATCTTTTTTGTGTTTATTATTTGTATCTAAAATTTGTAAAAAGCCATCATAGATTTGGCTGTTATTACCTCTCTCAACATCGACCCTAGACTTTTCATATTCCTGCCAGTTTAAGTTAATCTTATCTTTAGATTTTGAGATTAGATTAAACAACTCATTATTAACAACTAGGGGTACGGAACTACCTTCTATTTTATCTTTAAACAAGTATAATATATTACTAATATCTTCTTTTGTAATCTTAGAAAGGACTTCTGGGCTAATAAGTAGGTTATTCTTAATTGCTAAATTAATAATCTCAATTTCATTATTTTTTTTGATTATATTCATTATACACCTAAACCACTTTTAAGAGTTTGATTGATTATAGGTATATTTGAAGATGGAATTGCTAAGGTTATTTCTCTAGTTCTGCCATATCTACCTTTACTTATAACTTTGGCATTTATTATACCTAACATATCTAGCTCTGCCACAATGTCACTTAATCTCCTTTGTGTTAATGGTTTAAGTCCACATTTATCACATACTTCTTTATAATAGTTATAAACATCACCTGTAAAAATTGGTAATTTATTACTTAGTGCAAATGATAATATGCTTAATAAAGTAGCTTGGATTTGTTTTGGTTGTGTTTTAATTGTATCTAAGATTCTATCCCTATCAATTTTATCTTCCGCTTCATCTATATGTTTTATTTTTATTACATTTTCATTATTTCTTTCTGCTAGCTCTCCAGCAACCCTTAATAATTCCAAGGCCCTTCTAGCATCACCATGTTCTCTAGCAGCATATGCAGCGCATTTTTCAATAACCCCATCACTAATAACTCCATCTCTAAAAGCACTCTTAGATCTTTGTCTTAAAATATCTTGAAGTTGAATTGCATTATAGGGTGGAAATACAATCTCCTCTTCTGAAAGACTAGACCTTACTCTTGGGTCTAAGTTATCAGTGAATTTTAAATCATTAGATATACCAATCAAAGATATGTCTGAATCTTTTAGCTCAGTACTAAGCCTAGTTAAATTATAAAGGATTTCATCTCCCGCCTTTTCAACTAATTGATCAATTTCATCTAAAATAAGAATTATTAGTTTCTTAGACTTTTTTATATAATTCATAAATAATCTATAGACTTCATCTGTAGGTAGGCCAGTTGCTGGTATTTCTAATCCAAATTCCCTACCTATTTGGGCAATCAATCTATATTCTGTATCCGCAACTCTTTTTAACTTGCAATTAATATAATAAATACCAAAACCTATTTCTTTTTTACGCGCTATTTCTGTCATCTGCTCCATAACATATTTTACTGTCAAAGTCTTTCCAGTACCAGTTTTTCCATACAAAAACAAATTACTTGGTTTTTCTGATTTTAATGCAGGAGCTAATATACTTGCAATTTGCTTAATTTGATCTTCCCTATGTGGTATTGTACTAGGTGTATAGCTAGATTGTAATACTTTCTTATCAACAAATAAAGGTTCTTTGTTTAAGTAACTTTCAAAGAAATTATTCAACCCCTTATTAACCATAACAAACTATAAAAATAATTTCTTTTTAAGGATTACTATACTATAGAATACACCCACCCATACATTTCCTTTGGAAACTTATATTTTCAATTTTAACCTTAATTTCATATAGAACTTACATATAGTAACAACTTAAAAAAATCATTAATGAGAAGTATTGGTATATATATATAATATATAATACAAAAATTTATATATAATAATAAAAATAAAAAAATAAATCATCGATAATAAAAATATATTATCATTTACCTACTTTAATATAACTAATTTATTTAATTATTAAATTATATTCTGTATTGCTTGTATAATACTACAACATAATAAACAAAAATAGGCATAAACGTCTCCATATGAAATATTTAAATATTATGTGTTCCATAGGAAACATAGGTCTGGGGGTGTCTTAATAAATCTAAAAATAATTACTTAATAATGATTAAAAAATATGAATTTAGCCTATTTTAGAAATAAAATCTATTGCCAAAAAATAAAGAAAAATTTATAAATAAGCAAAACAGCAACATACTTCAAGTTAAAGGTGAAACAATGGCTGACGATGATAAAAGATATTCAAAACAAATTATAGGTAAGACAGTAGTTAGTAAAACTGGTAAGAAATTTGGAGAAGTAGGCAACATAAATTTCGAATCAAGAACTGGTGAATTAATTCAAATTATACTCAAAAACCCAACAGGGTTTATTGAAGGCCTAGATTTAGAAAAGGACAACCAAGGGAATTTAATGATACCCTTTAGTGCAGTTATGGCTATTGGGGATTTTGTGGTTGTTGCCGAAGAAGACATAATATAAACTTTTTTATATTACTTCTATATTATATATTATATAATAATTAAAAACTAACATGGATAAACCATTAAATTTTACAACAACTAAGAGCATAAAAGTCCCTATAAAGCTTATAGACCAAGTAATAGGCCAAGATCAAGCTATTAATATAATTAAGAAAGTAGCTAATCAAAGAAGGCACGTATTACTAATAGGTGAACCTGGAACTGGTAAGTCTATGATAGGTCAGGCCTTAAGCGAGTTAATTCCTAAAGAAATTTTGATTGATATTATTTCTCTTCCAAATCAAATAGATGAGAATGTTCCTTTAATTAGGACTCTGCCAAGAGGCAAGGCAAATGAACTAATTACTAAAGCAAGATTAACATCTTTAAGTTATTTTAAGTCCCAAAATATATTCTTTTTATTTTTAGCAATTTTAGCAATTTTTACACCTTGGTGGATAAGGAAGGAATATGGTGACATAATGGCTGCTGCATCATTAATAGGATCCATGATATTTATAGCAGCGCTTTCATTGTTTATTAATTTAAGTAGAAGAAGTAAGGTAAATGAGAAAACCACAGTTCCTAAACTATTAATAGATAATTCAACAACAATAAGATCACCTTTTATTGATGCAACTGGCGCTCACGCAGGAGCATTATTAGGGGATTGCCTTCATGATCCACTTCAATCAGGAGGTCTTGGTACCCCTGCATTTGAGAGATTAGTCCCAGGAATGATTCATAGAGCAAATGGAGGTGTTTTATTTATAGATGAAATAGCTACATTAAAATCACATTCTCAGCAAGAATTACTAACTGCGATGCAAGAAAAGAAGTATCCAATAACAGGTCAAAGTGAGAGGTCATCTGGCGCAATGGTTAGATCAGAACCAGTACCATGTGACTTTATCTTAATAGCCGCAGGAAACCTTGAAACCCTTAAAAACATGCACCCTGCTTTAAGATCTAGAATTAGGGGCTATGGTTATGAAGTTTACATGAATGACACTATGGAAGATAATATTGAAAATAGAAATAAACTAGTAATCTTTATAGCTCAAGAAATTAAAAAAGATAAAAAAATTCCTCCCTTTTCATATGAAGCAACGCATGATATTATTCAAGAAGCTAGAAGAATGTCTGGTAGATCTGGTAAATTAACTTTACATTTAAGAGAGTTAGGGGGTTTAATAAGGGCTGCTGGGGATGTAGCTTTAGATGAGAATGCAAATTTAGTTGAAAGGACGCATATAATTAAAGCTAAAAAAATAGCAAAAACCTTAGAACAACAACTAGCAGATAAATACATAGAAAATAAAAAAGATTATGAAGTAATAATTATCCAAGGTAATAAAGTTGGTCGTGTAAATGGGCTAGCTGTAATTGGTGTAGGTGCAGCCTTATCTGGGATTGTCCTACCAATTGAATCTGAAGTAACTCCTGGTGGAAAAAAAGCAGAATTTGTTGCTACAGGAAAATTAGGAATTATTGCTAAAGAGGCAATAAAAAATGTTTCTGCCATAATATTAAAATTATTTGGGGAAGATATCAAAGAGAAATATGATATTTATATTCAATTCCTACAAACTACTGAAGGAGTTGAAGGAGATTCTGCTTCAATAGCAGTAGCAACAGCAATAATCTCTGCACTTAAAAACATCCCAATAAGACAAGACACAGCAATGACAGGGTCATTAACAGTTAGGGGTGAAGTTCTGGCAGTCGGCGGAGTAACTCAAAAAGTGGAAGCAGCAATAAATGCAGGTATAAAAAGAGTAATAGTTCCAAAAGCAAATGAAAAAGATATTATTATTCCTAAAAACCAATTGAGCAAGATCCAAGTTATTCCAGTAACCCATATTACAGAAGTACTCAAGGCATCTTTAGACTGGTCAAATAATAAAAAATTCTTAAAAAAATTAACTAAAAAATAAAGTTTAAATAGCCATCATAATAACTATTTACCATGGATTTATTTAAACAACAAATAGCAAAAATAATTTCAAACTATTTAAATGCTAAAATCCAAGAGATATTAAGCTTAATAGAAGTCCCTCCAGATAGTTCATTAGGTGATTATGCATTTCCATGTTTTATATTTGCCAAAGAATTAAAAAAGAACCCTAATGAAATCGCAAAAGACTTATCTAACAAAATAAAACCAAATAAGTTTTTATCAAAAATAGAATCAAAAGGCCCCTATCTGAATTTTTTTGTTAATAATTCCTATTTAGCTGACCTTACAATAAAAAAGATTATGTCAGAAAAAGATAATTATGGCAAGGGAGATATTAAAAAAGAAAATGTAATGATTGAGTTTTCTCAACCAAACACACATAAAGAGTTCCATATAGGCCATTTACGAAATGTAGCTTTAGGAGATTCTCTAGTCAAAATATTTAGGTTTAATGGTTATAAAACAATATCTGCAAATTATATAGGCGACATAGGAAATCATGTTGCAAAATGTATATGGATTTATTTAAAAAAGTATAAAGGGAAAGAGCCAAAAACCAATAAAGGGGCCTGGTTGGGGAGATTGTATACTGAAGCTACAAAATTAATCGAAGAAAATGAAAATTTCAAGGATGAAGTTCAAGCAATTCAAAAAAAATTAGAAGAGGGGGACAAAAATTTAACAAAAATATGGAAAGATACAAGAGATTGGTCTTTACAAGAATTTAACAACATATACAATTTATTAAATGTAAACTTTGAAATATTTTTTTATGAAAGTGAAGAGGAAAAAGAGGGTAAAAGGTTAGTAAAGGAATTATTAAAAAATAAAGTTGCCGAACTAAGCGAAGGAGCAGTAATAATAAATTTAGAAGAATATAACCTCCCCATATTTTTATTATTAAAAAAAGATGGTACTTCATTATACTCTACTAAAGACATAGCTTTAGCTAAAACAAAATTTACTAAATTCCAAATAGACAAGTCTGTTTATGTGGTTGCTGACGAACAAAAGTTATATTTTCAACAACTGTTTAAAACACTGGAAATAATGGGATTTAAACAAGCTAAGGATTGTTACCATTTACCCTACGCCTTAGTAATGCTAGAATCTGGAAAAATGAGTTCTAGGGAAGGAAATATAATAAAGTTTAGTGATTTATATAATGACTTACTTAATTTTTCAATTAATGAAACCTCTAAACGGCATAAAGATTGGGGCCTTAAAAAAATAGAAAGTATATCCCAAAAAATATGTTTAGGTGCTTTAAAGTTTTCTATGATTTGCCAAGATACTAATAAAATTATAATATTTGACAAAGAAAAATCTTTATCTTTTGAAGGGTATACTGCACCATATATACAATATTCCCTAGCAAGAGCAACATCAATACTTAAATCTACAAATAAACCAAACAAAAAGCTAGGATTACTTAATTCGATTTATGAACAAAATTTAATTAAAAAATTGTCAGAATTTCCACAAATAGTTATCAAAGCAAAAAACCAATTTAAGCCCTCAATTATCTCACAATACACATACGAATTAGCACAACAATTCAACGAATTTTATCACAATTGCCAAGTACTAAAATCAGAGGAACCATTAAGATCATCGAGACTTATTTTAGTAATGTCCACAAAACAAGTACTTAAAAATTCTTTAGCCCTTTTAGGAATAGAATCTCCACAAGAGATGTAAAACAAAACACAACATTTATATATTAATCCCAAGTCCATCTATAAAATGCCAATAATAGGTTTCAATTTTGATAATATCAACGCGGAAAGAGACAAAAAAGTAGAGGGTAAAATAAACATAAAACAAAAGATAGGTATAACAAATATTTCATTAGAAAAACTTCCACTAAACAAAGAAGAGGAAGTTTTAAAATTTAATTTTGAGTTTTTGGTAGACTATGAACCATCTTTTGCTAAAATACACATTAAAGGTCATGTTCTCTCAATTGAGGATCCTAAATTACATAAGGAAATTTTAGATAAATGGAAAAAATCCAAAAAAATAAATCAAGAGATGTTAAATGATGTTTTTAATGTGATAGTATCAAAATGTACAATAAAGGCCTTAGGAATGTCACAAGACATTAATGTGCCCCCACTAATACCCCTGCCTAGAGTACAACCAGCAAAAGAGCCTCAAGAGTATATTGGTTAAGACAAATTTCTAACTTTCCCAAAATTATACACTTTATTTCCAATCACAAATAATTCAAAATCACTTACATCTTTGTTAATAAATGGGCTCAGAAAATTTTCAGTTAGTATATCATTCCCTTCTATTAGTGGATTAAAACTCGGCATTACAATTAACGCTTTATCTTTCCACCTACCTTTTATAAAGCATTTATACTTTTCAATTTTTGCTCCCTCTTTAATACATACAGAAGGATGCTCGTGCCCTATGATAACCATCTCTTTATCTAGTGCTTCTTCTGGAATAATATCTCCGTGGAGTACAATGAGGTTCCTAAAACAAATATAATCATTCACATTATACCCCTGCTCTTTTAATATCTTTTTTATCATCACATCATGGTTACCCAAAATAATTTCCACTTCATAATTTTTACTTAAAAGATTCAAAAAATTATACACGTCTGTCCATTCTTGTTTATTTATTCTAGAAAATTCATGCTTTAAATCACCATTAATAATTATTTTTTTTACATCTACACTTCCCAAAATTTTAAGAATGTTTTTATGAATTAGATTATATTGCTGTTTAGGTAAAAAAGTTCCTCTATTAATATAAGACTCTTCTAATCCTAAATGTAAGTCCCCAATAATAATTGTCTTTTCTTCTGTAAAGTATAGGGATGCATCAATGATTTTTATCCCCTTAGCTATGTTGGTCATAAACTTATCTTTTAATACTTAATCTTGGATGTCTTCCTACTTCTTCACAAATTTTACAAGAACTCAAATTCCTACATTTTTCTTGGCTTGATTCTTTACCTAAATCCATCTGTAACAAAAAATCTTTTTGAGAAGAAACAACTATATTCACATTTATATCTGATATTGATGGATCAGACCTTAAATGATCATTTATTATAGTTTCAATTTTTCTTAAATTCTCATGAACCAAAAATACAGACACATTATGTTTCCCAGACATTATAAAACCATTAACAAAAAAAGAACAAGCATTAAGTCTATTTAATATCTCATTTCCATCACTCGCAGTAAAGTCTACTCTTGCCAAGAACAAATTGCTTCTATTAAAGTCAGTTCCTACATTAAAGGTTAATATCCCTTTTTTCTTTAGTCTCTGGACCCTAAAATTAACTGAAGGTTGACTAATGTTTAGTTTACTAGCAATTTCTGCTTGGGAAATATGTGGATTTTGCATAAAAAGAGAGACCACCGTAACATCTTTTTCATCAAGATTGAGCTTTTCATTTATCATAATAACTTAAATTTGACGTGATTTATAAACTTTTCTATTATTTATCACCCTTTTATTAATAATGCCTATAATTAATAAACAGAAGATTTATATAATATAACTAGCTTAATATTTGTAAACAACTCTTAGTGGGAGGTAAAAATGGTTTCAAATTATTTTATAACACCCGATTCAGAAAATAAAACCATTATAGACATTAATTTTACAGATAAAGCTATAACCAAATTTATAGATATTAAAACAATTGAAAACAAAAAAGAATTTGATTTAAGGTTAAAGGTAATTTCAGGTGGCTGTTCTGGTTTTAAGTATGATTTTTCATTTGATAATCAAAAAAATTTAGATGATTATATAGTTGAAAAAAATAATTTAACAATTTTAATAGACAAAGGAAGTTTGCCTTTCTTAAATGGAGTTAGAATAGATTATGTTGAATCCCTTAATGAGATTGGGTTTAAAATAACAAACCCTAATGCCCACCACACATGTGGTTGTGGAAATTCATTTGGTTAATATGTCTCCAGTAGTAGAAATTGAATATAATAGAAATCTTTTTGATCATTATAATACTGAAAAAAATATTTTTAAGTCAGTTCCAGGACTAACAAAAGAATTAGTTATGAGGATTTCTCAAGATAAGAATGAACCAGAATGGATGCTTAAAAAAAGATTAGATGCATTAAGCTTGTTTAACCAAACTCCAATTCCAAATTGGGGTCCTAATTTGGGGGAACTAAATCTTAACGAGATATCATACTATATTAAACCAGATGCTAAAAGGTCTAACAATTGGGAAGAGCTACCCGACGACATTAAAAAAACATTTGACCGACTAGGAATCCCTGAAGCAGAAAAAAAATATCTTAGCGGAGCAGGTGCACAATATGATTCTGAAGTGATTTATCACAATCTAAAAAAAGAGTGGGAAGACCAAGGGGTTATTTTTGAAGATTGTGACACTGCTCTGAAAAAATACCCTGAATTAATGAAAAAATACTTCATGACCAAATGCATCCCAATTAATGACCACAAATTTATAATGCTTCATGCAGCAGTATGGAGCGGCGGTACATTTATTTATATTCCTAAAAATGTAAAAGTTACAGTTCCACTACAAGCTTATTTTAGAATGAATGCAAAACAAGGAGGGCAATTTGAACATACCTTAATAATTGCAGATGAAGGTTCTGAGGTCCACTACATTGAAGGATGTTCTGCCCCACAGTACGACATAAACTCACTCCATGCTGGGTGTGTAGAGATTTATGTGCACAAGAATGCTAAAGTTAGGTACAGCAGTGTAGAGAATTGGAGCAAGAACACTTATAATCTAAATACTAAACGCGCAATAGTTTATGAAGAAGGCACAATGGACTGGATTAATGGTAACATGGGTTCATGCACAACCATGCTTTACCCTTGTTCAGTCCTTGTTGGAAAAGGCGCAAAAACAGACATGTTAGGGGTTGTATACGCAGGATTTAATCAAAATCAAGACACTGGATCTAAAGTTATCCATGCTGCCCCCAACACTTATTCAACTATAAGATCAAAAAGTATAAGTAAAAATGGAGGCATATCTTCTTATAGAGGTTATGTAATGATCAATAAAGGCGCAATTAACTGTAAATCTAATGTTGTCTGTGACGCATTAATATTAGACAAGGAATCCAAGTCAAACACATTTCCTTCAATGCGAATACTAGATAGTTCTGCCAACGTTTGTCATGAAGCAACAGCAGGTAAAATTAGTGAAGAAAAAATATTTTACCTAATGTCAAGAGGTCTAACAGAAGAACAATCAATAAAAATGGCCGTCTCAGGTTTTATTGAACCTGTATTAAAACAGTTACCTTTAGAATATGCTTTAGAATTAAACAAACTTATACAGCTAGAAATGGAGAACAAAGTAGGTTAGTCCTTATATTATGCTTCTTAATTTTACATCAGGAGTAAATGAATCTATAGTAGAAGATATTTCTAGAAAGAATAATGAACCTAAATGGATGCTTAAAAAAAGATTAGATTCATTATCATATTATAAAATGCTTGAAGAACCAAAATTTAAATATAGTATAGGGATTACTTCTAAACAAAATACAATGTTAGTAAGCTCAATTTCAAAGTCCAAAAAAAATATGCATTCCAAAAACAAAAACATTATTATTGAAGACTTTAGTACTGCACTTAAAAATCACGAAGTATTACTTAAAGACAATTTTATGTCAAAATGTCTTAACCCTAGCGAAGATAAATACATTGCGTTACATAACGCTTTATTATCGAATGGTACTTTAATAATAATACCAAAAAATGTTAATGAAAATGAGACTATAACTATTAATATTTACAACTCCCAAGAGTCAGAATTTAATAGTGTACTAATCATTGCTGAAGAATATTCTAAAGCCACAATTGTATTGCAAAAAACAAGTAATGATAATAACTTGTTTACAAGTGATACCTTAGAAATAATCGCTAAAGAGGGTTCAACCTTAAATATTATCCAAGTACAGGATCTTAATATTAAAACAAGTAATTTGTCAAACATAAAAGCCATATTAGACAACAATGCAACCATAAATTTTATAGACGCAGGGCTAGGATCAAAATTTTTTAAATCTAAGAATACCACAATCCTTCAAGGAACAGGCTCAGAATGTAATAATTATTCGCTTAATTTTTCTAGTTTAAACCAATGCTTTGACATAAATTCCTCTGCAATTCATAAAAGTCCATCAACAAAATCTAAAATAATCTCAACCAATATAGTTGATGATAATTCTAAGTTGATATTTAATGGATTAATAAAAATTGAAAAGGATGCAGCAAATTCACAAGCTTATCAGAAGGAAGAGAATCTATTATTAAACTCCAATGCAGAGGTTTGTCCAATACCTAATCTAGAAATAGATAATTACGATGTAACTTGTTCTCATGCTGCAACCACAACTAATATTGATGAAGAAAAAATATTTTACCTAATGTCAAGAGGTCTAACAGAAGAACAATCAATTAAATCAGTAACCAAAGGTTTTTTTAATAAATTCTTAGATATTATAAAAGAGCCATTAGTCCTAGAGACAGTGAATAATTCCATATATAAAAAATCTAAATATGAATATCTTAGCTAACACTTTGGACATAGAATGCATAAAAAAAGAATTTCCTATTTTAAATAGAGAGATTAATGGCCATAAATTAGTATATTTAGACTCCGCAGCCACATCACAAAAACCAAAACAAGTTATAAAATCGATTGTAGACTACTATGAAAATTATAATTCAAATGTCCACAGGGGAATCTATAAACTAAGTGAAGAAGCTACAATTGCTTATGAAAATGCTCGAAATAAAATAGCATCATTAATTAATGCTAGTCCTGAAGAAGTAATCTTTACAAAGGGTACTACAGAATCTATAAATATGTTATCTATTATGCTATCTAGGAACTTAAAAAAGGATGATGAAATCATATTGACAGAAATGGAACATCATTCTAATTTAGTGCCTTGGCAAATTATCTCTAAGGAAATAGGATTAAAACTAAAATTTTTAAGAGTTTCAGAAGAAGGGAAATTAAGTACAGATGAGCTTCTAAATTTAATATCTCCTAAAACAAAAATTATTGCAATAACTCATGTGTCTAATGTGTTAGGAACAGTAAATCCAATAAAAGAGATATCAAGAATAGCCCACGAACACAACATCTTAGTTGCGGTTGACGGGGCTCAAAGCGTACCTCATATGCCTATAGATATTAGATCACTAGATGTAGATTTTTTTTCATTTTCAGGCCACAAAATGCTTGCTTCAACAGGCATTGGTGTTTTATATGGTAAGAAAAATCTTCTAGAGAATCTAGATCCTGTTTCATATGGGGGGGGTATGATAAATAAAGTTTCACTTGAGTCATCAAGTTGGGCAGAACTCCCATGGAAATTTGAGGCAGGAACCCCCAATATACAAGGTGCTATATCGATGGATGCGGCAATATCTTACTTAAATATGATAGGCCTAGAAAAAATACAAAAACATGAAAAAGAATTAACTGATTATGCAGTAGAATTATTAGATAATATTAAAGGAATAACCCTTTATGGACCTAAAAACAAATCTGGAATAATATCATTTAATTTAGAGAAAGTTCACCCTCATGACACTGCAGCAATTCTTGATAGTTATGGTGTCTCAGTAAGGGCCGGGCATCACTGTGCAATGCCTTTAATGAAGGCATTAGGAATTAATGGAACTACAAGAGTATCATTATATCTTTATAATTCTTATCAAGATATTGACATTCTATGCAATGAGCTCAAAAAAGTAAGGGGGGTGTTTAGTTAATGGATAATGACATCTATGCTGAGAATATACTAGACCATTACAGTAATCCAAGAAACTACGGCCAACCTTCATCATTCGATACAATGCAAAGAGAGTTTAATCCTCTTTGTGGGGACGAAATTAAAATATTTATTAACTTAGAAAAGGATATAATAAAAGATATAAAGTTTACTGGAAACGGTTGTGCTATAAGCCAGGCATCAGCATCTATGCTAACAGAACATATTAAGAATAAAAATGTCAAAGAAGTAAAATCATATGGTAAAGAACATATCTTAGGATTATTAGGTATTGATATTGGACCAGTAAGACTAAAATGCGCCCTATTATCATTAAAAGCTATAAAACAAGCAATTCAAAAATTAGAAGATGAACAATAAGTTAGAAATTAAAGATTTAACAGTCTCTGCATCTGGGAAAATTATTATTGATAAAGTAAACCTTGAAGTTAAGCAAGGAGAAGTTGTAGCACTAATGGGTCCTAATGGATCTGGTAAAAGCACATTAGCTAATTCTATAATGGGAAATCCAAAATTTAAAATTGAAAAAGGATCCATCTTAGTAAACAATGAAGATATCACAAAACTAAAAACTAATAAGCGGGCAAAAAAAGGGATTTTCTTGTCTTTTCAATATCCTAGCGAGATACCAGGAATAACAATAAGTAATTTCCTAAGAACTGCCTTAAACACAATAAAAGATACTAACATATCTGTAATTGATTTTCAAAAAATCTTAAAAGAAAATACTAAAGAACTAAACATTGGGGAAAATTTATCAAAGAGATATATAAATGACGGTTTTTCAGGCGGTGAAAAGAAAAAATTTGAGATTCTCCAGATGGCAATTTTAGAGCCAAAATTTGCTTTGCTAGATGAAACTGATTCGGGCCTAGATGTTGATGCCCTAAGAACTATATCTAATGGTATAACTAAAATAAAATCAAAAACTAATATGGGAATACTTATAATTACCCATTACAAAAGAATTCTAGACTATATCACTCCCGATAAAATTTATATTATGGTGGATGGGAAAATAGTTAAAGAAGGTGATTCATCACTCTCTTCAAAGTTAGAACAATTTGGTTATAATTGGGTCAAAGAAGAAAATAATTAAACTCCAAGTAATTCCCTTAATTCTTCATTAGGTTGCCATGGGGGATTAAAAACAACTTCCACACTAGCATTAACATTATGATTCT
>Ga0209542_10007291_pt1 | contig 21118 bp, 24 predicted proteins | sample RifCSPhighO2_01_FD_184028 | JGI IMG/M metagenome (GOLD analysis project Ga0209542, IMG submission 184028) | Soil microbial communities from Rifle, Colorado - Rifle CSP2_plank highO2_0.1 (SPAdes) (version 2) | ecosystem: Environmental > Terrestrial > Deep subsurface > Rock core/Sediment ... | reverse complement strand
TCGCTGCTTTCTGCATGTCGTTGCCGAGCCACGCGCTTAAATCGCGCTCAATGTCCGCCCAGGAGATGAAGTGGTGAATGTCAAGCTCTGCAATAGGCTTGTGCGCAGCGATGATTTCTGAAGGCGTTTTGAATGCGTTGTCCGGGTGTTTGAGAATTTCCCGGGGCAGCGCCTTCATGAAGTCGAATATGCCCGTGCACGCCCACTGGTGCTCTCCGATCGTTTCATAATCCATGAACAGGTTGACATTCGTTCCAGCGCCATTCACGGTGCTCACCCACTGCGCGAATTTCTCCGCTGTGAGCGGGAATTCCTTCCAGTCATGGCTCGAAAACCGGAACGCGATATCGTCGCTGAGCTTATAGTTCTTGAGCAGGAGCGCCATGTTCGTTGTTGTTTTTGGCCTGTACACATAATTCGGGCTCCGCCATCCAAGGACATGGTCTGCCCCTTCTGCAAGGATGCCTTTGTAGCCCATGCCTTCAACGACGTGCGCGAGCTCATTGTTGAACACAAGCTCCGTATTCCTGAATACTTTTGGCGTCTGCCCGAAATACGTCTGAATTTGTTTGCGGTGCAAAGCAACCTGCTCCATGAATTCTTTTTGAGAGTACAGGAAGGACAGAGAGTGATGGTATGTCTCATCGAGGAATTCGACATTTCCTGTGTCCGCGAGCTCTTTGAAGCTGTCGAGCACTTCAGGCGCGTAGCGTTTGCATTGGTCCATGAAGATTCCAGAAAGTGAATAGCTTACTTTGAACTCGGGATGCTGCTTTATGAGGTAGAGCATTAAACGGTTTGAGGGGATGTAGCATTTCGCTGCTACTTTTTTCAATATGCTGATGTTTTTTTTCGAGTCAAAGTAGTTCGCGTGCGTTCCAATATCAAAGACTCCGAACTTGCGCAATCTGTACGGCTGGTGCACCTGGAAATAGAAGCAGACGTCTACCATGCCTCTGCCCTCACGACTTCTTCATAGACTTGCTTGCATTTCCATGCGGGCTCGTTCCAGTTGAATTTCATAACCTCTGCCCTGCCGTTGTCCCGCAGCCGCGCATACCGTTCAGGATTGTGGAGCACGTCGAGAATTTCGTCCGCCATTTCGTCGATATCCCAGAAGTTGACTTTAATCGCGTTTTCCACGACCTCGCTCACTCCGGATTGCTTGCTGATGAGGATGGGAGTGCCGTTGCGCAGCGCTTCCAATGGCGTGATGCCGAACGGCTCTGAGATGGAGGGCATGACGTACAAGTCCGCCATTCTGTACGCGCGGTCAATGCTCGGTCCTCTGAGAAATCCAGCGAAGAGCACGTTGTGCCCGATGCCCAATTCAGCAGCTTTTTCAATGCAGAACTGCTCCATGTCTCCGTTGCCCGCGAATATGAACTTCACGTTCGGGTCTTTGTCGAGCACTTTGCGCGCCGCGTACAGGAACCAATCAGGACCTTTCTGGATCGTGACTCTTCCCAGGAAGAGTACCACCTTGAAGTATTGTTTGATCGCGTGCTCCTCGGGCGTGAGAGGAGTATTTGTGAATTCAACCGCGTTATGAACGACAGCTACTTTATTGTCAGGAACGCCATAATGATAGCATACTTTTCCTTTCGTGTAATTGCTCACCGCGATCACTTTATCCGCTTCATGGAATCCTCTGCGCTCGAGATCATAGATGTACTGGTTATTCGTGCCTCCCGTGCGGTCAAACTCCGTCGCGTGGATGTGGCACACTAAGGGTTTTCCTGATATCTTCTTCGCGGCGATTCCTGCTTCATACGTCATCCAGTCATGGCAGTGGATCACGTCGAAGTCTTCAGTGAGTGCTACAAGTTTCGCGGCTTCCGCGTATCTCCTTGCTTCCTCATAAATCGTATTTCCGTACTGCTGCGGTTTTTTTATGAGTTCAGCGATTTTTTTCACGCGCTCATCATAGCTGAGCGATGTAAGATACGGCGCGAGCAGGCTATCTACTGTTTTTATTTTGAGATTTCGAATTGCGCCCGAGATTTGCGACGCGTCAACGAATTTTTTCGCTGCGCCGTCAAGCGCCCCGTGGATTGCGGGCATGACGAACGTGACCTCCACTTCATTATTCGCGAGCCCTTTCACAAGCCCCTGGCATGCGGTTCCTAAACCTCCTGAGTTGAAGGGTGGGAATTCCCAGCCGAACATGAGGACCTTCATGGTTTTTTCACCTCGATGTCCATGCCGGGCGCTTCCGGAGTTTCCTCTTTTGGCGCGAGCATTCTGCCTTCAGGAGTAAGTTCAAATATTCTCACGAACTTTGAGCTGAAGATTTCCTTGATGTACTTCTTGCCCGCGAGATAAATAAGATGATTCTCGACCGTCTTCCAGTTTACTCCAGTATTTGTCGCGATCTGGTTGATCGTGCGCTGGCCCTGCGCGAGATCAGCTAAGAGGAGCGTCCTTATGTTTGTGAACGTGCGCTTCTGCGCCCCGTTTTGCTGTTCAATCGGCTCATAATAGCCATGATATCCGATGAGAAGGCGTTCGCCGTCGTAGAGGGGAGCAACATAGATATGCACGGGGAGCACGGTTCCGTCCTTGTGCAGTCTCGTTGTGATGTACTCCGCTGACTTGCCCTCGCGAATCGTTCGAAATATCGCGCGGAAATCACGGAGCCTGTCCTTTGGAATATGCGGCGGAATTTTTCCGAGAACTTCCTCTTGAGTAAAACCAAAAAGCGAAGAAGCACCCTCGCTCCACGACGTTATTCTTCCATCAAGGTCACCTGAGAAAAAGGCCTTCTGCTCTACCTCTTTTTTCATTGCGCTTACGCTTCCACTCAGTGGATACTACTATACTCTTTTCTATATCTTTAGCTTTTGTGGTATATAAATCTTTCTATTTTACGCATACGTTCCTATTAAAATGGATAGAAGCCTCCTCTTAAACAATGGTTAAGTTCATTCTAGTGGGACCCATAAACTTTTATGTTGTCACTTAATAGTTGTTAAAATAGAAATGTTTAAATATAACCTCATTTTCATGGAGCATAGGGGTGCATAATGAAAAACTCGCTCAAAATGCTCAAGCAGCTGCAACAGCCCTCTGGCTTGTTAAGCGCAGCTCCGGCAAACAGCACAGGGTATCACCGCGCGTGGATCCGCGACAATATCTACCAAGCGCTCGGATTCGAGGCCGCAAAGAAATACGCGGACGTGAGGAAGATCTACCGCGCCCTCTTAGACATTCTCTTGAAGCATGAGTGGAAGATTGATTTCGCTGTGGTCGAAAAACCTCAGCATAAATTCCAGTATATCCATCCAAGGTATGATCCCGTAACCGGAAGTGAGCTCCATGAGGAATGGGGCAATAAGCAGAATGATGCCATTGGCGCGTTACTGTTCAAGATTGGTGATTTGGAAGAGAAAGGTATTAAGATTATTCGTAACGAAGATGACATAAGAATCCTGCAAAAACTCGTATGGTATTTGAGATCCGTTGAATACTGGCACGACATGGACAACGGTGTCTGGGAGGAGAACGAGGAAGTGCATGCGAGCTCCGTTGGCGCATGTGTTGCGGGCTTGAAAAAGATAAGCAAAATTGTGGACGTTCCTCCGCATCTCATCACGAAGGGAGAGGAAACATTGAATCTGCTCCTTCCGAGGGAATCTGAGACGAAAGAAACGGATCTCGCATTGTTAAGCCTCATCTACCCATACAATATCGTGACAAGGGAGCAGGCGGAAGCGATCATAAGCAACATCGAAGCGCAGCTTGTCAGGGAACGCGGAGTTATTCGATACGCGGGAGACGCGTATTACAACAAAAACGGCGAAGCGGAATGGACATTTGGCTTCCCCTGGCTCGCGATTATCTTCAAGCAGATGAATAATCCTGAGAAATACGCGGAGTATATGAGAAAAACAATTGACGCTTTAAATGAGAAAGGTGAGCTTCCTGAACTCTACTTTGCGGGAAGCTCAGAATATAATGAAAACACGCCGCTGGGCTGGTCACAGGCCCTGCTCGTCGTGATGATGCAGGGGTGAGAAGAATGACTGAGTTTCCATCACAACAGGAGTATGAATTAGTGCGTTCTCCGCAACATCCTCTGCCTTCATGTGGCTGGCGCGTTATAGATGGCAGACCATATGACGTGTTTGAATCAAATCCGGGAACCTTCATCGGGATCTTGCGAGAAAATACCCGTCCTCCAAGAAGGGTTCCGATCAGATATGAATCACGAGGCGATCGCCATATTCGTGTAGCCTGCAATGGTCGAAGGTGAAAAAATGTCACACTTTGATGAGGATAGACACGAGCTGCCGTGGAATGCGCAGTTTTGCATCACTCCTGATGGACATGCAGCTGGAATTTCTTATGCCCACGGCCCTGAGCAATATCGTGTAGTGAATGCCTCAGGACCCCTGGGTTACCCAAAGATTCATGTTGTGCATGAACACTCAGAGCCCGTGAGAATCCCAGTAAGAGTATTAATTCGGCGATGAGCTTATGTATGTCAGGGTTCAATGATCAGGATGAACGCACGCTGGAAAAAGTTCTGAGTTTAGACACCCTGCCTTCATTTCGCGAAGTGCAGAATGTTCTCAAGGCTTGGGAAGGATTCACGGGAAAATGGCATACGTTTTGCCTGGATAATGGTGTTTACCTTGTTCCCTGCAGGGAATTTGTAACTGCACTGGCCCATGAACTGCATAGATTTGATGGTAAAACGATAGTTGAGATATGCGCGGGTTCTGGAAAGCTTTCATACCACCTTCAAAAAGAGGGTATCCCTATTGTGGCTACGGACCCATATAGCTCGCATAGTACAAAGCCTTCGCCGCATGTTGAACGAATCGATCATCATGAAGCACTCGCAACATATAAGCCCCATGTCGTCGTTATGGCATGGGCACCCGATCATGGTCCGGTGGGTGCTGCCATATTAGCGTATCCAAGCGTCCACTATGTGATTGATATCGGTGAGGGGATCGGAGCTTGCACTTGGCTGACGCACGAGCTTCTAGGCAGCAATTGGGGCATGAGACATTTGGACAGACCAGAGCGATACGTATTGGGAGCAACGGACTCCTACGAGTATGGGCTCTCCCGTGTCCGATTACTTTCTCGCCTTAAACTTTCTCTTCCTTAATATCTTCCTTTCTAATTTCTTCACACTTATCGGCATCACGGCCTGATTCAGAAGGTAATAAATGATTAAGAAAACACCCGCGCCGATGATCGCGTCAAGAATATTCAATAGCCCCTCAAAGATGATGGAGATGAACACGACCGTAAAGAAATAAATCGTAGCGGTGGCTAGCGCGATCGTCCAGTGTTTCTGCTGTTCATCCATTTTGATCATTTGAGCGCGTACACCAGTTCAATGAACATCGCGTCGCTCCACGCCTGATTGAGGCAGCCTAGGCTTTTGAATTCCATCGCCGAGCTTATTTCAGCATGGCAGCCGATGGAGCCTTTCCATAATATTTCATCGGTAGAGGCGTTGACAATCGCTTTGATCGATGGCGCGAACTTTTTCGCGTTGACGCTGAGCAGGCTCAGCGCCGCGAGGTTATTCACCCAAAACCATGAATCCCCTCGATGATAGCTTCTCGTTTCCTCTCCAGAATCTAGCGGGGTAAATAATGGATGGTTTTTCTCTATGCTCGCGAGCCCTCCCCACGGGCACCACAGTCTGGGAAGCACGGCATCGAAGCACGTTGTCCATTGCTCTTTGCTGAGAAGATCGGGATAGACATAATGCGCGATAAAAATATTTGGCCTGATCGTGGGATCCTCCGTTCCGTCGAGGAGATACTGATTATTCCAGAATGCCGCGCGTATTGTTTTGAGCAGCTCCTGCTCCTTTTCTTGATAGCTTTGGTCTTTGGAAAGCGCGTACATGAGGTGATACATATGCAATGTAAGCGCCTGGATCTCGATCCGGTATCCTGCGCGGTTATCCCCTTCCACGTCCGTATCCATCCACGTCTCTTTGGGATCGCTGCGAAACATGCCATTCGAGCCTTTATACCGTTTCTCAAGCGCCTCAAGCGATTTTTTTAGCTTCTCCTTCACGAACTCCAGCTCCTCATCCGTCATGAACTTCGATCGTAACCCATGCTCATCAAGCACGTCGAGAAAATCAGCGATGCGCTTGAATAACCATCCAATCCCATCCGCGCATCCTGTTGCGACAGAAGGTATCCTGTTCGCGAGTCTTCCATCCTCCTTGATTTCGTTAAGGTATTTCAGCAGGATCTCTTTCGCGTACTCATATTTTCCCATGAGCATGAGCGCTTTCACGCTGACTAACTCATCCCGGGCCCAAAATTGGAAAAACCACGGAAGCCCCGCGTAGATGCCATGCCGGTGATCCGGGCGCTGCATCGTCAGCTGGTCAAGGGCGAATGCGCTCGTTGTGAGAGCGTATTGCGTTTCTGTTTCGACTTTCGTTTTTTTGGGGAGCGGTTTGAGCAGCTTCATGATATACTTCTTCTGCTGCTCCTTGAGCTGCTTCACGTTTCTCAGGACATACCAGTGCTCTTCAAGCGCTTCCTGCTTGTCCATCGCGGCCGTGACGTAAATCATCTTGGCGCGCATGCGCAGCGCGCTGAATACATGCCTGTCATACGGAGTGCTTTTGCGCTGGAAATCAGAGTTATAGTACCAATGCTTCCATTCTTTGATCTCTGTATGATCCATGTGCTTGTCTCCTGATATCACAACATAGAATTCATACTCGTCCCCTTGCGGTTGCTCTCTCCAGTCATTCACTTTTTTGAATTTGATCACAATCAATCCTGATTCTTCCGTGATCTCATACTCCCTGCCAAATTCGCGGTTGTCATAGATCTGCTTGCAATCCAGTTTGAGTTCGAGCTCCCACGGCTGGCTTAGCTCATACACGAGCGTGTTCGTATTTAAGGGATAAAAAAACGATTCTGTGAGCTTCTGCCGGATGCGCTCCACATTCCAGAAGTTATGCTTGATCTCCTTGATCTCAGGAGCGTTGATGAGCTCGATCGTCTCGAGGCTTTTATGCAATATCCAGTTGTGCTCGAAATACAATCCCTGATACCTGGATGTTGGAACTGCTGAGAATCCGCAAAACCCCCCGCGCTTGTTCGCAAGCAGAAACTGGACATCCTCGCCGATCTCCTTGCCAAGTCGTAACTTTCCAAATGAGTGGGTTATGCGCATGCTGCCTCTTTTTATGTGTTCTTGATTAATGTTGTCATTTATATAGTTTGCGACATAATGCATGAAGAAGCAAGTCTATCCGTTGTTTGAGCTGCTGTCCCCTATGAGAGCGAGGACAAAGCAGCGAGTTTCATTAAATGGTTTGCCAACTAGTAGCTAAGATCGTATTGAGTATTTTATTTTAACTTCTTGGGTTCCTTAATCCAACAAGTGACAGCACGGCGCCGATTACAAAAATGACTGTCGCCAGATAAATTAACCCAAGATGCCCGATTGTTGCAATGCCATACACATAATGTAAGGGCAACGCAATGGCTAATCCGACTACGGGGCTGGCAACTGCAAATACCCACGCCCACATCTGTCCTCTTCTGACGCCATACCATGACAATCCCGCAACTGCTAATCCCGTGGCAAATATAAACCCGGAAACCGCTACATGCAAATGGCTTATATAATTATAGAGTGCAGGGCTGAATGCAATGATTGCATCTTTGCCTTTGTCAACCTGTGCGCCGGTAATCCCAAGCTCCAGGAAAGCGTCTGTAAAATTTCTCACAAAAAATATTATTGCGTAACCAATAAAACCCAATGCTGCAACCAGCATTAATAAAGAACCAAATTTTACTTTAGAGTTTACCATCTGTATACGCCCCCATTTTGGCATTGAGGTGCAGCAACTATTTAAACTTTTTGAAGATTTCGCCTCGCCGCGAATCTGCCCCTGCAATCGCTTGATTATGACTTTCCAGCATAGAACGCAGCCGCATCTTCCGGCCGGACAGAATTGATCACAACGTCCGAGGAGAACTCGAATCCCGCCCATGTGGACATTCTCGGGGCGACTTTGATGTGGAAATGGAAGTTTTTTCCAGCAGGGGCGTAGTGGAGATAATAATTGAACGCGCAATCCAGCTCCTTGAGTTTTCCGAGGACTCTGCTCATCATCACGGACAAGTCTTTTGTGGTCTCGGGAGGAATGTCGAGCATCGTCTTGTAATGCTGCTTAGGAAAGATCCAGAGCTCATAATTAAACCGGGATGCGTACGGGCAAATGGCGATGAAATGTTCAGTCTCAATCGCTTTTCTCTCCGTTTTCGACTCCTGTTTAATGATTTCGCAATACTGGCATTTTCCTCCTTTATTAGCGGCGCGGATTTCCTGGAGCAATGCCGGAGGAATAATGGGTAATGTCACAAGCTGCGTGTGCGTGTGGATAATGGATGTTCCCGCTTCCCTGCCGTGATTCTTGAAAACCTGCACATACTTCACGTTTTTGCGCTGCATGAGTTCGCGGTAGCGCGCCTGATACACTCTCAGCAGCGCGAGCAAATCTTCCTGCGAAAGGTCCCAGAGCTGCTTCGTATGATCGCTCGTTTCTGCAATGACTTCATGATAGCCAAACGCAGGCATCGTGATGAGCCCGCCTTTGTTAGGAGCTGCGTAAACATCAGGAACTACCGCTGCAAACTTGTTCGGAAACCATCGGATCTTCCAGCCGTCTCCTTGCGCAATGCGCCCTATCTCTGGCGGGGTCATGGACTCGTTGCCCGGGCAGAAAAAGCACGTCGCGTCCTGCATGGTTTCCTGCTTCTTGAACTGCTTCGGCCTTTTTCCGCGCCCTTCAGAGATAATCACCCACCTATCAAGAATGTAATCCTTGCGCAGCTCGATCATACGCGAAAAACTAGAGATTGCAGTATATAAATGTATGGGCTATATTCATATACTCCTTTTTAATCCCTCAGTACATGCTCATCCAAAAATATGAGGACCACATCCCCAAAGACACGTATTCAGTTCTTTTACAGGAAGGCATCACGGAGTTAAGACCCTGCCAGATCAAAGCGATTGATAAAGGGGTGATGCATGGCAAGAGCATGATTGTATGTTCACCCACTGCTTCAGGGAAAACACTTGTGGGTGAGATGGCATGCATCAATACAATCGTTCATCAAGGGAAAAAAGCCGTCTACATTGTTCCATTAAAAGCGCTCGCGAATGAGAAATTCAGGGATTTTAGGAAAAGGTACGGGAATAAAATCAAAATCGCGCTGTCGATAGGCGATCTCGACGAGTCAGAATCGTATCTCGCCTCCTATGACCTCATCATATGCACGGCGGAAAAACTTGACTCTTTATTGCGGCATCACACGCCGTGGATCACAAGCGTGAAAACGATTGTCGTTGATGAGATTCACCTGCTCAATGATCCGGGAAGAGGTCCAACATTAGAAGTGCTCATGACGCTGCTGCGCCAGGTTATTCCCGGGCTGCAGATTATCGGATTAAGCGCAACAATCGGCAATCCTGAAATGCTTGCCGCGTGGTTAGAGGCTGAGCTAGTTCTTGACGGTTGGAGACCAGTAAAGCTTCATGAAGGAGTGTATTTGGATGGAGAAATTGAGTTTGTGGAGAAAGATTGATTGTAGTCACATTTCAATACGTCTATAGAACAAGGTTTTTGCCTATACTGCGAATAGTGGGCAGCAGTTTAATCGATAAATATATAAATTCTAAATGCTACGAACGTTTACTATTAAATTTGCTCGAGAACCAAAGGAAATGAATAACGCCAATTCAAATTTTAAAAAAGGGAAGAAGCACATAGAAGCATACATTTTCTTCTTGATTGCCGCGTTAGTTGTGACGGGATGTTCCGACGCCCAGACAACAGCGGATTTGATTGACAAGTGGAATCAGATAATTGTGGTTCAAGAAAAACTTGTTGGGGAAGTTACAAATGCAACGACCTTCAATGATTTATCCACGGCTGCGTTTGACAACGTTAAAAACCTTGATGAATTGAGTAATGCGTTAGAAAACTATTCAAGAGACTTTGACACTGCAACAAATGCTACCGTCAATCTGCTTCAAAAAGCGCAAGAAGATGTTATAAAAGAAAGCACACTTATAAGCGAGTTCTCTGCACTATCCGTTCAGCTTAAGGATGAAGAAGCTAAACGATATGCAGAAGATGCAGCCAAATTTCTGCGGGAGCATAACTCAAAGATGATGAACTGTATTAATGAGTTGTCATCGATGCTGCTCTCGATTAACGGAAAATATCAGCAGATGAGTGCAACTACAGTAGCAAAGTTAGAATTTCTCGAAGAAAAGGTTGAATTGGGGGAATCTGTGGAAGAGGATTACAACAATCTGCTTAAAGAGATTGATGAGACTACAATTGGACTTTATGATTTAAAAGACCCCGCGAGTTGTGAAGAGTCAGATATTCTTCTGCAGCGAGCCCAAGATAGCATTAGTAAAGCAGGGGCATTGCAGTAGTTGCGCCTTTATCTGAATTCTTGCAGAATAAGGGAATACGCTATTCAAAACGGCGCGTACCACTTAAACAGCGTCAGCCACGCGACGTTGATGAACAAAAAACCGAGCGTAACCGTCGTGATGTTCACCCAGTGATGCTGTGTGTTCTTCCGCATCATGAACACGAACACGAGGTTGATGAGTAAGGGAATTAATCCCCAGAGCAGGAGCGTTCCTGTTGACGAAAACAGCGCCGCGATGAAGATGGAGAGGTATAAAATCGCCGTGATCCACGCTTCCCAGAGCAAAATCGAGTCTTTCCACTCCAAAGAGTAATACTTCTTGTACAGAAAGATGAAGAAGAGATTCATGAGCGCTGCCATGATCCAGCCGACAATCCTAATGTCCGCCAGAAAGCTCATAAGCAACAGCACCGCGCCAATCCAGATCGAGAGCGCGCTTGATGTGAGCACGGATTCATCCTCTATCTTCAGTAAAACGACGATCTCCCGTACGATAAGCGCGTTCACGAATATAAACACTAACGTAATCATGAACTTTAAAAAAATTTCAAAAAAAATGTCTGAAAATACCATTAGGCTTCCTGCACGGCCTGTGCAAAGATGGTCATGCTAATAACCATCGTGATGTACGCTCCCACGATCGGTCCTATGATCGGGATGAAGCTCAACAGGCTCATAATCACGAGCGTGATAATGGCGTTTATGAGCCACGCTCCAAAATACCCCGCCGTGAATGCCTTCTTCGTGATTTTCGAAACCGCAAACGCGTCTCCAAATGCGTTCGAGCGCGCGTATCTGATGATTCCTACAGGAATGAGATACGCCATGAGGAGCGCGTACACGAGGATTAAGAACGCAACCGGCCCGCCCGTAGCGAGCACGGTCACAATCGCGATGACAGGATTTTGGCCGCCAAACAACACTTGGGCTACATTAACGCTGATAATGCCAATAAGAATAATCGCGAGTATGATGAGCGGAATGCCCCATATGAGCATGATAAGGGATACAAAGAATCCTTTCACCCAAAGTTCCCAGAAATTCTTCCAGGGAGGCAATGCATGATTCTTTCTCATAGTTGACTTGGCTATCAAAATGCCATACCCTGAAACGATAAAATTCACAATCGGAATGATGTTCAGAAGCACACCGATCAAAAACTTTTTCCAATCCTCAAATGGTTTTTTCAGCGCTTTTCCATACTCTACCATGCTACCACCCCTAAGAGGGTCTGAGTGATTGGTATTTAAAAAGATTTCGAAGTTTTCGCGATTATCGCCTTAATGAGCATACCCTACAGGAAGAAAGCGTGTCCCGACAACATCACCCTGAAGAATTGAGTCAAGAACACGGTATCTGCGCTTCGCCCCGGGAGACCTATCTTGGTAAGGGCTATCGTGATTGCAATACTGCCCATTTGCTATAACCGTATAGACTCCGGAAGATGCCGCTTCCCGGGCCGCATCAATCTTAGACAGAACCCCACCTCGACCTCGTGAAGAAGAAATGGGAAGCGCTTGAGATTCCAGGTCATCTGTGGATTTGACTACGCGAATCGGTTCAAATTCATGATTCTGAAATGAGGCTGCAGTGTAAATGCCATCAGTATTGGAGAGCAGTATCAATAGAGGTTTGTACCCTGCCCGCCGCAAAAACTGCGCGTGGAGACTTGCCAAACTATCATTGTCTCTGAAGACGCGTTCACCCTGCATGAGGATATCAATTTCCTCCAGACTTTTCTTGTCATCCTCATTTACGATGGGAATGGTTTTTCGCTCAAACCAGCGCTGATACTTTCGCAGGAGATTCCCACTGGTTCGCTCACCGCGGATATCCTCGTGAGTGACAAGACACTCACATACGCTCTGGGGATAAAAATGATGCATCCATAGTTCATACAGGAGAAACTGCCCTTCAATTGCGTCAATTCGCTTTTGCTGAGGAAGGGATTCTTCCGCTTTAGGGATACGCTCTCCTTTTCGGAGGCGTGCTTTTCTCCCAAGTCCAATCGCTCCCGACGTAATGAGCACAACATTGAAGCGATTTCTAAGTCTTGTAAGGTCTTGAGACAGGCATTGCATGTTATACACTTGTCTGCGTGGCTCATCATGCGCGAGCAAGCTTGTTCCCACTTTGACAATGAGCGTGTCTATTCCAGTAAGAGAGGCGTACGAAGCAAAATGATCCGGATCCTCCATGCCCAGGGATCCGTCAAAAACCTGAAACGGTCCTTTCGGAACTGTCCTGAAATACTTCCATACATCCCTATGAAGCTCAACAGCGTCAATGCGTGCCATGCACTTCGAAAGCCTGAGACGGCTTAAAAAGCTTATCAATGTGGTTTTATTGAGATGAGACTACAGCCCTAAGTTCTCAAGAATAATCCTGCTGTCAAACGATTGAAGGTCTTTGTACTCCTGCCCAACGCCAAGATACAGGATTGGCTTTTTCGTCGTGTAGCTAACAGAAACCGCAGCTCCTCCTTTCTCGTCAATGTCTGCCTTTGATAAGATAATTCCATCAATCTCAATTGCTGAATTGAACTCCTTCGCCTGCTCAACGCAGTCATTTCCCGTGATGCTTTCGCCGATAAAAAGCTTCAAGTCCGGCTTGGCAACGCGAATGATCTTTTTCATCTCATCAATCAAATTCGTGTTGCTGTGCATTCTTCCAGCGGTATCGATGAGCACAAGATCTACATTCTTCGCCTTCGCGTGCTGGATCGCGTCAAACGCAACGGCTGCTGGATCGCTTCCGTAATCATGTTTGATCACTTTGACACCTAAACGATCTCCATGCTCCTGGAGTTGGTCAATAGCAGCCGCGCGAAATGTGTCTGCGGCGGCAATAACAACATGTAATCCGTGCTCCTGGAATAAGTACGCCATTTTCGCGATCGTCGTCGTTTTTCCCGAACCATTAATCCCGACAAAACAGATTACATACGGCTTCTTTGTTTTTATGCGGTCAAAAATGTTGAATGGTTGGACGCTGAGCACCTCATGAATAGAGGTACGAAGGCTTTTAAGCACGATGCCCTGCACCTCTGATCTGCTGATGGGCCTGTCCACGAGCGTCTTTCGTAGGTCTTCCTTTATTTTCTCAATGACTTCTACCGCAACATTGTTCTCAAGCAGCGCGAGCTCAAGATCCCAGAAGAACTTCTCGAACTGGTCGTTCCCGATCTTCGTCGTCGTGATCGTCTCCGTGAGCCGTTTGAAAAATCCTTTCTTCTCGACTTTTGTCTCAACGACGGGCTGTGCCTTCACCTCTGGAATCTCCTCAATGATTTCGTGAATCGTTTCCTTGTGGAGTTTTGCTTTTTCCTGCGCGAGATCCGCGTGCCGTGCTTCCTCACGGGCTTCCATGCGCTGTTCCTCGCGGATCGCCTTGACTTCTTCGATCAGTGGCTCTGCGATCTTTTTTTGAGGCTCGTGTATGGGAGCTTCAGGTTCTCGCTTCTTTGCATGCGGTGGATGTTCCTTCCGCGCAGGCTTCTCCACTGGCGGAGGGCTCTCTGCTATCTTAGGGACGATTTTTTCAGGAGCTTGGGGTTTTACGATGATTTTCGCTTCAGAAACGGGCTTCTCCGCGGCAGGAGCTTTTTCCTCGGACGGCTCCTCTTCTTTCTTCTCCCCAGAAAAAACGGTTGTGATCTTGCTGAGCGCGTCCTTAATTCCCTTCTTCAGAAATCCGAACATTGGATCACCTGAGCTCTTCCTGGAGCTCACTCGCTTTTGTGCTCAGATTCTCAAGCGTCTCCGCGAGCTCATGCTGCTGCTTCGCCATTTCCTCTGCCTGATCTTCGAGCAATTTTTGCACTTGCTCAAGCGTCTTCCCCACGACGACGCCCGCACCAACATTTACGAGAAACATGTTCTGATCCGCGAGCTGTGCTTTTGTAAAAACCCCGTTCGTAAGCGGCAGAAGAATCTGCGTTCCCTCCTTCAGAGTGCCGATCTCCTTGAGGCTCTCCTGCGCGGAAATCAGCTCTCCCAAACCCTCTTCCATGAGCTCAAGATGCTTCTGGATCTGCTTCATCTGCTGGTGCATCATCTGGAGTTCAATGAGTTTTTCACGTTGGCTCGTCATGGGAGAATAAAATCGAAGTGGGTTTAAAAGGATTGTGATTCTACTGCGCGATTTCTTCCAGCATCTCCTTTTCCGTGCGGAGCTTTATTGCAATCTCTCCGAACGCCTGCTCCTGCTCAAGCATGATCTTAGATTGATGCGCGAGATGCAGCAAAGGTATAAACGTGTACACTTTGTCCTCTTTTGAGCTTTCCGGCGGTGCAAGCTGGCTGAACGTGAGCTCGGATTTGCTTGTTGAGAAGAACTGCCTAATCCGGAGATACAGATTTTTTATGAGCTGCGTGATATCCCTGCTTTTTTTCGGTATTTCCAGCTTGAGCTCAGGCATATTTCTCAGCACCCTGCGGTGTTTCACTTCAAGCGCCTGCTCCAGCGCCTTCACAAGGTCATAGACGCTCACCTTGCGCTTGCGCGGCTGTGGAGTTCGGGGCAAAAGGAATGGCTTGTTCTCCTGAAAGAGCTGTTTTTCAGGATCGACCTGCTCGTCAAATAATCCATCCACTTGCTCCTCTTGGTCAGACGATGCGAGGAGCGCGTCAAATTGATCTAAATCTTCTCCGACGAGCCGGTTTGATTTAATCTTGAGGAGAATGGCTGCGGCAAGCAGCACTTTGCCTGAAACGCGAAACTCAAACCCCTTGAGCTTCTTGAGCATTTTAATATATTCCTTCGTGAGCAGGCTCACATCAATATCCCAGGGATCCATGTGATGCGAGCGCACAAGCTCATAAATGAGGCCCTGCCACGTGAGCTCATCCTCTTTGAAGACTATTTCGAAGATTTTCTCATGGGGTCTCGTCATACAAGCTTCTTCGTTTATCCTCTATATAAACGTATACCTCCACATTTATAAACAAGAATTCTTTTCTGCAAAGCTATGGACTTCACAGCGTTCATGAACAGCGATCTCTGGGCGTGGGGCGTTTTGCCATTGCTCATCTTTGTCGCACGTGTGCTTGATGTCAGCATGGGCACGATCCGTGTCATCTTCATCGCTCGTGGGTTCAAATCTATCGCTCCTGTTATCGGGTTCTTTGAGGTGCTGATTTGGCTTGCGGCGGTGCAGCAAATATTCAACCATCTCACAAATCCTATCGGCTATATCGCGTACGCTGGGGGATTCGCGACAGGAACATATGTGGGCATGGTCATCGAGGAGAAGCTGTCCATGGGAAAAGTCATCATACGCCTCATTGCAAAGCACAAAGTTCAGCAGCTCATCAACACTTTGAAGGACGCGGGTGTAGTTGTGACGAGTATTCCCGCGGAGGGGTCGCATGGCGACGTGAGAATTATTTGGACTGTCGTGAACAGGCAGGACATCAACCATGTTGTAGCGATTATCAATCATTACAATCCCCGAGCGTTTTATACGATAGAGGACGTGCGATACGCGACAGAACACTTTCCCGGAGCGCCAAAAAAGAAACTGACACGGTTCGGATTTTACAGGAAGGGAAAATAGGGTTACAACAATCTTTAAAAACTGATGACGGTTACCGATGGCAATGCGAATGCACGCACTACTCATGGGATTCGGTCTCGTTGCCGGCTGCGCCCGATACGAATCTTCGCAACCCGATGCGCACGGCCCTGTGATTGTGGGCTACAGCGGTCTTTCGAGCAATCTCATGGATGATATTCTTCCGTATGTCGCTCAAAGGCTCAACGCTGTCCACGTGGATGGAGGCATGTGGTATGACGGACATAAGGCTCAGGAGCTGAGACAGCTCTACAATCAAGGGCATGCGATCCTCATCATAGGCCACAGCGAGGGATGTAGAAATGCCCTCAGCCTCGCGTATGAACTGCAGGATATTCCCGTGCATTTGTGCTTCCTAGATTTTGCGCAGATGCGGATCGCGGATCGTCTGGGCGTCGGCCACCCGCCTGCGGTTCCCCGTAATGTTGAATCCGTCACAAATGTGTATTCCGATGGCTTCCTCAGGGGAAGGCCAATGCTGCAAGGCGATGCTCAAGGGACTCCAGTAATAATGAATCTATCAACGGAAGGCAGCCACTGGGTATTTGACAATGATCCGGTTATGGAGCGATACACGGAAACGCTCAACCGCCTTATTTCAAGGGAAGAATAGAGAATCTCAGCGGTTTCTTCGCCCATTGGGCACTTTGCTCATCACGTGCCCGGAGCCCAACGCGCGCATCCTTGTGAACATTTCCATAGGGTCCGGAGTGAGGGATTATGCGCAACTGACTTTTCCATATCGGAGCATCTTCTTCCTCAGTGCCATGAATTGTTTTCACAATCGTTCGAGCGTTCCAACTTCCTGAAAACAGATGATTAAGGACACGTGCAGGCCCGTTAATAATCGTTCCATCCTCGCAGCGCAGTGCCCGGATAAGAATGCCACCCGCGCGAACACCGTCGCCAAACGTGATATCAACGCCCAAGCGTCGTACCATCATAAGTGCAGATGCGTCCCGGGCTTTCGTTTTGACCTTGTGAAAATACCATTTCCCGAAAGCATACTGTTCGCGGTGGCGATGGCAATAGGGGTCATCATCAAAATAGAATTCAACGCATGCGAATTCGTACGATACGCCACGGTAACATAGCCGCGTCTTAAAGAACAACTCCCGGGATACCTCCTCTGCGTTCTGCTCGGGATGTTGTGCTGAATATATGTGAAGAAGTGTTTTTAGCCTGAGAAGCTTATCTGCTGGCATCCGCTTGGCGCTCAACTTCAAGCTTCTTTGAAATCGCGAGGCTCTGAGGAATTCGCTGATACGCGTTCAAGATCTCGTCAGCGAGGCACTGCTCAATCGGTTTTTTGCTGTTGAATGACTTCTGATAACTTCCCTGCGCGAAGTACCTGAGCGCGATGTCTATGCGGCGCTGAGGCGCACACTCAACGGATTTTGGATAGCGCGCTCCTCCATATTCAATCGTAATGATCTCCTCTCGAGGTGCAGCGTTCACAATCGCCTGGACAAGCACTTTAATCGGATTCTGCTTCGTGCGTTGCTCAATAATCGTGAATGTTTTTTCAAGGATACGATACGCAGTTGCAGCTTTTCCCGTGCAGTGACCGCTTGATTTGAAATGCTTCTTGCTGCGATGGCCTACAACCATGATCTTGTTCATGAACCGCTCGACAATGAATGTCTTCGACTTGTGGAATCTGTTGCCTGCAAACCGGCTTCCCGTCCGGGGCACAATTCTCGGCTCCAAGTTGACATAATCAGCGAGCCCAGCGTCGTCTACCGTGATGCCGTCCACATCCCAGCGGTTAAACACTTTTACGTCGCTCATCGTCTCGCCTTCTCAATCTTTCCAGACAGCAGCGCATTAAGGCTTTGATCATTCACTTTGATGACTTGCCAGCGCACTCCGGGAATATCCCCCTTGGATCGTCCCATCCTGCCGCCAATGCATTCGATAAAGACTTCGTCATGCTCATCAAGCATCTTGTTCGCCCCGTCTCCCGGAACGAACGCCGTGACTTTCCTGCCATTCTTCACAAGCTGGCAGCGCACGCACTTCCGCATAGCGGAGTTCGGCTGCTTCGCCTCAAGCTGGATCTTCTCAAGCACGATCGCTTTCGCCTGCGAAGCCCCTTCTAGGGGGTCTGACCGCTCTTTGAGATTCAGCGCCCGCTTGATAAACTCGCGATGCTGCCATCTGCTCTGCTTCCTGCGCTTGATAAGCTTCTTCGCAGCCGCAAGGCCTCTGGTTTTTTTCCCCATATCCTTCAAAGAGGTTCAGGTGCCTTTTTAAAGCTTTCCCCCAACCCTAAAAAGGGTTGATCGTTTGTTCCAGTGGGGCATTCGCTTCGCGAAGCCCCACGATATCGATGAGTGAGCCACTGCTCAAGCCCCCTGAGAATATCGCGCTATTGCTCTCGCATTCCGAATCAAGGGTGTTGAACACTGCACATCAGAAGTCTACAAGACCTTTATCTCCTTCACTGGAAAAAACCGCTGCATGAGCTGTTCGAGCGACCTCAGGTTTTGGCCGCCCCTGCCAATCAGCATACCCCGGGTTTGATGATCCGGGCTCGTGAGGATGAGCGTATCCCCGTCCTCCTGCACGTCTGCGATCGTGAGGGGGAACACGATATTCTTGAGGAGCGTGATTTTGTCTTCGCTGTAGCCTATGACCTTGATTTTTTTCTTCAGCTTGAACTCAAGGTGCTTGACATTTACTGCATGTTTGCCAACGGCTTTGCCGAGCTCATGAGCGTCCACAAAGAAGATGAGGCGCTCTCCCTGATCCACGCAATCGCGCACCTGGACTCTAGTGACCGACTCAAAATACGGAAAGAGTTTCATCAACGACGTGTCGTATTTAATCTTCACGATGCTCACTTGCTGATGCCAATAACGGATATTGAGAATGGTTTTTTCAGCAGATTGCCAAGCTCGTCGTTAGGCTGCTCCAGCGTGCTGACGTCCACGTTTCCCATTGTAGCGTAGTAGTCGATGTCCTTGCGCACGGAATCCGGACAGTTCTTGCTGAGAAAGATTTTTTTCAACGTGCCTTTCTTGAGCGCTTTCAGCGTGCGCTGCGTCCCGAGAATTGCGTGCTTCGTTTCAACGTATTTCTTGACTTCTGCCAATGCGCTTTGTTCTGCCATACTCTCACTTCTTGAATGTTGTAATCAATGCGGGCAGCCCAGTTCCCACAGGTACGGGCTGGTTCAGCATGACGTTTTCAATGACGGAATTCAGTTCATCAACCTCTCCAATGAGCGCTGCCGCGATGATATGCTTGATGGGTGTTTCAAAGCTCGCGCGCGCAAGCACGGACGCTTTGTCACTCACGACGCCGTATCGCGTGATGCCCTTGATGTCCCCGCTCGAGCACATCGTGTCAGCGACGAGCATGATATGCCTCACATCCACATTAAGGCCCTGATTCTCGATCACTTTGAAAACTTCATTGATAATGGACTGGCGGGCTGCCTCGATGCCGAGGACATTGCGGATCTCAAAGACATCATTCGTCATCGTTCTTGCCTCATCAACGAAATCCAGCTGCAGCACTTCCTTCAGGTTAGATCCAGCCGTGATGATGACATACTCATCATCCCTTTTCACGGGGAGCACTTGCTTAATGCCTTTGACGCCCTGAATGTACACGCCCTTCACTTTTTCCTTGAGATTATAGACCTCGTTTAGGCTGTCTCCTTTCGAGCGAGGTTTGATGATGATCGTATCCCCTTTTTCTTTGACGGTAACTCCCCTGAGCTCCTTTTGAAGCGCCTTTGACACCTTATCGGTCGTCATGCGAATGCCCTCAAGCTTCTGCTCGTCGAGCTTGACCTCGACGGAGGCGTCCACGATGTTGATAAAGAACTCTGCGACGACATCCTGAAACTTCGTTTCCTTGACGGATTGCGCGATTTCCTTGATGTCCTTTCCCTTGTTGTGGGGAGACACGAGGTATATCTCCATCATGGGCGTCTCGATCTCCTTTCTGCCATCCAGAATCTCGATAATGCGCGGCAGTCCTAGCGTAACGTTCATCTCGGCGACCCCCGCGAAGTGGAATGTGTCCAGGGTCATCTGCGTTCCCGGCTCTCCAATGGATTCTGCCGAGACAATCCCCACAGATTCTCCAGCGTCAATCTGCGCCCGCTGATACTCATGCAATGCGCGCTCAAGAATCTTCTCTACGCGCTCTGCTTTCATGTCTTTCGTCTTCTCTTTGATTTCTTCCAGCAGTTTAGGGGGCAATTGCGCTCGATATTTGTCGTATGCGCTCATTTATCTCACCGAATCAATGATTTCATCAACATTAACCACGCCATTTTCTGACCGGGAAACATCCACTCCATCCTCTCCATAGCGGAACTGAATGATGCGCTTCGATGCGTCCCGCACTGTCCCGTCATACTCCACTTTGAGATCCTGCATCGCGTTCGCGAGCCTTCGATACAAGTATCCGGATTTTGGCGTTCTGAGCGCGGTGTCCATGAGGGAGTCTCGTCCCGTCATCGCGCCGAAGAAAAACTCATGAGGAGCAAGTCCGTGTTTGAATCCGTATTTGATAAACCCGCGCGACTTGGGGCTTAAATCCCCGTTCTGGAACGCGCTTAACGTTCTTCCCCGATATCCGCGCTCAATGCGTTTTCCGCCGAGCGCCTGCTGGCCTACGCAGGCAGCCATCTGAGCGAGGTTGAGGATATTGCCGCGCGCTCCGGAATCCGCCATGATGAGCGTATGCGTTTTTTTATCGCAATACGTGCTTACAATTTCACCGCACGTGTTACGTGCCTGGTTGAGAACCGTGAGGATTTTGAGCTCGAGCGTCTCTTCCATTGTTCTTCCCGGATAGACTTCAAGCTGATGCTGATGGAACTGGTCAATGAGCTTTTTCACTTCAAGCTCGGCATACGTCAACGTTTCCTCGATCTTGTTGCGCGCGATTTCAGGAAGGTCACTATCAGAGATGGGCACGGAGAATCCAACGTGCTGGAGCGTATATGTTCCAAGACGGAAGAAATTTTCCATGATGTCAACAGTGACCGCTGAACCATATCTTTTGATGAGGTTTCTCAAAAGAAGTCCTTTGCCGACACCCAGATTTGCGGAGT